>Ga0196963_10000341_pt1 | contig 44103 bp, 101 predicted proteins | sample S1_5metaG_FD_148600 | JGI IMG/M metagenome (GOLD analysis project Ga0196963, IMG submission 148600) | Soil microbial communities from Anza Borrego desert, Southern California, United States - S1_5 | ecosystem: Environmental > Terrestrial > Soil > Desert | place: USA: California | collected... | reverse complement strand
CGTCAACCCGGTCGTGTTCATCATGGAGGACGTCGAGTTCTTCAAGCGGTTCCCCGACGGGGTGCCGACCTACGTCAACCGGGGCAAGATCTTCGAGACGAGCTACTGCATCGTCCACCTCGACGGTCCGCACGATTCGACGGCCGTCAACACGGAGTTCGACTTCTTCGGCCCGAGGATGGTCAAGGGGGCGATGCTCGTCTGCGACGACACGAACCTCTACGACCACTGGGGCAGGAGCCACCCGCACATCGAGGCGGGCGGGTTCAAGCTCGTAGAGAAGGGCCAGCGAAAGAGCGTGTACCAGAAGCAATGAGCGACGAGCCGTTCAGACTGACAGTGAGGATAGAGGCCCAGACGATCGACGGAGTCGTCGAACTCATGGACGCGGTTAGAAACTATCTCAACGTGACCGCAGACCACCGCCACGACGTGAAGTTCGACGGCCCGTGGTACCCGCGCCGGAAGGACAGCTGGCTGTCGAGCTCGACGGAGGTGTCGTACCCCTGCTCGTTGGACTACCAGCTCTGGGTGCCGAAGCGGGCCCGGGGGATAGGCAGGGACGCGACGATCTACAGGCTTCCCAGCGGATTCACGCGCAGCTGATGCCGGTGTTCTATGTCGAAGGATTCGAACCCCCGAACGGAGCCTGCTGCTTCAAGGACTGGGCCGTCTGCGAGACCCGGCCGGGACGATCCACGCGGCTCCACACCATCTGGGTCATGTGCGACAGGCACGGCAGGCAGCACGTCGACTTCTACAGCCGACGAAGAGCCCCCCGCCTGGGCGGTCGCCAAGGCGGCCCGGATGCTACGGGAATCCGGGATGTCGAACGCGCACGTTAACCAGCTCGCCTGGATCGTCGCCGGGGACCGACCGGACGCCCGGAGATATTGGGACATAGTGGGCACCGGCGACAACGAGTGAATTTTTTTTTAAGTTTACTTCGACGCCGCTGCCGGGTATAATGGCCACTCTAAAACCGGAGGCCCAAATGGCAGAGGAGAAGCTTACCCAACAGAAGGCCCGAGACCTCGGAATCCGCGAGGGGGCCACCCACTTCAACGCCATCATATTCATCCCTCGGCAGAAGGAGGCAGGATACCGCGGCTACGATCGCGGGTACGACTTTCCCAACCTCGACGACGCCTGCAAGTGGGCGCTGGCGAGGTTTCAGGAGCTGACGCAGGAGGGGGTGAACCCCCGCTCGATCATGGTGTCCGCCGTGAAGGGCGAGGCCTCCGCGCTGGTACGGACCTACGTCCCCGACCGGGGATGGACGGTGGTCCGGCTTTAACGGTTTGCAACACAGAGAGAAGGAGACATTGATGTATAGACAGGGCGACGTACTGGTGATCCCAGTAAAGTCCATCCCCAAGGAGGCGGCCACGCAGGTCCCCTCCGAGAAGGGCAGGGTGGTGCTGGCCCACGGCGAGGCCACCGGCCATCACCACAGCCTGCTTGACCGCCACGTGGTCATGTTCCGCGACGACGGCATGGCCCGGGCCTTCATCAAGGTGGAGAAGGACACCCCCCTTGAGCACCAGGAGCACGATCCCATCAACATCCCGAAGGGGACGTATGAGGTCAGGCGCCAGGTGGAGGCCGACCCGTTCACGCAGCAGGCGCGGGCGGTGGCCGACTGATGGCTGAGGAGCGGCAGAAGCCACTCCGCGTGAGACCGGAGGCGCCCGAGCTACGGGCGCCCCGGGACCTCACCAAGGAGGAACAGCAGGAGTTCGTCGATCTCTGGCGAAGTCGCTGTGCGGCCCTGGCCAGGCCCGAGGACGCCGAGGAGGCGCTCCCGAGAGCGAGGAGCGTGTTCGGTCGGCGGTGCCCCATAGTGTTTTGTTGGAGTCCCCTCGCGGCGCTGATGACGATAGCCGTCCAGTCCGCGACGCTGAACCAGTCGACGTCGGAGAGCCTGACGGGCGCCGACGAGATCGACCTCATCCTCGACGCGGTCGACGAGTTCATGACCAACGCGTCGGGCATCGCGATCCAGAAGGACTACGCCAACTTCCAGGAGAAGGTGCTCCGGCCCGAACCCCTCGACGTCTACGACACGCTCGACGGGCTCAACCCGACGACCAACTACGAGGAGATAATCAGCCAGGCGAAGACCTACGCCCAGATCGCGTTCCACAACGTCAAGTCGATCTACGGCAAGGTGCAGATCGCCACGGCGAGCCACCCCGTCGAGTCCGTCGACGACCTCATCAAGGCGATGAAGGAGGGCAAGCTCGACCGCTGGCTCGTCGCGCTCCTCGAGCACGGCTGGATGGACGACGCGTGGAACAAGTGCAAGGAGTACGGCAGGTGCTGCCGCCTCCACGTCCTCGCCGAGCTGGGTGCGCCGATGCAGTCCTTCGTCAAGGACTACCTCGAGCTGTCCAGCCGGGTCGCGGCGATGTGGCTCGTGAACGGGACGTGGTACCTGATCGCGAACCCGAGCGTGGTGCGGTTCGACGACAGGAACCGCTTCCACTCCGTCGACAGGCCCGCGATCGAGTGGCACGACGGCACGGACCTGTACTTCATCGGCGGCGTCCAGGTGCCCAGGCAGATCGTCCTGAGCCCGAAGCGCTACATCACGATGGACAAGATCGCCGAGCAGGAGAACCTCGAGCTCCGACGCATCATGATCGAGCGCTACGGCGAGTACGGCCTGGCCTCGTACCTTGAGGCGGTGGGCGCCGAGGAGATCGCCAAGGACGACTGGGGCGTGCTGTACCGGTGGCAGGAGGAGGCGGGCAACGGCAGGAACATGGACATCTGGGCCGTGCTCGTGACCAACTCCACCAGGGAACCCGACGGGACGTACAAGAAGTACGCCCTCAAGGTCGACCCGCAGTGCCGGCCCATGACCCAGGTGAGGGGCAGGAACGGCCAGATCGAGACGAGGTTCGGCAGCATCCAGAACCGGACCCCGCTCAACGCCATCGCGTCCACCTTCGGCATGACCGGCAAGGAGTACGCCGAGATCAAGAGGCAGACGTGAGCAGCGACGCGTACAGGGCGAAGGACTGCGAGTTCCGGAAGAACCAGATCCAGTCGGTCAGGAACCGGACCCGGGTCCTCGCCAGCAACATAGCCATCAGGGCGGCGGTGACGAAGAGGAACCGCCGCTCCGCGATCACGCTCGCCAAGGTGGGGTGCTATGAACCCAATAAAGATCGCTAGGCACGGCTTCTTCATCGGCTGGGCCCTCCTTGCCGTGTGGCTCGGGGAGCCCGCCCTCGCCATCGGTCTCGCCGTCCTGTTCGGCCTCTCGATCTTCGACGGGCGGAGCCACGCATGAGCAGGGAGACCAACGGCGGCTACAACGAGAGCCACAAGCGCCGGTTCGTGGAGATGCTCGACCGCCGCGAGAAGGTCCGCAAGCTCGCCCGGCAGGGGGTCTCCCGCCAGGGCATCAGGGAGCGGACCGGGTACGAGCTCGAGAGGATCAACATATTCCTCTACGACGACGAGAGGTTCTTCGCCCACATCGAGAACGAGAGGCTGCGGGAGAGGGACCGGAGGAGCGGGGGACGGCGGTCGCGTAGGTGATGAAGGAATACAGCTTTCGTTTTTGGCTTTTCATGTTGTCGAGAGAGCCCCGTCTACAGCTGGCCTTGCTCGCAATTTTGATTGGCCTGGCGCTGTTAGTGTGGGTATCCCTGTGAGGGAACAGATCATACGCTGCGACGGCTGTGAAAAGATCAAAGACGGGCGCGTGAAGGAGGACTGGGCCACGGTCGAGCTCGTCGCCCACGGCGTCGGCATCAACACGTCGACCGATCCGATGGTCAGCAATCGAAGGACGGTCATACATAAGGACTACTGCCGGACCTGTTGGGACAAGGTGGAGGAGTTCCTCTCCACGCGCTTCAATGGGTAACCTCACCAGCGGGATCCCGAAGCAGTGCGCCCACGGCTGGCCGATCGCGGCCTCCCGCGACTGCCCCCTCTGCCAGCCTCCCGACATCCCGCAGGACTTCTTTCCCTTCCACCTCGGGGCAAAGCTCCCGCCGCGCATCAAGCCGTTCCGCGAGCCCCGCACGCTCGAGTCGGCGCGGATGGACTTCGTCGACTTCCTCATGAGCCACACGCTGATGACCCGCGAGGCCGCCGTGCACTGCATGCAGCTGATCGAACACATCGTCGAGGAGAAGAAAAGATGAGCGTGCTTCCCAGCTTCTACATCGTCTCGGATACGCTCGACGCCCACCGGCAGAACCTCTTCCAGTGGATAGAGGCGGAGGCGCACAGGATCGCCGCCCAGAAGGGGCAGGACTGGCAGTCGCTGGGGTTCGGGCCGCGGTACAGGTACATCCGGATCGCATCGAACCGCGTGAGGCGCCGGCTGAGGCGCAGGATGGACCAGAGGTCGGAGGCCATCCGGGACTGCCTGAACGCCGTCTCCCGGGTCCGGGACCGGATCCAGACGGAGCGACGCGGCGCCGACCAGCACTTCGTCGACGAGGTGTGCAAAGAAGTCTACAGCGAGCTATGGAACATGATGAACGAGGGGGAGACGGCCGTGAAGGACGTCGGGCCGCTTCCCGAGGGCACCAACAGCGCCAGGGCGAGGGAGATGGAGTTCAACTTCCTGAAGGACAACTCGTTCGCGACGCGGGAGGTAATGATGGGCGACCTCCCGCCCATGGTCGCCAAGGCGCTCGCAGAGGGTCGCTGGGAGCAGGGACCGCCGGAAAAGGATTGACCCGCGACCGCCGCGCAGGCGTATAACTATGCGGTGTCCGCCGAACCGAGAAGCTACCGCCAGATCCTGAGGCGCGCCCGCGCCGGCCTCGCCTCCCAGGACGTCGCCGCGATGTACATCAACGCGATGGCCTCCGAGCTGGGCATCCCCAGCCGCACAGTCAGCAAGGCCAAGTACGGACAGAAGAAGTCCGACCTGCTCGTGCGCGTAGGTACGGTGGAGGTCGCCTTCGAGGTGAAGGGAGTCTCCTCGTTCCTGCGCCCGCTCCCCTTCTTCGACAAGTCCGTCCGCCGCAGGTCCGTCCCCGACGAGGTGGAGGAGGTCGCCGAGGCGTACATCGAGTCGCTCAGCTGGCGGGACGGGGGCGTGCTCAAGAGGATCATGCTCGCCGAGGGCTACCCCCTCACCTTCCTGGGCATGCTCGACTTTTTCCGTGATAAGACGCCCGACCCGACGATCGGGCTCGCCGAGGATCCGGGCTCTCCCAGCTCGGGGAAGCTACCCCGGGCGCTGAAGACGAGCCGGCCCGAGGTCCTTCACCGCTCCAGGCTCGTCGTCCTCGACCACTTCAGGAAGTCGGGCGACAGCTACTTCGTCGTGCACCAGAAGGCCGACGACGACGTCCGGGTGTTCCATACCGGCCACGGGCGGAACGACCTCCGTGCGCCCCCGCTGCCCCGCTTCAGGGAGGTCCACCTCGAGACCTACGGGGGAGCGTCCAAGGGGGCCACCCGCGTGGCGTTTAAGATTAACTTCTAGTGTGCTTTCGCCCCTAGGGGGCCAAAACGGGGTACGATTTAATCTGCCTAAATACGGGTCGACATGGCTCCTCCCAACAAAAACAAGCAGAAGAGCTTCGCAGAGCCTTCCGACGACGAGGGCGGCGAAGAGATCGCCCTGATCGCCCCCAAGGGCGCGTTCGACGACGACGAGACCCGCGAGGGTCAGCCGCCCGACGACGAGAACTACAACCCCGGACCCACCGCGGACACCGGCTCACCCAGGTCCGTCATGGACATGAACCCCCGGATGGAGGGGATCTGGGCGAGGCTGAGGAGAGCCCTGTGGGAGTGAAGGCCAGGAAGGCGGTCCTCAGGGACGGCGGCAGCCTGGAGGAGTTCGAGTTCGCCCCGAAGCCCGTCAAGCACAGGAAGGCCCCGCCCAAGAAAGCGGAATCGGCGAAGATAAATAAGCCCAAGAAAGAAGAGGCTCCCGAGCCCCGCGACGCGATCGAACGGTCGCTCGCCCTGAAGAGCTCGGAGTATGCCCGAACAATGGTAAGAAGGGGGAAGTAGATGCCGCTCTGGTCCAACGTAGATGAGGCGAACGGCCGACCTAAGTACGCGAACAACGCCAACGTCTACGGCGTCGACGCGACGGAGGCCGGGCTCCACGGCAAGACCGTTTCCCCGGGCTGGGTCCAGGTGACCTACGGCACCGGCCAGGTGACCGGGCTGACCGTCTCCGCGGGAGGCTCCGCCTACACGAACTCCGACGTCGTCACCGTCGACGGCAACGGCCTGTCCGGCGTGGTCAACGCCACCGCCAACGTTAGGACGACCAACAGCGCGAACATCGCGGGCAACGTCGCCGTGACCTCGGGCGAGGCCAACGTCGTCGGCACGGGCACGGACTTCACCGCCCGCTTCGCCAACGGCGACGGCATCTTCGTCTACTCCAACTCCACGGCCTTCACGACCAAGAAGATCAACCGGGTCGTCAACGGCACGTTCCTCAACATCACGACCACCTGGGCCTTCACCAACGCCGAGACCAAGGCGGGCGAGTGGGGCATCATCAACGAGGTGATCGTCAACCCCGACACCGCCGGCGGCTCGGGCTCGGGCTTCCGCAACCTGACGACGACCAACGTCTCGATCACGACGACGGACGGCCAGCTGGCCACCCTCGTCCCGGTCCTGGGCGGCCGGGCGGGCAGGAAGTCGTGGGAGAACATGGTGTTCATCAACGGCATGACGGGCGACGCCGAGGACACCGAGTTCCCGGACAGCTAATCCCACTTCATCATTAGGAGCAATCCATGGCCTCTAGAAAGATCTCCGAGCTGACGGCGGCTACCGCCCTCGCGGCGGCGGACTACATCCCGTTCGTCGTCGCCTCGGGTCCCACCACCCAGAGGATCACGATCGCGAACTTCTGCAATAACATCCCCTGCAACACCCTGTTCTCGGCCAACGTCACGACCCAGCAGAGGCTCGTGGCCAACGTCGTCACCGCCTCTGGCAACGTCGACATCAACACGGCCAACTACCTCAACAGCAACAACCTGATCATCAAGAAGACCACCACCCCGTCGGGCACCACCGATGTGCCGGGCTCGGGCACGGTGGGTCTCATCTGGTCGGACGGCTCCTTCATCTACTGTCAGGCCAACGCGACCCACATCAAGCGGGTGGCGATCTCGACCTGGTAGTAGCTTGATTATTTGTGATGGAAAATTTGACGGACGACAACTTCTTTCTCTTCGCCGCGAAGTACTACGATAACCCGGGCTGCTACAGCATGGAGGAGTTTCAGGACGACCTGAACCACTTCCGCTACCTGAAGCGCCTGTTCAACAAGTACGCAGAGGGCGGGGAGCTCAAGGAGCGACTGATCCTCAACCACATCACCGTGATCTACAACGTATTCGGCCCGCAGGCGGCGACCAGGATGCTGTTCCTGAAGCTCAAGGGCCAGTGGCACTACCTCAAGCCCTTCCTCGTCTTCCTCAGCTACATGCCGGAGGTCGTGAAGGGCGTGGACGGCAAGGACATAAGGAACAGCGACGTCGGCCTCGACCCCGGCATCGTCAATGCGCTGAGGAAGATATGAAGACGTTCAAGGAATTCATCTCGGAAAGCCCCCTTATCCACATCAGGAAGTTCGTGGCCCCCAAGGAGAGACGCATCCGGAGTCTCCAGGTTGACCGGAAAGCGTCCCAGACCGTCTGCGGCGCGCCGGTCACGGACAGGGACTGGACCAAGGAAGACCTGAAAAGGTGGCGCAAGAACCCCACGGGCCAGTGGAACGTCTGTGAGCGATGCCAGAGCCTCCTCAAGGAGGACGCACCCACCATGTCCGCCGGTTCCGGCGCAGTAGCGGGCCTCGGCGTAGAGCCCAACCCGGAGCCGCCCAAGAAGAAGCGAAAGAAGAGCCTCATCCAATGCTAGCATTTCTCGGTACCGCCCTCGGTCTCGCGAAGACCAAGACGGGCATCTCCGTCATCGGCGTAGCGGTGGTCGGTTTGATGGCCTTCGCCATCTGGAGCTACCACAGCCACCAGGCCAAGACGATCGGCAAGCTCAACGAGCGGGTCGCCGTCCTGACCAAGGAGAACCAGACCCTCACCATCTCGAACGACACCCTCGCGACCTACGTGGACGACCTGAGGAGGAACTTCGAGATCCAGGTGGACACCATATCTGACTTCTGGAGGCAGATGGTCGACCTCGGCGTCCCCGAGGCCAAGATCCGCAGGCTGATCGACGAGACCAACGTCGACGACCTGCAGAAGGACATCAAGGACATCGAGGCCGCGGTCAACGCGATCCAGGCGGACATCAAGGACTGCACGGAGGCCGCCGCGAACGGCAGGCCGCCCAAGCCGGGGAACAAGGTATGCGGGTAGCTCTCATAGCGCTACTGTCGCTACTCCTCCTCGCCGGCTGCAAGGAGAAGCCCAGGATCCACGTCGTCTCCAAGGAGATCAAGCCCCTCCTCCACGTCCAGGACCCCGAGGAGCTCCGCCTCGGCGACATCAAGTGGTACGTCATCACGGAGAGGAACTTCCAGCAGACCGTAGACCGGCTCAGGGCCGAGGGCACCAAGCCCTACTTCTTCGCGATCACCGAGGACGGCTACCGCGAGCTCAGGTCCAACGACGCCAAGATCATGAAGTACATCCGCCAGCAGCGGGCCGTCATAATTGCTTACCGCCGCTATTATGATGGTTCCGGAAACGTTCTGGAATCTCTAAGTCGCCATGGACAAAAAAAGAAGCACAAAAAATAGGTGAGTTCACCTAATTAAACGCATAGCAGGCTCTCCCCAGGTCGGCGACAAATGGCCAACTTAAGGAGAGTACCATGGTTAGACTATTCGTCTTTTGTTTCATCATCGGCATGTTTCTCATGACCGGGCCCGCATACTAAAAATAAGTTTGACTTCCTTTCCGGCGCCCGTGTACCCAGAAGCCATCGAGCCTGGATGGGCAGATGGAAACCAGTTGGATAGACGAGAAGTTCGTACGCCTGTTGGCGCCGCGCCTGGAGGGGTTCAAGGTCAAGCAGACCAACCCCCTCGTCGCGAACTGCAGGTGCCCCTTTTGCGGTGACAGCAAAAAGAGCCGCAGCAAGGCCCGCGGCTTCTTCTTCCGGTACAAGGGCGGGTTCCGCTTCAAGTGCCACAACTGCGGCAAGTCCTCCTCCATAAAGTCCGTCCTGTACGAGCTCGACCAGTCGCTGTGGAGGGAGTACAAGCTCGAGCTCATGAAGGAAAACGGAACAGGACGACTCCACGTCGCCCACCGGGGCTCCGACCCCGCAGACGAGGCCCCCCAGAAGCCCGCAGGCGACCCGCCAGGCCCGGTCGTCCGTGGAACCCAGACCCTCCTGGAGCTGGGACCCGACCACCCGGCCGTGAAGTACGTGGCGCTGAGGGGCATCCCCCCTCGGAGGGCCAAGGACATCCTCTACGTCGACCGGTTCTTCGCCTGGGTCAACGGGATCATCCCCGGGAAGTTCAGCGACAGGAGCCTCGAGAGGGACCACGGCCGGATCGTCTTCATGTTCAAGGACCGGACGGGGAAGATCTACGGGTTCACGGGCCGGTCCGTCAACAACGAGGAGCCCCGCTACGTCGCGATCAAGGTCGCCGACCACCCCAAGGCGTTCGGCATGGAGTCGGTCGACTGGACCAGGCCGGTCTACATCGTCGAGGGGCCCATCGACAGCCTGTTTCTGGAGAACGCCGTGGCGATGGGCGGTTCCGACGCGGACATGTCCATGTTCGACCCGTCCAAGGACGTCGTCGTGTTCGACAACGAGCCCCGGAACGAACAGATCGTCAAGAAGATGGCCTCGCTGATCGAGAAGGGGTGGCGGGTCGTGATATGGCCCGACGGCCTCAACCAAAAAGACATTAACGACATGTATCTCGCGGGACTCGATCCGGGCCGCATAATTAGCGAGAACACGTTCCAGGGACCCCGCGCCCGGGTCCGCCTCCACGCATGGAAGAAGACAGCATGAAGACGTTCATTGGCAAGGTGGACAGGGACGGCAAGGACCTCGTCCTCGTATTCCCCAAGCAGCTCCTCCGCTCCCTCAACCTCCAGGAGGGCGAGTTCCTCCAGTGGGACCTGAGGGAGGACGGCTCCGTCATGATGACCAGGGCTGGCCAGAAGCCCAAGCCCGACTCCGCTTAACTTTTTTTATCACAAGGAAAAGAAGAATGCCGAACGCGCTCGCACGCGAAGAGAAGCCCGTGTCCCAACTCCCCTCCAACTACCAGCAGTTCATCCACCTGAGCCGGTACTCCCGCTTCATGTGGGAGCAGGGCCGCCGGGAGACGTGGGCGGAGACCGTCCAGAGGTACGTGGACTTCTTCTACGAGCACCTGCGGGAGACGACCAAGTGGAGGGCCGACAAGGCGACGATGGAGGAGATCGCGTCCGCCATCTACGGCCTGCAGGTCATGCCCTCGATGCGGTGCATGATGACCGCGGGCGAGGCCCTCAAGAGGGAGAACGTCGCCGGATACAACTGCTCCTTCGTCGCCGTCAACCGGGTCCAGGCGTTCGACGAGATCCTCTACATCCTGATGAACGGGACGGGGGTCGGCTTCTCCGTCGAGAGGCAGCACGTCCGCCACCTCCCCACCGTGGCCGAGGAGTTCTTCCCCAGCGACATCACCATCCTCGTCCAGGACTCCAAGCTCGGCTGGGCGAAGGCGTTCAAGGAGGTGGTGTCCCTCCTCTACCAGGGCCAGGTGCCGAAGTGGGACCTGAGCAGGGTCAGGCCCGCGGGCTCGCCCCTCAAGACGTTCGGCGGACGGGCCTCGGGACCGGAGCCCCTCGACAAGCTCTTCCGCTTCAGCGTCGACCTGTTCAAGCGGGCGGCGGGCAGGAAGCTCTCCTCCCTCGAGTGCCACGACCTCGTCTGCATGATCGCCGACGTCATCGTCGTCGGCGGCGTCAGGAGGTCCGCCCTCATCAGCCTCTCGAACCTGTCAGACGACAGGATGCGGTCGGCCAAGTCGGGACAGTGGTGGACGGACACCCCGTACAGGAGGCTCGCCAACAACTCCGCCGCCTACACGGAGAAGCCCGAGATCGGCGTCTTCATGGACGAGTGGAAGAGCCTCTACGAGTCCAAGTCGGGGGAGCGCGGCATCTTCAACCGCGAGGCCGCCCAGAAGCACATCAGGGCCCTCGAGACGGGAAGGGACGCCGACCACGAGTTCGGCACCAACCCCTGCGGCGAGATCCTGCTCAGGGACCGTGAGTTCTGCAACCTGTCCGAGGTCGTGATCCGGCCGACCGACGGGCTCCACGAGCTCGAGCGCAAGGTCAGGCTGGCGACGATCATCGGCACATGGCAGTCGACCCTGACCGACTTCAAGTACATCTCCAAGAAGTGGAGGGACAACTGCGAGGAGGAGAGGCTGCTCGGCGTCTCCCTCACGGGCATCATGGACAGCCGCTACATGAGCGAGAACCGCCCCGAGCTGGTCCCCGTGCTCCACGAGCTCAGGAAGACGGCCCACGAGACGAACCAGGAGTGGGCGAAGAAGCTCGGCGTGCCGGCGTCAAAGGCCGTCACCTGCATCAAGCCGTCGGGCACCGTGTCCCAGCTCGTCGACACGGGCTCGGGCATCCACCCCCGCCACAGCCGCCACTACGTCAGGCGGGTGAGGGCCGACGTCAAGGACCCGCTCGCGAAGATGATGGTCGACCAGGGCTTCAAGCACCAGCCCGACGTCATGGCCCCAGAGCACACCCTCGTGTTCGAGTTCCCGATCAAGACGAGCGGGGACGCGGTGTTCAGGGACGACATGACCGCGGTGGAGCACCTCGAGCTGTGGAGGACCTACCGGAACCACTGGTGCGACCACAACCCGTCGATCACGGTCACGGTGAGGGAGCACGAGTGGATGGAGGTCGGCGCCTGGGTGTACAAGCACTTCGACGAGATGACCGGCGTCAGCTTCCTCCCCCACAGCGACCACGTCTACCAGCAGGCCCCCTACGAGGAGATCGACGAGGCGACCTACAACAGGATGCTCGCCGAGCAGCCCGTCGTCGACTGGCTCAAGCTGACGGACTACGAGAAGACGGACAACACGATCGGCTCGCAGGAGCTGGCGTGCTCGGCCAACACGGGCTGCGAGATCGTCTGATGTGGAAGATTTACATCGAGCACTGGTCGCACACCGACTACAGCTTCCTCGTCAACAACGAGCTGGGTTGGGTGTCGGACGATCAGAGATACTACGAGTTCGACGACAGGGATAAGTACTCGCGCATGCTCAAGTATCTCCACCCCCAGCCGGAGGACCTCTTCTCCGGCTATGAACTACAAGGCACCGGATACGACCCCGGCGCCTGCGGGTACGAGCTACAGGGCAGGGCGAGCAAGCCCAAGATGAACCACTGCCCGTACTGCGGGTGGTTCGAGTGTCGCTGCGACCAGGCGGCGGGAAAGGTTGGCGATGAGAAACACCCTCCAGTACCCGATAAGAAGGGCTGAGGTCAACCACCTCCTCAGGCGGTGGTACAAGTACGCCGAGGAGTCGGGCGAGATCGGCTCCCTCGACCTGATGATCATCAGGAAGCTGATGTACATGATGGGCCACATCGAGCTGTGGGAGAAGCACTTCGCCTGGGACGAGCACTTCCAGTCGACCGAGTCCGTGAGGGAAGAGCTCAGGGCCAGCCTCGCCAGCGAGGCCAACACGGGCTGCCCCACCTGTACGGACTACACCTGCTCGAAGCACAACGTGTGCAAGGCGTGCGGCTACAGGTGCGACGAGCACGGCCGCATGGAGCCGGGCGGAGAGAGGGGCGAGACAATGGAGTGGGTGCCGAATGACGACGAGTGATGTTCGATGGTAGAAGTGGAGTTCAGACTGATGAGACTGTTCCAACTGGGTGAGTTCACCCTCCACGGGGGCGACAAGAGCTTCTTCAAGATAGACTGCGACGCCCTCAGCGACGCGGACTGGGAGTGCCTGGCGTACATGATCGCCGTCAAGAGCGCCCCCTTCCGAGACGTCGTCGGGATCCCGCGGGGCGGAACCAAGCTCGCCCACGCGATGGCCAAGTACGCGACGCCGGACAACGACGGCCTGCCCGTCCTCGTCGTCGACGACGTCTGGACGACGGGCGGCTCGATGAAGAACGCCCTCGGCCCGGACAACATCGGCTGGGTAGTCTTCGCCCGCAACCCCATCGACGACCGGAGGGTGAACGCCCTGTTCACGATGGGCCGATGAGGGAGACTCTGTCGCTGATAGGGTTCTTCTTCTTCCTGTTCGTCGTGCTGCCCAACCTCCACTCGCCCGAGAAGCTGGGCGAGTGGGTGGCCGCCTTCATCAAGCCCATTGCCCTCGCGATAGGCCTCTGACCCGGAGGGGCCTAAATAGGCCCATGCGTTGCGTCGGCATCGATTACTCGATGACCTCGCCGGCTATGTGCATCTGGGATGGCGATGGTCCGCCGGAGTTCGTCGGGTGCGAAGTTCACTTCCTCACTGACCTGAAGAAGTGCGTCGGATTCTATTCCAATATGTCCGGCTGGCAGATGCCCGAGTGGTCGACCCCCGAGGAGCGGTTCGACCTCATCAGCGACGCCTTCCTCCGCCACCTGCGGGAATCCGACCGGGTCGTCCTCGAGGGCTACGCCTTCGCCGCCAAGGGCCAGGTCTACCAGATCGGCGAGAACGGCGGCCTCCTCAAGCACAAGCTGTACCGCAAGGGCATCTGGTTCGACGTCGTCGCCCCGTCCGTGATCAAGAAACACGGCACGGGAAAGGGGAACGCCGATAAAGCCCTCATGGAGCAGGCTTTCGTCACCAGCCAGGGCGTGGACCTCAGGAAAGCCCTATCCCTGACCGACCGGCAGCAGAACCCCGTCTCGGACATCATCGACGCGTTCTACATGTGCAGCTACTGCCATGCCCTCGCTTCCGCCGACGAGTGAGTTCTGGGTCTGGACAACCCTGGACGGGGTGGGGTGCCGGATCGAGCTCCACAAGACGGACATGCACGGGACCTGGGAGATAGTCCGCTTCGTCGGGTCCCACCGGCCCGTCCGCTCGTTCATGGAGGACCGGGAGAAGCTCGTCCTGGTCGGGACCCTCGCCGGCCTGGGCTGGAAAAAAGTTCCATAGGATTCTAAAAAAAAAGTTTGACAGCTTTGTAACCGCAGGTTTAGGCTCTGTTTCCATTGACGCAGACGCAGGGCGTCCCAACGTTATGGAGATGAAACTTGACCAAGACAGATAAACTCCTCGCGGCCCTCAAGGGCGGCAAGAGGCTTTCCGCGGCCCTCATCAAGACCCGCTACAAGATCACGAACCCGGCGGGCGTCGTCTACAACCTCAGGGCCCGCGGCGAGCGGATCCTGAGCACGGGCTCGCAGAAGAAGTCCGGCGTGTACTACATCCCGGCGCGGTAGCCGCGGACGGACCCGGGGGTTTCCTCCTCCCTTTCCGCCCCCGGGTCCCCTAATTACCGCGACATCGAAGGGAGGTCAATCATGCCATCGAGAACCGGAAGGAACTGCCTGGGCAAGGGCCGCAGGAAGATCGGCTCGTCCAAGCGCCAGAAGAGAAGGAAGAACCGAAAGTGAATTGTCTCCCGACCGTGATCCTTTCGATCGCGACCGCCTTCGCAATCGTAGCCGTGTTCGTCTGGGCGACGGTCGCCCACTCGGCCACCGGCCGGTGCGAGGGCTCGTCGCTCCACTACAAGTTCCAGGAGAGCCTGCTCAGCCCCCGGCCGCAGGCGGTCATGCCTCCCCGCTGGCTCCGCGAGGACGGGGCGGAGGGGTAGCATGTGGATCCTGCTGTTGATCATGGTCCACCACACAGGCGTGACGTCCCTCAAGGTGGAGTTCAATACCGAGCAGGCCTGCGAGACGGCGAGGCGGGAGCTTAGGGCCAAGACGATCGACGACGAGTTCTGGGACGTCACCCCGGGCTATCGGAAGGGCAGCTACAAGAAGGCATACAGCCAGTGCAGCTTTAAGGGCTAGACAGAAAGGAAGTTTGCCATGAAGATAAAAGCGGCCCTCGACGGGCGGAATTCCCTCATCTGTATGAGGGATACGTTGATACTCAACGGCGGGATGATGATCGACGACGACATGAGGGAGGCCATGAAGCCGAAGTACAGCAGGTCGTCCATCGACAACGGTCTTGGCGCCATGAAACGGGAGGGGTGGATCCAGCGAGTCGGCAAGATCATTCGGTTGACCCGTAAGTTCAAGGACTCCGAGACGAGACACATCAGCTACTAGACAGGAGTGAGCCCGGATGGGCAAGAAGAGAACGAGAGCCAAGTACACGTCCAAGGGCGAGCGCGCGGGCGGCCGCCGGGACATCACGAAGGCCAGCCGACGCGAGCGCGACGCCTTCTCGATATGGAAGGGGAAGCGGAAGGCATGGAGACAGGGCAAGGACGTCTTCCTGACGATCGAGGGGGAGAACGGCCAGATGAAGAGGGTGCCTGCGACGACGGTGTGGGGCAGGCCCGACGACCCGAGGAGCCAGTTCCCGGGATGGTAAACACCCTCTATTCAAAGAACGACTGCAGGTGGTGCCGGCTCCTCGTCGAGCACCTCGTCGAGAGGGGCATCCCCTTCGAGGAGGTGAAGATCGACGCGGACATCCAGAACCTGGTCGAGCTGAGGAACCGGATCCCCGGCGTGAAGACCGTGCCGCAGTTCTTCATGGACGATAAATTAGTGGGCGGCTACGATGAGACGATGAAGTACCTGATTCAGCATGACCTCGAACCCACCCGACACGAATAGCCTCTCCGCTCACGTCTGGAAGCCCAAGCCCGAGGAGAGGGACCCGCTCCCCGTCCTCGACAACTCCAAGCACGCCGAGACCGTCATCATCGACCTCGACGGCACGATGATGGAGTACGGCGGACAGATCGAGGGGAAGCGGTTCATGCACTTCAGCTACGCACCCCGCCCCTTCGTCGTCGTCGCCTCGGGCTCGAGGGTCGCCGACGTCAAGCGGGCGTGCAACGACCCCGGCGTATCGTTCTGGGCCGACGCCTTCATCGGCTGCAACGGCAACGAGGCCGAGTTCATGGACTGGTCGAAGCCGGGGCACGAGGCCACCTACTGGCAGGACCCGTTCAGGATCCAGGACCGGGACGCCGTCAACTCCCTCAGGTGGACCTGCGAGCGGCTCGTCAGGGACTCCCCCTGGCCCGATCACCACAAGACGGGGGACCACTTCCAGGAGCGCGTCGGCTCCTTCAGCTTCAGCGTGCTCGGCAAGAGGTACGGACCCGCCCAGCGGGAGGCGTACATCGAGTGGGAGAGGCGGACGGGCGAGAGGATCAGGCTGATCGAGCAGCTCTACAGACACGACTCGTTCGAGCACTTCGACTACTTCCTCGGCGGCCAGACGGGCATCGACGTCGTCCGCCGCGGCTGCCACAAGGGCCGCATCTTCGACATGCTCAAGGACATCTCCGGCCCGGTCTACGCGATCGGCGACGGCATGATGAGGTACGGCAACGACCGCCCGCTGAGGGACCGCCTGTGGCTGAACTACGGCAGGTTCCAGGACGCCTTCGAGGTGTCCGGTCCCGTCGAGGCCGAACTGGTTTTGGACTACCTCGCCAAGAAGCACTCCTGGCGGATTCACACATGGAGAAAGGAAAACGTTTGACATGGAAGACCCGATGGTATTGTTCTGGTTCCTAGCGAAGGGGCTCATGTGGCTCGTGATAGGGATCTTCACCATCTGCATCCTCAAGGCCGGACTGTTTACGGTCCAGCAGCAGACCCGCGTGATCATCGAGCGGCTGGGCAGGTTCCACCGCGTCGCCGAGCCCGGGCTCAGGTTCAAGTGGCCGATCATCGACAAGAAGGTCGCCGTCCAGAACATGAAGACCCAGCAGCTCGTGCTGAGGGCCGAGACCAAGACGAAGGACAACGTGTTCGTCCACGTCGCGGTGGCCACCCAGTACCGCATCCTGCCCGGCTCGGCCGCCGAGTCCCACTACATGCTCCAGGACGTCGATAAGCAGATGGCCGCCTACATCCTCGACGTCGTCAGGGCGAAGGTCCCCGCGAACATCCTCGACGAGGCGTACGAGAAGAAGGACGAGCTCGCGCACGCCGTCAAGGACCACCTCGCGGTGAAGATGGGCACCTACGGCTTCGAGATCATCGACGCCCTCGTGACCGAGATCGAGCCCGACGCCAAGGTCAAGGCCTCGATGAACGAGATCCAGGCGCAGACCCGCCTCAGGGTGGCGGCCCAGGAGAAGGGCGAGGCCGACAAGGTCCTCGTCGTCAAGAGGGCCGAGGCCGAGGCCGAGTCGAAGAAGCTGCAGGGCGAGGGCCTCGCCAACCAGCGGAAGGCGATCATCAACGGCCTCAAGGAGTCGATCGAGGAGTTCGAGAAGGGCGCCGGCGTCGACACCGAGGCGGCCCTGCAGATGGTGCTCCTCACCCAGTACTTCGACACCCTCAAGGAGTTCGCGATGTCCGAGGGCTCCAAGGTCATCCTCATGCCCAACAGCCTGTCCGCGGTCAGGGACCTGTCCGCCCAGATCCGTGACGGCATGATCGCCGGCGAGGAGGCCTCCTCCGCCCCGGTGCCCAAGAAGAAGGCGGCATGAGCAGGATGAAGGTGCTCGCCGTATTCCCGCGGGGGATACGCAGAAAGATCCAGTACGCCGGCAACCATACGGCGTACTGGGTCGCCATCCAGAACGGGCGCCAGCGGAACTTCACCGGCAGGGTGAGCTTCGACTCCGGCGAGCCCGTGTTCACGTTCAACAGCCCCGAGGACCACGAGTGGTTCATGGACTGCTACCACCCGGCCCGGTCGGTCTACCTCGACCAGTCGGAGGAGGCCCGACGGGAGCGACAGCGCAGCTACAACAGGAAGACCTATGCCCGTAAGCAGGAACGAGTACAACGAGAAGAGCAAGGGGGGCACGGAGCTCTCGATCGCGGAGCTGGAAGCCCACGTCGATAGCGACCTCCTCTCCAAGTTCCAGATCATCCCGAGCAGGTTCAGGGGTCTCGAGGAGGGGCTGATCCCCCTCTACTGGCTCCACGACCTGGCGGACGACCCCGAGATGCACCACCTCGCCGACGGCGGGTGGAGGAAGTTCCGCAAGCTGGTCTTCGTGTCCAACTGGCAGATGCAGCAGTTCATCCTGAGGTACAACATCCCATGGCAGCAGTGCGTCCAGATCAACAATGGCATCGTCCCCTTTCCCAAGCCAAAGGCCGGTCAGTCAAAATGGGACGTGAAGGATGGTGCATACCGGTTCATATATCACACCACCCCTCATCGTGGGCTGAACGTCCTTGCCGCTGTGTTTCCAGCCCTCCGAACTCGCTGGCCGCGCATAACCTTGGACGTCTACTCCAGTTTCTCGATCTATGGCTGGAACGAGAGGGACAGGGACTACCAAGACCTGTACAACACGTTGGCCAGTACACCTGGGGTAACGTACCACGGTGCACGGTCGAACGAGGAGATCCGGGCGGCCTGCGAGGCCGCCCACTTCTTCCTCTATCCCTGCACGTGGCCGGAGACTGGCTGCAGGGCGCTGATTGAGGCGATGATGGCGGGCGTGTACTGCGTCCACTCCAACTTCGGCTGCCTCTACGAGACGGCGCTGGGCAGGACGGCCATGTACCAGTACCACGAGGACCTCAACGACCACGCGAACATCGCCTACATCTCGGCGAGCCGGGTCCTGCAGACCGTGGCCGACCTCGAACCCAAGGCGGTGGAGAGGACGCTGGCCTCGGTGAGGGCGACGGCGGAGCTCAACTACAGCTGGCCCGCGATGATCGGCCCGAGCTGGAACCGCTTCCTCAGGAGCCAGATCGGATGACCGCCCTCCTCGCCCTCCTGCTCATGGTCGTCGCGGGCGGGTTCCTCGCGGCGTGCGTGGCGTACCCCCAGTTCTTCATGGTGTTCGCCGGCGTCGTCTGCCTCGTGACGATATACCTCGTCTTCTATCTAATCGCGGACATAATAATGATCTCGTGGCGGGGAAGGAAGTCCCGCGGGTTCGACTAAATAGCCGGTCCGCAATGAGGTCCCCGTGATAGTCGCAAGCGTCCCCCTTCGCATCAGCCTGCTCGGCGGCGGCACAGACATGCCCGCCTACCTGAACCAGGAGCACCGAGTCGGCTGCTGCCTCTCCCTCACCATCGACAAGTACGTCCACGTCTGCGTCGCCGAGTCGGGCATGGCGGGCTCGGGCGTCCGGCTGACGACCCCGTCCGGCTGCGAGGACGTCGAATCCTTCGACCTGCTCAAGCACCGGCTTACGGCGGAGATCCTGAAGAGGCACGCCCCCGGCGGGCGCCGCTGCGAGGTGGGGAGCTTCGCCGACCTGCCCGTCAACGGCACCGGCCTGGGCGGCTCGTCTGCGTACGCGGTCGGGCTGATCGCCTGCCTCGACGACATCCGGCTCAGGGACAGCGTGAAGAAGACGCCCAAGTCCGTGATCGCCCAGTGGGCGTACGAGGCCGAGGTCGTCCTGTGCGGGCAGCCCATCGGCAAGCAGGACCAGTTCGCCTGCGCCACCACCGGCCTCAACCGCTACGACTTCTACGGCCCGCGGGTGTCTGATCTCGTCGGCGTCATCCCGGTCAACAACTTCTACGACACCCACAACGAGACCCTGACGAGCTGGATCCACCTCTACTACATCGGGGGGAACCGGTCGGCCTCGGAGATACTGGCCCGCCAGTCCCAGGAGGTGACCGCCAGCAGGGACAAGCTGCACGCCCTGGACCGCATGAGGGACCTCGCCCAGTGGGGCTCCATGGCGGTCCGGGAGGGCAAGTACCAAGACCTCGCGAACATGCTCCACGAGTCGTGGATGCTCAAGAGGACCCTGACCGACGGGATCACCAACGACCGCATCGACGCCCTCTACGAGAGGGCCCGCTCCCTGGGAGCCGTCGGGGGAAAGGTCCTCGGCGCCGGCTCCGGCGGCTACATGGCCTTCATGGTCCCGCCCGAGAAGGCGCTGGACTTCGGCATGGGCATGCCCGAGGACGTCCTCTGCGTACCGTTCAAGACCTCAGACCACGTCACCATGAAGATAGTCGAAACCCCGAGGCGAGATTGAGAACCCCCCGCATCGCATACCTGGACTACGTCTCCGAGCTCGACCACGCCCTGAGGGCCGCCACCGGCAAGGACCTGGTGGAGGAGCTCGTCGAGGACGTCTGGTCCATGAAGCACCGCTGGGTGATCACGATGGGGAACGGCGGCTCGTCCGCGATCGCGTCACACTTCGCCGTCGACCTGATGAAGACCGTCAGGACGAGGCCCCAGCCGACGGTCTGCCTGACGGACATGACGCCCGCGCTGACCGCCTTCGCCAACGACGACCGGTGGGACACCGCCTGGGTCAACATGCTGGGTCACCTGGGGGCGTTCGAGGGCGACATAGCGATCATCATCTCCTCGAGCGGGAAGAGCGCAAACGCCTTCCGTGCGGCGGAGTGGTGCTGGCAGAGGAAGATCAAGCTCTACTGCCTGACCGGCTTCGGCGGGGGCGCCCTGCTCCACGGCTTCCCCCACCGCACGTTCCACGTACCCTCCGACGACTACGGGATCGTCGAGGACTCGCACCACGCCTTCATGCACATGGTCACGAGGGCGCTCAACAAAAGGAAAGAATGATGGGACTGGACTGCTGCGGGCCTCGGCCCCAAGGGATAGCCGCGTGCGGCACGGACGCCCTCGAGTGGGCCATCAAGGACTACACCGGACCGTGGCAGGACGCCCACTACTCGCCCCACAAGGGGATGACCGGGATCTGGTACTGCCGGGGGCTGCCCTACGAGGGCGGGATGGAGAAGGCCGTCCACGAGGACAACGCGCTGAAGGACCTGGACGGGGTGGTCTTCACCTCGAGCTGGCAGCAGTTCGCCTTCTGCTCCGCCCTCGAGATCCCGTTCAGCATGGGCAGCGTCATCTACGACCCCGTCCAGCCGATCATCGTCTCGGGCGACAAGTACCACGACGACCTGTTCAGGATCGTCTACGCCACCTCGCCGAAGAAGGGCCTCGGGCTCCTCGTCGCGTCCTTCCAGCACCTGATGGAGCAGAACGAGCTCGGGAACGCCAGGCTGACGATCATGGGCGGGAACGAGATGTACGGGGTCGCCGAGGACCCCAAGTACGCCGAGCTGATCCACCGGTGTAAGGAGGACAAGAACATCGAGTTCCTGGGCGTCGTCGACAACTCCACGGTCAGGTCGGTGATGGCCCAGGCCCACTGCCTGGCGTTCCCATGCGTCTGGCACGACTCCTGCTCGATGCAGGTGCTCGAGGCGATGTCGGCCGGCATGGTCGTCGTCGCGCCGAGGCACGCCGGCATAACCGAGATCGCCCACCAGTACGGCATCCTCTACCCCTGGCACGCGGAGGCGGCCAAGCACGCCTCGATATTCGCGGCGAACCTGCAGTCGGTAGCGAGGATGTTCAGGACGGACAGGCCGAGCTACCAGGCCCTCTGCATGGCGCAGAAGCAGACGACGGACTACGCCCACTCGGTCAACCGCTGGGCGGCCCTCTGGCAGGAGTACGCGGCCTTCGCTAGGGCGCGGGTTTGAACCCGGCCTGGCCGTTCCTCTCGAAGAAGTCCGCCAGCGCGTCGATGTCCACGCCCATGTTCTTCACCCCGTAGAGGGCGCAGCTGCTGTCGCTCCTGGGCGGATAGACGAGGACCAGCCCGTTCTTGGCCCCGCCCTCGAGGTCGGCCCACAGCTCCATGAGGATCGGGGGGTCGTCGGAGATCCTTCCCCCCAGCATCCAGGTGTAGCCGCCCTCCTTGAGGGCGGGCCTGAGGATCTCGTCCTTCTCGCAGACGACCTTCTTCTCGGGGATGGTGATTGTGTTGCCGGCCGCCGCGGGGACGGCGAGGCAGAGGAGCAGGAGCAGGGCTAGCCTGAGCATTCGTTCTTCCTTTCGTACTCGGCCCGGACCCATGCGAGCTTCTGCGTCAGCTCGGACGTGCGCAGCCTCTTGAAAACCTTGCACCGGTCGTCGCCCTCGGTGGCGACGATCACGACGAGCTGGGCGCAGACCAGGCCGATCATCTCCTGAAGCATCAGGGAGTAGCCCGCGGTCTGCAGCCAGTATGACTCGATCCCCGACTCGTACTTATCGGTCGCCGAAGTCTTGAAGTCGATGATGGAGGGGACCCCGTCCCAGTCCGCTATCAGGTCGCAGCGGCCGGCCATCCTCAGCCTCTTGGTGTAGAGCGTAACCTCCTGGGCGTGGACGGCGGTCAGGTGGGAGTCGAGCTCGGCGGCGACGGACCTGAACAGGCCCTCGACGTTGAAGCCGTTCCTTCTCGGGTTGACGACCTCGCCCTCGATGTAGTCCTCGCACAGGTGGTGGACCTTCTCGCCCCGTATCGCCGCCGCCTTGAGCACCTCCTCGGGCATGTCGGGCCCGTCGTAGAGGCCCTTCAGCACGGTGGTGATGGACGGGTAGAGCTCGAGCCACGGCATCTCGTAGACGCGGCCGGACGGGTAGTCGTGGTTCCTGAGGCGGGGGAACTGGGGGAGGAGGCTAGTCCTCGGGAACGCCCTTTGCACGGAGGTAGTCCTTCACGATCTGGCTCCTGACGACGTCGTCGATCGTGAAGTCGATCGTCACGAAGCTTTCCATCTTATGGATGATGGGGAGGAACCGCTTGATGCCGTCCCTCTCCGCGTGGTTGACGAGGTCCGACTGGCGGGTGTCGCCGGACAGGATCACGCGGGTGTTCTCGCCGAGCCTGGTGATGACCGTCTCGAACTCGTGCTCGTTCATGTTCTGGATCTCGTCGACGAGGACCACGGCCCTGTCGATCGTCGTGCCCCTCAGGTAGCTCGTCGTCTCGAAGTCGACGATGCCGTCCGCCCTCAGCCTCTCGTACGCCTCCCGGTTCTCGAGGATGTCGCAGAACGCCCCCGAGTAGGGGGCCTCGAAGAGGGCCGCCTTCTCCTTGGCGTCGCCGGGCAGGAAGCCCATGTCGCGGGTGGGCACCGCGGACCTGATGATCTTGATGTGGTCGACGCCCCACTCCCTCGCCTCGCCGCCCGTGTAGAACTCGAGCATGAGGGCGCAGGCGATGAACGTCTTGCCCGTGCCCGCGCAACCGTGGAGGAGCAGGTTCATGCCCCGCCTGAACGCGTCGAAGGCCAGCCGCTGGTTCTTCGTCTTGGGCTCTATGCCGACTGGCTGTAGGCTCTGCTTGCCCGTCCGTTTCGCCATGCTACGATTCTATCGTGCTGTTCCGGTAGTACTTCTTCATCCTGTTGAGCAGGCTGCGGAACTCGGAGTCCGCCTTCTTCCTGCCCATCCTCTCGGGCTGGAGCACGGCGTTGCTCTGGACCCCGTCGTAGACGCGCTCCCAGATGGGCCACTCGGCCTCGAACCTCTCCATCTCGGAGATGCTCAGGAACTCCTCGCGGATCTCGCCCGTCTCCCTATTGCGGAAGGTGTACGTCGGCATGTTCCCCCGAGTCCTTCATCTTGTCGACGACGCCCCGCAGCCGCTTCTCGCTCGTGCAGGTGGCCACGACATCGTTGAGCAGGAGCTTCTTCTCCTCGACGCCGAGGGCGTCCGTGTCCTGGAGGACGCCGAGCAGGATCGCGTAGGCGGCCCCGCACCCGTCGACGTATCCGCGGTTGTAGAACTGCTTCGAGACCTGGTACGACCTGACGAGCAGGAGGCCCAGGAGCGCCGCGAGGGCGAGGTGCCCGAAGTCCACTACGCGGCCGCTTCGAACAGGTCGGGGTGGATCTCCTCGACGAGCTTCCGGTCGACGCCCTTCCAGGGCGACTTCTTGTCCTTCATGGCGATGAGCAGGAGGGCGTCGCGGGGGTGGACCTTCTCGAGGAGGTCTACCCACAGCTTCTCGCGCTTGATCTGCTTGAGCCCCGGGTGGCCCCCGGTCGCGGGGTCCAGGTACAGGTACATCTTCTGGATCTCGGCGAGGAGGACGCCCGGTCCGTCGTCCCTCGACGGGGTGTACGGCGGCGGGCCCTCGGGGAGGGCGAACTTGACCTTGGTCGAGAACATGTACCACAGCACCGCCTTGGTGGCGAACGCGTAGCGGGGCGGGATGTTTTCGAGGAAGGCCTTCTTCTCCTCCCTCTTGGAGAGCTTGTTGAGCTGGGAGAGGTAGTCGGAAAGGGGTTCCATGTCGATCCTTTAGAAGTCGCTAGCCGATTCAGTCAGCTGCTTGAGCCGATACTGCATCAGGTAGTCCATGATGTGGCCGGTCTTGCCGGCCTCCGACTCGTATTTATCGACGATGGAGCGCTTGAGCTCGTGCGGGGTGAAACTGAGGTCGATCAACCGCTCGTTCCGGGTCCACCCCCGGCGGAGAGTCTCGTCGGTGCAGAACTCCTCGGGGCGCTGATCCAGCCAGACGTCGAGCTTCTTCTGGGCGAGGGGCCTCTGCCTGCCGCCGGCGACGAAGCAGTCGTCGGGGCTCATGAAGTTCGGGATCCCGTCAGTCCGGTCGCCCCGGGCTATCTTCTCCTTGAGGTCGCGGGCCGGGTTGTTCGTCCTGACCCAGCCCTTGTTGGCGATCGGGTTGTAGAGGACGACCCCGCCCGCGAGGAGCTGCTTGAAGTCCCCGTCCGCGGACAGGATGACCGTCTCGTGGCGCATCGCCAGGTCGCCGAGGGTGAACTCGGCCTTCGGCTTGGGGAGCCGGGCCAGCGTCCCGATGACGTCGTCCCCCTCGGCGGAGTCGACGGACACGACCCGGTACGGGAAGTAGGTCTGGAGCTCCGCCTGGATGTTGTTCAGGGCCTCGAAGACCACCGACCAGTCGATCGGGCTCGCCTCCCTCGCCTCCTGCCGCCTCGCCTTGTAGTACGGGAACACCGTCTTCCGCCAGCTCGGGCCCTGGTCGCAGGCGATGACGACGTCGGAGCCCGACGGGGCGTAGTCGCGGAACTTCTTTCGGTTGGCCCTGATCGAGTTCAGCACCATGTGGCGGAGGAGCTCCACCGACAGCCGCTCGTTCTTTATCTCGCCGAGCATCGCCATGAGGCTGGCGATCATGACGTTCCTGAGGTCGAAGATGATCATGACGCGAAGTCCTTGAAGCGGAGGGCCCAGTGTCCGTCCTCCTCGTTGAGGGCGAGGTTCTCGACGGAGAGGCCGTCCTTCTCGATGTGGCGGAGGATCGCCCTGCACTCGTGGAGGGCGAGGGCCATCCTGAGGTGGTAGAGGATCTCGGCGTTGCCCGACCAGGGCGCCTCCTCGTTCAGGAGCTTCACCCGGTGGATGAGGGCCCTGAGCACCTCCTGGTTGGTGACGCCCTCCTTGGGCTGGTGGTGGGGCCGCCTCTGCACGAACTGGAGGATCGTCTTCCCGTCGCCGTCGAGGTGGTCGAGCTCGTATGTGTGTCCGCGATAGATCGTTTTCATGGCTTTTCTCGTAACCAAGCTCCGCGGCAAATGTACAACAAAAAGATCGGGCGGGGAATGGAATCCCCGCCCCTGCGTCGCGATCTCCTTCCTACCTGAGCACCCTCAGGATGACCGTGTTCTCGTTGACCCGGGCCTTCGGCTCGGGGAACGGCTTCGTCTTGATCGGGTCGAGGACCTTCGCGAGGACGTTCTTGTTCCCCTTGAGGATCGGCTCGATGAGCTTGTCGGCGACCCGGCCCACCTGCTTGCTCATTGACCGCTCGGCGTCGAACCCGGTGATCGTCGTCCGGTGGACGTCGAGGACCCGGCCCTCGGGGGCGCGGAGGACGGTCATGAACCGATACTTCGCGTCGTAGAGCCACACCTCGACTGCCCCCATGAGGTCCGCCGGGTTGACGGAGGCCACCTTGAGGTCGGGGCACTCCTTCATGTACCGGAAGTCGCGGAGCTTCTTCTCGATCGAGACGGGCTTCGCCTTGCGGGTCGCCCTCACCTTCCGCTCCGCCTGCCCGTACCGGGAGGCGTCCTCGACGATGCCGCAGACGAAGTCGCGGTAGGCGTGGAGGTTCTTCTTGTCGAACCTCTTGTACGCCTCTTTGAGGTCCCCGTCCTTGCCGAGCTCGGCCTCGGCCAGCTCCGCGGCGAGGCCGGCGTAGTGGTCGGCGATCCGCGACGCGAGCTGGGGAGGGAAGTCCACCGACTTGAGCTTGAGGAAGAAGTTGAAGCCCTCGAACTCGCACCGGTCGATCATGCCGTCGAGCTCGGCGATGAGGTCGGACGCCTTCGCGTCCATCCTGTCCTGTATCGTCGGGCCCTGCCTGACGACCGGGTCCGCGCCCTCGACGATCCGGCCGCGGTACCTCTCCGCGAGCTCGGACGCGCTCTTGATCACGAAGTCCATCGACACGGCGACGTCCGCGCCCCTGTCCGCCATGCGGCATATCCACGCCGCCGTGCGGGGCAGCACCTGGTCCGGTGCGGCCTTCAGATCGCGGACGAGGTCTTCCCTTCCGAGGGCCTTCAGTCCGACTTCAAGATAATCACGGACGTCTTGGTCGTCGGCCATGGCATTATACCACGTGAACGCCCGCGCCTTTTCCAAAAAATTCGGGACCTGTCCGACAGCGAAGCTGGGTTCGGGCCCTAGATGCCTTTCGTTTATGAGTTGGACCTCTGAACGAGACTTCTTCTGGGGCTTGGGTCGCCCCCTGAAGATTCTTCTCACCACCATTGGAAATCCTCCATGGGTTGGGTTTGGTGTCGGCCATCCGGCCGATTTTGTCATTATATCAAATGCGACCGCAAAAGTAAACCCTTGTTTTTCATCACGAAAAATAGCCGTTTACACCGGCGGCCTTTTGTGGTAGGATCATGACATTGTGGTAATCCCCTCGGGGCCGGATGGTCCCACAACGGAAGGACGGATGTCAATGACCACGAACATCGACAGACTCAAGAATGATGTCGCCCAGGCCGAGCTCGCCGTCAGGCTGGTACTCAGGGCCCGCGCCGACATCGACTCGGGCGCCGCCTGCCTGTACGGCTCGGTCGACGAGTGGAAGCTCGCCCTCGACCAGGCGAACGACATGTACGACCGCGCGGTCGAGGACCTGGACCAGGCGACCGACCGCCAGCTCCCCGCGTGGGAGACGGACCCGATCACGTGGTCCGAGCTCTCGGACGCCTACAAGGACGCGAACGGCTTCCGCCCCCGCTGGCACATGAACTCCCTCGCGGCCCGCGCCCTCCTGCAGTCATTATATGACGAGGCCGCGAAGACGGCCCAGGACGAGGCCGAGTACGAGGACTGGCTCGCCCAGCAGGAGCGGGACCACGACGCCCGGCTCGACGCCGAGGAGCTTGAGCGCGACATGCGCGACAACCCGTGGGACCTCGACGAGGTCGTCCGGGAGATGGAGGGCGGCCGATGACCGAGACGCCGGGACCGAGCGCGAGGCTGAACCGGCGCCTGAGGAAGCGCTGGGGCAGGTACGACGTGGTGAAGCGCGGGGGCAAGCGCCCCTGGCACGTGGAGTCGCTCTTCCACGGACACTACGGCGCCTACAAGACCGAGGAGGCGGCCCGGAAGGCCTGCGACCTCATCAACGGCATCATCGGCTACGGGACGGAGGAGCAGAATGTCAACCCGTGAGCTCGACTACATCAGGGTGATCGACGGCCGGAAGGTCCACGTCGCCTACGACCCCACGCTGCCCGGCTACGGCTGCGAGTGGTACGCCGACTTCGACGACCCCGAGGGCCCCTACGTCTACGGGGCCTCCGAGGCGGAGGTGATAGAGGCTCTATTGGGAAAGGAATGATGATGACTCCAGAACGCCTTGCCGAGATTAGAAAGCATTGCGAGATAATGAATCACGGTCAGGTTAGGGAGCCGATGCTTGCTGAATTGCTCGCCGCCTATGACGAGCTGTATCTCGAATTGAAGCAGGAGAAGGAGCGCGAGGATGACTGATAAGAAGTGGGAAGTGATCGCCCAGTTCCAGGCCAGCCAGATGGACGACATCGAGGTGCGCGACGTCTGCGAGAAGCACGGCGGCCAGTTCGTCGGCGGAGGCATAATGCTGGCGACCGCCACGAGGGACGTCCAGTACGAGTTCGAGCGACAGATCGACGCCCAGAACGCGGCAGCGGAGCTGATGTCCTTCGGGATCGACTCGGTGATCCGCAGCCCGGACGGGGACTCGGTCAGCGTGAAGGGTCTCCATTGACCAGGCGCAGGAAGGAGCCGGAAGACCTGAACCGCCGCGAGAGGGACATCATCTCTCGCGGCAACCGCAGGCTCATCTGCCACTCGGGCACGTTCCGCGACGCCGTGAGGCGCATGATCGCGGACGGCAAGCTCGGGGTCGCCCACGAGATGGTCCACTACATGTTCCCCGAGCTGAGCAACGTGGCGATACGCGCGTTCCTCCGCGAGCAGTGGCGGGTCAGGGTGACGGGGACGGCTCTCTATATCCCCGAGGCGTGGGCGCGGGCTAAGGACACGGTGGACTGACATGAGGATCCTGGATGCGGTTGCGATAGCTGAGAAGTGGCTGAACGGCGACGAGGAGATCGAGGACGACCTGCTCCACGAGGCCGTGGACACGCTCGTCGAGTACTACTACCACACGGAGGACGACGTAGAGGACGATGGCTAGACCCGTACCGTACGCCCGCTGTCCCACCTGCGACGAGCTGGTGGAGGTGGAGCGCACCCACAACGGGGTGGCGTGGGTCTGGCATATGGTCCACTGCGGTTGGGGCCACGCCTACTTTGCCGACGAGGACATCGAATGGAAACAGGAGACGAAATGATCCCAGCAGGCTCGAAGTACCCGATGGTCGCGGAGATAAGCACGAAGCGGCTGAACAAGACGTACAAGGGCAACCTCGGCGACAAGGTGCTGATACTCAGGGGGGCGAGGAATCCCGACGACTCCGTCTACCTCGTCGCCGTGACGGTCGACGGGCGGAAGGTCAGCTTCCGGTCCCACCAGCTCGCCCCGTCCACCTGCGACGAGAAGACCCTCGAGACGCTGATGGCCCACAGGGAGCGGCTCGACGCCGAGTTCAAGCAGAAGCGGTCCGAGATGAACCGCGGCGTGGTGTTCTGCGTCCGCGTGATCAAGGAGACGGATTCCGCCTGGAACGTCCAGGCGTTCGGCGCCATCATCTGGCTTCCCAAGAGCCAGGTCAAGCGGCTGTCGGAGTCCTACTGGGAGGCCCCGGTGTGGCTGCTGAGGGAAAAGGTCCCGTCGTATGCGGACCACTCGCAGCACGAGTTCCAGCAGACCCTGTTCAGGGAGCTCGCCCGGTACGAGAACAAGGAGATCACCGTCGAGGAGCTCAAGGATGCGGTGTCAAAGCTCGGCGACGACGCCGTGCACAGAATGGAGAAGGAGGTTTCTACATCATGAAAGAACAGACACTCTTTAACGCCGGGGTGGCGATGGTCGGCCTCTCGATGGTCGCAATCTTTTTCGGGTTCGGCGTCGCCGGACTCGCCACCGTCCAGGCCCAGGAGGCCAAGCCCGTCGCCAAGCTCGTGGTGCTGGTTGACGAGTACACCGGCTGTCAGTACCTTACGACGAGCACAGGCCACGGCATAACGCCGAGGATCGGCCCGGATGGGCTTCACCGCTGCGCGAAGCTGAACCCCGAGCCCGCGGTCCTGATCCCGGCCCCGGAGGAGACGAAGGCGTTTCCAGAACTCGAGGAGAACGGTGAGTAGCGCAAAGAAGAAACCCCGCGAGGAGATCGACCTCTTCCAGTCGTCCGACCTGGGTCCGCTCAGGGAGGCGATCGAGCAGGCGGTCAAGAACGTGCACCCGAGCCTGGACATCAAGGTCTACGACATGATCTACGACTCGTTCACGGCCACCGCGAGGTGCAGGATTCGGCTCGACGTCAAGGACCAGCCGACGGACCCGAACTTCGAGAAGTTCCTCGAGCAGTACGAGCTCGACCCCGAGCAGGTCACCCAGGGCTACAAGCTCAGGGGCTACGACCCGACGCGGAAGAAGAAGCCCGTGATGGTGAGGCGGCTCGAGGACGGGAAGACGTTCGCGACGAGCATCAAGCTCGCGAAGACGATGTTCAAGAGGCTGGGCGACTGATGTCCCGCTTCCAGGTCACGATACGCGTCGACATCGACGACCCCAACAAGGTCGGCGAGGCGCTGACCGACGTGTGCGACTACGTCAGGAGGTACGGCTTCAACAACGCGAGCTACTTCACGTCTGACACGTACACGGAGATGGAAAAGAACGGCTACCAGTGGAAGTGGAACGTCCTGAGGATGAAGGAAGGGAGGAACCTACACTTCAGGCGGCAGAACGTGAGGAGGGCGCGGTAGTGTACCTGCTCGTGATCATGATCGTCATCGGGGGCGGGCCCCACTTCACCGCCACCGAGTTCCTCCCCCACCACGGGGCGCTCCACCCGAAGGCCAGGTGCCTCGATGCCCGAGACATCGTGCGGGCTCAGATCACGAGGACCCGCGGCGAGTCCAGCTCCTGGAACGGACGCTGGTGGGTCGTCTGCTTCGACAGGTCCGGGAACGTAGTGGAGAGGGACCAATGATCGGGAAGCAGGCGCCGTTTGAGGACTGGGAGTGTACCAACATCAACGAGTTCCAGCTGTCGGGCCACATGCACCCGTTCACCTGCCCCCGCGACAGGAGCGTCCTCGTCGCAGTACCGGCGGGCATGAGGTGCCCGGCGTGCGACTACGAGCAGGACTGGGTACACGACTTCATGGCCGACGGCGGGTGGCGGGCGACCGCGCTGAGGATGCGACAGATGCTCAAGAACCTGTGATGAAGATCGTCGTCCGCATAGAGGTCGCGTACCCAGAGTTGATCCGTGATGCGCTCATGGACGTCGCGCGACAGATAGACACTCACCCCGACGCGAAGTGGCCCCGCGTACACACGAACTGGCTGCTCAGGGACGCAGCGAGGGAACGGGGCTTCCATTGGAAGTACACGCTGATCAAGGGCAACTACTGGGAGCCCGACCGCTATGAGCCTTAGGAAGCCTCGATACACGCTGGTCATCAGGGCCGCGGCCCCGACCATAGACGACTTCGATCGCACGCTTGCCGAGATCCGGCGGTTCCTGTTCACGCACGGGATGAAGGAGCGGCACTGCTGCTACGACCTGCACAATACGCACTACAAGTACAGGGTGTCGCGAATCAAGAAGTTTCCGGAGGTCAAGCGATGAGCAAGCTCTTCCCAAACAAGTTGTTCCCCTATAGAGCCACCGTCAGGGTGGGGGCAGACAGCCTCAACGACCTTGCCCGGGCCCTCGAGTACGCCGCCGCCGAGGTGTGCAACGTAGACATCGGCTACGGCGGCGAGAAGGAGTACAGAAAGTGGGACGAGGCCATCCCCCTCAGCTGGCAATATAAAGCGACCGCGGTACACGACCCGTGGAAGCCCCGCCGCAGGGCACGAAAGTGACGGTTGACTTTTCCATGATTTTTTTATAGAATGAAAAAACTAGAGTGAGGATTCACCGAAAGGAACCCAATATGGCCACCAAAGCGAAGTCTGCCCCCGCCGCCCTCCCCGAGATGTTTGCCCGGGCGGCCACCGTCAACGCGAAGTCGAACCAGCCCAAGGACAAGAAGGCGGTCCACGAGATCAAGGAGCTCGAGGCGTACGCCACGGTCTGCGAGCTCATGGAGGCGCTGAAGACCGCGAAGGACAACATCCACTCCCGCATCTGCAGGCGGATGAAGGACATCTTCCTCACCGAGAACAGGCTGACCCGACGCCGCCCCGAGAACATCAAGATCGTCGAGGGGATCGCCTCCGCCTCAGGCGAGATGAGGAAGCGCGGCGAGAACTCGGGCCTGACCGAGGCCCAGGTGGAGATGCTGACCCAGCTGGGTCTGCCCACCGGCACGGTCGGGGTCCCGGCGACCTTCATCCTCAACCCGGCCTACGCCGGCAACATGGAGCTCCTCGCCAAGCTCGCCTCGGTGAAGGGCATCCCGGCCGACTGCTTCCTCAAGCAGGAGTCGACGACCAAGGTCGTCGTCACCGAGGAGACCCTGACCGCGGCGGCCGCCGAGCCGGCCAAGTTCGCCGCCGCGATCGACATCATCTGCACGCTTGCCATCAAGGCCAAGCTCGAGCGGTTCGACCTTGAGAAGGCGATCGACCAGGCGAAGGCCATCGTGATGGGCGACCAGGAGGAGACGAAGAAGGACGGGTCCGCGACGCTGAAGGCGACCCTCCAGGCGAGCCTCAAGTGACGCCGGAGTTCAAGAGCCTGGTTCGGCGGGCGCTCGACAACGCGCTCGAGAACGACAACGGCGAGATCCTCGAGTGGACGCCGAACCAGCTCTACGACGACCTCATAGCCTGCACGGACTTCGAGGATTACGGGGTCGACCCGGAGGAGATCATCCAGGTCGTGGCCGAGTGGCTGCAGGAGCGCAACGACTACATGATGGGTGACGCATGAAGAAGACCGTGAAGCTCGCCGGCATCACCGAGATGGCCAAGCACGCCGGCGTCAGCCGGAACGCCGTCGTCAACTGGCGGATGCGGTTCACCGACTTTCCCCAGCCCATCGCCAGGCTCGCGATGGGACCGGTGTACCGGTTCAAGGACTTCAAGCGGTGGTTCGAGCGGAGGATGCGGCCGTGAGGTACGAGAAGTACATCTTCCTGTACCCGCCCCGGCCCGAGAACCGGGTGCCCAAGGACATGATCCGCATGTACAAGGACCTCGGCTGGTGGTGGCAGCCGAAGATGAACGGGACCGGCTCCGTGATATTCACGAACGGCCGGTCCGTCGTCTACAAGACCCGCCACAACGAGGACCACAAGCTGTGGAAGCCGCTCCCCGAGCACGACGAGTTCTTCAAGGGCGTGGCGGTCAACGGCAACTGGACGGTCCTGTCCGCCGAGCTCCTCCACAGCAAGGTGAAGGGTGGTCTCAGGAACCACTTCGTCGTCAACGACGTCCTCGTCCACGACGGGGAGATCTTGACCGACATGCACTTCAAGCGGCGGGACATGCTGCTCAAGGAGCTGGTCCCGTCGGAAGACGACATGCCGTACCCCAACCACCGCATCAACGAGTACGTCAGCCGGTCGGGCACCTTCGACGCCTCCTGCGCCCACATGGGCATGGACATGGCGGAATCCGGGAACTTCCCCGAGCTCGAGGGCATCGTCCTCAAGGACCCGATGGCGTATCTGGGCCTGCCCGTCACGCCGGGGGCGAACTCCCACTGGCAGGCGAAGTGCAGGATCGGCCACAAGAACTACGGATTCATCATTCCGTTTTTGCTCTGTATCCCCACGTCCATCGCCCATCTGGCAGCACAACTTTGTACCTGGTTTTAGCAATGGCTCGGAGCTTTTCACCATGACCCGGCGGCTTCGGTTTCCCCTTCTGGGACGGAAACGCAACCGGCTGAAAGTCGGGGTGGGCCTCATGCCAACGGCGGCGAGCTTCGGACATCTTCTGACGAGTTTCTGGAGAATGTTGCCGACGGAACATCCCGCCGGCCGTACCGCCAATGGCTTTGTTCCAGCCCAAGTCGGGCGCAGGCCTGAGCCTTCGTTCCATCATCTTGCATTCTTCGCGGGTGCCCTCAAAAAGCACGTCGATCCGAGAATCTCTCGGTACCACCCCCCGGCGAATGTGTGTATAATGTCGGCGAGACAGACGGCCGACTGTGATTCCTACGTAGCCCGAAGTCTCAGGATTGTCGCAGGATTCATCATGAACCCAGTAAAGCTTGCACACATTCTAATTATCGGTTCTGGCATGGTCTCACCTGCTTTTGCGCTAACTGGAAATGATTTGCATCGCTGGTGTATGATGCCACATGATTCCGTGCTTCTGGGACAATGCCGTGGCTATATTGCTGGCTCGGTGGAAAGCTACGTAGCAGTTGATGTGCGCGACCTTCGTGCCGACAGCATATCGTACTGTTTCGAGGATGGTGTGACGACCGAACAGGTCATTGATGTGGTGATCAAATGGTTGAAGGACAACCCAAAGAATCGCCATCATGATGCGCAGCTCGTAGTGGCTGACGCATTGCTAGAGAATTATATGTGTGGTAACTAGAGGAGTGACTTTGTAATGGCAGGTAGAAAGAGTCCTAACGTCAGCGGCCACCCGCACGAGGACAGGGCGCTGATGAAGGAGATATTTGGAGACATGCCGGTCGTCGAGGCCCGACGGGACCTCTACATCGAGCTCGCCCGCGAGGACATCGACAAGGCGGTGGAGGAGGTCGGCGAGGAGAAGGTCCGGCCCCACTGCTGCATCGTCGCCCAGGCGTGCAAGCGCCTGTTGAAGTCCAAGGGCGTCCTGATATTCTCCAAGACCGCCTACGTGGACATCCTCCACGGCACGAGGCGCAAGCTGACCCGCTTCATCATCCCCGAGACGACGCAGAAGATCATCAAGCGGTTCGACCAGGGCAAGGTCGTCGACGAGGTGGGCATCTACCTCAGGAAGCCCAGCCCCTCGGAGAGGGTCGTCGAGCTCGCGAAGCGCAAGCGCAGAATCAGGAGGCTGGTCGCGCAGGGCAAGCACACGCCCGTGCCGAGGGACCACCGCCAGCGGGCCAAGCCCCGCCACTTCGCCCTCGCCTCCCGCAGCGGCCAGGGCAAGGCCACTTACGGCGCCAGGATATAGCTGGATGGCGAAGCAGGACCCAAGGGCCGCCGCCCGTCAGAAGATCCAGGTGGAGATGACGGTCGGCCAGGCGGACGCCCTCGTCGAGGCCGTGGACTGGTTCGCCAACCAGATCGAGGTCATCAAGAAGGCGCGGGAGCCTACCGCGTGGCACAGGAACGACGTCGAGAAGGTCCGCCTCGCGGCCAAGGCGATCTTCGCGGCCAGGATGCAACAATCAAATAAGGAGGGATAATGGCCGTGTTCTACGAGGTGACGGTGAAGGACGCGACCGAGGGTTCGGTCGCGGCCCCCACGCTGAAGGACGCCCTCGACATCCGAAAGGACTGCGAGGGCCCCTACGGGGAGATCACGAAGGTGACGACCCGGCCGATGAAGCTCAGGGAGCTCCTCGCCGCGGTCTACAACCGCGAGGGGTTCGCCGAGAAGACCGAGACCGTGATGGGCCCGGTGCGGGAGAGGAAGAACAACGAGGACGCCGCGTGATAAGGATGACCATCCGCATCGAGGCGCTGTCCGCCCGCAAGGCCGTCGACGCGCTCCGCTCACTCAGCAACTACGTGGAAGCGGTGAGGGACATGGGCGGCCTCGGCGAGGAATACGTCAGGGGGAGGATGTGGAGGATCGACAGGGAGACGGCGAACTGGCGCACGAAGCTCAGGTCTCGCGACGTGCGCTGCTACACCCTGCTCAAACAGAAGGACAGACCGAGATAATGCCCGTCTACCTCCTCCACTTCGAGCCGCCGTACAGGCACGCCCGGCACTACATCGGGTACACGGCGGATTCGGACGTGGTCGGGAGGGTGCGGTGCCACGTGAACGGCAAGCGGGGGCGCAGGTCCCCGCTCGTCGCCGCGGCGGTGAGGGCCGGGTGCGAGGTCTCGCTGGCGCGGGTATGGGAGGACGGAGACCGGGAGCTGGAGAAGAGACTGAAGAGTTGGAAACGGGCAGCGAGACACTGCCCACAGTGTAGGGAGGCCAGAGATGCTGAGATGCGCGATCCTGTTGGTGGTGTTGTTGGTGGCGGGGTGTCAGTCGACTGACGCCGGCGGAGGGGGCAAGGCCGACTGCAAGCCGGGCAACTTCAGCCGGTACTGCAAGGTCTAAAGGAGGAGCGAGTGGTCAACGTAGTGAGCGTGCAGGCGGTCGTCGAGTGCGACGGCTGCGCCTGCCTGATTAGGTTTCGTCTGGACCCGGCGGCCACCGTGCCGCCGGGCGCCACGATACACGACATGGTGGGCCAGCTCGCGAGGGCGGGCGCCGACCTCGCCTCAGGCGACCTTTGGCTCGTGCCCAAGGACGGCAACGAGGGGAATGACTCGCTCGAGAACACGCTGGTGGTGTGCAAGGACTGCATGGACGAGTACGTCGAGGAGGGCGAGCTCAAGGCGCTCGAGCCGCCCGAGGAGAACGACGAGCAGGAGGAGGACCATCCCGACAGGATCTGAGTTGACTTTTTTTTAATACGGAGTACAGTAAACCATTGACGCGGATTCCCAACGGAGGAGGGCGATGGACATCAAGCGCACTATCGTAGTCAACCATCTACGACCGAACTTCAATCGAGATTTAAGGACTAGGTTCGGTAGACAGATTGCGAGACTGCTCCCCGCGGACGTGCATATAGACGAGCGGATAGAGCACTCCAAGCTAGATGAAGACGACACGCCGGCGACGGTATACATCACCCTCCAACGCAAGCGACATACCGTCAAGCTCAAGAACGATTTGAACAACCACTGGTCCGACGGCGAGATGGCCCTCAAGGCGGACGCGATTAGAAGGAAGCTCGGCATCACCGCCGACGGGCCCCGGGCCCAGTACAGGTCCAACCTCCACTGGCAGAACAAGATACGATGAGCAGACCGAAGGGCTACAGCTTCGGCGACAAACAGAAGCTCATAGACGACCTGCAGCGCAAGCTGAAGGACACCGGCCACCCCACCCTAGGGGACCCCCAGTTCATCACGATGCGGGACCTCGCCCTGCTGATCGACGTGGTCAGGGACCTCGAGCACACGCAGCTCGAGTTCGACCGGCCGCTCAACCTCGGCTCCGTCGCGGCCGCCTTCATGGGCAGGAAGGCCCAGCAATGACCAAGGCGGAGATGCTGCTCGAGAAGTTCAACGAGAGCTGCGACAGGATCGCCAACAGCCTCGCCGAGGAGCTCAGGGAGTCGGGCTCGTTCACCCCCGAGTACCTGGACCACATGATGGAGATCATCCATCGGGTGCTGAGCGAGAATCCCATGACGGGCCAGCTGGAGCTCGAAGACCGGGTCGCCCTGGCCGACGAGATAGCCCGGGTCGTCAGGCTCAAGATGGTCAGTTGACAATTCCATGAACTTTTTGTTATTATTCAAAAATTGGCCCAGGATTGGGCGAAACAAACCTTAGGAGAAAGTTCATGTACAGCCAGTTCGACAAGGCGGCCTGCACCAAGCTCAGGAAGGACCTGCAGCGGGTCCTCGACGCCGCGGGCCTCGGTCTGCAGTTCCACGTCGGCAACATGAGGTTCACCCCCGGCGAGGTCGAGATCAAGGTGGGCGCGAAGATCCCCGGCGCGAAGGACCGCCGCCAGGACGCGCTCGACGACATGGCCCGCCTCTACAACCTGGACACGGCGAAGTCGGCCATGGGCATGACCCTCCACGGGTACGACTCGAAGAAGACGAAGTACCCCTGGATCGTGATGGACAGCCGGGACGGCAGGCTCAAGAAGCTCTCCGACCAGCAGGCCCAGTTCTACTTCGGCAAGGCCCCCGAGCAGAAGGCGGTGTGATGGTCGCGTCGCGAGGAACGGTGGAGCGCGTAGCGGAGATCATCGCCCGCTACGTCGACTCCGGTGAGATAGAGGACCTATGCCGGGAGATGGAGGAGGTGCCCGGCAACGTCTCGTTCAGGGACACGATACGCGGGATCGTCGCCTGCCTCCGCGACCCCGAAGGATGGAGGAAACATGGGTAGGACCCAGCTCAACGTCGACGGGTGGCAGCCCATCCGGTCGTTCCCGAAGACGGGGACCATCTTCAAGGCCGCAATGACGTCCGACGGCACGCCCTTCGCGTACCTGTACTGGGACGGCGAGCGGCTCGTCAACGCCGAGGACCCCGACAAGGAGGTCCCGCCCGTGCGCTACTGGTGTCGGGTCAACTACAAGGTGCAGACGAGCGGCGGAATCGTCGACCTCGGCGACTTCGGCCACCTCAATGGGAGGGTTCGATGACGATATCACCCGAGCCGTTTCGACATGTCATAAAGAGAACTTGGGAGTGCGACGAATGCGCCGACGAGATCATCGTCGAAGAAAAGGACCGGCCCATCCGCGTGATCACACCCGGCTCTAACGAGGACGGAAAACTGGACCAGATACAGATGTGGGTCCGCGTGAGGGGGGCCTGCCCGGTACATAAACCCGCGATCCAGGAAGGGGTGTACGGCGACTTCGACTTAACGGCGCCTCCGGAAGAGGAAAAAGAATGAGCGACGAAAAGCTCGTCAGCAAGTGGTCCGAGCTCCTCCACAAGGAGGAGGAGGCGATCCCCGAGCTCGCGGGCCACATACACGAGGGGACGTTCGGCTGGACGCTCCACCACCCGCTGCTGATCCACCTGATGATCGACCCTAAACGGTGCGCGGTCTACAACGAGAGCTACCGGGTCAAGTCCCGGATGGTCGCGAGGGCGCTGGCGGAGAAGAAGTGGGGCTCGGCCCTGTTCCTCCACGAGCGGCCCTACCGGCTCGAGAAGCTCCTCGAGTACCGCGCGATGGGCCTGTCCGGCCGGGAGTACTGGCGGCTCGTCGGCGAGGTGTGGGTCGACTCCGAGAACATCTTCCAGCACGAGGACAGGTGGCGGCGGGTGTGGTCCGAGCGGACCGAGGGCCGCGAGGCGGTGATGAACGAGAAGGAGCTCAAGAGGCTCGAGTCCCTCCCCGACGTGATCGACGTCTGGAGGGGCGTGCAGATGAAGAAGAGGGCGAGGGGGCTTTCGTGGACCCTCGACAGGAAGCGGGCGGAGTGGTTCGCCCACCGACTGCTGAGGAAGGGACGGAAGCCCCTTCTCGTCCACGGGCGGGTCAACATCAACGACGTGCTCGCCGTGTTCCTGGGAAGGAACGAGGACGAAGTCGTCGCCGAGAGGGTGCGGGTGGTCTCGGTCACCGAGCTGCCGCCGAGAAAGAAGGAGGCCGCGTGAGGGATGGAGAGACCGTCGAGGAATTCAACCGGGTGTCGTACCGGAACGAGCGCATAGTGGAGCTGAGACCGGACATACCCTCCCGGGTCATCTCGGGCTGCCAGACGGGGGCCGACCGGGGCGCCCTGATCTGGGCCCAGAGGCGCGGGATCGTGACGGGCGGCTACATGCCCCTGCACTTCCGCGCCGAGGACGGCATGAGGAAGGACCTGGCGGAGGAGTTCGGCCTCGAGCAGGTCAACTCGTCGGCCTACCCGCCGAGGACCAGGATGAACGTGGAATCCTCGAGCGTGACGATGATCTTCGGCAACCCGAGGTCGAGGGGCTGCAAGCTGACGATCAAGTACTGCATCGAGCTCAAGGTGCCGTATGTCCACGTCTATTGGTCCAGCACGACCGGCTACGGTCCCTCGGCGCATTTCGCCCAAGCGATAAACAATGCTCGGAAGGACCTGCGGACCGCCAGGAGGCAGGTCAACGCGTTCATTCCCGACTTCTGGATCCTGAACGTCGCGGGGAACAGGGAGTCGAGGCAGCCGGGCATCCAGCGCGAGGTGCAGGTGTTCCTCGACTGCGTCTTCTTCGGCTACGGCGACTGGAACAGGCTCGATGCGATTCGGAGGGCTCAGGAGGACGATGAGAGGCGCACCGGAGTGGTTGAGAAGAAGGTGGGACTCCCTCTGTAGGGACCCCAGGGTCAGGGCGCTCGGGATCCTCGGGCGCGAGCTCGGGAGCCGGGCCGGCTCGGCGGTCTTCTGGGCCTTCGCGACATGCGTCGGCTTCGCCGTGGTCGTCGGCTACATGATGGCCGTGGTGAAGCTGATCACCCTCACCGGCCTGAGCCACGAGAGCCGGCTCTACGCCGCCTTCGTCGTCGTCAACTTCTTCCTGATCTGCGCCGCAGTCCTCATAACACTGGTGTGGTACGGCGAGCAGGTGCGGGAGCTCAGGGCGGCGGACGAGGCCGCGAGGCGCCACCGGGAGGAGCAGGACAGGAGGAGGAAGCACGCCCTCGAGATCGACGCCAAGAGCAAGCACTGGCAGGGGCCGACCGCGGTCTACCCCAAGCTGACCAAGAAGGAGAGGCGGCCCCGGGGACGACCCGACGACGACCTCCTGATGCGGCACCATACGCAGTGGCAGGATCCGGAGGCGAGATGAAGCGCAGCGAGATGGAGAAGCGGGACGCCGAGATGGCCGACCGGTACCTGACGAAGCGGTACTCGCTCAGGGACATCGGGGAGATGTACGGCCTCGACCACGAGCGGGTCCGCCAGATCTTCGAGAGGGACGGGGTCCCGATCAGGGCGTGGGGGCGCCACGTGGAACGGAGGAAGCCAACGTGAGGTACAAGCCGAAGCACCCGCTCGCCAACTGCGAGGTCTGCGTCTACCGGACCGGATACCACCAGGGATACAGGTGCCAGCGGTTCCCACCCGTCTACGCGGGGAAGGGCTACGCCGGGAGTACGCTCTGGGAGCAGCCGAGGGTGGACAGTGACTGCTACTGCCACGAGTTCCACGGCAACGACCGGTTCTGGGCGCGGGTGAAGGGCACGGTGGACGGAGCGGTCCGCATGATGCCCGGTTCCGACGAGCTCATCAAGTAAAAAACCGTTGTACTTTTTTTGTGTGTCGTATAAATTAGCTTCGTTTCGCTGACATGTGTTTGTAGTTGGACAAGACGGCGTTTCGAATACGCCCACCTCCACCATCTCCCGACAGTTTTTTCTGAGGGGGTGAACTGGGATCGATTGACGGCGAAGGGCACATCGAGAAACCGGGTCGGGACCGATACATCCTGGAACTGCGATAGATGTCAACCTCAAGGCTGACAACGACAACTTCGCTCCGGTGGCCCTCGCGGCCTAAGGATTGAAGAGACTCGGGGCCCCCGGGAGCCTGGCAACAGAATCCCGGACCTGTTTCTTATCGGCTTCGTTCAGTGGTAGGACCTCTGCCTCCAAAACAGATGACCTGGGTTCGATTCCTAGAGCCGGTGCCAATTTGTTGATGATGGAAAACGATGCGGATCCCGCGAAGCGGCAAGGTGACGGAAAAGTGCCTCCCCGACGGATGCCTCAAATGCGGGCACAGGGAGTTCTCTCGCTTCTTAGACCACACGTCGTTCTCGCCTATGGCCCGGTGCAAGTGGTGCGGGAATGTATATCCGTACCAGCTCCTCCTCGACATGCGCATGGGACGCATGAGCCCCCAAAGGATCTGGCAGGTCGTCGAGAACTACAAAAAGCAGCCGGCCCCTTGGATAAGGGACGACCGGTGAGCGTCTACGTCGACAGGGCGGTCCACCGCCGGAGGCACGGAAAGAAGTACTACTGCCACATGACCGCGGACTCGGTCGACGAGCTCCACGCGATGGCCCGCCGGCTCGGGGTCAAGCGACACTGGTACCACGTCTCGCGCGGCGGGATCCCCCACTACGACCTGAACGAGGTGCAGAGGATGGAGGCGATCGCTTGCGGGGCGGTCCCCGTCGACAGGTCCCAGTGGAGGGAGCTCAAGGCCTCGTGGAGGGAGTTCGTATGATCGTCGTGATGTTCATCGTCGTCAACATCGGGTTCAACGCGGTCAGGTCCGAGCCCATCGCCGCGAGCTGGACGCTGGCTGAGTGCCAGGACGTCGCCAACGAGATCAACATGGGCATGCGGTCGACGAAGGCCTGGTGCGACGAGATCGCGCTCGAGGAGTACAAGAAGCTCAAGGGTGAGGACCTGGGAGAATGAGTGACAGCGAGAGGCTTCAACCGGGAGACATCGTCAACGCCGAGGAGATCGACGACATGACCGTGCTCGACGCTGAGGACGGCCAGGTCTACGTCGAGTTCACCTACCGGGGGCACATCTACAAGACGTGGGTGCCGGAACACCTGCTCGAGCTGAAGAAGGTGCACTGATGGGCGAAGCCTTTGTTCGACGCATTGCCGATGCGATGCAGAAGCCGTTGACTCCACAGAACGAGATCGACCTCGACATGGTGGTGCGGCTTGATGCTCGCATCGATTCCGAGATGGCGGGCCGAGCTGAGCTGGCGAAGAGGCGGAGGCGTCTGCGCAAGGCGCTGAGGGAGATCATGGAAGGCGGCAACTCCGTTGAGATCGCAAGACGGGCGCTCGAGGAGGACGACCAATGAGGCGCTACACCCTGACCGAGGTCCCCGTTCCCGCTGACGTGAGCTTCGCCCGCATGTTCCAGATCAAGTTCGAGGACGACTCGATCCCCAACTACGGTGAGTTCGAGAGATGGTGCCGGTACAACCTCAAGGGGCACTTCTACCTCGCGGAGCGCTCCTTCCGCCACCTCGCGGGCGGGTGCTCCCCGCCCGAAAGCCAGGCATGGTACCATCCCAACCCGTGGCAGCACGTCGAGTGCTACGAGCTCAGGCTGTCGGACGAGCTCGACGCCCACACCCTCCTCCGCGTCTGGACGATCCCAGAACAGGAGAAGAAGAGGAACGACGAGTGGGTCAAGGAGAGGAACTTCATGCAGGCCGGCTGGATCAAGGTCCACGGCAAGTTCATCGGCCAGCGGGAGGTCGCGGAGTTCTACGAGAAGCACCACAAGCCAGAAAGCATCCGCGGCTACGACGAGGCCATGCGGCCGCTCCCTCCCCGGAAGCTTATCAAGCCCATCGAAATGCAAAAAAAATCAACAGCGAAGCGGCGTGGCCGGAATAAATAACCCAATCGGCGGAAGGGCTGCGTGGTGCAGGGCGTCTCGGGTCCAACCGAGGTAGGTCCCCACGTCATGTGGAAACCGAGTCGAGTCCGGTTCGAATCCGGTGCCGCCGCCAATTTGTTCGTGATGAAAAAGGACCCCGATAAAAGCGGGCGTAGCTTAGTGGCAGAGCAGCGTCCTTCCAAGTCGAATGTGCGGGTTCGATTCCCGCCGCCCGCTCCATCACCGCATGAACATCAAAACGATGCTGCAGCCCTCCCAGTTCTACGAGGAGATCGAGAAGCTGGTCAGGGAAACGAAGTGCGACTACCTTGAGGCCGTGATGATCTACCACGAGCGGACGGGGATCGAGATCGAGGTGCTGGCGTCGCTCGTCAAGCAGCACGCCGTGCTCAAGGCGAAGATGCAGCTCGACTGCGAGGACCTCAACCTCATAGAGAAGACCGCGAGGCTCCCCCTGTGATCCTACCCCTTGTCTTTTTCATCATGATGGCGACGGCTGCGGAGGCGGAAATGAAGGACAGCGACGAGGTCGGACGGTTGGACGTGATCGTCCCCGGCGTAGACGGAAGCTCCGATATTCGCCTAGACTTCCCCCAGAAGCCGGTCGCGGTCACCGTGTACCACGAGGGGCGGACGGTGGCCAAGCTCGACGAGTCGGGAAGGCTCGTGGAATGGAACGAGAGCGAGCTCCGGAGGCTCGCCGCTTCCTACCAGGCCGGGCTCTTCGAGACCGGCGGCGCCTGGGCCCGCATCGCGGTCCAGATCCTGGACGCGGAGCGGGAACTTCTTTCCAAGAGGCCGCAGTGAGGGACGAGACGGCGAGGTGGTTCGCCGAGGACGAGTCCCTCCGACTCAACTCGATGACCGTCCACGAGGAATCCGACGCCGAGTTCACCGGCATCCTTGACCGGCACGGGAACAGGCTTTACAGAGTTAAAGAGAAGATCAAGATGGGATTCGGCCCGTGACGCTGGAATTTGTCGTGATGGAAAAGGTCGCCCACATCACCCTCTACCTGAGGAAGCAGATCGTCAACGTGGCGATCGAGAGGGGCGACGACGGCAACTACCGGGTCCGCGGCCATACCCCCCGCATGGCCGAGTTCCACTACGAGTACAACAACGAGGAAGACGCATGGAGATCCCTGCCGGTGCTGGTGGATCTGATCCGCGAGAGGGTGGACGAGGAGAACGCGAGGGAGCTCGACAAGACGCGCGCTGCTCAAGCTGCGTCCACTGGGAAAAAACAGCACCGGGGTGGGGCACCTGCCGAGCCCTCAGGGTCGACCGAGTCGTCACCCAGCTGACGGACAAGCACTTCAGAGCCGTCACCCTCGAGCCCAAGGACTTCTTCTCCACGTCAAATGATTATTCGTGCGACAGGCACGAAAAAAGTTTCCCGAAAGTTACTCCTGGCGCCTAAATACAGCGTGGCCCACAGTGGCCGTTGTAGACTGAGCAAACATAGGAGATACGGATCGTGGATACGACCAACTTCGCGCCGCTCAGGCGCACCTCTGCTTCTGACCTCGAGCGCCTCAAAGAGGAGATGAAGAAGCAAAATTCCAACCAGCGAGAAGAAGACAAGCGGTTCTGGGCCCCCCAGAGGGACAAGGCGGGCACGCCGCGGGCGAGCA
>Ga0196963_10000340_pt1 | contig 44197 bp, 76 predicted proteins | sample S1_5metaG_FD_148600 | JGI IMG/M metagenome (GOLD analysis project Ga0196963, IMG submission 148600) | Soil microbial communities from Anza Borrego desert, Southern California, United States - S1_5 | ecosystem: Environmental > Terrestrial > Soil > Desert | place: USA: California | collected... | reverse complement strand
GGCCTTGGCAAGCTGGCCGCTGTCCCACTTGGCGTCGTCCTCGGCAGGCGTCCAGCCTTCCACCTCGATCTGACGGCGGCGCTCGGCTGCGATTTCTTCGATAACGGTCATTGGCCACCCCTCAGAGCAGGAAGCCACTTGCGGAGGAGGTTGACCGAGGCTCGGTTCAGGGCCTTTTCGGCGTCTTGGAGCGCGCGCAGTTCCTGGGCGGCGTCATTGATGACAGACAGGCGCGCGCCGCACGTCACGTCAGCCTGTTCGAACGCCTCGAACAGCCTTTCCACCTCTTCCAGTTCTGTCCAGAAGGCAGGATCAAGGACGGGGGTGGCCCCTGCATCTACCGGCGAGTCTCCGGTCACAGATGCAGGGGCGCTTGCTTTCCCGTGGCTCGCCTGGGTTCTTTCACCAGCACGGTTCCGCAACTTTTCGGGCTCGTCGCCCGGTGTGGGGGAGGGAGCGGCTGCGAGGGCGGAGAAATTGCCGCCGCCGTTCGAGCCGCAGTTGAGGTTGACGCAGTGGATGTAGAACAGGCCGGTCTCGGCGTCCTTCTCGCGCCGCATGTCCGACTCGCCGCAGATCGGGCAATCCACCCAATCGCGAGCCCCCGCCCCTCCCGTAGAGGGTAGGGAGGCGAGGGCGGCGACTAGCTCTAGTGTCGCATTCGCAGCCAAGATCATGGTGTTGATCTTGTCGTCCACATCCCGGTGCGAGATGTGCTCAGCGAGCATATCGAAGCTCTCCGCAGAACTTTTTGCCAGCCGCGCTAGGCGTTCAGCATGCTTCGCCGCCTCCACCACTTCCGCCCTAGCCGGGAGAGTGGAGAGGATGGTGCGGGCTTTGGTAAGGGCGAGATCGCGCCCCTTGGCAAAGAGTTCGGCGCTTTCAGGTAGGACGAACTGATGATCCGGCGCGAACTCTTGGAACGCCTCAGGATCGATGATCCTGGCAATAGCCTCCTCGGGGGATTGGTCGGTCATGCTGCCTCCGATCGGCTCCGCAGGTAGTGCCGGGCGATGTACTGGCTGAGAGTGAGCGGGATCTTCGCAATGCGGGCGCTGGCGGCCTTGCGGGCAGGGCTCTTGCTGGACGTTCCCGGCTTCTTCCATCCAAAGGCTTGGGGGTGGTCGCGCTCGTAGCCTTCGCTGCCTTTGATGCCCTCAGCGTGGCGGGCTTGCGCCCCAGCGATGCGGGTGAAGTCTTGCCCCTTCAGGCTGCGATTGCTCCAGTCCATGCCCTTGGATTTGAAGCCCTCATCTGGGGCCACATGCCGCGCGACGCTCTCGCTCTGAAAGCTCCGACCGGAACCGTCGAAGCGGAAGCCGGGGTTTTTCAGCCCCTCATCCCAGCCACGCGTCCCGGTGAAGTTGGCCCGGTTGATGTTCCACTGCTCGCCGGCCTTGACCTTCTGGCGCTGGTGATACTTCTGGATCGGCATAAGCGCCGGTACGTCTCCCCACAGGAAGTACGAGCCGTAGGCCCAGCGTGCCCGCCCAACCCAAGGCTGGGCGCCCTTGACGTTCTCCACCACCATCGGGATATGCCGCCCGGCCGCCTCGCAGGCTTCGCGCTGGATGCGGAAGCAAGCGTCGAAGAGGGCGTTGAGTTTCGTCAAAGCGTCGCCGGTCTCATCGGCACGGATGGCCGCGGCCTTGGCCTTCGCCCGGCTCCACGGCATGGCCATGTAGCTGTATTCCTGGCAGGGCGGGGAGGCGACGATCAGATCAGCGTCCTTGAACTGCTTGCCGTGGATCGTGAGCACGTCCTGAAGGACCAAGTGGCCGGGGTATTTCTCCCCGTCGTATTCGTGGCGCTCGATGTCGAAGCCCACCACGAAGTAGCCCTCGGCGAGCAAGCCCTCCGTCCAGCCGCCAAGGCCGCAGAACAGGTCGATGGCGAGCGGTTGGGGCATCACCCACCCCCACTCGAAGGACGGGCCTCATCAGCCTTCACGACCTTGGCTCTCCGCCTCACCGGCCTAAGCCTGGTCTGTCCTGCAAAGCCGTCCTGTTCTGAATCCAAAGGCGGGGTGCAGTGCTTGCAGCAGCACGGGGGTACGGAGGTTTGAGCGCAGAAGCAGAAGGTCATGGGGCCGGCCTTCTGCGGAAGCCGCCGCTTCTGATCTTGAAGGGGCTCGCCGGATATTCGCCGATGTGCTTGAGCCGTTGGCGCTCAACCTTCCCCCTGATTTTCGCATCGGCCGCCGTCTTGGCCTTGTGGCAGTCCACATGCAGGGGAAAGACGTTCTCGTCGGTGTCGTCCTGGGATATGGCAATCTGGCTGTAGTGGTCGTATTCGACCTCCGCGCCGGTCATGGGAACGGGCTCGCCACAGCGCTTGCAGAGCCCGCCTTCGCGGTCCCAAATCCGCTGTTTCCTGGCGGGCGTCATCGATCGGCGGAAGGCGCGGACGTTGGTCATGCAGCCTGCCTCGAAAACTTGACACCGTTCTCCGTCCCCCAGGCTTCGATCCAGTCCAGCAGCTCGGTCATCTCCTCCACGGTCATGTCCGAGGTGTGCAGGCCAATGAGCATGATCCCGCCGTTGAGGCCGGGCACGACTTCCAAGCCGCCCTTGGCCGCTCGGACGGAGGCGGTGAATAGGTCTTTCCAGACCTCCGGCGTGCGCTTCTTGCCGTCCCATTCGACCTGGGTGGCAACGTCGGTGAGCATCGCCCACATCCGGTCGTTTTGCGGCAGGGTGCGACGCGGGCGCTTGAGTTCAACCCGCGTGTTGACGGGCGCCTGTTCGATCCAGGCGTGCGCCTTGCGGCGCTCCTTGTCTCCAGCCAGGACAAGCAGGGCGCGGGACATTAGGCGGCCTTCCCGTCTTCGTAGCCGGTGTGCGGGTCGTTATAGAGTCCGTGATCGCGGCCGATATCGGGCATCAGTTCCGACCGGCGCGACAGGTAGAGGTCGTGCACGGGATCGGCCCAGGACACCGGCAGCGTGGCCAGCAGTTCGGGCATGCGTGCGCCCCATGCGCCAAGCTGTTCGAGGTCAACGCACGCGGCGAGCTGCGCCTTGATGCGGTCGTGATCTCCGTCTCGCTTGGCCTGCGCCGCCGTCTTGCGCCCTTGGCTCGTGGCGACCCGAACCGAACCTTCGGCGTCATCGTCCAGGGCGGGGATGTTGAGCGCGGACATTTGGGCGTAGCGGCGGGCGTAGGTGAGGGCAGAGCCGACGCCTTGCGCATCCATCTTGCCGAGCGCGATCCCGAAGGCGTCCTCACCGCTCAACCACTCACCGCTTTCGTGCAGCAGGATGGTCTCCAGCCCGAGGGCGTTGCCGTTCAGGGCGCCGGGGAACTGCATCAGCGCCAGGCCATGCTTGGCGAGCGTTTCCTTGCTGGCCTCGATCACGCTTTCAAGGGACGCGTAGTCGTTCTTGAAATGTGGGTTCTTGCTGTCCTTCGCGGCGCCCTTGATCTCGGCGAGCGCCTTGACGATGGCCGGGGCGATCTTGGTCAGGGTTTCAGAATGGCGCATTACGCAGCCTCGCTTTCATGATAGGATTTCGCTTGAACGAGGGCCTTGCGCAGCCTGTTGGCTTGCTTCTGAGCCCAGGCGTTCGGGTCGGCTTCGTAGAGTGCTAGAAGGCGCTCTGCGGTGAGGTTCCCGAGGTAGATACCGTTGCGGTAGACCTCGCCCTCGATGACGGAGAAGGAGCCAAGGCCGGGGTTGCGGGGATCGGGAGCGGTCACCGGCGCTCCTCCAGGGCTTTCATGCCGAGAAGGTCTTCAGCGACCTGATCGGCGAGCTTGCGGGCCCGGTCCCGAATGCCTGCCGGGTGTCCGCTTTCCTCAGGGGCGAGGACGCTCAGGGCTGCGACGAATTGCTCGCCGAGCTTCAGGGCGTCCAAGAACTGCTCGTTCCGGCGCCGAGCGACCTCCAAGAGCAGCTCAGCCGTTGTGATGCGCGACAGGTCGGTTTTGACGTGGACGACAGAGACGCTCAAACCGCACCTCCCAGGACCAAGCAGAACCCACCTAGAGAGGCTATGAGGGCTGAGAGGGCGAAGAGATCGCGGGCGGAGATCATTGGAGCACCGCCACATCGCCGCGCCCCGTGATCTCATCCAGGGCCTTCCTGGCTTTCTTGACGGCGCTTCGCAGGGGCGTGAACCTGTTCTCCGTCTCGTACTGCTGTAGGATCGCATCCAGGATGGCTTGGCAGGCGACGGCGGCTTCAAGCTGGGTGCACTTGAAATCCAAACTGATCTCTGCGCGGCCCGCGTCGGACACATTGATCTTCGCGGCTAGGGTTCCAGTCATCTCGCATCTCCCATCCGGTCGGCCTCGGCTTCAGACCAAGGGACATCGCAGAACTTGCGGACGTTCTCGGTGAGGGCTTGATCCAGCACGACGAAAGGCTTGTTGATGTTCTGGCTAAGGGTGGTGAAGAGCATCGCGCCGAAGCTCGACATGTTGTCGTTGTCAGGGGTCATTGGGCGGCCTCGGCTGCTTTGCGGAGGGCCTCAACGACTTCGGCTTGGGTGCGCTTGGGGTGATCGTTCCAGCGCGCCAGCATGTATGGGGGCGCGTCTACGATCGCCTCAGCCGCCGCCACACAGGCGTCGTTGAGGTCCTCCAAGCCGAAGGTCTCGTTCTGCACGGCGAGTATTGCGCCAAGGACGCAGTAACAGCCGGCCCCGTAGTATTCTGCGCGCGCCCAGCCTTTCCGCTCGATCAAATCCGCCGCCGCGTTCAGAACGTCAGCCACGGTCTTTCCTTCTCTTCCATCACTCATTGGGTTGGCTTTCGGGTTGGGTGTGCCGGCCGCGAAGTGAAATTCCGGCTTCGGAGGCGGCGCTGCGGATGGCCTCGGGCGTCATGTCGGTGATGCGCGCGATTTGCTTCGCCGTGAGGCCGTTGTCGGCCATCCGCGCGAGGTCGAGGAGTTTGTCTTCCGTCCAGAACTTCGGCCGGCCGGGGCTCGGCTTGGGGATACGCCGACGCATTTCCTCGATCTCGCGCCTCAGCTCGGCGAGCTTGACGCGGCTCTCGCGCAAGGCGGCCTGTGTCTGACGCCAGCGCTTCTCGATCTCTTCCCGCGATAGGGGCTCAAGGACGGACGCGACGTTCGACCCATCGCCTGCCGAAGAAAGAGGGGTAGGGCCCCCTCGTCCCTGCCCGGAGGCGGTGACACGTGGCGTAGGAACCATCACTTCCCCCCATTCTCTACGGTAGGATGGGGTTCTGCTTTGGCGGGGGAGACGTAGCGCCAGCCAAGCACGCTCATCGAGCCGGGCGTCGTGACCCATCGGGAGTTAGGCTGTGTGGCCCATCCACCGCCCTGCCAGTACCATGTCTCGGATGCACCGCCGCGTGGGGACAGAAGGTGGGCGCTGTTCTCGTCCGCCAAGGAATCGGGTTTGCAGCCCATCCTACCTTCCCCCCTCATCAAGAACCCCAAGAGCCTTGGAGATGGCGGTGCGGGCAGCTTCGCATTCGGCTGGGTATTGGTCGGAAAAGGTCGTCGTCTCGGCGACTGCTGACAGGCCCTTCAGCGCCTCGAACATGTCGTCAGCGGCGGCGAATAGGGCGGCGTTCGCATAGGTTTCGTCCGCCTCGCAGTTACGGTCCTCGTGCCAGGGCAGGCGGTTCGCGACGGTCGCGATCACTGCGGTCTTGCCGGCCCAGCGGCGGGTGATGGTCAGGCCAATGGCCTCCAGCCCTCGGGTGTGAGCGGTTCTCATTCCCCACCCCCGAGGATATCCATCGCGCGAGCTATTTCCCGCCAGCAGCTTTCATGCAGCTCGATCGACCCTTCAGGCCCGACGAGGGTGATGAACCTCTGTCCATCCGCCGCCCGCTCGGAGAAGCAGAACATCTCCTCGCCGTAGGTCTCGCGCTCAGTGGCGTAGCCGTAGCCGCCTTGGTCGAGAGAGCCGTCGTAACGGGTGTCGAAAAGGGTCAACCGAACCCGGCGCGATTCCCGCGCGGCAAGCTCTGCGCTGACCCTCCGGGCCTGCTCCAGAGAGGCGCGGCGGATTTCGTCTAGGTGGGGGTCGAAGAGCATTAGGCGCGCTCCACGTCGACGATTTCAGTGTGCGTGACGGTCGCGACTGGGCCACCACGGTTCCACTTGGTGGGCTTCACGAGGTGGGAGACTTCGCGAACGGTAGCGGCCTTGGCCATGCCGTGGTCCCGCGCAAATCCCATGAAGACGGTTTCGCGGCCGTCGGGGTAGGTGATCTTCACCTGCCAGCCAGCCTTGTATTCGCGCTTGCTGTTGGCGATGTGCTTGGTGCGTCCGTCTGCGAACTTGGCGGTGTAGGCGGGCATCTGCGTCCTCATTCGTTCGATGAGGACATGTATGACAGAACATCATAGCTACGTCAACACCGAGCTATGAGATTTGTTATGACGCGCAGAAAAAAGCTCGCCGGGCCGAAGCGGGCGAGCTTTTTAGTTCACAGGGTGGACTATTCCTCTGGGATGTAGCTGGACTTAACCACGCCTATAAGGCGAACGGTTATCCCGTCTGCGGTGTCGAGCGGTATAGGCTTTTGGTGCGCCGGGTGGCTAGAGCGGGGCCACAGCTCGGGCGAGCCGTCCGCGGCCTTAACCATTTCCTTGATCGTCGTTTCGACCAGCCCGTCAGCTCTGACCCGCTCAACTATAACGCGCCGACCGAAGGGGAGGGGACCGCCGTGCCAAGGCAGGACAATCACAATGGTCCCCTCGGGATAACGGAGGTTCATGCTCGGTCCGGCGACGCGTAACCCGTAGGCCCCTGCGTCTACAAGGCTTTTGGGCGCCGGAAAATATTCTAGCTCCATGTCAGTCAATGGCACTTCGCGCCAACTCCCCGCTTCGACCGTCCCTCGAAGTGGGATACCCGACACTATTATGCGGCGAGTAGATAGGGGTGTAATAGCCGCGCCGCCAGAAACCGTGCTTTCCAGGTAGTTATGAATCTGCTCGGCCTCGCTCGCCTTGATCTGGCGAGTTCCCTTGCAAATCCTGTTAACCTGCTCGGGAACCAGGCCCATAAAACGCGCTAAGGCCGATTGCGAACGGCCGGGCTGCGACAATTCGCGCTTTAACCACTCCGGATCCATCACACCCCTGCCCGACCCGTCAGCTGCGGGCGCACTAGTCCCGCTAATCTCCGAGGTGGCTATAGCGGAGGCGTCATAATCAACTATGACATCTTCGTTGACAGGGGGGTGACGTTTCGTCATAGTCCCGTCATGACCCCCGCTTCGGAAATCGTGAAGCGCCTCGGCGGCAACAAGACTGTGGCCGACTGGCTAGGCCTTGAGCGCACGGCGGTGCAGCGCTGGCGGTATCCGGCCCCCAAGGGGTTGGGCGAGCGAATTCCGATGCGCCATTGGGCGCGGCTCATGGACTTGGCCAAGGACAAGCAGACCCCCCTCGCTCTTGATGAGCTTATGCCAGATGAGGTTGCATCAATAGCCCGGACCCGCAAGCGGAGGGCGGCGTGACGGGGAGGCACAGGAACCTCGACCCGCTCCGCGTGCCGCGCGTAGGCTCGAAGCTGCGCCGCGCCTATGACGCGTTGCTCGGTGGCGGTTGGGTCGCCGCCAGCATGATCGCTGAGCACGCGCTTGAGGACCTCCGCAACTACTACAACTGCGAGATCGAATCGCGCCCCGGCCCCCATGGCTCCCGGATGCTTGGTCGATGGGATGGTCCTTATTTCGTCCCCCTAGAACGCCTGTCGGCCCCGGAGGCCGCCTAAGGCCATGCGGGGGGCATCGAACCAAATCACCAACACCAGCACGGCGCTTCAACCTGCTGGGTCCGCAGCCTCATGTTGCGGACAGCCAGAGCCCGGCGGTCTTGAACACCGCCGGGCTCGCTCCTCACGCCACTACTACAAGCTTGCGAGCCCGACCTGCCCGTTCCTTAGCCGGGCAAAGCCGGGGGGCTCCGCCGGTGCCGGTCTCTCGGTCCGCGAGAAACGAGACCGGATCAATTCCCAAGTATCTGAAAGCGGCCCGCCAAAGCGCCGCTCGTGTTCGTTCGTCCGTATGCCGGCCGATCTCCGCCAAGAGTTTCCGGCCCGCCTCGATCTGATCCGCCGTCCGTCCCGCCTCCGCTCTGTGGCCCGTGTTCATGGGTCAAACCAATGACGGAGCGAGCTTTGACTGTCCCCTCAGACTTCCGAGTAAAATCCTCGGCCAAGCTTCGGATGAAGAACGCCTGGGCTTTGTACGTTCGCAGGCGCTGGCCTGGGATCGGCGGCGTGAAGGCCGCGATGGCCGAATGGGACCTCACTGAATGGGAGGCGCGAACCCTGTTCGACGCGACTTCCAGTCAGGACACCCGAGACAAGGTTTTGGACCACCCCAACGCCGGGATCGGCTTGGGGCTCGTGATCCTGGAAATCCGTTTCCAGATCACTCTAGCGGAATTTCTTGAACAAGAACAACGGAGAATGGCCGATGAGGAGCGCAAATCTGCGGAAAGCCGCGCGCACCTCTGTCGCATGGCTAGCCGTCTTCCTGCTGTTCTGGGTCTGGGTAGCGACAGCGGGCCTTAGCCTGCTGTTTGGAACCTTCGGAGACGTTTTCCGCAAGGCCGCTTCCTGGGCTCTCAACACGATTGAGAAGCTGAAGGAGCACGCGTGATGGGTCGCTATATCGTCAGTGACGAAGATATATGCGGCTGGGAAGACTTCGACCTCGCCGACATTCAGGACTGCTCCGATGTCGCTCAACTAGAGAGCTGGTACTGCGCCTGTGAAGCCAAGCTGGAGGACATGCGCGCCCAGCTATTGGCGTACCGGCTTGCTGGCGAGGAAGACCCGTCGTGGGTCCGACGTGTCGCTACAGCCATGGGGTTCTATGGCGTGGGACAGACCCGCCTGCGCCAGAAGATGCGCGCGTTGGGAACCGACCCGAACCCACTCGGTACGCGCATCGATGAACTGAACAAGAAGCATCAGATCACGAAGGCCGAGGCGGCCTACGGCAAGTGCTTCATGGAAGCGGCCGAAGCCCGCCTGACGGACGAAGACCTTCTCTACATCCGACGAGACGCGAACCAGCGGCTTGACGCACTCGCGGGAAGGAAGGTTGCCGCATGACCCCCGCCGACATCGAAACCGCCCTGACCACAGCCACCCTATGGACAGCAGCAGCCCTAACACCCGCTGCCATCCTAGCAATTCTCCTCTGGCTCAAGCCCTTCAACCGAAAGCCATCAGATCCAAAGCTAGAAGTCTTGCGGGCCTTCGAGGCTGCGCACGAGCGCTACCAAGACGCTAAGCGCCGCGGCGACACACGGGCGATGGGGGAGGCGTTCGCTCCGCTCAAAGGCGCCAAGACAGCGCAGCTTCGATCGGAGCTGGGCCTGTGATCCGTTGGGACAACATCAAGCCTGTGCATGGCCCTGAGGCTGAGGCGAGCTTGGCGCAGTATGCCTACTCCTTGGTCCGCGAGGATGTCCCGCGGCCGGCGTCTGGTTCTGAGGTCGCCCGCCATGCCGCGATCTGCGCGAGCCGCCCCCACCCTGGGCCAAGATATGCCGACCGGAACGCCAAGATCGTCGAGCTGGCCAACGCCAATGTGCCCCGGAAACTGATAGCCAACCGCTTCGGTCTGGCCCGCTCCACTGTCTACAGGATCACCTGTGAAGGGCGGTCAGATGACTAAGTACGGGAACCGCCCCACGGTCGTTGATGGCATCCGGTTCGACAGCCTGAAAGAGGCTCGCCGATGGGGTGAATTGAAGCTCCTCCAGCGGGCCAACACCATCAGCGATCTCAAGCGCCAGGTCCGCTATCCGATCGACGTGAACGGCATCCCGATCACCCATTACGTCGCGGACTTCACCTATGTCGAAAACGGCTCCCTCGTGGTTGAGGACGTGAAGTCCAAGATTACCGCAGAACTCCCGCTTTTCAAAGTAAAACAACACCTTATGAAGGCGGTTCACGGCCTGGAAGTGAGGGTCGTGTGAGGGTCTTGCCCGTCGAAATCATGCCGACGCAGGCCAACGAGGATGCGTACCTGAAGGCCATATGGGCGCATGGCGGTTACTTCGCCGCCTACCGCTCCGGCGCGATGGCAGAGCCGATCCTTTGGCCGCCGGTTCCCGCCCCTAAGCCAGCGCGGGAACCCAAGCGCAAGGCGACGCCCATCTGCGACTATGGCGACGCGCCAGCGCGTGTGCGCGAGGTTCTGGCGGCCATCGCGGACAAACACAGGGTCACCGTTGCGGAGTTGGTCGGGCGCTCCCGACGCCGACGCCTGGCCTGGCCGCGACATGAGGCTATGGCCGCCATACGAAAGCTCAGGCGCCAGGATGGGCGGCCGTTCTCGCTCCCGCAGATAGGGCACTGGCTAGGCGATGTCGATCACACGTCGGTCCTGTACGGGATCAAGAAGTATGAGGCCCGAGCGGCTCAGTCGGAGGCCGCATGAGGTCTGCAGAGTTCCTTAAGCGGTGCCTGGAGGCCGGTCTGTCGGTCGAGGCTGCGACGCTCGCCCTAAAGGCGTTCGACGCCGAAGTGCCGAACATCGTCGCCGAAACCCTCGAAAATGTCCGAGCTAAGGGACGCGCCAGGCAGGCGAAACTGAGGGCGCGTAACGTCACGTCACGCGACAAACGTTACGCCGAACCTGTCGCGAAAGTAACGTCACGTGACGTTACATCGGCCTCGGTAACGTCACCCCTCGCGCGCGTAGAAGATAAAACTCTAATACCTAGGATAGTTGATAAGACTGATGCTGATGATAGCGCGTGCGCGAACGATGACTGGCCCAAGGGCGACGCTCGCCAGCTAGCCCAGGAGCTGGTCCAGGCCGCTGGCACATCCCGGCTAGATCCCGCTCGATCCCCCGGCCTCGCGACAACGCTAGGCCGCCTGCCGATGTGGAAAGCTTCGGGGGCCTCGTGGCTCTTCGACGTGGTTCCGACGGTCACGGCGGTCGCCCAGAAGGCCAAAGGCCCAATCGGGACATGGGGCTATTTCGACAACGCCATAGCCCAATCCGTCGCCGACAACCGGAAGGCCCTGGAGATTCCCGAGGCCCGGATGAGCATGGGGCAGGGGCCGCCGTCCTTCGTGGACCAGCAACTCGCGATCAAATCCGAAGCCCGCCGCAGAGCCCTAGCCGAAGAAAAACCCGATGGCCTCCCGAACTGAAATCATCGAAGCGATCGAAGGACTCGCGGTCCACTGCCGCCCGCCCCTGATGGGCGTGGATGAGCGCACTCGCTGGTTCAACGATTGGTGCGACGACCTGAAGGAATTCAGCGCCCTCGCCGTCGAAACCGGCTGCAAGCGCTGGAGGCAGGGCTCGAACCCGAAGTTCCCGCTGCCGGGCCAACTCCTACCCTTAGTTCGCGCTGCTCACACTGACGGAAACCGCGGCGTGAAGCCCCAAGCCTGGCGCCCGCTATCCGACGCCGAATACGCCGCGCTGAGCCTGACGGAGAAAATCCGGGACCGGCAGATCATGGCGACGGAGGCCTTCAGCCGCGCGGGTCCGCAGAAGGGACCGGCGGAGGAGATGCCCGAAGCTTGGCACATGCACCGCCGCCTTGGAAAGCAATATGCGGCCGAAGCAGCAGAGCTGCGCAAAAAGCTGCAAAACGCCAGGGAAAACAACGCACAACCCCCCAACACGAGCACCTGACATGACTGCACCCGAAGACGACCTTGAAACGCTCGCCCGCATAGCCCGTGGCCTTCGTGAATGCATGGGAGAGGAGAAGTTCAACGAGCTTGGCCGGTTCCTAGACCGGGCCGTGATCCTCATCCCTGAGACCAAGAGCTTTCAACAGGAAGGGGAGGGCGAGTGACCAGCCGAGCCGAGAAGAAACGCCAGCAAAAGGCCAAGACCATCTCGAAGGCCATGGAAGCCAAGGCAACGCCAGACCGCACGATTGTGACGGGACGGCCAGCGGAGCCGATCATCCGCGACGGTCTGGCCTGGCTCGTCAAGAAGAACCGCTTGACCCCCAGCCAGCGCAAAGCCGCCAACGCCTATCGCAAGGTCTACAGGGAGCCACAGCCCGGAGCCATGCGGTCACACCTGGACGACACGCGGGCGGGCGGGGGAGCGGGAATGCCGCCGGACTTGAACCAGGCGTTCTACGATGCTCAGGTACAGCTCAAAGCCTACCGCACCGAAGCCCTGCAAAGCCATGGCGACCTGATCAGCGTCATGGATGCTGTGGTGGGTAACGGCCTGACCCTCGCCGAATACGCCGGCTCGGACTCCCGCAAGACCGGGAAATGGGAAGCGGTCCTCATGGTCGCGCTCGACCTCCTGGCGCAATATCTGGACAGTTTGACGCGCCAGAACGCGCCCTATTGTGTTTTGGCCAAATCAGCGTAGCTTCACCTGTAGGGCTGTGAGTTGCGCCCGGAGCCAACGGCTCGCCGCGCAAACTAACGAGACGCCCAAGAAGTTCCCCCTTCGGCCCCCGACAATCCGTCAATCTCCAGAACAGTCTGTAACCCTGCGGTTTTGATCGCGGGGCCGATCCCCCAAAGGCACGCGACGGCCTTCAACTGTGCGCAACCCCAAACCATAGGAGGGCCTGATGGCTCGCAACAACACGTTCCTGGTCGGGAACCTCGGCGCCGTCCCTTCCTATGTGAAGGTCGCGGAATACGGAGACAAGTACACCCACACCACGGTCCTCACCATCGACACCACGCTCCCCGCCATTGCCGGCGGCGCGAACCTTGGCGTCGGCAAGCTCATCTACACGCTTCCGGCCGGGGCCTGCCGCATCAAAGCCGCCTACATGAGCGTGGGCATCACCCAGACCCAGGGCAACATCAACGCCGACACCCCGGACGTCGGCATCGGTACGGTGATCGCCTCGGGCGCTGTCGCCACCTTGGACGGCACCGCGACCTTCGAGAACATCGTCACCGGCCAGACCGCCACCAACTGCACCGGCACCGCGACCGTGGTCAACGTCGGCACTGAGTTGATCATCACGGCTGCCGGCGCCCATACCGTGTACCTCAACGTCGCCGATGGCTGGGCGGCTTCGGGCGATGCCGCCGCCATCCTGCGCGGGACTGTGGTCCTGCATTGGGAATTCAACGCCTAACCACATTCGGGCGGGCTCCTTTCCTCGCAGGCCCATTCCGACAGGTGCGAGACCACAACGGCAGGGATGCGGAAGTCAAAGCCGGGCCGCCCAAAACTAGGATTACCCGGCCAATCCCAGCAAGTCGGACCAACACACTAGCCAAGTGGGCTGCGGCCCTTTCATCCCGAGGGATACGATGGCTCGCCCAACCAAGTACGACCCCGCCATGTGCGAGCGGGTGATAGAGTTCGGACGTGATGGATACAGCCGCGCAGAGATGGCCGCGGGGCTCGATATCACGAGAGCCACGATGGCCACTTACGAGGCTGAGCACCCTGAGTTTTTGAACGCAGTCGCAATGGCGCACGATCTCAGCCTCGCCTGGTGGGAAGCAAAACCCCGGACAAACCTCACGACGCCAGGCTTCCAATCGTCCCTGTGGTCGAAGTCGATGAGCGGCCGGTTCCCCAGCGAGCCGTACCGCGAGCGCCATGAGGTGGCTGGCCCCAACGGCGGCGCGATCCCCATCGAACGTGTCGAGCGCGTCATTGTCGATCCTAAGGATTGAGACCCCTCGCGTCTTCGCCCCGCTACTTCAGCCGGCTCGCTACAAAGGCGCGCATGGCGGCCGGGGATCTGGCAAGAGCCATTTCTTCGGCGAACTCATGGTCGAGGAGTGCCTGGCCAACCCGGGGACCTTGGCCATCTGCCTTCGTGAAGTGCAGAAGACCCTCGCCCAATCTTCCAAGAGGCTGATCGAGACCAAGATCGAAAGCCTAGGTGTCGGAAGCCGGTTCAAGGTCTGGAACGACAAGATCGAAACCCCTGGCGATGGCCTGATCATCTTCCAGGGCATGCAGGACCACACGGCCGAATCCATCAAGTCGCTGGAGGGCTACCGCATCGCCTGGGTCGAGGAGGCCCAGACCCTTTCGCACCGCTCGCTCGCCTTGCTCCGCCCCACGATCCGCGCCGAGGGCTCGGAAATCTGGGCGAGCTGGAACCCTCGCAGGAAGACCGATGCGGTTGACGAGTTCCTGAGGGCCAAGAAGCCGGAGGGCTCCGTCGTCGTCCAGGCCAACTGGCGGGACAACCCGTGGTTCCCCAAGGAGCTGGAAGCCGAACGCCAGCTCGACCTCGAACTCTATCCCGACCGCTACGAGCACATATGGGAGGGCGACTATGCGAAGGCGTTGGAAGGCGCGTACTTCGCTCGTCAACTGGCTCAAGCCAAGGCCGAGGGCCGCATTGGGCGAGTGGCGCGCGATGACCTACTACCTGTTCGCGCCTTTTTCGATCTTGGAGGTTCTGGCGCCTCCGCCGACGCAATGGCGATCTGGATCGTCCAGTTCGTCGGACAGACCATCCTCGTCCTCGACTACATCGAAGGGGTCGGACAGGTCCTCGCCTACTACGTCAACGAGCTGAGGAAGCGCGGCTGGCAAGAGGCCAAGTGCTTCCTTCCCCATGACGGGGTCAACGAGAACAACATCACCGGCAAGAAGTACGAGGACCACCTTCGCGAGGCCGGGTTCGACACTGAGGTGATCAGGAACCAAGGCAAGGGCGCGGCCATGATGCGGGTAGAGGCCGTCCGCAGGCTGTTCCCCAGGATCTGGTTCAACGAGACCACGACCGAGGCGGGCAGGGACGCCCTTGGGTACTACCACGAGCGCAAGGACGAGCAGCGCAACGTCGGGCTCGGTCCTGAGCATGATTGGTCAAGCCACGGGGCGGACGCCTTCGGCCTGATGGCCGTCGCCTACGAAGAACCACGCGGCAAGGCCGCCGCTCTCAAGATTCCAGCATTCGGCGCCGTCTGACGCTCGCGGCCCGAGCCACAACAAGCCCGAGCGCCGCATCATCAAGGAACATGAACCATGGTCGAATTCCTTTACGGGAACGCGGGCGAGAACAACGTCGCAAACGGCACCCAGCCCCCCCTCGCAGCAAACCGCCAAGGCGCGCTGCTCGCCGACGCCCTGCACGGCCGATACACCGAGCAGGCCCGCCGCGGCCGACTGTTCTGGGCTCGCGCCGTCGTCACCGCTCCGGTGATCTTCTCCACCGCCGCCGGCACGGGCGGCCCGCTTCTGTACAACGGCACGAACACAGCCTCGGGCGTCAACGCGGCCCTTCTGGGCGTAGGCATCGCCATCACCACCGCCTCGGCCGTCTCCGGCGCCCTGGGGATCGGCGTTGGCGCCACCACGGCCCCGACTTCCACCACTGCGATCGACTCCACCACCAATGCCTTGGTGGGCGGCTCGGCCTCTCAGTGCTCCGCCTACCGCGTGGGAACGCCCTCGGCCGCTGCATCGCAGTTCATTCCCTTCGCCCAGGTCCACACCGGCGCGGTGACGGTCGATACGGCCGCGTTCCAGTGGATTGACCTTGGCGGTTCCATCGTGGTCCCGCCCGGCTACTTCGCCAGCATCTGCGCCAGCGCGACGCTCACCAGCGCCGTGCTGCAGGTATCGCTCCTCTGGGAAGAAATCCCGGTCTAGCCATGCGAGACGATGCGCTGCTCGCTCTAGTCCGCTCGGAACGTCAGTCGGCCATAGGGCTCGACAATGACGAAACCCTGCGTGCTGAGCGGGAGCGGGCGCTCAAGTACTACAAAGGGGAGATGACGGACCTTCCGTCTCTCCCCAACCGCTCCAAGGCCGTCTCGACCGACGTCGCCGACGCCATCGACACCCTGCACCCGGACATTGTCGAGATCCTCACCGGTGGCGACGACGTCCTGGCGTTCATGGCGATGGGTCCAGAGGACGAAAAGGGCGCGGCTCAGGAAACCGATTACGTCAAGCACGTGGTTTTCAACGAAAACCCCGGCTGGCAAGTCATCCACGACGGGACCAAGGACGCGCTCCAGGTCAAGATCGGCGTGTTCAAGGCGTGGGTCGAGGAGTGCCCCGAAGAGGTCGAGGAGTTCGAGGGCAAGACGGCTGTCGAAGTCCAGTTGGCGGCCCAGAACGGTGAGCTTGGTGATGTAGCGCCGGCCGACGGCCAGGACCCCGAAAACCCCGAGCTGTTCAACTTCTCCGTCGTTAGGCCGTCGTATCGCAAGGTCAAGATCGCTTGCTGGCCGCCCGAGGACTTCGCAATCGCGCAGGACACCGGCCGATCCCTGCATGACGACAGCTTCACCTACTGTTCGGCCAGGTCGCGCCCAAGGGTGCAGACCCTGCTGATGCAGGGGATTTCCCGCGAGATCACTGACCAGCTCTCGGCCTATTCCACAGAGGACAACGAAGGCGTCGCCGAAGCCAGGGACACGGCCGGCGAACACGAGATCACCCAGGACAGCAAGGACGATCTGCGCAAAGTCGAGATCGTCAACCACATCATCAAGGTCGTGGAGGACGGCAAGCCCAAGCTCTATTCGGTCCTTACCGGCGAGAACGACAGCGTCCTGATCCGCAAGGAAGAGGTCAAGCGCAACCCGTACTCGACTATCACCCCCTATCCCATGCCGCACCGGCACATTGGGGAATGCCCCGCCGATCGCCTCATTGAGCCGCAACGGGTCAACACGGCTTTGCTGCGGATGATGCTCGACAGCGGCTATTTCGCCCTGAACCAGCGGAACTACGTCGCCGAGGACCACGCCAGCCCGAACACCATCCCGGACCTGTTGAACAATCAACCTGGCGGCGTCGTCCGCGGCAAGCGTGAGGGGGCCGTTACGCCCCTCGCCGCGGGTCAGCTCGGCTTCGACGTGTTCGGGGCCATGGAGTACATGGCGACCCGTATCGAGCAGCGCACCGGGATCGTGAGGGCTGCGCAGGGCCTAACCCCTGACACCCTGCACGAGACGGCCAAGGGCGCCCTTGCCCTGCTCACGGCGGCCCAAAAGCGCGTCAAGCTGATCGCCCGCAACCTCGCTGAGACCGGCATCAAGGAACTGTTCCTCACAGTGCACGCGCTCTTGAGGGAGAACGCAGACCGTCCGACCAAGGTCCGGCTGAAGGGCGAATGGGTGGACGTGGACCCCACATCCTGGGGCGCCCGCTCGGACATGAAGATCGAGATCGGCCTGGGGGCGTCCGGCCGTGAAGCGGACCTGATGGCCCTGGAGCAGGAGGCCCTCGTCCAGGAGAAGATCGTCACCCTGCAAGGCGGGGCAGCGGGTCCGATCGTGACCATGGACAACGTCTACAACCTCGCCAAGCGGACATACGAGAAGCTCGGCAACAAAGCCCCGGAAAACTTCCTCTCCGACCCAAAGAAGGCCCCGCCCCAGCCCCCCAAGCCCGACCCCGACATGGTCAAGGTGGAGAAGGACGCCGAGCTGAAGCAGATGGAACTCCAGGGCAAGGGTCAGTTCCAGGCCATGGAACTGCAAGGCAAGGGGATGATCGAGCAGGAAAAGCTCCGGCAGCAGGAAGAGGCCGCGATCCGCGACCACGAGCTGAAGGTCCAGCAGATGCAGGCCGAACTGCAGCTCAAGCGGGAGATCGCCGCCGAGGAATTGAACCTCAAGCGCGAACTGCTCGCCGCCGAACTGCAGATGAAACGCGAGTTGAACGAACAGCAGGCCCAGATCGCCCGCGAGAACAACTATCAGCGTAACGAAGTGGCCCGTGAGGCCGCGAGCGCCAAGATCGACGCTCAGGTCAACGTCGGGGGCGATCCAGGATGAGCGACCAGTACCAAAGGGCTGTGCGTCTAAAGGCGTTCATCGCCCAAACCCAAGACATGTTCGATGACTACGGTCAGGAACTCTTGAAGCAGATCGGCGAAACCAGGCCGGAGGAGACGGTCAAGCGCGAAAGCCTTTACCACCAGTTCAACGCGCTTCGTGACGTGCAGGCCGCGCTGGTTGCAAAGGCTTCCCACGCCGACATCGAAGATCACCGGAATTCGCTGGCTGAGGCTGGCTTTAGCCGCTGAGGCGGCGCAACCCCCCGAAGTGACATGACAGACACCACCCTCTCGGTCGATCAGGCCGTTGCGGAACTCGTTGGCGCGCCCATCGAAGGCAAGGCGACGCTCGTTGAGGAGCGCACTGTCGGCGGCGAGCCGCAAGAGGAACAGGAACAACCGGCGACGGAAGAGGCTGCGGCCGATCCCGAGCCCGAAACGGCTGAAGAGGACGCTTCCGAGGAAGCCGAACCCGAAGCTGAGGAAGACCCAGAACCCGAGGAGCCCGAAGCCGCGGCTATCGAGCCTCCGAAGACCTGGGATGCGGAGGACAAGGAGTGGTTCGCCGCTCAGCCTCCCGAAGTACAGGCCCGCCTCCTCAAGAACGAGGAAAAGCGCGAGGCCGTGCTGGTCAAGGCGAAAGAGAAGGCTGCGGCCGAAGCTCGTCGCGAAGTCGATGGTGAGCGTCAACAGCTCGGCCAGATCGGCGCCAGCCTGAAGGAATGGCTTCCCCGCGCCATTGCTTCCCATCAGATGTTCTGGGGAAAAGACGGCTTCGATATGGTCGCCAACGTCGAGGCGTATGGCGCGGACGAAGCGATCAAGCTGGAGGCCCGGTACAAGGCCGAGGTCCAAGAGCTTGAAAACCTCGTTGAAGCCCAGAAGATGGCCGAGCGTGAAACGCTTCTGGCCTACCAGCGCGAGCAACACACTCGCCTGACCGAAATCCGCCCGGAATTTGCCGACCCCAAGACCGCCGGGCCGCTGAAAAAGGAACTTGCGGAGTTCCTCGTAAGCGAAGGGGCGACCAAGCAACAGCTAGAGGAAATCCCTGCGTGGGGTATCTCGCTGGCGCTGGACGGCATGCGTTACCGCAAGGCCCAGGCTGAGGCCAAGGCCAAGGCGAAAGCACCACAAAAACCCCTGGCGCCGGTCCTCAAGCCGACAACGCCACCCCCCCAATCATCCGACCAGAAATCGCTCCGAGCGCTAAGCACCCGGCTCACGAAAGAGGGCTCGGTAGACGCCGCTGTGGACCTGTTGCTGGCCGAAGACCAGGCCCGAAGGAGGGCCTAACCCTCAATGTCAGCTCCCACCAACACCATCACGGGGGAAACCCCGAACGTCGGCGCGCGCGAAGACCTCGAAGACAAGATCTATCGCGTCGCCCCTGAAGAAACCCCGTTCACCTCCAACATCGGCAAGGTGACGGCCAAGGCCATCGAACACGAGTGGCAGACCGAAACCCTCGCCTCCGCCGTGACGACCAACGCCCAACTCGAGGGCGACGACGTCGGCACGCTGGACGCCGGGAACCTCACCACCCGCGTCAAGAACATCTGCCAGATCGGCTGGAAGACCGGCGGCGTCTCTGAAACCCAGGAAGCCGTTGACTTGGCGGGCCGGGCCTCGGAACTGGCGCGTCAGAAGGTGCTGAAAGGCATCGAACTGAAGCGCGACTTCGAGTACCGCTTCGTCGCCAACGTCGCCTCCGTCGCCGAAAACGGCGCCACCACCCGCAAGGCGGCCGGCGCTCTGGCCTGGATCACCACCAACGACAGCCGGGGCTCCGGCGGCTCGGACGGCGGTTATTCGGCCGGCATCGTCGCGGCGGCCACCAATGGCACCCAGCGCACCTTCACCGAGCAATTGGTGAAGGATGTGATGGCCACGGCGTTCTCCAACGGCGCCCGGCCTTCGCAAGCGTACATGTCGGGCACGCACAAGCAGCAGTTCTCCGCCTTCACCGGTATCGCGGACATCCGCGCCACCGCGTCCGGCGGGGGCATGGCGACCATCTACGGCGCCGCCGACGTGTACGTGTCGGACTTCGGGAACATCACCCTGGTCCCGCACCCCTATGCGCTCAGCCGTGACTGCCTCATCGCCGACCCGAAGATGTTCGCCGTGGCGACCCTTCGTCCGATGAGCACGACCATGCTTGCCAAGACTGGCGACAACGAGCGGTTCCTGATCCGCGCGGAAAAGACCCTGGTCTGCCGCAACGAGAAGGCCCACGCCGCCATCGCCGACCTAACCTAGGCCGTGACTCCCCACGCCTAGCCAACTGGAAGGGCGGGAAATCCCGAGGGCTCTATCCCGCCCTTCGTCATCCTTGCGAGGAACCATGACTGAACAAGCATCCCCCGCCCCGAACGTCGTCAAGGCGGGCGCCAAGGGCAAATCCAACGCCGAGATCAACGCCGAGCTCCGCGTCCGCGCCGCCAAACAGGCCGCCAAGGAACGCGCGGCCCTGGCCAAGACCGCCAAGGACGCCGCCGCCGAGCTGGCCAAGGCCGACATGATCGCCCCGCCGCCCTCGGACACGATCCGGGTGAAGGTCACCCGCCGCGGCGACGGAAAGATCAGCACCGGCGTGCACATCCCCGGCATCGGCGAGGCCCATTTCGAGCAGGGCGAGGAGTTCGAGTGCACTGAGGCCCAGCTCAACGACCTTTCGGTTGGCCCAGACCCCAAGAACCCCCGCGATTGGGTGGAACTGGCCTGATGAAGGACTTCACCTACCTGATGACGTCCACCGCCGGCATCTCGCACTTCATGCGCGAGAACGCCGATGGTTCAACGACGTTTGCGGCGTCTCAGGCGAACGATCCGATCCTAGACTACAACCAAAAGCTCCGCACCGAAAACGACGGCTATAGCCCGTCACGCGAACTTCGCCGTGTCGCCTCGATTCCCATGGCCCTGATCTACAAGTGGAAACACGAGGAGGGGTGGGACGCGTTCGACCCCGAGCACGCCGACAAGCTCAAGCAGAAGTTGAACGATCCCGATTACGCCTACCTGCGCACCGCTGACGGCCGCATCGGCATGAGCAACGGCATCCTGCGATGAACGACGCGCTGCATTTTGTCTGGGGCTTTCTGTTCGGCTTTGGAGTCTCCACGGGGGGCGTGCTGATAGTGTTGGCGTGGAACACCGGCTCTCTCCGGGGGCCTAGCAGATGACCGCGATCACTACCTACGCCACGCTTCAGACCCGCATTGCCGAGGACTGCAACCGCACGGACAGCGCCTTTACGACGGCCGTTCCGGGTTTCATCCAGACTGGCGAGGCTGAGCTGCGGCGACGGGTGGGCAAGACCCGCCATGCGATCGGCCGGGCGACGGCCACGATCAACAACGAGTACGAGCTGACCCCGACCGACTACGGATCGCCCCTGTCGTTCGAGCTGCAAAGCGATCCCAAATACGCCCTGACCTACATCACCCCCGAGGCCCTTTCCGCGCTCAAGGGGACCTACAGCAGCTCGGGGAAGCCGATCTACTACACCCAAATCGGAGGCGAGTTCCAATTCCTGCCGGAGCCGGGAGAGGGTTACACCGGCTCGCTCACCTATTACCGCGACATCGCGGCCCTGAGCGCGTCGAACACCACCAACTGGCTCCTGCTGAAGCATCCCGACGCCTACCTCTGGGCGTCGCTGATCTACGCTTACCAATGGCTCCAGGACCCCGCCGAGAAGGCGAACGCCGCCAACGCGCTGGACATCGTCCTTGCGTCCATCGAGACGAGGAACCTGAGCGAGGCGTACGGCGCGTCCCTCCAGTCGCGCCCCACGCTGGTCGTCTAGATGCTCGGATCGTTCCCCATAGGATCGCAGCCCGTGTCGGCGGCTGAAGACGACGGCTGGGCTCCTATCCCGGCCCTACCCACCTCGTGGTCTGATCAGGCCGAAGTCTCCAACCCCTGGACCGTAGTGGAGTAGCCCCATATGGCTGTCACGCTCTCCGAGGTGGTGCGGAATGCACGCCTGGACGCCATCGAAACCACCATCGGCACCTCCGCCGTTCTGCTCATCAGGACCGGGGCGCCGCCGTCCAACGTCGCGTCCGCGTCGACGGGGACGGTCCTGGCGACCTGCAACCTGCCTTCCGATTGGCTCGCTGCGGCGTCTTCGGGCGCCAAGGCGAAATCCGGCACTTGGGAAGACACCTCGGCTGACGCGACGGGGACGGCCGGCCATTTCGAGATCACCTCCAGCGGCGGAACCGACCACATCCGGGGCACGGTGACGGCGACCGGTGGAGGCGGGGACATGACGGTGGACTCCACCTCGTTCACGTCCGGCCAGGCGTTCACCGTGACCAGCTTCACCCTCACCGACGGCAACGCGGGCTCTTAGAGATGGCCGATAACGTCACCGTTGACGAAGGCGCGGACAAGGCCATTGCCGCCGATGATGTCGGCTCGGTCTGGTATCAGCGGGTCAAGGTCAGCTTCGGCGCGGACGGATCAGCGGCGGACGCCAACGCGGCCAACCCGTTTCCCGTGCGCGGGGTTGCGGTTGTCCAGCCCGCCAACGCCACCTTCACCCGCCCCGCCGACACCACGGCCTACGCGGTCGGGGATCTGATCGCCAACAACACCACGGCCGGGTCCGTCACCCGCATGTCGTTCACCGGGGCCTCTCTGGGCGGCTCGAACGGTACGGGGCGGATCACCGACCTTATCCTCTCCAAGAGCGGCACGGCCGCGGCGCGCATCAGGGCGCATTTCCTCAAGACCGATCACGCCGTGACCAACGGCGACAACGGGGCTCTGGTGCTGACCTCGCTCGATATCGACAACTACCTTGGATACATGGACGTGTCGTTCACCGGAACGGACGACGGGGTTGGGTCCGGCGGGAACCTCGTGGCGAAGTCCTACGACCTTCCCGTTCCCTATTCGATCAGCGGCGATACGATCTACTGCGTTCTGGAGGCCTTGACGGCCTGGACGCCGACAAGCTCGGGAACCTTCGACGCGAGGATCAATTTCGAGGTGCTGACCTAGTGGCCTGGCGGTCCAACAACGCGGGCGACGGGCTGCATTTCGCCGGCACCATGGGGATCACCCTGCCGTTCAGCGTTTGGGCATGGGCCAAGACAAACCCATCAACGTCTTTCGGCGTGGTCCTTTCACTGACCGACGATACGGCGGCGCTGGAAGTCCACCGGTGCACCCTGGAGAGCGGAACGGCGCGGGCGACTTCCAGAGCTGCAGGCGCGGCGTCGTCGGCGATCAGCGCCAACACCTACATCGATGGGCTGTGGAACGGGATGTTCTATCGGTTCCTCTCGACCACAAGCCGGTCCGTCTCGCTGAACGGCGGCGCCATCGTGACCTCAACAACAAACCGAAACCCCACCGGTCTTGTCTCGACAAGGATCGGGTCTCAGTTCACGGGCGCTGTCCTGAACGGCAACATCGGGATCGACGTTGGAACGGTCACGGTCTGGTCCGGTGACATGGAGGCCCACATCCCGAGGCTCTATGCGGGCGTGAACCCGGCGACCATCGCCCCGGAAAGCATCCTGGCCCATTTGGACTTAGAGGGGCCGAACTGCATCAAGCATGGTCCGCTGACCGTCAATTCCGGCTCGGCGAACAGCGGGTGTTTCATTCCACCGCCGGTCCACGTCAGCCCGTGGCGGGACAGGGCGAGAGTGAGGCGCGCGGCCTAGTCGAAATGCTTGGCGGTCTCTTGCCGCTTCTGACGCTCGGTGCGCAGGACACCGATGTAGAGCACCGCCACCATCGCGAGGACGAGCACCCCCAGCAAAGCCTCCAGCACCACGCCCGGCATGTCCATGGCTGAGACCTAGCACATTCCATGCCGGAGCGCACCTGAAGGGGGCTGAATGTCGCTTCTGCTGCTCTTTAGGACCGCTGCGGCGGGTGGCGGGATTTCAGCGTCAGCGGACATCACGCTAGACGCTCTAACCGTCTCCTCCGCGGGAACCGTAGCCCTGAAGGCTGCGTCCGCGATCACCCTTGATGCGCTGACCGTCTCTTCCGCGGGGTCGTTGGCGCTGAAGGGCTCGGGAGCGATCACTCTTGACCCGGTGACGCTTTCTTCGGCCGCGACGCTAGCCCTAAAGGCCGCCTCGGCGATCACATTGGACGCCGTGACGATCTCCGCCGCGGGAACCATCGCTGGAAGAAACGCCGCCGCGGCCATCACCCTCGGGGCCCTGACCATGAGCGCCAAGATGCGCGGGGCCTGGAAACCCACGCCCTCCGGCTACGCCATCGACCAGATCGGGAATTAAATGGCCGACACAACCACCATCAACTACGGCCTGACCAAGCCAGAAGTCGGGGCTTCCGCCTCGACCTGGGGCGGGAAGGTGAACGCCAACTTCGACACCATCGACACCACCATGGCGACCCTGCTTCCCAAGGCGGGCGGGACCTTGACCGGGGCGTTGGTGGCGGCCGTCGGCCTTGTTGGAACGCCAAGCATCACCTTTGCCGGCGACCTCAACACCGGGTTCTACTGGTCCGGGGCCGATGTGTTCAACGTCACCACGGGGGGCGTCTCGCGGGGGACGTTCTCCTCGGCCGGTTGGTCGGGCGCGGTGGTCGGCAACGTCACGGGAAACGTAACGGGCAATGTGACCGGTAACCTCACCGGTTCGCAGTCCGGCGGCTCCATCGCGGCGACCACGGGGACCTTTTCCAGCACCCTGGACGTGACGGGCTTCCTGACCACGACGGCGGGCGGCCTCAACACCTTGCGGGCGGCGCCTACGGCCTCCGATATCGGGTGGGCGGGGCGTCCGGTCGTCACCGTTGGGGGCAGCTTCGCGCTGGCGCTCTCCTACATCGGCAAGCTCGTCATCGTGCAGAGCAACGCCGCGACGGTGACAATCAACCCGACCAGCAGCACAGCCTACCCGGCCGGGTTTGAATGCCTGCTGTACACCAGCCTCACCTACACTCTGACGCGGGGCCTTGGCGTGACGTTGAACTACCTCGGCGCCGACGCCAACCGGACCATGACCGCGGGCGTCGTGCGCCTTGTCCACCTTGGTTCCGACGTTTGGGTAGTCAGCGGGGACGCCATCACCTGATGCTCTTCCCGCTGAACATCCCCCAGGGCCAGCACGCCAACGGGACCATGTACCAGTCAAAGGGCCGGTGGCGGAAAAGCCTTCTGGTCCGTTGGCTGGACCAAACGCTTCGCCCGATGGGCGGCTGGGCCACTCACTCGGATTCGGCGCTGACGGGGAAGGCGAGGGCCATCATCACCTGGCTTGCCAACAATGGCCAGCCGTGGATAGCGGTGGGAACCCACCAGAAGCTCTACGCCGTGGATGGGGCGGGGGCGGTTATCGATATCACCCCTGCCGGCCTGTTCGAGGGCTACGCCGACGCGTCCACTGCGGGCGGGTACGGAACCTATCTCTACAGCTACGGCAACTATGGCGACGCGCGGCCCGACGATGGGTCGTTAACCCCGGTCACGGTCTGGTCGCTGGACACCTTCGGCGAAATCCTCCTGGCCTGCAACGGCAGCGATGGCCGGATTTGGCGCTGGGGGCTGGACACCTCGACGGACGCGGTCCTGATGTCGTCCAATGCGCCCACGGGGGTGAGGGCGATCGTTGTCACCAACGAGGGCTTCGTAATGGCCCTCGGCATCGGGACTGACCCGCGTCAGGTGGCCTGGTCCGATCAGTTCGATTACGATGTGTGGACACCCTCCGCAACGGTCCAGGCCGGCTCCTACTCGATCCAGACCCGCGGCAAGCTGATGGCCGGATGCCGGGTGACGGGCGCCACGATCATCTTCACCGACACCGATGTCCACCGCGCCACCTACATCGACGCCAGGCTTCAATACGGCTTTGAGCGGGTGGGGACCGGCTGCGGCCTTGTCGCCCAACGAGCCTTTGTCGCCGCCTCGGACAACCTCGTGTTCTGGATGGGTGAAAACGGCTTTTGGTTCTACAATGGCGGGCAGGTGGACGTGATCCCGTGCGATGTGCGGGATGCGGTTTTTGCCGATTTCGACACCACCCAAAGGTCCAAGGTCACCGCCTATTACGAGCCCGCCTACGACGAGGTGACGTGGTTCTATCCTTCCGCCTCGGGCTCGGGTGAGAACGACTGCTACGTGCGGTTCAACCACCGCGAAGGCCATTGGGCGAAGGGGGAGATCAACTCGACCGTCGCAAGGCTCTGCGCAACCGAGCGGGGAGGGGGCTTTTCGCTACCCTTGGGCTGTGACGCTTCGGGCAACGTCCTTCTAATGGAAACCGGGTTCTCCTATGGCGGCCTGACGCCCTTCGCCGAAACCGGCCCTATCGAGATTGGGACCGGCGAGCAGTTGATGAACGTCATGAACATCATCCCCGACGAAGGGACGCTGGGGGACGTTCGGCGCACCTTCTACGCCGCCAACCACCCGACCGACGCCGAGACCACCCACGGCCCGTTCACATCCGCCCAGCCCACCAACACCCGGTTCCAGGCAAGGCAGATCAGGATGAAGGTGGAGTTCCCCGGCGGTGGGGATGACCGTTATGGGAGCGACAGGCTGGATCTCACCATGGCGGGGGCCAGGCGGTGAACCTTCCGAGCGCGCCCGCGGATTATTCACAGTCCGATCAGTCCCGCCTGCGCCAGGAAATCAAGGCCGCCGACCTCCAGAACATCAAGCGGGGGACAGACTACTACGTCCTAAACGGCCGGGTGATCCTAAAGGCCCCGAACGGCTCATTCTGGGCCTTGCAGGTGGATAACGCCGGCGCCCTTACGACCACGGCCGTGTGATGGCGGACGGCGAATTTTGGGGCCGCAAACTGAACGCCAATTTCGACGCCCTGGACCCATCTGCCGAGTGGATCAGATGCAGGCCGTGGATCGAGGCGGCGGTCAGCCGGGGCGACCTCTACGGGATCGAGGATGTCGAGCGGCGGATCATGGACGGGGAAGTGCTCTTCTGGCCCGGCAAACGATGCGCGGCGATCACGGAGTTCCTGGAGTTCCCCAAGGCCCGCATCCTCAACTTCTGGCTCCTCGGCGGGGACCTTCGGGAGCTTCTGGAAGACATGCATCCGGTTATCGAGGACTTCGCCCGCAAGATGGGCTGCAAGCGCCTGACGGGCGTCTACGGCAAGGGGCGGCGCGGATGGTCGAGGGTTCTCGAAAAACACGGTTACGCCCCGTTCTGGACGGCGCTGGGCAAGGAGTTGTGATATGAGCGGCACACTTAGCGGCAGCAAATCGTCCAGTTCTGGCCGGTTCAACAACTCGACCACCGACACGCTCGATCCCAGGCTTGCCGGGGCCCTGTACGGCAACGTCGATCAGGTCCGCTCCACAGACCCCTACAGGCCCTTCACCGGCCCCTTGGTGGCGGACTTCAACGAAGACCAGCTCACCGCCCAGGACCGCGCCAGGACCGCTTCTGGAGCCAATATCGGCGGAGACACGCTAAGCCAGGCCATTGCGTCGGCCACACAGGGGGCGGGCTATGCCCCCCAGCCGATCACCACCGGCGGCTACGAAGCGTTCGCCCCCTCCAGCGTGGGCATCAACCGGAGCGCCATCCGCGACGTGAATTACGGCGGGGTGGACCAAGCCGGTATCGACCGCTTCATGAACCCGTGGACGGACAGCGTTGTTGACGCTTCCCTTTCCGACCTCGACCGGCAAAGGCAGATCGCCCAGCGCGACAATGCGGGGTACGCCACCAAGGCGGGGGCGTTCCGGGGCACCCAGCTCTTCGGCCTTCGTGACAACACCGACGACACCTTTGCGCGGGCGGCGGGATCGACGGCGGCCAACACCCGAGCGGCGGGCTTCAACACCGCCCTCGGCGCGGCGCAGAACGAAGCGGCGCAGGGGATGAACGCCCAAGCCCTCAACCAGGGCCAGGACGCGTCTGTGGCGACCAACAACGCCCAACTGCAGCTACAGCAAGCCCTGGACATGGCAAGGCGCTCCGATGCGGCCAAACAGTTCGGTATCGGCACCAAGCTCTCAGCCGACACCTTCAACGCAAATCAGGGCGCCGACGCGGCCAACCGCAGCCTTGTCGGGGCTGGCGTCCTTAGCGGGCTTTCGGGCCAGCAGAGGGACCAGGCGTTCGGCGACATCGCCCTTCTCGGAGGTGTAGGCGACGCCATCCAGGGCAACCGTCAGGCGGGCATAGACGCGGCCCTTGACGAACACAGGACCGACCAGGGCGCGAACGTCGATTGGCAGCAGATCATCAACCAGTCCCTTGGCCTCATCCCGCAGACGGGGACCAGGACCAGCTCCGGCACCGAGAGCAGCAAGTCCAAATCGATCGGCGCAAGTGTCACCGGTTCCTACGGGGGTAAGTGATGGGCTTTTGGCGAACCCTTGACGACGTTGCCGGTGGCAAGACCATCAGTCAGAGCCGGGACGCCCAGGCCGCGCGCGTCGCCGGCCAGCATGCCGCCATCCAGCAACGCGAGCAGCTCCAGGACCTTCAGCGCAAGATCGGCAAGTCCGACCCCACGGCGGCGATGATGCTGGCTCTCGACCCCGAGGGGATGCTCAAGACCTTGCAGAAGGGCTATGAGCCCGCCACCCTCTCCGGTGGCCAGACCCGCATGGGCGGGCCTGGGGTGCGGCCTGTCACGGCGCCGGTCCTTGGGATGGACGGCGGCCACACCTTCACCCAGACGCCGCAAGGAACGGCCTTCACCGGACAGCGCCCACAGTCGCACGTGGAGAAGGAAACCGCAGGGCACAACCGGGCGCAAGAAGCCCACCAGGCGGCGGACCTGGATTTCCGGGTCCAACAGGCGGCCGACGCCTTGGGCATGCGCAAGGAAGAGTTGGCGGCCCTGATCAAGTATCGTGAGGGGCAGCAGGCGATCGGCTGGTTCAACGCCAAGAAGCCTCCGTCCTCGGCCGTCAACATCAGCGTCGGCGGCGGCGTCTCCCCCAGCAATGTGAAGTGGGATTAGGCGATGCAGGATTGGGCCGCACACGAAGGCAAGACCGGGACGCTTCCCGATGGCCGCAGGATCGTGGTCAGGGGCGGACAGCCCGTTGTACTGAAAGAGGGCTCCATCCCTGCCGGCTACCGGCAGTCGGCGCAGGGCGGTGTGGAACCCATCCCAGGCAGCCAAGAGGCCACGAAGGCGGCGCGGCAACAGCTATCCAACGACGGCAGGGTGCGAACGGCCCAGAACATGCTCGGCACGATCCGCGAAGCGCAGGGGCTTGTTGGGCCGTTTTCCGCCGGCTTCCTTGGCCCGGCCGTGAAAAAGATCGGGGGCACGAACGCGGCGGACCTGGAGACCAAGGTCAACACGCTTAAGGCGAACCTCGCCTTCGACCGGCTGCAGGAGATGCGCGATAATTCGCCGACCGGCGGCGCCGTGGGCAACGTCACCGAGCGGGAACTGGAACTCCTGGCGGCGACCGTGGCCAGCCTCGACCAGAAACAGTCGCCGGAAGAGCTGCGCAAGAGCCTGACAAAGGTCGAGGAACACTATCGGGACATTCGCAACCGCCTCGGCTTCGTTGAAGCCTACAAGACCCCGCCCGGCGCTTCGCGGGGCCCGCCCAACCCCAGGGCCCGCCCCGGCGGCAACCGCCCCGTGCGATCGGGCGATTCCGGTGTTGGCCGCATGTCCGATGACGAGATCAGGAAGGCCCTGGGACTGTAGATGCCCGACCGCCAGCAACTCCTAGCTGAAGCCTACCGCCGGGGCCTGATGAACCCCCAGCAGAAGGCCGCCTATGAGGAAGCCCAGCGGCGCGGGATCGTGAGGTCTGCGGCGTCGCCCAACCGCAAGCCCAACGTTTTGGACGATATTTCCGGCGCATGGGCGAACTTGGAAGGTAAGATCCCCTTTTACCGCGATATTCAGACGGGCCTCGCCGCCGCAGTTCAACGCCCTGGCGATGCGGCGCGGTCCCTGCTTCTTGGCCCCACGCTGGACCCTGGGGCTTCCCAACGCTACGCCGCACAGGTGGAAGCCAACAGGGAACGGCTATCCGAGGTCGAAAAGGACTATGAGCAACGCCACCCCTACGTGGCCAACACCGCCCAAGGCGCGGGTCTGGGGGCTTCGCTTCTGCTCCCTGGCCCCAAGGCGTTGAACACAGCCGTTCGACCCGTAACGGCCCCCACGATGGCCGGCCGCGCGGGTCAACACGGCATGAACGCCGCCCGTTCCAGTGTCGCGGCGGGGACCGTCGGGCCCGCCTATGCGCTTGGCAACGAAGGCTCTCTGCCTGAGCGGATCGAGGGGGCTTCAGAGACCATCCTGCCGAGCATGGCGATGGGCGCAGGTGCGCCGCTTGTGGTGTCTGCCGTGGGGGCGAGGCTCGGGGCGAAGAGGCCGAGGCCCATCCCCTCAGGCGTGCAAACCATGGCCAAAGAAGGCGTGCAGATGACCCCCGGCCAGATCAGGGGAGGTGCGGCCAAGATGGCGGAAGACGCGGCCACCTCGTTACCGATCCTTGGTCCGCAGATCACGGCCGCCAGGATCGGCAGCGTCGAATCCTACGTTGCCTCGAACAACCGCCGCGCTCTGGAGCGGATGGGCGCGATGGTCCCGCCCGGCATGAAGGGCTCGGCGGCTATCAAGCACGTCGGCGACACGATTTCCAAAGGCTACGAAGAACTTTTGCCCACGGGCGGCGTGAAGATTGATGACGATATGGGCCGGAGCTTCGCCAACATCAGGAGTACGACAGAGACCCTGACGCCTGACAACCAAGCGCGCCTCGCAAAGATCGTTGAGCAACGCGTGGCCTCCCGGTTCAATGCCGACGGGGGCATTCTCTCTGGCGACATGTACAAGCGCGTTACCAGCGAGCTTGACAGCGAAATCGCCCGTTTCTCGAAGAGCCCCGATCCAGATCACCAGGCGATGGGCGAGGCCCTAAAGGGGGTCAGGGGAGCGATTGAGGACGCCGCGGCTCGCCAAAACCCTGAGTTCGCCAAGCGGCTCTCCGAACTGGACGCCGCGTGGAACGACCTCGTGGTCATTGAAAACGCCGCCGCCAAAGGCTCGGACGGTCTCTACACGCCAGCCCAATATGAACAGGCGCAGAAGATGGGTGACGCGCGAATCCGCAAGCGAGGGTTCGTGCGCGGCGAGCTGGCCAATTCCGAGGTCGGCGCTGCGGCCAAGTCTGTTCTCCCCTCTCAGGTTCCCAACAGCGGTACGGCTGACCGGGCTGGCTTGCTGGCTGCGCTGACCGCTCCGGTGTCCGCAGGCGGCGCCCTGCTCACCGGACACCCCGATGCGGCGATGGCGGCCTTGGCGGCTCCGGCGGCGGCTAGCGTTGGCTTGGCGGCGGCCGGAAACCGCCTCTACAGCCCCCAAGCCATTGAACGGGCCAATATCGCCCTGAACGTCCGTCTCGGAGAGAATGAGCGCAGGCTCGCGCTACAGGAGCTTCAGAAGCTGGCGGCGGAAGATCCGGCGGCCCAGAAGCTGTTCGGCGAAGTGATGGGCCGCCTTACCCTCGGCGTCGGAATAGGGACCGCCCTATCCACCGCGCCAAACGGTCAATAGCGATAACCGGGAGCAGGAAGCCGGGGAAAACCCAGCTCTCCCTGTACATCCGGTCCCAATGATCCAGCTCGCGCACGGCCGAGCTTTTCCCACACCCCGACACCAAGGGCAACTTCAATGACCCTATACAACCGCGTGCGGGCCGTCACCGCGACGACTGGCACGGGAACCATAACGCTAGGCGAGCCGGTGAGCGGGTATTTTCCGTTTCACGCCGACAGTAACATCGGCTGGGCAGGTGTCACCGACGGCGACACGGTGCCCTACGTTATCGAGGACGGGAACCACTTTGAAATTGGTAAAGGCGCGTGGAGTTCCAGCGCTAGGACCTTGACTAGGCTGCTCAGCGAATCTTCGACAGGGAGTCTGCTGAGCCTTTCTGGCCGGGCGACCGCTTTCATATCTTCCAACAAGGACTTCTTGGCGGGCCGCGAACGGATTTGCGTGGACGATTATTATTTGGCCGGGGACACCTACTATAATTCCGCCTTTACCGCCGCCTTGGCGGCTTGTGCGGTTCTCGGGGCCGCCCTGTTCATCCCGGGCAAGTCAACAGTGCGGAACCTAAACGATACAGTCACGATCCCCGCTGGCGTGGCGGTCTTTGGCGACGGCTACAACTCGCACGTCCGCCAGACGGCCGCCGAGAAGAACGTTTTCAATCTCGGCTCCAACTGCATGGTCGACCGCGTGCGCCTGGAGGGGGACGGCCTCCAAACTTCCATTGTCGATTGGACGAAAAACAACGGCGTCTTTGCCCAAAATGTAACGGGCGTGAGCGTAACCAATAGCTTCTTCCACGGCTTCCGCTCGGCTGGCGTCCAAATTCAAGACGGCGTTGGCTGTCATGTCGCAGGGAACCTTTGCTACGGCAACTACTATGGACAGAACAACTCCAGTGACATCGTCTTCTACAGCTCCACCCGGGGTGGATCGAGCAGCATTGTGGGGAACCGGTGCTTTTCCAACAACTCGCAGGGCATCTGGTGCAACCCCACCGGTTTTGACGGAGACCTCGCCATCGTTGGCAACATCTGCATCACGATGAACTCCAGTTTCGCGGAACTTGCCTCTGGCTCGCTTTCTCGCCGGCACGGCATTCTAGTAAATTATGGCTCGCCGGGCGGTCGAATCACGGTGTCCGGCAATGTCTGCAAAAACACCCTTATAACCGGTATCTACACGGCTACGAGTTCCGGGACGAAGCAAAAGGCGATCATCATCACAGGAAATGTCTGCTCCAAGAACGGATTTGCGGGCGCAGGCGCGTCCGACAGCACACTTAGCGGAGGCATTACGGTGAACGGTGGGGCCGACCTTGTTCAGATCAGCGACAACGCCATTACCGACTTCCGCGGCAACCTCACCAACGCCATCGGCGCGATCACCTTCAACGGCTACAATGGCGCAGACAGCGTGTTCAGCGACGGCTGCAACATCCTGAATAACACCATCGATACCTCGACGGCATACGGCATCGCCATCAACAACAACCCGGTGGGTAAGGTTAACGTGAGGGGCAACCACATCAAACGCTGCACGTCTAGCGACATCCGGTGCAACCCCGGGAGCGATTGGGACGCGGACCTCTACATCGAGGACAACACCTGCGAGCGGTCCTCGAACAACATCGGCTCGATCTATGTCGATGACGGGGGGGCTACGCGGCGCCGCTATGTCCGCAGGAACAAGATCTATGGCGCGGATCGCTCAACCTACGACGGCAGCAACAACGCGGCAATTCACCTACGCCAAGCTACCAAGTTCACCGTTACGGATAACCACATCGAGAAATTCTACTTCGGCGTATACTATGAGGACTCAGTCACCGGTCGGGTGACCACCGACTACATCATAGACCGCAACCATTTTGACGACGTGGAGACTGCTATTCGACTTAGGGGCGCGAGTTCGGCGCCCATGGTTATCCTTCAGGACAACACCTTCGAGACCGTTGGGTCGATGACAAACACGGACTCTGGAACGGCCGTGGGCTACATTGGTCGGCGTCAGGGGGCCAAGGTCGTCGTCCAGACATCGGCGGCCCCAGCGGTTGGCACCTGGGTGGCGGGAGACAGGGCGGAGTTTACAGCGCCTGCAGCGGGCGCTGCGCCCGGAGCTGTTTGCACGACGGGAGGCAATCCGGGGACCTGGAAGGACGAGGCCAGTCTCGCCGCCTAACGCCAGCCGATCTCGTCCAACCGCTCGGATGAATTTGATGCACGCCAGTAGCCCTCGATCCGCTCGCCGTAGGCATGTTCCTTCAGCCGCACATGCTTGAAATGGGGCGCCAGCATCGCCCGCATGTCCTCCAGGGTGTCGAAAAACTGAAGATGGTCGTGCCCCTCGTGGCCGAGGCTTTCGGAGCCGCAGAAGACGCCGCCTGGCTTTAGGGACTGTGCGATCTTCGTCAGCAACTTCGCCGAACCCTCCGGAGAGAAGTGACCTATCGCGCCATCGAATACGATCACGTCGTAGGTCTGGGGGAGGGGTTCATTCACTGCGTCCAGGCGGCGGTAAGTGATGTTGGGGGCAGGGTTCAAGCGCTTGGCGGCCTCAATAGCAGACGGCTCGATATCGATCGCGTCAACGTGGCCGGCTTTCGGGGCAAGGGCCCGTTTGGTTATGCTCCCTTCGCCACAGCCGATGTCTAAGACCACATCTCCGGGACGCACCACTTCCGCGGAATAGAAGGCCCGCGAAAAAGCGTACAGGGTGTCGGTCCCGTTGCCCTTCAGGAGGTTGAACAGTTCGATCCGGTGCGGGGTGAAGTGCGGCTCGCCGCCGAGCCACCAGCCCCAATGTCGGCGATAGAGGCTCTTGTAGTGGGCGCCTAGGATTCCAAGCGCGATACGCTCGCGCAAGGGCGTTCCGAACAGGCCGTATTCAGCGGCCCCGGCGAGCCATCTTAGCGGCGGTGTCGCCCTCACGGTCCTGGCTATGGCGCTTTTCATTTGCGTGTCCGTCGTCTGATTATCCTGATGAGGTCCGGGGCCAAGAGCGCGGCGACGAACAGCACGATCGGCGTCGCTACGAGGAAGATGACCGCGTTTTCCTGGCTCACCGCTGGACCGTAGTCCGAGCGTCTTTGCGATGCTACCTCGTTCCTCTTCGGGCAGGCCACGCTCAAACCAAATGATAAGACCCCAAGTGGCCAGTCCCCAGGCCAGCAAGAACGGGGCCTCAAGCCACAACCGCCCGCCTAGAATCGGGAGCGCGGCCAGGGCAAGGCAACTGGCGCCGATCCCGGCGAAGAACAGATACGGGCGGCCAGCCATGAGGCCGTCTAGCCTCAGAGACCAACTAAATCCAGTCGGCCGCGCCAAGGTGCTGTCACACCAAGACGCGGCCTAGCCATCGGAGCCTGAGGGTATGAGCCCCAGGCCCTAGGCGTAGACCCGGTGTCGGGCCGGGATGGTGTTTTTTCAGTAAATGAAGGGGGCGGTATGGGCGCTTCGGAAAATGGTTTTCAGCGGTTCGCCGCTGAGTTGCGGGCCTGGTGGCCGATCCTTGCCGCCGTCGTGACGGCTGCCGTTGTCGGCGTGGCCGCCGCAGCGGCGACTATGAACAAGGTCGATGATCACGAGGTCCGCCTTGACGCCGTAGAGCGCATCCAGCGGGAGGACTCGGTGCGCCTGAAGGTGATCGAGGTGCAGACGGGTGCGACCGCGGGCACGGTCGAAAAGATCGAGCGCAAGGTTGACCGCCTTTTGGAGCGCGACTGATGATCACCCTACCGCAAAGCCCGGTCCCGGCTCAGCTCAGCTCGGGCGTTCGTGATTTCCTCAAGATCATAGGGACCGCGTTCGCCACGAAGGGGGTCTATGACGGCAGCGTTTCGGAGACCGGCATTGGTCTGCTGCTGCTGATCGGACCCATCATCTGGTCTCAGTTCAGCGCGAGGTTCAAGCACCGGAAGATGGTCGCGGCGGCCAAGGCCGACCCCGGCCAAGTGGTGGTCAAATGACCCCACCCACACCGGAGTTGCGCGGTAAGACGACGCTCACTACCGACCAAAAGGCCGCCGGGCTTGCGGCTGTTGTTGCCCTAACGCTCCCTGTCTTGGTCTTCTGGGAAGGCTACGAAAACGTAGGATACCGCGACATTGTAGGCGTCGCCACTAATTGCAGCGGCCACACTGGCTCGGATGTGGTGGTCGGCAAATACTACAGCGACGAGTACTGCCGTGACGTGCTGAAAAAGGACGCGCTGGAACACCTCAAACGCATTTCGGCATGTATCGACGACGGCATAGAGGCCAGGCTGCTCCCCCCTCAAAGCTCGGGTGAGACCTACGGGGCCTTTCTGTCCTTTGGGTACAACAACGGCACGGCCGCCTTTTGCCGCTCCACGCTGCTCAGGAAGCTGAACGCGGGCGACATCCGCGGCGCGTGCGCTGAGCTGAGCCGGTGGACTTACGCAGGCGGCAAGCAGGTGAGGGGCCTCGTTCGCCGTCGCAATGACCCGAAGATGGGTGAGCGGCCGATGTGCGAGGGGGGGCTTGCATGACCGTGTTCCTGTTCGCTTTCGCCTTCGCCCTTGGCGTGCTGGCGGCGGTCGCGGCCGGGGTTGTCCTTGGCCTTTTGCTAGCAAGATGGGTGGCGGGAATATGAAACGCAGACGCATGGACGATGATTGGTATGACGAGCCCTTCTTCTTCATGGGCATCGGCTCGTTGCATGACCTTTCCTCACCTGACCCCAGGAACCCGCGCCTCGCTGGGCTGAAGTCCGTCTCCTACAATGCGGCCTGTGCGCTTCGGAAGCCAGACCCGCCGCGCAATCCCCTCGGTTTCCACGTCCCGAGGCGTCGATGATAGACCGTTGGCTCACCAGCCCGCTTGCCGGGCCAATCGCAATAGGCGTCGGCGTCCTGCTTTCAGGCGCCCTACTGGTGGCCGGGATCAAGGTAGGGTTCGAGGCCAGGCGCGCGGATGCTGCGGAGGCCAGGGCGGACGACGCCATAGACAAGATCACCCGACCGGGAACGGGGTGGGCCGCCAGGCTCGAATCCTGCCGGGCCGGCGCTCAACAGCTCAAAGCCGGTATCGAGCAGCAGAACGCCGCCGTGGCCGCCCTGAAGGCCGAAGCGGCCCAGCGGGCGCAGATGAGCGCCAAGGCCCTCCAGCAGGCTCGCCAGGCGTCCCGAGCGGCAGACAGCCGAATAACCTCCCTGCTCAACCGTCAGCCACAGTCTGGCGACTACTGCGAGCAGGCGAGCGAGGCGGAAAAGCTCATCAGGGAGACGATCCGATGAAGTGCTGGCGATGCATCCTGATTGTGCTGGTCGTCGGCGCCGCCTTCCTCGTCATGGTCACGGCTTGCGCCAGCCGCAACACACCAGAACCGGTGATCGTCACCCAGCGGGTTGAGGTTCCGATAAGCGTCCCCTGCGCAGCAGACCCCGGCCCCGACCCCGCGCCCATCGCCACCGCTGCGGCCATAGCCGCCGCCCCCGGCATCTTCGAGCCCGTGAAGCTTCTACTTGCTGAGATCGAACAGCTTCGCGCGCGCAACGCTGAACTCAAAGCCGCCAACCAAGGATGCAAACACTGACATGCCCACCCTCGCCGAACTCTCCCCCAGCCTCGCCAGCGCTCTACAGGCCGCCACCAACGCCATGAGCCAAACCGTCACCCTGCCTAACGCTCCGACTGCCGACATGCAGCCCTTGAAGGACGCCATCGGCCTGATGGACCAGGCGTCCGACAAGATCGTCGCGTTCATGGGATCGCCCCCCCCTCCACCCCCGCCGCCCCCGAGCGGGACAGTGACGCTCAACGGCTTCACTGTCCCCGACCCGTCCGGCTCAGCGTCCAGCCTGCCCCGCATGGGCCGCGTAAGCGTGACGCACAACGACCGTTCTGGCGCGGCCTGGCGGGCGTCCGACTGGTCGGGCGGTTCTCACCACGACAGCGAGTTCGAGTTCAAGAACGTGCTGGTGCATCCCAACGGCGTCGTGGATCTTGTCTTGTCGGGTGTTTCCGCGGCGCCCATCGGCGGTGAAGCCGAGCTGCAGGAGTTCGGCGTCGGTGAGGTGAAGAAAGCCACCATCCGGTCGGATATCGAGTTCTTCCGCATGAGAAGCGGTGTCGTCGCGGCCCCTGGATGGACCTACCGCTACAATCCCGGCAAGAACGACCCAGGCCACGCTGACGAGCTGGATTGGGAAGTGGTGGGCCTCACCGGCATTCACCTGTACGGCAAGAAGGCGGGCGTCGATCGCGTGTTCAAGGCCCCGCTGATCGTGGGGGACATGTCGGGCCGGCGCTTCATCTTCGGGTTGGACTTCAAGGTTCTGGGCGAGCCTGACGACTTCGTTTCCTGGAAGCTCGCTGAAGTGGTCGGCGGCGTCGCGCCCGCGGACATCCCCGAAGTGTTCCGCTGGACCCCTGCACAGGCCCCGATGCCGGTAGGAGCGATGCGCACGTTCATGTCCCTATGGGGAGATGCAAGGGATACGCCTTGGGCTGGGGACTACACCGATCCGGCGCCAGGAAGCGAACCGGTCATGCGCATTCACGGGTTCTCGGCTCAGGTGTTCTAGCCTACCCCTCCCTCTTCCTTGCGAGGAAGACGATCAAGCCGATCACCACCAGCGGAGCAAGGATCACGCCCAAGACCTTGGCCAGAAGGGCGATGTCCGACGCGTAGAACTTGGGGAAGATTTCCAGGAGTTGCACGAGCGGGCTCCTCGGCTGCGGCCTAGGTTAGATCGCTCACCCTCCAGCCCTCGGCAAGGAGTTTCTCCAGCTCATCCTTCGCCGGGAGGTCTGAGCTGTGGAACCCCCGGATCGACCCGTCAGGATGCTTTAGCATCAGCCAAGGCCCGTCAGGCTCAGCGTCTTGGTAGGTCTCCAGGGCGGCCTTCCAGGTCATTGGTTCGCCTCGGTGAGGATGTCCAGGAACATGTACTCGGCGACCTTCTTGGCTCCCTCGGTTGTCGTTCCGTAGTAGCGCCTCCTGCGTGATCCGTAGGCGGAATGGACGTGCACGTCCCGGCCGTCTTCCTGCCAGGAGGCCCAGCGGACCTTGCCTTTGAAGGTCACCTTCAGGGGCTTGTCGTCGTTCAGGAAGCGGTCGGGCTTCATGGGGGATTCAGGATCGAACGGTCGGTTCGGTTCCCGAAAAGGTGAGTCGTTAGCGGGGGTTGGGCTCTTCGGGAATGTGCTGTTGCGGGCTGGGCCTTTATCCGATCTCCTCACCAGCCGTCGCTGGTTTGGATGCCTTCAGGCTTGGCGTGAGGACCCCAGCCGGTATTACCGCCGCTGTAAGTCTCTGTCGCATCCCAGCGGCTGTGAGCTGACGCCGCCGCAACTCCGACAACGTAACAGAACGCCCTGGAATCGCAACGATTTTCTTGCCCCCGCGAGGTGTTGTGCTATGGTGTTTGGGCTGCGGCGGCGTGGGTTGACACGCGGCCACGGGCAAAGGGCCGAAGCGTCGGCTTCCGTGGTGCGGCTAGACGATAAACGCTAGCGTTGTGCCTGTCGGCGGGTGAAACCGTCGGCCCGCAGCTCATAACCACATCGTCAGCCCGACGATCAAACCGACCCCCAGGACAGCGATCCAGAACCACGGAGAGCCATACGGAAGCCTCCTCACCTTCGTTTCCCAACAGCTAGGGAGAGGAGGAGGATCATTTTGGAAGGCGCTCAGCATATTCACGAACGTGCGGCCGAAACTTCGCCAGACGCTCAAGGTATTCCTTGGCGCCGAACGCGCCCAAGTCCGCGAGACGCTCTATTTCATCAAGCGTCAGGTTTTCAGCCTTCACCGCGCCCATTCACTCCTCCTTACGGATGTGTCGGATCATGGCGGTGAAGACTGGCGGTATGACTTCGGTCTTTCGGATCGAGCGCAACGCTGAGCCGCCCACAATACGCCATTCGTCGTCTCCCGCCTCGATCATCCCCTCATCCGGCTTTTCAAGCTCTCCAAGGATGGCGTCTACGATCTGCTCGCACGCTTTGCGCGGATTATCGCCAAGCTCGTGAACGGCTCGGATCAACCTGTCCCTTATTCCTAACCCTTCAGAGGTCATGGCTGCTCCGGTGGCAGAAGGTCAGCGACAGGCCCCATATACTGAGGCCAGCGTTCTTGCATTTCGAGGCCAACAAGGATTGAGCGCGCCGGGTCTTTCATGCTCGCGTGGGCATCGCGAAACCGCGTCATATGCGCCTTGTAGCGGCCTAGCCGTTCTTCAAATTCAGCGTCTGTCACTTCGCTCCCTCGCCCTGCTCCCACCTAACATTTTCCCTCATCGTAAACCCCGGCTCAGTCCCCCGACTCATCCGTCCATCTCTTAGGCTTCGGGAGATCAGGCCGGCTCTCCAACCATTGGACCAACCCGCAGGCCACACACCGTTCACGAGCCTTCCTCCATACCTTCGTAACATCGAAGCCCTCCCCAAGAGCCTTGATGGCGATATCCAGCTCAACACGCTTGTAGGAGCCGCATCGGCAGTAGACCAAGATCCCCGAGCCGGGGTGCTTGTCGCGGTAATGCCGGAGCGGAACGCCGTCGTCGGAACACATCCCGAACACCGTCCCCCATTTCTTCCCCAGTTCAAAGGGGCTCTTCGTGGTTCGTCTGCCGGGTGCGTGGCGTTAAGGGTCAAGTGTTTCGCATCCTTCGCGCCACCACTTGGCATATGCGGCGTTGGCTTGGCGGATCACGGTGGCGGACTGACGGGCGGCTTCCTTAGGATCAAGGTCGCGGAACCATTCGCCCGTCACGCGCCTGTCAGCGAACATTTCATGCATCCGGCGCTCGATTTGCAGCGCCAGCCCCGCCGGCACGGTTCGTCTATAGGCCAGATGCATTGGGTGCGGCATGCCCATGCGGAGCGACCGCATCCGGTTCTCTAGGTTTCGCGTGATCCCGATTTTGACGAACTCGCCAGACACCACGAAGTAGAGCGTTGTCACGGCCCGGATGCTCACCGGGCTTGTGGGCGGGTAAAAGCCGAAGTGGCAGCGCGGATCGTCACGGGACGAACGAGACCGTTTCCCTAGTTGCTCTTTGGTGGCAACTGAACCAACGGCCTCTGATGTTGCTGTCGCGTTCAACGCTTGTTCTCCGAAAATCTGCCGTTCCTGACGCCAAAAACTGTCGCTTACCGTGTGGCCTGTCTCGTTCACACCGAGGGGGTCACAGGTTCAATCCCTGTCGCATCCACCATATCCCACAACGGTTTGACGATATTGCTCCTATTTTCTCTTTAGGACAAGTGTTCTGTTCCGCTAGAAATCCAGGGCTTTTGCGGCCTTGGAAAGGTGGCCTGGCGAGAGGTGCGCATACTTCCTTTCGGTGATCCGGCTGTCCGTATGGCCCATGAATTTTGCTATCTCGAACATCGGGATTCCGGCCTCGGCCATCCATGACGCTGCGGTGTGGCGCAGGGTGTGCGGGGTGATCCCCTCGATACCGGCGCGCTCGGCCGCCTTGGCGAATCCCTTCTTGATCGACAGGACGCGATGCGATCCCCACTCGATCACATGCGGGCATGTGGACGCAGCCTGCAAAACCTTCAGATAGCGATAGGCTCGCCGGTTCATCGGGACCTTGGCCCTGGCCTTCCTCCGCTGGTCCTGGGAATCCCCCAGCGCCAGGGTGATGATCCTGCGCTCCATGTCCACGCGATCCCACGTCAGCTCCAGAAGGGCGCTCTGGCGCGCTGCGGTGGCCAGGGACAGGGCGATGAAGGCGCGGACGTGCGGATAGCGCCTGGCGCCCCGCAAGAGCCTCACGGCCTCCAGTTTCGACAGGTAGCGCTCTTTGGGCGGCGGCGGGCTCGGTAGCTCGAAGATCGCCTGGGCGCCGCGCTTGTGGAAGTTGAGCGCCGCGCGGACAACCTCCAGCTCCTTCCTGACGGTGTTGGCCTTCCGGCCTGCCGCATACCTGCGGTCCCGGTAGGTTCGGCACAGCTCCCGCGTGATCTGGTCCGGGCGCAGGTGGCCGAACGTGGCTTGGGCCTGCTTCCACGCGCCCCGAAGATCCGATGCGCGGATGGCGGTCCGGTCCTTGTCGGCTAGATAGGCGTTCACCAGCTCTCCCACGGTTTCCCCAGGGTCCTCTTTGGTGTAGTCTGCTAGTCGCCTCTTGGCCTCGGAAAGATCGGGGGTCCGGAGCGAGATGCGCTCGGTTTTGCCGTTGTGGCTTCGGACCGCGGCCCATTTTCCCCGGTAGAGTTTAAGTCGCCACACTGGCTTTCCTCGTAGGCTTTGACGGCTTCCGGCTTGATCCTGATCTGCCGGCCGATCCTGAAGGCTTGCAAGCTACCCTCGCGCACTAGGTTGCGCACGGTTGCCGCAGAAACCTCCCATTGTTTGGCGAGCTTTTCGGGCGTGTAAGCGTAGGTCACGGCGCTACTTCTCCCCCTCACGAGGGTTGAGAACGGAGCGGGCGGCCTGAACCGCTTCAAGCGGCGTTTGGCCGGTGCTGATCAGTGTCCATTCGCGGTCATTGCGGTTGCCGCTGGTGCGATGGACGCGCCAGGCCGCTTCACCCTCGGCCACTTCATCCCAATCCAGTTCGAAGTTCAGATTTTTCGCGAGCCAGTCCCACGCCCCCTCTAGTTCCCTGATGCGGGCGGTAAGGAGGTCGCCAAGCTTCTCGATCTGGGCTTCAAGCGACTGTTTCTCCCCTTCCTTTTCAACCAGGGCGGCGGCTGCTTCTCGGAACAGGTCGGCGTCGTGATCGTCTGCGCAGTTCGCGGTCGCCTCCAGCCTTTCCACTAGAGCTTTTGTTTCGAGGGTCATGGATGGCGCTCCAGCAGCCGCAGGCACTTGCCAACCGCCCAGCACGCTAGCGTCATGGCGGCGGCGCCAAGCGGCACGGGCCACAGCACGGCGAGCAGCGCGGAAAGGCCGTAGTCGAATGGCGCCCGATGCTCGTCTACCAAGACAGACTTCAGCACGAAGTAGGCCGGTATGATCCCGGCGAGCCAAACGATGCAGGCAGCGATGTCAAAAGCACTCACGACGCGTCTCCTCCCTGTGGGGGCGGAAGCCAAGCGGGGTGCGGTCAGAGGAAGCCATCATGCGGCCTCCCCCGGCAGTGTGAACTTGCCCCGCCACGTCGCCCAGGCGCGCGTTACAGCGCCGGTCCCTGGGAATAGGTCAACGAGATCGTCTTCCGGCCGCGCTCCGACCACCTCAAAGGCCCAGTGGCAAACCGCCTCTGGCTTGGCCCCTGTTAGGCCGCGCCGCAGGGTGATCGACTCCTGTATCCAGTCACGCATTACGAGGCGCTTGCTGACGACGGGCTTGCGCGCGGGCTTCACGATGACGGGCTCCCAGGCGTAAGCGACGCTGACGTTCTTCTTGAATGCGGCGAAGCCCTTCACCCAGGACATCCAACGGGCGTTGGTCTTCGCAACCAAGGGCGCCAAGGTCGCCATGCTGTGAGGCGTTGCGGAGGCGTGCAGAACCCAGCCGTCAAACTCGCTTTCGAGACGGTCGATCAGCTGCGCATGGTCAACCTCGCCTGCAAAGTCGGTATGCCCGCTGTAGAGGTGCGCGCAGCCGATATAGGGCGGGTCCGCATAGCCGATACGGAAGCCTGCCGAAGAAAGCCCGCTATGGGCGTCACCAGTGACCGCAAGGTCGCGTGACGTAGGCCCACCTATCTTCTTCTCCTCACCCATCTACCGTTCCCCCTGATGCAGGAGCCTCCGGTAGCGGTCGCCAGTGGGTCGGGTCGCGTCCTCGCAACGGATGCCAATTCTTGCCGTCGCCGACCTTCCAGAGTTCGCCGTCTTCCCACTCCGCGACGAACACGTTGTCATCGCGGAACTGCGACGGCCGCCAAATCTGCACCACTTCATTCACGGGAGCCGAGCTGATGCCCCTCCACCTTTCCACGGGCGAGAGGGCGGCGAGGAGCGAAGGCAGCTTGTCTGTGAAGATGTCGTGCAGAGCCCCGGATTTGATGTAGCCGTCCTCGGCCCACTCCTCGCAGTACATCCTGAGGCGGCGAACAAGCGGTTCCACCGCCTCCAGTCCCTCACTCCCGAGGACATCTAGGACGGCGCGGAGGTCGGCACGGTATATGTTAGCCGCGTCCGCCATCTGGTACACAGCGGCGTACTCCTCGCCAGCTTCCAGGCGCGTCAACCGTTCGACTGCTTCTGATGGTGGGGTCATGGGGTCACCTTGGCCAACGCGCGGTCGTAGCGGCGCAAACACCGCTGGATGGCCGCTCGGCAAACCTTGTTGATGCGCTCTTCGTCGGAAAAGGCGTCGGCACTGATCAGGCTGCTTTCGCAGAGCACCTGAATCGCCGTGAACATGTTCAGGTCCGACAGCGCCTTTGCGGCATCCTTCGCGTGATCGCGCGCGCCCATCACTCGGCTCCATCAGGTTGGCGGGGTGGTTGGGCGCGGACGTAGGCGTATTGCGGCCACGGCATGTATCCCTTGGCCTGCCGAGCGGCCTTGCGGGCCTGTCGCTGGCGGGCGGCTTCGATGCGGGCTAGGTCCGCCTCAGTCGTGGGCGTCTTGGGCTCCGGCGCGGGCTGTGGGCGACGGCGCCGGCCATCGCCAGGCCGGGGCTCGTCGGCAATCGGGTCACCCGCCATGCCAGCGGCCATGATCATCCCAAGCGCTGAAGCTGCGGCTATTCCCCTCATGCTCCACCCCTCAGAGCAGGAGACTCCCGGTCTAGCCGTTCGATCTCCGCGACGATGAGGGCGGCGGCGCGGATTAGGTTGCGGCGCGGGTCCTTGGGCTTCCACCGCCGCTCGTCCCAAGGCCAGGCGGGGTTCCACGGGTAGGTCCAATCATTCGCTTCCCGGCCGCCAAAAACGCCGCCGCGGTATTGGACGCGCACCTGATTGCTGCCCATGGCGTAGCAGGCCGCGGCCTTGGCAAGCTGGCCGCTGTCCCACTTGGCGTCGTCCTCGGCAGGCGTCCAGCCTTCCACCTCGATCTGACGGCGGCGCTCGGCTGCGATTTCTTCGATAACGGTCATTGGCCACCCCTCAGAG
>Ga0196963_10000339_pt1 | contig 44263 bp, 79 predicted proteins | sample S1_5metaG_FD_148600 | JGI IMG/M metagenome (GOLD analysis project Ga0196963, IMG submission 148600) | Soil microbial communities from Anza Borrego desert, Southern California, United States - S1_5 | ecosystem: Environmental > Terrestrial > Soil > Desert | place: USA: California | collected... | reverse complement strand
GTCGCTGATTTTTCGCCGGGAGTCGAGTCCGGCTCATCACATTCGCGCCACAGGGCGGTCCACCACGGGCCGCCCTTTCTCATTTCGAGGACACCACATGGCAAACCGCTTCGTGATGCCCTACGCCGACGCCTTCGACACGAACGGCGTTCCGCGGGGAGGGGCAAAGCTCTACTTCTATGAGAGCGGGACCAGCACCCCGCAGACGACCTATTCCGACGCCGCCCTGACCACGCCGAACGCCAACCCGGTCGTGGCCGACAGCGCGGGGGTGTGGCCGGCGATCTTCCTGCCGAATACCCAGAACTTCCGGGTCGTTCTGACGGACGCGAACGACGTGTCCGTCTGGACGGCTGACCCCTATTCCCCGCCGGACTCCTCTGGTGGCACGATCTGGGTGCCGGCCGCGAACGTCAGCGGGACCGCCGACGCCATCGCCCTGACCCCGGCGCCTCCCTTGAGCGTCTACGAGGCTGGCAACCGCTACCAGTTCGTCGCAGAGGGTAACAACACCGGCCCGGTCACGGTCAACGTGTCGGGCCTCGGCAGCAAGAGCCTGCTGGATGCGACGGGCAACGCCTTGTCGAGCGGGGACATCGTCACCGGCGGAGTGGTGACCATCGTCTACGACGGCAGCGCGTTCCGCCTTATCAGCGACCCGCCCTCCGCCGCCGACGTGCAGACCTATTCGGCCTCCGGGACCTGGACGAAGCCCAGCACCGCGACGTTCGTCCTGGTCCGGCTCTACGCGGGCGGTGGGGGCGGCGGGTCTGGACGGCGCGGCGCCTCTGGCTCGACGCGATGCGGCGGGGGCGGGGGCGGGGGCGGCGCCTATGCCGAGCGCTTTTACCTGGCGTCGGCGCTGTCCTCGACCGAGTCCGTCAGCATCGGGGCCGGGGGCACCGGGGGCGCGGCGATTACGGCGGACGGGACGGACGGCAACGCCGGGTCGCAGGGGGGCAACTCGACCTTCAGCTCTGGCGCCAACCTGCTGACGGCCTTCGGCGGCGCAGGGGGGCGGGGTGGTACCAACTCCTCTGGAGGCGGCGGCGGCGGCGGCGGCGTGCTGTCCGCCGGCAGCACGACCACGGGCGGTGAGCCGCGCAACGGCGCCACGAGCGCCGGCTCCCAGCAGTTCGGCGGCGGGGACGCGTCCACCACGAACCTCGACGGTCAGCCCTCGGCCATGGGTGGCGGCGCGGGCGGAGCATCCTACTCGGCAGGCGCGTCGTCAGCGAGTGGGGCCGGCGGCGCCTCGTTCCAGGGCGGCCCGGGCGGCGGCGGCGGCGGGAGCATCGACAGCGGCAACGCGGCCAAGGCAGGCGGCGCCGGGGGCACGTCTTCCGGCGTGTCCGGGAGCGGCGGCGCGGGCGGGGCCGCCACGGGCGCCAACGGCACTGCGGGAACGGGGCGCCAGGGCGGCGGCGGCGGCGGGTCGGGGGCCACCACCGGCGGCGCGGGCGGGGCCGGCGGGAGCCGCGGAGCCGGGGGCGGCGGCGGCGCTGCCTCCGTGAACGGCAACAACTCCGGGGCTGGCGGCAACGGCGCCGCTGGCTATTGCGAAGTGATTTCCTGGTGAGGACGGAACAATGAGCCAGCGCTACGCCATCGTCGTCGACGGCATCGTGACCAATGTCGTGCTCGCGGACCCGGACTTCGCTGCCGCGCAGGGATGGGTTACATGCGGGGCCACGGTGCAGCCCGGCGACCTCCATGTGGACGGGGAGTTCGTGCGGCCAGCGCCACCCCCGCCGCCCGCGCCGCGCAGCCTCTCCCGCAACGGGTTCGCCAACGTGGTTGTCGCGGCGACGGCGGCCGATTTCGGGTCGGAGGAAGCCGCCGCGCTACACCTCGACGATGTCGAAGAGGCGATGAAGGCCAGCGCGGACCAGTTGGAGCGCGTCTTCTGGAAACGCTACGACCGCGCGCGGGACATCGACTTCGCAGACATGGGGCCGGTCTGGGCCCTCTGGCAGGTGAAAGGTCACTACAGCACGGCACAGATCTCGGCCATCCAGGCGGTTTGGCTGGCCCTGCCGTAAGGCAGAAAGACCGGCCCTCTCAGGCCGGCCCCTCGTACTCAATTTGGTGTGTGGCAACGCCAAAGATACCACTCATTGTAGGTAGGAGCGAGGGATAATGACGCTGAAGGACATCACCGGCGGCGACCGCGGCGGGCTCCCCCTCGCATCGGTCCTAACCATCTGCATCGGCGTGTTCGCGGCCGGCGGATTGTACTGGGAGAACCGGGCGCAGTCGGAGCGGCTGGAGAAGCTCGAGCAGCAGCAGGACGGGCTCTATGCCCTCCGTGCCGACATGGTGGCGATGCGGACGGCGCTGGAGGCGGCGAACGGACGCTTGGCGCGGATCGAGCAACGCCTTGACCAGCCGAGGGGGCAGTGATGACAACCCCCGCCCGCCGCGCCGTCGCCCGCCCCGGTGACGGCGTGGTGGGGTTGGTCTCCTACGAGACAGGCTCCCGTGTGTGCTTCCTGGTCCCGCTCGACCGGACGGCCGCCATCAACCTCGCCCGCTCCCTGCTGGACGCTGCCATGGAGATCCAGGATGCGCAGGATCAATGAGGCCGGGCTTGCCCTCATCAAGCGGTACGAGGGGTGCGAGCTGACGGCCTACAGATGCCCAGCCGGCAAGTGGACTATCGGGTTTGGAAGCACCGGCCCGCACGTCTACCCCGGCCTCACCATCACCCGGGAGCAGGCGGAAGACCTCCTGCGCCGCGACCTCGACCGGTTCGAGAAGCGGGTGTCCCAGGTGCAGCGCCCGCTCACCGACAACCAGTTCTCCGCCCTGGTGAGCTTCATCTTCAACTGCGGGCCTCTCGCGCTTCAGCGCACGGGGATGACGGCGGCGCTGTCCTCCCCGCAGTGGGAGGCGGAGGTGCCCCGCCAGATGCTCCGGTGGACGAAGTCCGGGGGCAAGGAGCTGAAGGGCCTGGTCGCCCGGCGGCAGGCGGAAGTGGAACTCTGGAACCGGAAGGACTGACCATGCTCGCAGCTCTGCTGCCCCTGCTGGGGCCCGTCGTCGACAAGCTGGTCGACCGCATCCCCGATCCCGGTGAGCGGGAGCGGGCGAAGGCGGAGGCGACCGCCGACCTCCTCAACAAGCTGGCGTCGGCCGATGCACAGCAGGTGGAGGTGAACAAGGTGGAGGCGGCGTCCTCGTCCCTGTTTGTGGCGGGGTGGCGGCCCTCGGTGGGGTGGGTGTGCTCCGCCGCCCTGGCCTACCAGTACCTGGTGCGCCCGCTGGGGCAGGGGCTGGTGGCACTCTGGCAGCCGGGCTTCGTGATGCCGGCGGTGGAGACGGGCGACCTGCTGTACCTGCTGGGGTGCCTGCTGGGGGTGGCCGGCCTGCGGTCGTTCGAGAAGGTGCGGGGGGTGAGCCGCTAGAACGGCCTCTCCTCCGTCTCCGCCGCCACCACAGGGAACTGAGCGGTGAGGGATCGGGCCTCGGCTGCCTGCTGGTGGTCGGGATCGTTGCAGGCCCACACCGTAGGCCCGCCCGGCCGGGAAAATCCAAATGCCCCGAAGCGCCCGCACGCCTCATCGATGCAGCGGTGGCCGTTGTAGGTGCCGGCGAGGGGGTTGGGGGTGGTCATCAGAAGCCAGCGCGACGGGCGGTGGAGCGCAGGGCGGCACGGTAGCCGCGCACCGGGAACCCGACCAGCGCCATCCACCCCAGCCAGAAGATGGCACCCACCAGCCAGCTTTCGCCCGCCAACTCCGTCAACTGCCACGCGGCGAGAGCGCCGATCACTGCCCACGCCGGGGCCATGACGATCCAGGCGATGACGTTACTGCCGCTCATATCTCACCTCCATCTGGCAAGCGGGTATCGCGCTGATCTGGCACCCCATCCGGGAAGCCGGACACCCTCTCTCTGAACCCCATGATAGCACCGGATCGGTCCATTGACTCCGCCCGATCTGTTCTCTCATTGTTCTCCTATGGGGCAGAAGCACATCAGGACCATCGGGGACTGCTACCGGCATAACTGCCTGGTGCTGGTGGAGTGCCGGTGCGGTCACTCCCGGAGGATCGAGCCGGCGGAGGTGGAGCGGTCGGGGGCCCGGCACAACGCCCTCATCGCCCGGCTGAGGTTCCGGTGCTCGCAGTGCGGGTCTACCCAGGTGACCGCCCGTCCCGAGGAAGCCCCCACGTCCCAGCCCAAGCGGCACTGGTCGGAGAGCTTCAGGAGGTAGGGGGCTTCGTCCGCCACACCTGGGCGCGGATTTCGCGAGCGTGCTCCCGGTGCTTGGCCGCGACGGCGCGGTGATCCTCCGCCCATCCCGCGTACCCTTCCGCCATCGCCTTCCGCGCCATCTCCTCGAACGTCTTGGCGATGGCTTCGTGGTAGTCGCGCGCCACTTCCTCCAGGGCCATTTCCCGCGGCGTCTTGGTCACTGCGGCTTGGTCGGTCATGGGGCCTCCTTACCGGTCGGGGAGGGGGAGCGGCTTGCCGGCCACTTGCACGGCTGCACGATGTCGCAGGGGTACAGCCAGAAGAGGAACCGCGAGAGCCAGTTCAGGCATGCCCCGCAGCGGTCGCAGATGAATGGGGCGGTCATCGCGTCGTCTCCCCAGGAGAGGATGGGAGGGGGAAGGGGCGTTTCGCACGCATGGGGAACGCCATGGTGAAACATGAGCGGAAACGCGTTTCCAAGCTCTTGATTTCATTAGTATTGCGGGTGATTCACATTTAGTCCAGTCCCTTTATATCTCAGTAGCTTACGAGGCGTTTCCGCGCGTTTCCGATCCGGTCATTTCCGCCGCTCGGAAAGCTTCAGGATGGCGGCTGTCGCCCGGGTCCGCTGCTCCGCCTCGCGCGTGTAGTGCTGCACCATTGAGAGCGACCGGTGCCCGGTGACGGCGGCGATCTCGTGGGCGCTGCACCCGGCTTCCGCCAGCTTCGCCGCAGCCGTCTTGCGCAGCCCATGGAACACGACGCCGGCCATGATCGGATGGCGCTTGCGGAAGTCGGCGAAGGTCGAGGCGAAGGACCGGCTGTTCTTGTAGGGTGCCCCGAGCTTCGTGGTCAGGATCGTGGTCGCCCCGCGCCCCTCCGCCTTCCACGCATCCAGCTCCGCTTTGAGCGCGGGATGGCACGGCACCCACAGCTTGGCCTCGGTCTTCTCCTGCGTCACCCGCACGCCCTGCCCGTCATAGTCGGCCCAGGTCATGCGGATGCAGTCGCCCTCGCGCTGTCCGGTGTAGAGGGCCAGCACGACGGCGCGGCGGATGTGCTCGCTGAAATGCTCCATGGCGTAGGCGAGTTGCTCGTTCGACCAACGGGTGTACTCCCCCACCTTCAGCTTCTTCAGCCGGAACCCGGGGTTGGCGGCGATGTACTCGCGGTCGACGGCGAAGGACAGCAGCGTCACGAAGAACGCCACCACTTGGTTGGCCTTGGCGGGCGTGTCGAAGAACGCATCCTGCAAGCCTTTCAGGTGCCGGCGCCGGACGGTGTCTATGGGCGTGCCGTGGTATTCGGCCAAGTCGTTCATGGCCCGTAGGTAGGTGACCCGCGTCTCGTGCGCCAGGCGCCGGAAATCTGCGCTGCGCCGGTACTCCTCCATCACCATGCCGACTGTCTTCGGCCTAGGCCCGGACTTCGGCTTGACGGGGTAGGAGTAGACCTTAACGGTGCCGTCCGCGAGTGTGCGCGGATGCTCTCTTCGCTTCGGCATTGCGAGCGATCCTTCTGGTGGCCTCGTCGGCATCATCGGACGGCCTGCCGGCGCGCTGGTCAAGCGCCCCGCTGACGGCGCGCATCAGGTCCGTGACGGCCCAGCGTTTCACCGAGCCGATCTGGACGGGCGGCGGGAGAACCCCCTTCTCCACCCAGCGCCGCACCGTGGCCGGCGACACGTCAAACATGCCGGCTACGGACGCCTCGGACAGGAACTGCACTGCTTCACCCGGCATCATCACCTCCGGTCACGGCGGTAGAGGGGCTGCAACGGCCGAAGATGTAGCCGCCCACGGCAGCCACGCAGGCGAACAGCCAGAACAGCGCTGCCGCCTCGGCCTTGGACTCGCTGCCGGTGATGGCGTGAACCACCTCCAGTACGGCGACCAGCGAGCCGAAGAAGGCCAAGGCCGCAGCCCAGGCCAGAAGCGCGTATCGAAGCGGTCTACCCATGCGCCCCTCCCTCGGATGATTGGGTGTCGAGGCGGCGGGTGGCCCAGCGGGCGAAGTCGTCGCTCCACATCTCATGCAGCGGCCAATCCGGAGGCATTCCCGGCTCGCAGACCCGTACCACTCCCGGGCGCTCGATGATCGATGGCGCCGGCAGGAAACCCCGCACCTCAAGGATGCGAACCCAGGGCGACGGCCCCTCGTACACCCCTCCCACCACGATCTCCTCAGGCTTCATGGCTGGCCTCCTGGACGCACCCCGTGCCGTCGCAGTTCGCGCAAGCCTCCACCACTTCGCCCGCGGCGAAGGCCCCCGTGCCGTCGCATGCCGGGCAGTTTCCACGAGGGGCCGCGTGGCTGGCCTCCGGGGATGGGGCGGTGGAGAGCATGGCGATCTCTCGGGCTATGTCTCGGGGTGTGGGCATCGCGGGCTCCGGGGCGTTCGCCTTAGTTGCGGCTGGTGGTCGGCATCGGGTCGCCGGCGATGCGGTTGACCGTGATGAGCCCGACCGGCAGTCGGCCATGCTCGGGGTCGTAGTCGACCATGATCGCCCCGCTGCACTTCGTGAGGGCCTGGATGGTGCTGTCCGGGACCGCGATGATTTGGATCGGCAGTTCCCCGAAGCCCTCCTTCGCCAGCTCGGTCAGCACCTCAATGGCGTCGTTGATGGTGGGGAAGCGGTTCTCTTCGGCCATGGGGCTGGACCTTCAGTTTCGAGACAGGACGGCGGCGATGTCGGCCGAAAGGCCACCGCGCGGCGCGTTGTTGATTTCCTCGACAGGGCCGGACAGCGGCCCGAGTGCAACGCACCCGGCAAGGGGCGGCGCTTGTCCGTGCTTGTCGCGCCAGTTGTCCATCACCAGCTCCTGCACATAGTCGGCAACGACGCTCGGAAGGTCGGCATCGGGGATCGGCTCACCCCCGACTGGCGTGTCTCCGGTGACGGTCACGCGAAGGACAATCCGCATCGTCTTCATGGCGTGGTCCCCTTGGTGATCGGCAGCCCTTCGACCATGAACCGCACCATCGCCTCCGCCTGGGTGGCAGTCAGGAGATTGGTGCCCACAGGCTCGTTCCTGCCCTCAAAGGCCGTGCCCTCGTTGCGGATCGGCTTGAAGCTGATCCCGCCATCGGGGCGGAAGTCAGCCGGCAGCTTCCACTGGAGGAAGCGGTCCACCATCGCCCTGATCTGTTCTTCGGTCATGGTCGCCTCCATTGGGTCGGGCAGGCCCGCGCCCACCTCGGTATCGCCTTCGCGCTTGGCGCGCTCCAACCACCATTCCTTGCTGCGTTCAATGCTCATGGCTTTTGGTCCTTGGTCAGCGTTACGGCCTGGTGGCCTGCCGTACGGCGTCCTTGATGACCCGGCGGAGGCGGTCGGCCGGCGGGTCGGAGACGATGGCCGTGTTTGCGCAGCCCTCGTCGGGGCAATCGCCCTCGGGGCCGTCCAGCTCGGTCATGTCGCCCTCCCAGCCGCACTCGGTGCAGCGGACGCGCTCCGGCTCCGCCGCGGCGATTTCCGTTGCCTCCGCGAGTGCGTCTTCGTCGGTGGCGTCCAGCGCCGCAGCGGCGTTGGCGTCGATCAAAACGTCGAGCTTCTGGATGGGGTCGGCCATGGCCGCTCTCCTTGAAGGGTTGGTCAGCGTGAGGCCCGAGCGCGGCGCTCGGCGCGGTCGCGGGCGATGATCTGCTGGGCCCGTGCCTCGATCTCCTGGCAGCGGTCGAGTGGCAGGTCCGTGGCGTCCATGAGGTCGCTGGCGTCGTTGCCATCAACGAGGTCGACCAGCATCTCCTCCAGCTCCAGCACCTGGCGCTTGAGGTCTATCGCGGTCAGCTCAATGTCCGTGGTCATGGCGGGGTCCCTTTCCGGAAATCAGTCGTTCGTCGCTGTAAAGCCGCAGGGCATTACTTGACGGTGTTGCTTGAATGCGGAGCGGGATCAGGGGCTTGCACGGGCCGCCAGAGACAGGGCCGGGACGGCCACACGTCGTCATCAACCACCCAGAAGGCGCCCTTCTCGTCCCGGTAGCCGCGGTGGATGCCGGTCGATCCCGGCTCAATCAGCTCCACCGTCTTGCCGTCGCGCGGGCAGTACGTCACCTCCCGCCAACCCAGCTTCCGCAGGCGGTCGAAGCCGCGGAACATGACGTAGAGCGCCGCCTTCTCGTCGGGGATATCCTCGACATCGACGGCCTCCCGGTGCTTCAGGGCGGCCTCCAGCCGGTCGAACTGCTCGTCGGTGACTTGCATCATGGGCATGGGGTCAGGCTCCTAGACGGGCGTCACGGCGATACCACGCCCCTCCAGGGATGCCGGGAGGGGCCGGAGAGAAAGGTCTGGACCTTCTGGAAAGCGCGGAAGACGACGCGCTCCATCTCTTCCACGTCGGGGGAGACGGTCCACAGGGCGGCGGCGAGGGCGCGGGCATCGAGGCCGTACCTCTCCATCAGGTACGCCTCGGGGTCGCCCTGCCGGGTGATCTCCTCGTGGATCGATCGATGCAGGGGGATCGTCCACCGGCCCGCTGACTTCAGCCCCATCCCCCGGGCGCCCGGCTCGGGGCGCATCAGGTGGTGGGCGTCCACGTTGCTGGTGGCGCCGGTGATGGGGCAGGTGAGATTGCCGACCAGGCGGACGTGCGAGGCGGCCTCGCGCTCCTTCTTGGCCTGTTCCTTGACGGCGGAGCGGCCGGGGACATCGCGGGAGATGCGGGCGGGGAGGGCCATCACGCGACCTCGCCGACCAGCTTGCGCAGTTCCGCCCCAAGCTGCTCCTCGGTCACGCCGGGCAGCAGGTCGTTGCAGACGATGGCGACCACCTTGTCCCAGTAGACCGCCCACTCCTCGCGCGACATGGCGTGGAAGGCGATGCTGTCGGGGATGGCCCAGACGGTGCCGTTGCGCCCCTCCAGCCGCTTCACCAGCCCGGCCTTGAGCTTGAACAGGGCGTGCACCTCGTCCGGGGTGCGGGAGCTGTTGTCGCTCACCAGGGAGACGAGGGCCCAGTAGCGTGCGTGCCAGGGCAGAGAGCGCGGGCGCTTCAGCTCGCACTTCACCACCTCGCCAAGCTTCACCTTGCGGACCAGCTCGGCGGAGAGGTCGTTGGCAGGCTCGAAGCCGGAGAGGGTGCGGCGGAGGAGGAGGGGGGCGGACATGGTCAGGCCGCCCTCTGCTGGGACAGGGCGGCCTTGCGGGCGTCCTTGTGGGCCTCGACCCGGCGGAAGTCGTCCTCGGACAGGTCGCGCTTCAGGTTCTTGGCGTTGGCGGCCCAGAACTCACCCAGGTCGGCCAGCGTGTCGAAGCCATCCATCACGGCGAGGGCGACACCGACCGGATCGGCGGAGGCGCCGCCCTTCCGCGCCGACGGCTTGGCGTCCTTGAACTCGTCAGCCTCGTCCTCGCTGTAGACGTAGGCCGCCAGCCCCACCAGCTTGGCGATGACGCGATCCTTCGCCCGCTTCTCGGCCATGGCGTAGGGATAGGCGTTCTTGCAGTTGCCCGGCGCCGCCTCACCGATGGACCACTCCGACCGGTTGTCCATGTGGCCCACCACCAGCAGGGAGACGGTCTTGTCCTTGCTGCTGGCCTCGATCACGGTAGGCGGGTCGAACCGGATGCCCTCCTTGGCCGCGATGATCTCGTAGGCCTTGTGGTAGAGGACCAGGGTTCCGTGGCAGTCCCATACCTGCGACTTGTCGCGGGGGTCGATGCCGTAGCGTTCGAGGATCGTCTTCAGTTCGGGCTTCAGCGTAGCCATCACGCCACCTCTGGGGGCTTTCGGGGAGATGGGAGGGTTAGGCCGGCTCTGCGGTGGCCTGGATTGTCGGGACGGTGGGCAGCGCCACTTCCACTTCGACGATGTACCGGGCCTCGCCGTCGAGCAGGTGGTCAGACGCCCAGCGCAGCGCGTCCTCAGTGTCGCCGTCGAGCACGGGAGACACGCCGATATCGCCTTGGCGGTCGATGCAGAGGGCGATCTGGACTTTCTTCGTGGTCTGGCTCATAGGGCGGCCTCACGGGGCTGTAGGGATCAGTGGAAGCGGGCCGAGTAGAGGGCCGCGCGGATGCGGTCCTCTCGCTGCTCCCGCACTGTGTCGGCGCGCCAGGCGCGGTACTGTTCCAGGGTCATGCCCTTGGTGCGGGCGACGGCTTCGTCACGGGCGCGGGCCTCGGCGATCACCGCCTGCCCTGCGGCCACAAGCCCCTCGTCGAACTCCCGCCGCTCCCGGGCCTCCTTGGCGCGCTCCAGCTCATCGGGGGCGACCATGCCAGGGAGGGCGTCCACGAGGGCTTGCAGGGCCTCGGCATCGCCCTCGGTGATGGACACCGGGTCGTCCTCCCACCGGCCCTCGTACACGGCCCGCAGGCCGGGGGCGGTGAGGAGCCAGGTGAAGGTGTCGAGGCGTACCAGCTTGGCGTTGCCCAGCAGGAGGCCGCGCTTGGGGCCGGCGCAGCGGTTGAACATCGGGACCGCTTCCGGGCAGCCGCGGGCCTCGATCTCGGTGCGGGCGGCGTTGAAGAGGGCGGCGGTGTCCATGGCTCACCCCGCCGCCGCGATGTTGAGGACCGGCGTGGACAGCGTCTCCACCCGGGCGGCCTCGCGCATCTCCCGCTCGGCATCCACCGGGGGCATCCACTTCGCCCGCTCGGCCGGGGCCAGGGCCAGGTACCGGCGGGTGTGATAGAGCAGCGCGCCGATGTGGTCGGACACCGCCACGGTGCGGGTCGTGTAGAAGATGCTGTCCGCCGGGATGTGCCAGTGGGCGATGGCGGGGGCGGTCGACACGTCGTCGGGGGAGGTGCCGTCCTTGTCCACGTTGAGGTAGACGGCCAGCCATTCGCCCTCGGGCAGGGAGCGGCTTAGGCTGCGGAGGCTGGCCTTGATCTGGCCCCACGTCATCGCGTCGGAGGCGAGGTGGGAGAGCGGGGAAATGGCGTTCATCGCACGATCTCCATCAAGGCCTCCAGGCACACGGCCAGGAGCGCGGTGAGAGACAGCGCCACCGCAATGGCTGCGGGGCGGGACGGGCGGTAGGGCCGGTAGCGGTCCAGCGTGGCGTCTGCGCAGTGGACGGCGTAGATGCGGCCATGGAGAGACAGGCGGTCGGCCATGGCTCAGCTCCCCTTGCTGGTGGGCGGGGGCGGGAGGGGCATCCAGTGCGTCAGGGTAAAGGGCACATCAGCGATGGCGTGGCCCCTCGGGTCACCCTTGTAGGTCTGACGCCCGTCAACGCCGCTCCGGCCGATGATGGAAAGGGCCCACCACGCGCCTACATCCTCGCCATTGCAGATGGCGCGCTTCCAGAAAGTGCCCGGCACGCGAAAGCCTCCATATTGTGGCGTCCACGCATCGAACAGGCTGCCGTCCCTCGGCGCCGTCTCTATCGGCTGCCAGCCCTGTGTGTCGTTCCGGGTGTCCATTACTGGCCCTCCCGGGCTGAGGTGAGGGCGGCGCGAAGTGCGATCTTCGCGTCCCTGATGGCCCATCCGGACCTGATGGGGTCGGCCGGATTGACTTCGCTGAGATGGCCCAGCGCCCTCTCCAGCGCCGCATACATCGCGTCCGCATGGGCGCCGGCGTTCAGGAGGGCGGCGAGGCGTTCGGCAACGAACTCTTCGTCCCGCTCGTCGTCCTCGCCTCGCGCACATCCGATGGCGACCAAGATGCCATCCGGGTTCCGGAGCCAGAGGTTGCCGCATTCAGCGAAGTACGGCCCCTTCCACGCGCTCTGAGGGGGCGTGGTATTGGTGGGGGTGGTGGTCATCACGCGGCCTCCGGAGAGGCGGCATTGAGTTCCGCCAAGCGCTTCTCCGCGCCAACTCGATCGGCGCCCCACGGTTCAACGAACGTTGGGCCGCGCTTGTGATGGGCCGGGCCGGGGTCGGTGGACGGATGCGGTGGCTGATCGATGATGAACAGCGCGTCATTCATGGAAGCCAGATAGTAGGTCCGCATCGGTCATCTCCTTGAGAGGGCGGCCCCGACGCAGCCTGTGTGTCAGCGCGTCGGGGACAGGGGGTTAGGTGTTGAGGCGGGAGGCGACGGCCTCGGTGTTGCCGTGCCAGCCGGCCCAGCCGAGGTCTTCACAGGCGGCGCCCTCGCGGTACCAGCAGACGGCGGAGAGCCGCTCCAGCACGTCTCCGAGGAAATCAGCGGCATCGCGGAAGTCGCCGCAGCGGTCCTCCAGATCGCCGCCGGCCCGCGCGTCACTGGCGATGAGCGCCACCTTGGTCAGCGCGGCGTGCAGCGTGCGGATGCGGTCGCGGCCGAGATAGCCCAGCGGCTTACCGACGATCAGGCTGTTGGGGGCGAACTTGTTGATCGCCTCGACCTCGCCGATGACCCAGTCCACGCCCTCGAAAACGTGCTCGACGGTGCGGACCCAATCGAAGCCCACGTAGGTCTTGGGATCGGCGTAGTCGCGCAGGGTGTCGAGCAGGTCGTCCAGCCGCTCCACCACCGTCATCGCGTCCAGAAGATGCACCGTGCTCTCCATCGTCTGAGAGGGCGGCCCCGACGCAGCCTGTGTGTCAGCGCGTCGGGGCCAAGTTCACCGGCCTTCGGATGCCGGACCAGGGCGACGGGCGGGAGGAAACTGCCGTCATCTGGTGAGACCCATCTTGCGATAACCGCAACATCAAGTCAATGCGAAAATCGCAAGATTGCGCGCACAAAAAACCCCGCCGGCCGGAGCGGGCGGGGTTGGGGACGCGGGGCGGGGGCCGTGAGGGGCTACTCTTCTTCGATCCCGTCGAACATACCTGGTTGGTAGGGCTGCGCCCGTCAAGCGCGATGGTTGAAATCGAACTCACGCTGTGGATCATAGAGGCGGCGCAGATGGGTCTTAAACTCGTGCTTGTTCGCCGAAATCCGCAACAAGGTCATGATAGTGATGATCTGGCTGCGAAAGTGGTCGAGGCCCTGCTTAGGCGTCAGGAATTGGTGGTGCTTATGCTTGCGGCGGTGGCCCTTACCGGACGGATTGCGTTCGTCGAGTGCTGGCAAGATGGGCTTAGGCATCCGCTCGTAGACTAGCTGGCGGATCAGCTTGCCAGCGTAGCGGGGGCCTCGGTTCTGAGGCTTCCGCTGCCAATCGTAGACCCGGTAAATCTCGTTCGTGAATTCCTCCGGCACAACCTGCAGCCACGGTCGATGCTCAGGCAGCAGGTACGCTGCCAGTATGCGTTGCAGCTCGTCGGCGTCGCGCTTCTTCTGATAGCCTGTAGCCTCGTCGATAAGCGCGATAAGGCCAATACGGGTAAGGCTCGCCAGGATCACTCGGCATCGGTGCGCAATGGCGCTTTGTTGCTTCTGCAGGACCCCGGCATTGTCTGCGGCCACCACAGCTTCAGCCAATTCAATCAACAGATCGGACTCGAAACCGTGCGCTGTGTTGTTGCCGACACGGAAACGGATCGGACTAGCGATTCGCGCCAGTAAGTCCTTGGAAACATACGGAGAAAGGCGGTTTTGAGCGGCAAAAAGCTCCAAACGATTCATACCCCCCACCATGGCCCCGCCGCGGGCCATTTCGAGGGCGTCCAGAACGCCGTTGGTCGCAATCACCCGGCGCTCGTCATCGAGGACGTAGCATGGCACTTCGATGCCGCCGATCTTGATCGGCTTGTCCGGCGAACCCGCCTTAGCGGTAACGCTCGCCTCGCCCCATCTGGCCTTTGCGGCCTCGCGCGCGATGCGGGATCGTTCTTGTGCGGGCAACGCGCGCGATCGCGCAACGCCACCCTTCTGCTGCGGAGAATCAGTCATCCATGCCCCCATGCTTGCTGACATAGGAACCGTAGTGCTTGCTGACCGACGCAGCAAGCAGAATTGCGCATAAATGATTTAGTGCGTGCTTCAGCGCTTAGCTGCGGCGCGATTTTTGCGATTCCACCCTCACAGCCCCAGCAGCTCAGCGTTGGTTGGAGGGAAAACCTGTTGGGAGTTCTCTCCGGCGCGGACTTTCTCGCGCCCAAGTCGCACCCGTCAACGATTCGTTGGACCGGTGACATCCGGGCTTTCTCACGGCCCCTCTTGCCATAGGAACAAAGTAGGAACATCATAGGCAGGTTCCTACGGCGATAAGCTTGAAATTGCGAGCATTTCATTGGCAACCACATACAGTTGCGAGCCATATGAGGCGGGCCTAACATACCCCTCGGGGTACGCTGCCGGTGTTAAGCCGGGAGCGGGGAGGGGCTACCGCAGGACCGAATCACCAGATGGAGCGGTGGCGATGGGAGACGATGACGACACAGAGGCCGGCCTGGATTGGCTGGGCGGAGTGAGGCCGCAGCGCGTTGTGCTGCGCATCGGCGGTCAGGAGGTCTCCGGACATGTGGCCACTCGGCACCCTCGTACATTCGTCGGGCCGCGCCTGGTGCACCGTGTCCGGCACCGCTGGGACGCCTTCATGATCGCCGGCCGGCTGGGCCGTACAGCCGTCGCGGATATCGAGATTGGCTCGACCCGCTTCACGGATGTGGATGTCTATTACGTTCCGTCTCTATCGGCCGACGCGGTGCTCGGGTTGGAGCTGGTAGAGCGGATCGCCGCGACATAACGGAGCATCGCCGCGGCGGCTGTACTGGCTTCAGCAGCCTGAAAGAAGTCGCCCGCCTCGGCAAGGCGGCGCGCGTCGTCGAGGAGTGCGACGGCGTTAACATACGGGTCGGCTGGGCCAGAGGGTAGGGGAACCGGCGCCAGCGCTGGGGCGCTGGTGTTCGGCTGCGATGTCTCCGGAGGGGCCATGTCGAGGTAGGCGTAGATCGTCGTCAGCTCGCGCGCCTTGATCTCCCGCCGACCTGCGAGCATGCGCGAGACGTTGGACGTATCAATGTTGAGCGCCTTGGCGAGGCCGGCCTGCGTCTTGCCCGCGGCGCGCAGCTCCTGAAGACGCTTTTTGATCTGCTCCGGATCCATGGGCGGAGTATTGCGCAACGCGCAACGCCTTCCCATTGCGATTGTCGCACTTTCTGCTTGCGATGAAGTTGCGATTAGCGCAAGATGGCGGCCATGGAACAGACCGTACTCCCCATCGCTCAGCGCGTGATCGAGAAGTGTGGCGGCCATAGGGTCGTCGCCGAGATGGTCGGCGTGGATGTCTGCAACGTCTTCCGGTGGACCTACCCGAAGGACAGGGGCGGCACCGGCGGCCTTATTCCGGCGCGGCATCAGCCGCTGCTCTTGGAGCGGGCTCGTGAACGACGCGTCCCCCTGACCCCGGCCGACTTCTTCCCGAACGCCGCCGAGTAAGGAGCGCCCCATCCATGGATACCGGCGCACAGGGTCCCTGCATCCCGGCTTCGGCTGGTGGAGGGCATAGGCCCTCCCAGGATCGACAGTACGTCAATCCCCCTGTCGGGCGTGAGGGTGCTTCCGGAGAAGCGCCGATAGCGCAAGGGGTTAAGTCCATCCACGAACGAACGGAGAGTGCCATGGAGCCGAGCGCCTTCAGCCGCATCCGGTATCACGCTCTGGACGGCATCCTGAACACGGCCGGCGTCTTCAGCCTGATCGCCGGCGCGGGGATGGCGGAGAAGGGGGAGTGGGGCACGGCTGCCGCTTTCGGCGCCGGCACCCTGGTCGCGATGGCGGTCACCCTCTGGCACTGGCGCCGCTACGCCCCCGTGAACACGGTCGAGGTGGAGACGGTGCGCTACGTCTTCGTGCCCTTCCACAAGGCCCAGCCTCGTGACGACAAGGGCCGCTTCCTGAAGTCCGCCGGCCCCGACGACACGCGGGTCAGCGCCTGACATGTGCCCGCTCCCGCAATCCCTGCTGGCGCGCTTCCGCGTCGAGGATACGCCCCGTGACGGTGCCGACCTCACAGGCAAGCTTCATCGCTTCGTCGAAGGCTCCCGGGTGTCTCTCCGCCAGCCGTCCGCACAACTGGATGAGCTGCACGGCGAGCGCTTCGGTCGGGTGGGCGGGGGCTTGGTTTCTCATGCCGCCACTATCGAACGGGGTAGTGGCGATTTCCTTTCCAATCTCGCAGCGGATTTTCGCTCATGACGCACCACCGCGCCGCCGGCTCCCTGGAGCACGCCCTCCTGACGGTCCTCAACGACCTGTCCCCGGAGGAGATCGTCACCGCTACCGGCAAGAAGCCGGCGCACTTCTACAAGCTCGCCCTCCCCACCAACGACTACTGCCTGGACATGGACGACGCCGCCGCCCTGGACGCGGCGCTGCTGGCGAAGGGCAAGCCGGCCCGCTTCATGCCGCTGATGCAGGAGATGGTGCAGGCCGCCCTTGAGCGGCTGGGCGGAGCGAAGGCGTCGGCGCTGAACCTCGACCACGGGCTGCGCCGGGTGACGACGGAGTGCGGGGAGCTGGCGCGCGCCGTGGACGTGGCGATGGCGGACGGCAAGCTGGACCGCGGCGAGCGCCGCACCATCGCCCGCGAGGCGCAGGACATCATCGACCAGGCCAAGCGCATCCGCGACCACGTCGAGCCCCCGTTCCAGACGGCCGACGTGGTCGAGCTTCAGCGCGCCATGGGCGGGGAGTAACGGCCATGATTTCTCCGGCTATGGCTCGCTGCGCTGATCGCTGCAATGGCAAAGGCCAATGGCCTTGCTGGGCATACACGGACGGCTGGTCGCCCTGCTGGCAATGCGCGGGCGGTCACAGCAACGGCGACGTGAACATTGTCGCAGTCACCATCGAAGGGAAGCGACGTGAGCTGACGCCCGAGGCGACGCAAAAGCTGAACGCGATCTTTCGCCAACTCGCTGACGCAGAGTAACGGCCATGACCGAGAAGACCTACTTCATCACCAAGTACGCCCTCACTGCCGGTGTCCAGCGCCTCCCGTGCAGGGTCTCAGCCGACGAACCCGAATACGTCTGGGACAATCGGCCCTACTACTTCACGTCCTACAAGCTGGGCCGCGACGCCTTCGAGACGGAGGCGGATGCCATCGCCAATGCCGAGGCCCGCCGCACCAAGAAAATTGCCCAGCTTCTGAAGCAGATCGCCGCCCTTGAGAAGCTGATCTTCTCGGTGAAGGGGGAGTAACGGCCATGACCACCCCCACCCTGAAGGACGTCATCGAGAGGCTGGAGGAAGCCAGGGCTGGGTCCTACGACCTGGATGAGATGGTGGCCTTCGCGCTGTACGGGCCGCCGGTCATGGTCCGGCTGAAGGATGCGCCCGCCTCGATGCCTGACATCCCCATGTACCTACATGACGACGGGGTGCAGGGCACGGCGCTGCGCGTCACCCAGTCGCTGGACGGTGCGCTGGCGCTGGTGCCGAAGGGGTGGTCATGGTCCGTCGCAATTGACGAGCATCGCCTCCATCCAGTCGTGAGGTTGGGTCGGTCGCACCCCACGAACCGGACGGTGGCACAGGAGGGCGCAACGCCGGCTCTGGCGCTCTGCATCGCCGCCCTCAAGTGCCGCCTCTCCCTCCAGACGGAGGGCAAGTAGCCATGGGCGGATGGCCAATGAAGCCCGATGAGGTGGCGAACTTCATGGATCTGCTGCGGGGCTATGAGGCCAGCGGCGAGCTGCTGCCGACCAATGATGTCATCGGTCAGGCGCTGCGCATCCCGCGCTCGGGAAGCACGATCTCCAACCTCTTCGCCCGGCTGATGGACTGCCAGGAAATCGAGATCATCAAGTCCGGGCGCGGTCGCATCGTGCGCGTCGTCGATCCCCTGGCATCCAAGCCGACGCCGCCGGTTGCCCCCGTGGCCGCCAAGCCCGAGTACAGCCCGGCCGCCCGCGTCCAGTGCGCCCCCTGCGGCGGCTACACCACGCCGACGAAGGCCCGCCAGTGCTCGCGTCCCACCTGCGGCGCCCGGCGCTGGGTGGAGGGCCGCTGAGATGCTCACCCGCGCCGAACGCCAGCTCCGCACCGCCCTCCAGCGTTCCGGCTGGGCCCGCACCATCATCGGCCTGACCATGCCTGCCCGGATCATCCATGAGGCTGTTCTCCAGGCCATCGGCCCGCTGACCGCCGAGGGGCACGGGGATTGGTGCGAGGAGGTGGCGGAGCTGTTCGCCGCCTCGATCCACCAGGCGTGGGAGGCGGTGCCCGTGGTGGTCCTTGAGGGCCGCCGGCGCATCTTCAAGCGCAACGAGGGCTACGTCCTCCAGGGACAGGTGAAGTCCCACCTCCTGGCCGACTGCTATGCCCGCGACGACAAGCCCGGCCGCAGCTCCGTCTACGTCGCCGGGGCCGGGTGGCTGATGCTGGCCGACCTCGCCGCCTCGGGCCGGCTGGAGGTGTACGAGGGCAGCCCTGCCGCCAAGGGGCTGGAGATGATCGCCCCCGCCATCAGCGAGCATCCCGAGTGGCCGAACATGGAGCGTAGCGCCACGAAGATGGCCCGGCGCTGGATCGCCCAGTGCGAGGGCCTGGGCCTGTACCCGCCGGCCTCCGAGGTGGCGGCATGACGAACCTAGCGGCCCCGTACCAAGCCCACATCCCCGGCTCCCCTTCCGTCCAAGCGGCGGTGCGGTTCTTCCATGCCGGGGATGGGGTGGCCGCCTTTTATCGGAGGGTGGCATGAACACCTTCGCCACCTGGACCGCCATCGTCCGCGCCCTCATCCGGGCCCGGGAGCAAAGGGGCCTGTCGATAGCAGCACTATCGAAGGCTCTCGGCTTCAGCCCCTCCGCTGTCGGCAAGTGGGAGAGCGGGGAGTGCTGGCCTGCCGTCCCCAACCTGCTGGCCTGGTGCAAGTACCTGGGTGTCGAGCTGAAGGCAGGGGAGGGGGCGTAGCGATGGAGCCCTTCCGCGTCCTCGACCTATTCAGCGGCATCGGCGGCTTCAGCCTGGGGTTGGAGCGCACCGGCGGGTTCAAGACCGTCGCCTTCTGCGAAATCGACGCCTTCTGCCGGCGTGTGCTGGCGAAGCATTGGCCGGAGGTGCCCTGCTATGACGACGTGCGGACCCTCGACGCTGCCCGGCTTGCTGCCGATGGAATTGCCGTCGATGTCATCTGCGGCGGGTTCCCGTGCCAGGACATCAGCCAGGCTGGTGCTGGCGAAGGAATTGAGGGGGAGCGCAGCGGCCTATGGCGGGACATCGCCCGTCTCACTGGCGAGCTTCGACCCCGCTACGTCGTCGTGGAGAACGTCGCAGCGCTGCTTGGTCGAGGGCTGGGCAAGGTTCTCGGAGACCTGGCCGCGCTCGGGTATGACGCGGAGTGGCACTGCATTCCAGCTTCCGCCGTTGGCGCCCCTCACCAGCGGGACCGCATCTGGATTGTGGCCCACCCCAACTACGGACAGTGCCACGGATCGGAGCAAGCTGTATGCGCAAGGCGGGATGCCGTTAGCCCTCGCCGTGAAGCTCTGGCCCACCCCAACGGTGAGCGGCAACTACAACAGGAAGGGCGCAAGCCCCAACAGCGGCGACGGTCTGGCGACGGCGGTATGGCGGTCACTGTGGCCGACGCCGCAGGCCAGCGACACGCGCACGCGCGGGCATCTCGGCATGCCGGCCATCCAGCGCCGATTGGAGCGTGGGCAGCAGATGAACTTGTCCATGGTCGTCTCGGACAAGCCTGGTCCTCTGAACCCGACGTGGGTCGAGTGGCTCATGGGGTTCCCGCTCGGGTGGACCGACTGCGGGCCCTCGGCAACGCGGTCGTCCCGCAAATCCCGGAGCTGATCGGCCGCGCCATCCTCTCTGCTGAGGGGAGGTTGGCAGCATGACCCCCACCCACTCCCCCCAGGACATCGCCCTGGAACACCTCCTGTACTGCCGGAGCGAAGCATGACGGCTGTCAGCCTCTACATCATCTGTCACGTCGACGCTCTGGTGCCGGCATTTACCGGCCCGGTGAAGATCGGCATCGCGAACGACCCGAAATCCCGGCTCGCCACTTTGCAGACGGGCAACCCACGTCCGCTGGCCCTCTATTGGCACTTCCCGATGATCGATCGCCCCATGGCGGCGGGGCTTGAGCAGTACCTGCACGAGCAGCACAAGGCGTGCCGCTTGGCCGGGGAGTGGTTCGACCTGACGCCGGAGGAAGCGCATCAGTCCGTGATGGAGTTCTGCGCCGCCGCCAAGAGGCTTATCGAGAGTGGCGAGTTCGGCGACATCAACGGTGGCGGCGCATGAGCATCCGCGCCGTCGAAATCTGCCGCTCAGCCCGGGTCGGGTCTTCCACGCGGAAGCTCGTCCTGCTGCTGCTGGCTGAGCACGCGGACGAGAACGGCGCCCGCATCTTCCCGGCCGTGGCGACCCTGGCAGCCGATGCCGAGCTCAGCGACCGGGCCGTGCAGCTCGCCCTCAAGGACCTTGTGGGCATGGGCGTGCTGGTCGTGGTGCGGGCCGGCGGCGGCGGGCGGGGCGCCACGACCGAGTACCGCATCGACTTGGAAAGGGCGAAGGACGTTCGCCCTACGGAGGAGGCAGCCTCTAAGGGTGAAGCTGGTTCGCGTAAGGGTGAACGTCGTTCGCCAAAGGGTGAAGCTGGTTCGCCCGAACCGTTAGTAACCGTCATAGAACCAGACGCTGTTGTTGGGCGCGCGAGCCTGCGGGACGTGGGCAGGGCCGTGCTGAACGAGCTCGGGGTTTCCCACGACGACCCCCGGTGGGCCGGCAACTACGGCCTTGTCCAAGCCTGGCTGAATGCCGGCTGCGATCCCGAGCTCGACATCATCCCGACCGTGCGCCGGCTGATGGACGGCCGCAACCGGAAGGCCCAGGGGCCGCCTGGCAGCCTCAGCTACTTCACCGACGCGATCACGCGCGCCTTCTCCGACCGCACCGCCCCCATCGCCATTCCGGAGCCCGCCAATGTCCAGTATCCAGCGCGTCCCCGCGGCAGCGGCAACCGTGCCGGCACTCGCGACGAGCACAACGCCGCCGTCCTTGCCTCGGTCACTGGACGGATGGGAAATCTGGGAGGGGCTGCCGGACGGCGTCAGCCGGGGTGAGCTCGTCCAGGCCGGTCACGCCCTGGCGGCATCGGTGCGGGCGTCGGCGCCTGAAACCGTGGCGGTGCTGGTGGCCGAGCTCATGGCCTTCTCTCGCGCCTTCAACATCCCCGTCCCCGACGTACAGGCGGCGACCGACGCCTACGTGGACGGGCTGCGCAACCTGCCGGAAGACCTGCTTGTCGAGGCCGTGCACCACGCCCGCACGACGTGGAAATGGGGTATGCGGATGCCGACCCCCGCCGAGGTGCGGGAGCCCGTGGCGGAGGAGTTCGAGCGGCGCAACCGCGAGCTCACCCGGGCCCGCCTGGCGCTGCGCAAACTGCCCAAGGAAGCGCCCAAGGCAGAGCCGCCCGTGGACCCGGAGAGGGCGGCGGCCGAGTTTGCCCGCGCCCGCGCCATCCTCGCCAGTGTCGAGCCGGTGAAGATCGTCCCGAAGGCCAAGGACGACGATGCTCCCGAGCTCTCCGCCAAGGACCGTATCCGCCGCGGGATGGAGCTGCTGGCCGGGCGCCAGGCGATCCCGCACGACCCCATCCCGTGAGGACTGACCCCATGACCGAGGATCTAGACCAACAGCTCGTGGAAGTGATGGCGAGGGCGATATGGGACGCCGGGGAGCAGCGGTTCCCCGCGCGCGCCCGCCAGCCGTACTCCAGCAATCCTATGTACGCGGTCCAGGACATGGCCCGCGCCGCCCTCTCCGCCCTCCGCAAGTCGGGGTACGAGGTGGGGCCGCGCTTAGCGACGCACGCCGATTGGCTGCGCGTGTGCGTGTTCTGCGGCAAGTCCTATCCCGCCGCCCCTCCCGCCCCCGGTACAGGGGAGGAGAAGGGCAGTCCGGTGTTCGACAATGCCGACGATGCGCTGGCCCATCTCCGCAAGCTCAGGAAGGAGACTTGAGCATGCGAATCCACGGAGAGGAAATCAGTGGAATTGGCAGTCGCGGCAACGGCTTAGGGGGTGAATCCGTGTCGGAGGAAATCAGTCATTTGTGTTCAGAGACCCCGCATCGCGCTTCCCCTGTCTCACACCAGATCAGCGCGATACCCGCTTGCCCGGCCAATGCGCGTGAAGACATCGCCGCGCGCCTCCGGGCCAAGGCTGCCCGCGGCGGGATAATCCCCATCGGCGACATGACGTTGCTGGCCGCTGCGGAGGAGATTGAGCGGCTGCGGAAGGCTCTCGCCAACACCACCACCATCCCCCACCACGGCAAGATCACCTGAGGAGAGGGCAGCATGAGCAAGCGCACCATCACCGGCCCCGGTCTCCGCATCACGGCAAGCCGCCCGCCGGCCATGCAGCCCGGCCACGACTTCACCGGCCGGGACTGGTGCGTCGTCGTCTCCAAGGTGAATGGGGAGGCCTACGCCGCGGCACGGCTGGAGGAGCAAGGCTATCGGGTGTTCGTTCCGCTCTGCCTCCTGCGTCGCAAGCACGCCGGCAAGGTGGAGGAGGTGATCCGTCCCCTGTTCCCCCGCTACCTGTTCGTCGGCATCGCCCAGGGCCAGGCGTTCCTGCCGATCTGCAACACGCCCGGCGTGTCGTTCGTCCTGCGGGACAAGGCCAACCGCCCCCTCACGATCCAGCCCGGCATCCTCCGGGTCATCCACGACCGCTGCCAGCGCGACGGCGGGGCGCTGTCCCTGATCCCGGAACGCGTCGGCGCCGCCTGGAAGCCCGGCCGCACCAAGCTCCGCATCCGGGACGGGGTGTTCGCCCGCTGGCCCGGCCTGTTCAAGAGCTGCGACAACGCCCGCGTCACCGTCCTCTTGTCCCTGTTCGGGAGGGAGACGGAGGTAACCCTGGGGCTGGACGACGTGGAAGAGGAGCCCGAACTAGCTGCCTAGATCGGGTGATGCTTTCCGTTGAAGCCCACTACCGATTGTGTTATACAATGGGCAGCAGGGTTTGGCGACGCTCCGGCGGTCACCACGCCCTGCGGTAGCCATAGTGCTGCGGGTCCGAAGTGCCGGGCTGATCCCCTGGCTGTCTTCACCCGCCACCGGCCCCGAAGCTTCGGACACGGGTGCCCAGATTTCCGAGACGACGCTGCGGCGGCCCTGCGCCAGAACAGCCGGTACCGGCGGCCAGCAACGTCCCGATTTGAGCCCTGCAGTAAACTCCGGGAAATCTCCGGAGTAGGGCGTCGATCGACAAGCAGATCAAACACTTAGCTTGCTGCAGTTGGCGCCGCCCCGGTCCCCGTGATCGTGGGCGGCTTCGTCGTTCCAGACCACGGCTCGAAGCCGGGTCATCCACACCGAAAGGACATCGCCATGCTGACCAACGACCAGCTTGAGGCCGCCATCGCCGCCATGCCGGGGGAGAAGGTGACCGCGGACTACATCAAGTCCCGCATCACCGACGTGGACTACACGGTCCTGCCGCAGACCACGGTGACGATCTGCTCCATCACCCTGGACAACGGCTTCAGCGTCCGTGGCGAGAGCGCCTGCGTGGACCCGGCGAACTTCAACCGCGAGATCGGCCAGAAGATCGCCTACGACAACGCCTTCCGGCACCTGTGGCCTCTCTTCGGCTTCCTGCTGGCCGAAGCCCGCATGACCCGCGCCAAGGCGGCCTAACCCCCATCGGCTTCGTCCATCAGGAGGCAGGGCATGACCGCTGGCACGCGCAACGTCGGTGTCGTCTCCATCACCCTGGAGGAGCTGGGGGAGGTGCTGGGCCTGCCCGAGGGACACAAGCTGGTGGCGGTTTCCGGGCGGGAGTTCGACCGCGCCGTAGGGCTGGTCATCGAGGGGGCGTCGATGCCGCCAAGCGATCCCGGGCAGATGCTGAGCGTGTGCTGGGCACAGCTACTGCGGAAGCCCGGGCAGCCGCCGCGCATCATGAGCTTCGCTGACGCCGGAACGTGGTGCCGGTAGAGCCATGACCCCGCACCTCCTCTCCCTCACCGTCGCCCACCGCAACCGCCGGCGCCTCGGCACAGCCCTGCTGGCCGCCCTGGTGGTCGGGACGATGCAGCGATGACACTGACCACCCCCATCCGCTGCCCCCACCCCCACTGTCCCCACCAACCTCCCGAGCCCAAGCCCATCCCTCCCTATCCCGGACCGGATCAAGCCGACCGGGAGAGGCTGGAGGCCCTGGTGAGGGACCTGCAATGGGCTATGAGCTGATGGTCTGGCTCCTCCTCTCCGCCGGCATCGTGATCGGCATATCCCTCACCCTCATCACCGAAGGGCTGGCCATCTGGTGGCTCTACGAGCGGTGCAAGGATGAGGGCGTGCTGCCCATCGTCGAGTAAGGCGCATGGCATCGAAGCGCACCAAGGCCGTTCCGACCCCGGCCGCTGATGATACAGCGCAGAAGCAGCGCGGCAGGCCGTTTCAACCGGGTCAGTCCGGGAACCCCGCCGGTCGGCCCAAGGGCGCTCGCAGCCGTCTTGGGGAGGCGTTCCTACAGGCGCTAGCCGACGACTTCGACGAGCACGGCGTAGCGACCATTGCACAGGTCCGCAAAGAGGACCCGGTAGCCTACGTCAAGGTGTGCGCCTCGATCCTGCCGAAGGAACTGAATGTCAAGGTGGACCCGCTGGAAGACCTGACCGATGAACAGCTTGACCGGCGCATCCGACAGCTCGCAGCCGCTCTCGACCTCGCAATTGAAGGCGGAGCTTCTGAAGGCGCTCCAACACCAGAAGGCACGACGCGACACTAACCGGCTGGGGGCGTACCGGCCCTATGCCAAGCAGAGGGAGTTCCACGACGTAGGCGTCTCGTACCGCGAGCGCCTGTTCATGGCCGGCAACCAGCTCGGCAAGACCTGGTCCGGCGGGTTCGAAGCGGCGATGCACCTCACCGGTCGCTATCCTGACTGGTGGAAGGGGCGGCGCTGGGACAGGCCTATCGTCATGTGGGCGTCCGGTGTCACCGGGGAGAGCGTTCGGGACACCACCCAACGCATCCTTCTGGGCCGGCCCGGACAGATCGGCACGGGCTCGATCCCGAAGGCGGACATCATCGGCACGTCGGCCGCCCGCGGCATCGCCGACGCGGTGGACACGGTTCAGGTCAAGCACGCCTCGGGCGGCGTCTCCATCCTGGCCTTCAAGAGCTACGAGAAGGGCCGGGAGAAGTGGCAGGGCGAGACGCTCGACTGCGTGTGGTTTGATGAGGAGCCGCCGCAGGACATCTACACGGAGGGGCTGACCCGCACGAACGCCACGGGTGGCATGGTCTATATGACCTTCACGCCGCTGCTGGGTATGTCCGAGGTGGTCCGCCGCTTCCTGGAGGAGAGCAGTCCGGATCGTTGCGTGGTGCAGATGACCATCGACGATGCCGAGCACTACACTGCGGAGGAGAAGGCCCGCATCATTGCCAGCTACCCCCCGCACGAGCGGGAGGCCCGGGCCAAGGGCATTCCCGTGCTGGGCTCGGGCCGCATCTTCCCGGTGCCCGAGGAGTGGTTGCAGGTCGAACCGTTCGAGCCCCCGTCGCACTGGCCCCGGATCGGCGGCATGGACTTCGGGTGGGACCATCCCTTCGCTGCGGTGGAGCTGGTCCACGACCGCGACACCGACACGGTCTATGTCACCAAGGCGCACAGGGTGAGAGAGCAGACGCCGCTTCAGCATGCGGGCGCCCTGAAGTCCTGGGGGAACTGGCTGCCCTGGGCATGGCCGCACGACGGGTTGCAGCACGACAAGGGATCGGGCGAACAACTGGCGGCGCAGTACCGGGCCCAGGGTCTCGCCATGCTGTGGGAGCGGGCGACGTTCCCGGACGGTTCCAACGGCGTCGAGGCTGGGCTGTTCGACATGCTCGACCGGATGCAAACGGGCCGGTTCAAGGTGTTCCGCCATCTGGGGGACTGGTTCCACGAGTTCCGCCTGTACCACCGCAAGGACGGCAAGGTGGTCAAGGAAGGCGACGACCTGATGAGCGCCTCGCGCTACGCGCTGATGATGCTGCGCTTCGCCGTCACGAAGCCAACGGGCGAAGACGACTATGACGATTGGCACGAGCAGGGGCGCTCCAGCACAGGCGGTTACTGACCGGCTGGCGCTGATCGACGGTCGGCCTCGCGGGATGCTGCGGGAGGCCGTGGCGATGCTGCGGCGGGGCTATCCGCAGGACCAGGTGGGGCAGGCGCTGAACCTCTCGGCAGACGACATGCGGATGGCTGTCCAGGCTGTCCGCGAGCGCGCCGATGACGAGCTGTGGGACGGGGTGGACCGTGGAACTTCAGACGACACCGGACGCAGCGCTGCCGGCGGATACTGACCCCGCCCTGGGGGAGGACCCCGCGGCGCAGGGCGTGTCGGAGTTCGAGCGGCAGGTCCGCGGCTCGCACGCGATGCTTATGAGCTTCGTCGACAGCCCGAACGTCGCCATGCTGCTCGAGCAGCAGCCGGACGGCGTGTCGGAGCTGAGCAAGCTCGGTGCCCGCGTGGTGCGGGAGTACGAGATCGACGAGACGAGCCGGGCGGAGTGGAAGAAGCGCACCAAGGCGGCCATGGACCTGGCCTTGCAGGTGCAGCAGTCCAAGACCTTCCCGTGGCCCAACGCGGCCAACGTCAAGTACCCGCTGATGACCGTGGCGGCGATCCAGTTCGCGGCCCGGGCCTACCCCGCCATCGTCTCCGGCCGGGACGTGGTCAAGGGCGTCGTGGTGGGGAGCGACGCGGGACAGGAGCAGGTCGACCCGCAGACCGGGCAGCCAGCCATGGTCGGGGCCGGCCTGAAGCGCGCCCGCGCCGACCGCGTCGCCACGCACATGTCCTGGCAGCTCACCGACCAGATGGAGGAGTGGGAGGAGGAGACCGACAAGCTCCTGCATCAGCTCCCCATCGTCGGCTGCGCCTTCCGCAAGGCCTACTTCGACCGCACGCTCGCGCGGAACTGCTCGCACCTCGTGTCCGCCATGGACTGCGTGGTCAACTACTGGGCCAAGAGCATCGACACGGCCCCGCGCGTCACCCATCTCCTGAAGCTCTACCCGTACCAGATCACCGAGCGCATCCGCACCGGCGTGTTCCGCGACGTGCCTCTGGGCATGGCCGAGAACGGCAGCGAGGACGATGAGGCGCCGCACGAGTTCCTGGAACAGCACCGGCTCTGGGACCTGGACCGGGACGGCTACCCCGAGCCCTACGTCGTCACCGTCCACAAGGAGACGCAGCAGGTCGTCCGTATCGTCGCCCGCTTCGACGCGGACGGGGTGATGATGAACGCCCGCGGCCAGGTCGCCCGCATCGTGCCGATCCAGTATTGGGTCAAGTACCCGTTCATCCCGGCGCCGGACGGCAGCTTCTACGACGTTGGGTTCGGGATGCTGCTGAACCCGATCAACGAGGCGGTCAACACCGTCCTGAACCAGTTGCTGGATGCCGGCACCCTGGCGAACACGGGCGGCGGGTTCATCGGCAAGGGCCTGCGCATGAAGGGCGGGCCGCTGCGGTTCTCCCCCGGCGAATGGAAGCCGGTGGACGGGGCCGGGGCGGCCATCAAGGACAATCTGGTGCCGCTGCCCATCCGCGAGCCGAGCGCGGTCCTGTTCCAGCTCCTCGGGCTGCTGATCGAGGCCGGCAAGGAGATCGCGTCGGTCAAGGACGTGCTGAGCGGCGACAGCCGCGGGTCGTCCACCATGCCGGCGACCACGACCCTGGCCCTGATCGAACAGGGCATGAAGACCTTCACCGCCATCTTCAAGCGCATCCACCGCGCCCTGAAGCGGGAACTCTCGCTGCTGTACCAGCTCAACGCCCGGTACATGGAGGAGGAGGAGTACTTCACCGTCCTCGACACGCCGCAGGCCGTGGCGCGCGAGGACTACGCGCTGGGCGGCATGGACATCGTGCCGGTGTCCGACCCCACCTCCGTCAGCGACATGCAGAAGCTCGTCCGGGCGGAGTTCCTGAAGGGCTTCATCGGCATGCCGGGGGTGAATGCGGAGGAAATCCTCAAGCGCGTGTTCGCCGCCGCGAACATCGAGGAGCCCGAGAAGATACTGACCCCGCCGCCCGACCCGCAGCAGGTGGCCCAGGAGGTCATGGGCGGGCTGGAGGCGCGGGAGAGCCAGGCCAAGGCCGCCAAGGACATGGCGCAGGCCGAGAAGACCGCCACCGAAACCGAGATGCTGCGCATGCAGATGGCCGGCATGGCGAGCCGGCTGGACCAGATCATGGCCGCGCTACAGGGGATGACGCCGAATGGACCGACTGGACCCGGAACTCTGGCGGGCATGGACGCAGGACCCGGTGACGCAGGTGTTCCGCCGGTATCTGAGGGACTTCCGGCATTCTCTGCTGGAGGCGTGGGGGAAGGGCAACCTGTCCCCGGAGGCATGGGCGGAGGCCCAGGCGCAATGCCAGCTCCTTGAGGAGATGGCGACCTTAGAGGCAAAGGACATCGAGGCATTCTATGGACGAGCAGAAGACGAATGAACCCCTGACCTTTGAGCAGCGGGAGCGCATCCGCCGCGAACTGGCGGACTCCGAGGCCATGTGGTCCAGCCGACCCACGGCGGTCGAGCCCAAGCCGCTTAACACGAGCGGCCTGGTGCCGGTCGAATACAAGTGTCTCGTTCGCCTCGATCCCGTCGAGGAGAAGCGGGGCTCCATCTACATCCCGGAACAGGCCAAGGAGCGTCAGCAGGCTGCGGAAACGTACGCCACGCTCATTGCCGTGGGCGGGAACGCCTTTGAGGACTGGAAGGGCAGCATTCCCCAACCCGGCGACCGGGTCATCGTCAGCAAGTACAGCGGCCAGCCCCCGAAGGCCGGGGACATTTCCGACCTGTACCGGCTCTGCGTCGACAAGGACATCTGCGCGATCATTCGCGCCTGACCCGCCGCGCGAAGCGGCATATCCCGAGGAAGAGAGACATGACCGAGGAAGTGACGGCTCCGGAGGCCACCCAGGCCGACCCGGAGGTGGAGAGCCGCGCCCGCGAGATGGGCTGGTCTCCGAAGGAGGAGTGGCGCGGCGCCCCGGAGAAGTGGGTCGACGCGGAGACCTTCGTGAAGAAGGGCGAGACGCTGCTGCCCATCGTGAAGGCTGCCAACCGCAAGCTGGAGGCCAAGGTCGAGGAGCTGACCGGCATCCTCAAGGACATGACGGCCAGCCAGGCGAAGCGCGAGCGTGCCGCGGTCGAGAAGGCCATTGCCGAGCGCGAGGCCAAGCGCGACGAAGCCATCGAGGCCGGCGACGTGAAGGCCGTGAAGGCCATCGAGAAGGAGATCAAGGAGCTGGAGGAGGAGAAGCCGGAAGCGCCGAAGAAGGCCGCCGCCGCCGCCGATCCTGCCATCACCGCCTGGGTCGAGCAGAACCCCTGGTTCGGCAAGGACGCCAAGATGCGCGCCTTCGCCACGGAACTCCACGGCGAGCTGCTTCGCGACGAACCCGACCTGTCCATCACCGAGAACCTGAAGCGGGTTCGAAAGGAGGTGGAGAAGCGGTTCCCCGAGAAGTTCGAGAACCCCAAGCGCACCGCCCCCAACGCCGTCGAGGGCGGCGGGTCGGGCGGCGGCGGCACGGCCGGCGGCTGGGACACCCTGCCCGACGACGTGAAGGCGATGGGCGACCGGCTCATCAAGGCGGGCGTGGTCAAGAGCCGCGCCGAATACGCCAAGCAGTACCTTTCCTGAGGCAAGGAGCACCCCATGACGCGTGAGGCACGGCCCGCGACCCGGGCAGAGACAGGGCGCCGCGAGCGCATCCCGCTCGGCACCCCCCAGCAGAAGCTTTCGGCCCCGACGCGAGAGGGCTACGTCCGTCGCTGGATCAACGACGACGCCGACCGCATCCACCGCGCCAAGGCCGGCGGCTACGACTTCGTGACCGACGAGATCAAGACGGACGGGCCCGGCGCCCGTGTCGAGCGCTTCGTCGGCCGCAAGGAAGACGGCACCCCTATGAAGGCGTTCCTGATGGAGGTCCCCCAGGCGTTCTACGACGAAGACCAGAAGGCCAAGCAGAAGCCGGCCGACGACTTCGACGCAGCCCTGCGGAACACCGCCGCCCTGTCCAAGACGGGGCAGACGGGCGTCGACAAGGCGATGCTGAACGGCACCGAGTCCCAGGGCGACGGGGGCAACTTCTACGCCAAGAACATGTCGGTTTCGACCGGCGGTTCGCGCACCTGACCCCTCTGCCGCCCCGATCCCCCATCCATCACGGAGACTGAACCATGGCGAACGTCAACGCCGCGACCGGGTTCTCCCCGGTCTGCTACCGTTCGGGCGCCCCTTACAACGGGGCGGTCAACACCTACTACGTGCCGGCATCGGACGGCACCGCGCTCTATGTCGGCGACCCGGTTATCATCGCCGGTTCGGCGGACAGCCGCGGCATCCCGACCATCACCCGCGCCACCGCCGGCTCCGGCGCCTATACCTCGGGCGTCGTCGTCGGGTTCGCGCCGGACCCGGACAACCTCACCCTGACCTACCGCCCGGCTTCGACCGCGCGGTACGTGCTGGTCGCCGACGATCCGAACCTGCTGTTCGCGATCCAGGAGGACAGCGCCGGCGGCGCCCTGGCGGCCACCAACGTCGGCCAGAACGCCGACTTCGTGGCCGGCGCCGGGTCCACCACCACGGGCTTGTCCGGCTTCCAGCTCGACAGCTCGACCGCGAACACCACCAACACCCTCCAGTGCCGCATCGAGCGCCTCCTGAACCAGGAGGACAACGAGATCGGCACCAATGCGAAGTGGCTGGTGTCGTTCAACCTGCACCAGTCCCGCAACCTCACCGGCGTCTAAGGAGGGCTGACCCATGACCGGCGTCATCACTACCGGCAATTTCCCCAAGGCCCTCTGGCCCGGCGTCAAGTCGTGGTTCGGCGCGGCCTACGAGGACCACAAGACCGAGTACACCGACCTGTTCGAGGTCGACACGTCCGACCGCAACTACGAGGAGCTGGTGCAGGAGCGCGGCTTCGGCCTGGCCCCGGTGAAGAACCAGGGCGCGCCGATCTCCTACGACAGCACGCAGCAGGGCTTCGTGTCGCGCTTCACGCACGTCGCCTACTCCCTGGGCTTCATCGTCACCTACGAGGAGTTCAAGGACAACCTGTACGAGAAGGTCGGCAAGCGTCGCTCCGGCTCCCTGGCCCGCTCGATGCGGCAGACCCGCGAAAACGTCGGCGCCAACATCTACAACCGCGCCTACAACACCTCCTTCACCGGCGGCGACGGCAAGGCCCTCATCGTCTCCGACCATCCGACCCTGGCCGGCAACCAGTCCAACGTGCTGGCGGTCGCGGCGGACCTGTCCGAGGTCGCCATCGAGGATCTGATCATCCAGATCATGCAGGCGACCGACGACCGCGGCCTGAAGATCGCGCTGAAGCCGAAGTCGCTGCACATCGCGCCGAACAACGCGTTCAACGCCACCCGCATCCTGAAGTCCACCCTCCAGAACGACACGGCCAACAACGCCGTGAACGCGATCCGGGCGATGGGCCTCCTGCCGGAGGGCGCCAAGGTGAACCACTACTTCACCGACCCGGACGCGTGGTTCATCCGGACCGATGCCAAGGATGGGCTCATCCACTTCGAGCGCGACATCCAGGACATCGCCATGGACAACGACTTCGACACGAAGAACGGCAAGTACGCCAAGTACGAGCGGTACTCGTTCGGCTGGGCCGACTGGCGCGCCCTCTTCGGCTCCCCCGGCGCGTAAGCCCGGGGCGCATCACCTCCGACCGGCCGCCTTCAGGGCGGCTTTTTTCATGCCTGGGAGCGCGGGGTCACCCCCCGCGCCTCTCGGCGCTCTCAGCATGAAGGACCATCACCATGGCCGCTCCCGCCCGCTTCCCCGCCGGCGTCACCAACGCCGCTCCCAACGCCCTGTTCGGCATGCTGCCGTTCCCGGCCCCGAACCGCGTGCACACCTACTGGAATGACTTCGACACCTACGTGGCGGGCGACTGGACCGTCACCGAGACGCAGGCTGGCGCCACCCAAGCTTTGACGGACGGCGACGGCGGCCTGCTGCTGCTGACCAACACCACGGCCGACAACGACCTCGTGGCCCTCCAGAAGGTGGGGGAGAGCTTCCGCTTCGCATCGGGCAAGCCGCTCTGGTTTGCCGCCCGCTTCAAGGTCTCCGAGGCCACGCAGTCGGATTTCGTGGTCGGCCTTCAGATCACCGACACCACCCCGCTCGCGGTGACGGACGGCGTGTACTTCCGCAAGGACGATGGCGATACCGACATCGACTTCGTGGTCATCAAGGACAGCACCGCCACCACGGCGACGGCGGTCTCGACGGTGACGGCCGACACCTTCGTGGAGTTGGGCTTCTACTACGACGGCATCTCCTCGATCGCCTACTTCGTGGACGGGGTGCAGAAGGGCACCTCCGCCACCACGAACCTGCCGGACGACGAAGACCTGACCATCAGCTTCGCCATCCAGAACGGCGACGCTAACGCCCGCACCATGACCGTCGACTACATCGGCGCGGTCAAGGCCCGCTGATCCCCGGCCATCCGATCCAGAGGAGGAGCCGATGGGCATTCTCACGCAACACACGCTGCTCGACACCAGCTCGGCCGGGGCGGGCACGTCCTACCCCCTGGACTGGCGCTCGACCATGTCGCAGGAGCGCTCCGTCACGGTGTCCAAGAACACCAGCGACAGCGTCGCCATCGAGGTCTCGGTGGACAATTCGTCCTGGGTCCAGGCGGTCAACTTCGCCACCGGCTCCACCTCCGGGGCGGCGGTCATCGCCGGGCCGTGGAAGTACATCCGGGCGAACAAGACCGGGACGACCGCCACCGCGACCGTCATCGGGCTCCTGTAGATGTTCGGGCTGCGCAAGGCCATCGAGACGCTGTCCACGATGCTGGGCAGCGTCTCGCAGGAGCGCGACGAGCTGCGGGCCAGGCTCGACCAGTCCGAGCGCCAGGCAGCCGACCTCAGGGTGGAGTGCGCCACCCTCCAGGCGCAGGTGAGCGCGACGCAGCACGAGCTTGACCTTGCGCTGGAGGCCAACGCCGCCCTCAGCCACGCCATGGAGAGCATCCGGTGACGCTCGCCAGGACCATCCCCCGCTCCATCGTCCGGCCCTTCGCCCGCCCGCTGCTGTGGGTGCCGTCGCCGTCGCTCTACATCGACTTCCTGGCGGGTCAGTTCGGCAACGGGCAGTTCCCGGTGACCTTCACCCGGGCATCGACGGCGGCGTACTTCGGCGCGGACGGGCTGCTGAAGTCGGCTGCCGTGGACATGCCCCGCTTCGACTACGACCCCGTCACCCTCGCGCCCAAGGGGCTGCTGGTGGAGGAGAGCAGGACGAACCTGCTGGTGCGGTCCACCGACCCGAGCGCGGCCAGCTGGGCCGCCGTTGGGAGCGGCTGCACGGTCAACGTCGGCGCCGGGCCGCGTGGGTTGAGCCGCGTGACCGCCAACGCGGCCAGCAGCGCCATTGCCCAGACCATCACCGTGGCGGCAGGATCGGCGATCACCGTTTCGTTCTGGGCCAAGGCGGACAATGTCAACTTCGCCCGTGTTCGCATCAACGGGGCCTCGGATAATGTCGCGGCATGGTTCGACTTAGCCAACGGGAGCGTCGGAACCAATACCGCCGGGTCTGGCAACGTCGTCTACTCAACACATACAATTCGCAATCTTGGTGACGGCGTCTATGAGTGTCGCCTGACCGTCACCACGACGACGGAGACTTCATTCACCGTCTATTTCTTCCCGGTTTCCGCGAACGGGGCCTCATCGGCGACGGGCAACGCCATATTCCAGGGCGAGTATCAGGCGGAGGTGGGGGCGTTCCCGACCTCCCGGATACGCACCACCTCCGCTACCGTCACCCGCTCCGCGGACGTGTGCTCCATCGCCCTGGGGGCATGGTTCAGCGCAAGCCAAGGCACGTCGCTGCTTGAGGGACGCCTGCTCAGCGTGACATCGGGCAACCCTGGCATCCGGTATGACGATGGCACGGACAACAACCGGATTATGCAGAGGATCGGCAGTTCCGGCAGCTTCCGCCTCACGGTTGTCTCCGCTGGCACTGAAGTAGCGGATATCGCCCGCGCCATCACGGCAGGGGCCGATTTTCGGCACGCCGGCGCCTACGCGGCGGACGATTACGCCACCTGCCTCAACGGTGGGACGGTGGGGACGGACACCAGCGGGGCGCTCCCGACCGGGCTGACGACGCTGCGCTTTTCGGGCGTCGTGGGCTCCTCGTACTTCAACGGCCACATCCGCCGCATCGCCTACTACCCCCGCCGCCTCTCCAATGCCCAACTGCAAGCCATCACGGGGGCCTGACCATGGACATCATGCTCCGTTTTGCCGATGAGGCGACCGCCAAGGCCAAGCTCTCCGCCTACCAGGGCGAAGACGGCTGGCTCACCGCCTCCCACGCCCACGCCCTCGACCCCATCGGGCCCATCGTCACCGCCCCGGCAGAGGTGGACGACGAGGGGGAGATCATCACCCCCGCCGTGGTGGATGAGGGCTTCCACGTCAACCTGCGCGTCCTGAGCGGCGATGCTCCTGATGGCCTGGAGCCCTACACGGTGCATCCCACCGAGCCCAAGCGGGTGTGGGCATGAGCTGCGAAACCACCTGGCGGCCGGGCACCTTCTACCGCATCTGCGACCGGTGCGCCCGCAAACGCTATGCCGAGGACACCCGCCTGACCTGGGACAACCTCATGGTCTGCGCGGATACCTGCTGGGAGCCCCGCCAGCCGCAGGATTTCGTGCGCGGCGTCCCCGATCCGCAGACCGTGCCCAATCCCCGCCCGCGCCCGGCCGACGTGTTCGTCAGCCCCGGTGACGTGACCCCCGACGACCTCTAGGTGATCCATGGCAACGAGCGGGTCGACCGACTTCAACCTGACGCGCAATCAGATCATCCTCGACGCCCTCGACCTCCTGGGGGTGGGGGCTGACGGGGAGACGCCGTCCTCCGACCTGGTGGCCCGCTGCGCCCGCCGGCTCAACGCCATGGTCAAGGCGTGGGAGGCCGCCGGCACGCATCTCTGGACCAAGACCGAGGGCCAGCTCACCAGCATCGCCGACCGGCAGTCCTACACCTTCGGCGGGACCGCCCCGGACTTCGCCGTGCGGGCGCTCAAAATCCTCTCCGTGCGCCGGCGCGAGAGCGGCATCGACACGCCGCTGACGGCCCTGTCCCGGGAGGACTACTTCGACCTGCCGGACAAGAGCACCGCGTCCATCCCGACCAGCTTCTACTACGACCCGCAGCTCACCCAGGCCCGGCTCTACGTCTGGCCCCCGATGGCGACGGGCAACAGCATGACGCTGCACTTCACCTACGCCCGGCAGATCGAGGATTTCGACGCCGCGAACAACAACCCCGACTTTCCCCAGGAATGGCTTGAGGCGCTGACCTACAACCTCGCCGTCCGCCTCGCTCCCGTGGTGGGGGTGGCGCTGCGGGCGGACGTGGCAGCCATCGCGGCGGAGAGCCTGGACACGGCCCGCGGCTTCGACGTGGAGCCGGCCTCCGTGATGATCGGCGTGGACCTGGGGGTGCGCTGATGCCCACCCTCAAGGTCCCCTTCGCCACGCAGTCCTACCGGTCCCGGTCCAAGCCGCTGTCCGCGCAACGGCTCATGAACCTCTACCCGGAGAGCGCGCCCCAGGACGCCAAGTCACCGGTGGTGCTGTACGGCACGCCGGGCCTCGCCTCCTTCGCCACCGTGGGAACCGGCCCGATCCGCGGGCAGAAGCCTATGGCCGGCGTGCTGTACGTCGTGTCGGGGAATGCGCTGTACCGGGTCACGTCGACGGGGGCGGCCACCAGCCTCGGGACCGTCCCGGGATCGGGGCCGGTCTACATGGTGGAGAACGGCTACCAGCTCGGGGTGCTGAACGACCTCTACGACCTCTACGTCTACAACAAGGACACCGCGGCGTTCGCGCAGGTGACGGACCCGGATTTCGGTGAGGCTGCGACGGTCGACTACATCGACGGGTACGGCGTGTTCACCCGGCCCGATAGCGAGGAGTTCTTTCTCTCCGACCTGCGCGACCTGACCGCCTACGACGCGCTGGACTTCGCCGCGGCGGAGAGTTCCACGGACGGGCTGGTGCGGGTGTTCGTCAACCGCTCCGAGGTGTGGCTCTTCGGCAACCAGACCACGGAGGTGTGGGTCAACACCGGCGCCGCCGACTTTCCCCTGGAACGCGTCGCCGGTGCCATCCTCCAGTGCGGCATCATCGGGGCGCGGGCGGTGACCTCGGTCGACGGGGTGGTGTACTGGATCGGCGACGACCGGGTCATCTACCGCGGGGCGGGATACCAGGAGGAGCGGGTCAGCACCCCCGCCATCGACGCCCTGCTCGACGGCTTCGCCACCGTCTCGGACGCGGAGATGTTCTCCTACACCCAGGAGGGCCATCCCTTCGTGGTGTGCAACTTCCCCTCCGAGAGCGTCACCATCGTCTTCGACCCGACCACGGGCATGTGGCACGAGCGCGGGACGTGGAACCCGGCGACAGGGGACTTCTCCCGCTGGATCGTCGGCACCTACGCCGCCTGCTACGGCAAGCACCTGGTCGGGCACTACTCCACCGGCGCCCTCTACGAGCTGGATCTGGACACCTACACCGAGGACGGGGCGGAGATCGTCCGGCAGGCCGTCTCCCCGCCCATCAGCATGGACAACGTGCGGATGACGTTCTCCGCCCTCCAGATCGACCTTGAGGCGGGCGTCGGGCTGAACACGGGCCAGGGCAGCGACCCGCAGGTACGGCTCGACTGGTCGGACGACGGGGCGCGCACCTGGTCGAACCCGCGCAGCGTGACCTTCGGGCCCAGGGGTGCCTACCGGCAGCGGGCGATGTTCCGCCGGCTGGGACAGGCGCGGGAACGGGTGTTCCGGCTCTGGATCAGCGACCCGGTCAAGGTGGCGGTGATCGGTGCCGTGCTCGACTTCGAGAAGGGGACCTCCTGATGGCCCAGCCGCTTCCCCCGCCGCCGGTCAAGACGCCCATGGTCGATCCCAAGACGGGGATGGTCACGCCGATCTGGCAACGGTGGCTGACGCAGTTCGCGTCCGTCATCAACGAGCGGCTGACGGCGGGTGGGTTGTGATCAGGGACGCGCTACCGGAGGACATCCCAAGCCTGATGGTGGAAGGCCGTCGCTTCTTCGATGCGGCTGGGTGGCCGGTGGAGTGGGACGACGCGTCGGTCGAAAAGACGCTGCACGATCTCATCACCACGCCCGGCGGCATCCTCCTTGTCATGGAGGAAGGTGGGCGGATCGTCGGGATGGCCGGCGCCCTTGTCTACCCCTTCTACTTCAACCGAGCCCACCTCACGGGCCAGGAAGTGTTCTGGTGGGTCGCTCCTTCCCATCGGGGAAGTGGAACGATCCTGCTGTCACGGCTTGAAGACGCGGCCCGCGACCGTGGCGCGCAGTCGTTCACGATGATGGCCGTGGAGCATATGCGCAGCGAGACGCTGGGGCTCCTCTACCGCCGCCGCGGCTACACCCCCTCCGAGCGGTGCTATCTGAAGAGGTTCTAACATGGCAGTCAGCACCCTAGGCGCCGCCATCATCGGGACGGCCATCATCGGTTCCACGGCGATTGGCGCCGGCGCTTCCCGCAGCGCGTCCCGGTCGCAAGTCCGGGCCGCCAACGAGGCTGCCGCCGCCAACGAGCGCATCGCCGCGGAGGACCGCGAGTTTGCGCGCGAGATGGCGCAGGAAGACCGTGAGTTTCAGACCCAGCAGTATGACCGTCAGACCAACTTCCTGCGGGACCTCAACACCGAGCAGACGGCGCTCGCCCGCGAGCAGATGGACCGCGGCGAGGCAAGGAACGAGCTGCTGTACCAGCGTGGCCGGGACGACGCGACGGCTGGCTTCGGGCAGGCGCGGCAGGACACCGAGTGGGCCCGTGGCAACGCACTGCACGAGATCGGCGCGAGTTTCGAGGGCGCATACCAGGACGCAGATCGCGGGTTCACGGACGCTGACAGCCGTCTCGACGCTGGCTTTGATGAGGCCGGGCGCGCCGTCTCGGCCGGGTATGGGGGCGCGCGCAACCTGCTGCGCGAGGGCTTCGACGCCTCCCGCGGCGAGGTGGCGCGGGGGTACGAGGGCGTCGAGAACCGGCTGAACTACGGCTACGACAAGGCCCGCGACTATCTCCAGGCCGGCTACAGCCAGGGTATCGACCGCGCCGACATGGGGTTCAACCGGGCGCGCGCCGACCTGCTGACCGGGCGCGACCGGGCAACCGCGAACCTTCGACCCTATGCCGATGCGGGGGGTCGTGCGCTCAACGTGCTGGAGAAGCTGGCGGGGACTTCGGGCACGGCCGACCCCAACTATCTCCGTTCCTTCATGGAGGCGAACCCCGCCTACCAGTTCCGCCTCTCCGAAGGCGTCAAGGCGCTGGACCGCTCCGCCGCCGCGCGGGGCCGGTTGCGCTCCGGCGCGCAGGACAAGGGCATCACGCAGTACGGGCAGGGGCTCGCCTCGGAAGAGTTCGGCAACATCTACAACCGCGTGGCCGGCATTGCAGGGGCAGGGCAACAGGCGTCGACCGACATCGCGGGGCTGGAGGATGCGGCCGGGCGTAACCTGGCATCCAACGAGCAGGACCGCGGCAAGACCCTCGGCACGATGGCAATCGGCATGGGCGAAAGCCTGGGCAGGAACGAGCGCGACCGTGGCACTGCCACGGCGGCGGCCTACGAGGCGCGCACGAACCAGCTTGCCGAGATCGCCCGCCAGCGGGGCATGACCGTCGCGGACATGACCCAGCAGGAGGGCAACCAACTCGCCGCCATCGCGCGCGACCGCGGCGCCGCCACGGCGGCCAATGCCAACAACCGCGGGCAGACGCTCTCCACCATCCGTACCAACCGTGGGCTTGCCGCGGGGAGCACCTACGAGCGGGCCGGCGGGAACCTCGCCAGCATCGCGCAGACCTCGGGCACGACCGGTGCCAATCTGGCGGTAGGGCAGGCGACCCAGGCGCAGGCGCTCGGGCAAGGCACGACCAACCAGCTCCTTCAGATCGGGCAGACCTACGGGCAGGGGATGACCGCGGCCGGCGGGAACTACACGAACAACGTGTCCAATGGCCTGCGGGACTACGCAGCGGCCAACCTGAACATCTCGAACCGGCTGTCGAACAACAACACCGCCACGACGATGGCGGCGGGGCAGGCCCGGGCGCAGGGCGCGCTCGGGGTCGCCAGCGCCATCAACAACGGCCTGAGCAACGGCCTCTTCGCCTATGGCATGTCACAGGGGTGGTTCCGCGGATGACGACCAATCAGCTTGCCATGCTCGACCTGCGCGACATCTACCAGACGGGGTCAGCAATCGAGAGCAACCGGCTACAGAACGAATACCTCCGTGCGCGCACGGCGGAGACGGAGCGAAAGGCCAAGCGGGAGAACCAGCTTGCCGCCCTGATGCCCGGCGTCATGGAGGGCGACCAAGATGCCATCCGCGCCATGGCGGTCGCTGACCCCGAGCGGGCCGGACAGGCGCTCGACGTGCTGTCCAAGGCCAGCAAGGAGCAGCGGGAGAAGCTGAAGTACATCTCCGAGACGACGGCCCGGCTGCTGGGGAGCGTCGAGGCGCTGCCGGAGGCGGGGCGACCCCTGGCGTACAGGGCGGCGCGCCTGAAGGCCAGGGAGATGGGCTTGCCTGTCGACAACGTGCCGGAGGACTACGATCCCAATTTCGTGCAGCAGCAGCTCGCCGAAGCCCTGGAAACCAAAGACCTGCTGGACCGCGTGGCGCCGGCACCGAAGACGATGGGAGTCGGCAACCAGGTGGTTCGCGTCCAGGGCGAGAGCGTCAAGCCGCTGTACACCGCGCCGAAGGACCCGAACCTCGTGGCGGCCCCCGACCAGAACAGCCCGACCGGCTTCTCGATGCAGCCGGAGCGCCCTGGCCTGCCGGCGGCCGGCCCGCGCCAGATGCGGGTGGAGAGCGACGGGAAGGGCGGGTTCGTGGTGAGCGACGGGCCCGTAGGCGCGGGGCTCGCCAAGCCGACCGCCAGCGAGATCGACACCCAGCTCAAGGACAACGCCCTCCGCCTCGACCGGGTCAAGTCGCTGAAGGGGAAGTTCAAGCCTGAATACCTCCAGCTCGGCACGCAGCTCGACATGGGCGCGGCGGACTGGCAGGAGCGGCTTGGGGGCAAGCTCACCCCGGAGCGTCAAGCGGAACTCACGGCCTACTCGCAGTTCCGCTCCGACGCCGCGAACGAGCTGACCCAGACCCTGAAGGCCATGAGCGGCGCCGCCGTCACCCCGCAGGAAGCCGAGCGCCTGCTGACCGCCATCGGCGATCCCGGCAACGACGGGCCGACCAAGTTCATGTCCAAGGTCGAAGCGACTGAGCGGGCCATCAAGCTCGCCAACGCCCGCCTGCGGTTCATCCGCCAGAACGGCTTGGACAAGGCGAACTTCGGCGGGATCAGCCTGGACGGCATGACGGACATCATCCGCAAGCGCGGCAACGAGCTTGATGCGGACCTGCGCAGGGCGAACCCCCAGGCGCAGGATGCGGAGATCCAGGAAGCCGTGCGCCTGCGCCTCACCGAAGAGTTCGGGGTCTGACATGGTCGACTACGCCGACATGGTCCTGGGCGGCCGGGACAAGGACGACGAGCCGAAGCGCGCTCCGGCACCGGACTATGCCGACCTCGTGCTGAACGGCCCCAGGGCGCCCCAGCCGGAACCCGAGACGCGGCCCGCCAGCGGCAACGCGGCCGGCGACTTCCTGTCCGCGGCCGGCGGCGCCATCGCCTCGGGCGCTGGCGCCGTGAAGGACTTCGTGACCGGGGACGGCCGGCGGGAGTTCGACTATCCCGAACTGCCGGGCCGGTTCATCCCCGGCTTCGGGGAGATCGGCGCCAAGATGGCCCTGGCCCAGACCGATGAGGGGCAGGCGGACATCTTCAAGAAGGCGTTCCCCGATGCGGTGCTGTCCAAGGACAAGTTCGGCAACACCATTGCCGAGATGGAGGGGCAGAAGTTCTACCTGAACCGCCCTGGGTTCTCCGGGCAGGACGTGGACAACTTCGGCGCCAACGTCGCCATCACGGCGCCGTTCGGCATGGTGGGCGGCGCCCTCACGAAGGGGCTCAATCTGGGCCTGCGGGCGCTGGGCGTGGGGGCGGGCGGTGCCGCCGGGTCAGTGGCCCAGGACGTGGCGGCCGGAGCCGCGGGCTCAGAGCAAGGCATCAGCCCAGCCAATGCGGTCGGGAACGCCGTGTTCGCCGGGGGCTCCGAGATGCTGGCGCCGGCCGCGTCTGCTCTGTTCCGGCAGATCGCGTCGGACAGGAAGCTCTTCGATCCGGCGACCGGCACCCTGACCGAGGCGGGAAAGTTCACCCTGCAACAGGCCGGCCTCGACCCATCCCAGGTCACGGACGACTACCTGCGGCAGTTCACCAAGCTCGCCAAGGGCGCCGCCAACCCGGCCGACGCCGCCGTGGCGGCGGTGGGAAAGTCGCTCCCCGTTGAGGTCCCCCTGACCAAGGGCGACATCACCCGCCGCGCCTCCGACCAGATGTTTGAGGACCTGGCGGAAAAGGGGGCCTATGGCAAGGTCCCGGAAAGCATCCTGCGGACCAAGCGCCAGGAGCAACAGGACGCGCTCTGGGCCAATGTGGATGCGATGAAGGCGGGGCTGACCAAGGGCTACCCGGTCACCTCCGCCCCGAACCAGGCCGGCGCCATCCTTCAGGACGCGCTCAACACCCGCGCGGTGTCCGGCAACGCCATTGTCGACAAGGCCTACGACGCGGCGCGCGAGACGAAGGCCGGCATTCCGCTGACCGACGCGCAGGGGCTCCGCTTCATGATCGGCGGGGAGCAGGAAGTGCGGGACCGCATTGCCCATTCCCCGAAGGCCCAGGGGCAGCTTGCCGAGCTGGACAAGCTGACGAACAGTGCGGACAGCTCTGTCTTGGTATCCGCGCTGTTCGACTGGAGGCGGCAGACCACCACCCTTGCCAGCGAGGCGGCCGACAGGACGGATGCGTCAGCCCTGCGAGCCATGGTGAGGCGCTTCGACGAAGTGCTCCCGGCAATCGCCAAGGAAGGCCTGATGTCCGGCGACCAGAACGCCATCAACGCGTGGAAGACCGCAATCCGGAAGCGGCGCCAGTACGGGAAACTGTTCGAGGGAAACGATCTCGTTCAGGACATCCTGGAGAAGGAGCAGCGCTCGGGGTCGACTGTCTTCAAGGTGCCGCCGGAGCAGGTGTCGAACTACATCTTCGGCCTGGCGGACACCGGGTTCGTCAACAAGCCGAACCTCGCCCGCGACCTGAAGCGCGTCCGGCAGATCGTTGGGGAAAGCAGCGTCGAATGGAACGCCCTCCGGGAGGAAGCCTTCATGCGCCTCGCCCGCGCGGCGGAAGGACCCTATGTGCGTGACGCCGGCCGGCGGGAGTTCTCCGGCGCCAAGTTCGCCAACGCGCTCGACACGGCGATGGAGCGCAACCCGCAGATCATGAAGACGCTCTTCTCGCCGGAGGAGCTGAAGACCCTGGACCTGCTGAAGCAGGCGGCGATCCGCACCACCACCGTGACCAAGGGGGGCGCAAACTTCTCCAACACCACGCCGGCTCTGGCGAACCTGGGGCAGCGCCTGATGAAATCCTCGTTCCTGGGAGAGAAGGCGCGGGTGGCCCTGCTGGCCGCTATGCCGGTCCTGGGGAACGTCGGCTACGGGGTCAAGGCGGTGGGCGCGACCTCCGGGGAAGTCGCCCTCAAGGAGCTGCCGCCCGGCCTCATCGGGTCGACCGGCGCCGCGGCGATCAATGCTGGGCAGGACTAGCGGTAATCGGGCCAGTGGCCGTAGTAGATGCGGTGCAGCAGGCACATCCAGAAGCAGCCAAGCAGGAAGGCGGCGGTATAGCCAATCGGGACGAGCCGCACTGTCACGGCGACGGCGATCATGAAACTCCCGGCCGCCAGGACCGCCAGTGGCTTGCGCCACCAGGCCGGCTTGGGCGTGAGGTTCAAGGTGTAGCGGGGCTCAGTCACTCTTCACCGCCGCGCGCAAGGCCGTCAGCAGCGGCTCCTCGACCGCGTCGATATCCGACTGGTCCTTCACCGTCATGAGGACGAACTCGAACACCCCGCCAGCTTTGCGCGACACGACGGTGTACCGGAGGTGTACGGTCGTGTCCGAGAGCTTGCACACGCTGGCAGCCCTCCCAAGCGTGGGCGTGCCGGGCTCCGGGAGCGGCTGGGTCGCGAACTGGCCGCCGACGCAGTCGCTCGCAGAGCCGGCCGCCAAGTAGTTGGCGTGGTCTTGGTTCGCGCGGTTGGGGCTCAGGACGGCTCGGATGCCCAGGATGGCCCGGTCATTCCGCATCGCCACGTCGTACTTCCTGAGTAGGTCGGGTATCTCGTTGGGGGCAAAGAACAGCATGCTCGGCAGGGCACCGAGCGATATGAGGTTCGCCGCGAGCGTCATGGTCTCTGCCTGTGTGGCTGGGGGCGCCGGAGGCGGTGGCGGCGGAACGGGAATGAGCCCCGGCTGGCTTGCGGCAAACGGGTTCGAGCTGGAGGCCCCCTTCCTGTTCAGGTTGACGCAGTCGATCAAATGACCAAGCGCGCCGCTTGTACCGTCCAGGTCGAAGTTGAACTCCTGTCCATTCGCCAGGATTGTGAGCTGCCGCCCATTCTGAAACTGCCGAAACAAGTCGCTATCATCCGGCATCTCAATCAAGGCGAGGCTATCTTGATTGACCGCCGCCTCTCCGTTCCTGATTGCGTTGCGGTCAATAAAGTAACGTACGGGATAGCGGTTGCCTTTCGGCAATTTCCACGCTTCGTTAACAAGGCCAACAGCCCACGAGAAATCCTGCCGCACAGCGAAGTGCAGCGTTATACCGCTCTTGTACGTGGCCCACATTCCGCAGTGAGTGAACGCGCCAGTGGTATTGCTGGCGTAGGCATTGCCGGTCCAGCCGCCGATGGAGAACCGCTGGTTCAGGTCCCCGGCATGGGCGGAAGTCGCGAGGCAGGCGCACAGGGCGCCCATAGCTAAGCGTCTCATCGTCCGACCCTACCACCATCCCGCGTGCAAATCGGTGGGGAAACGGTCGCTGATTTTTCGCCGGGAGTCGAGTCCGGCTCATCACATTCGCGCCACAGGGCGGTCCACCACGGGCCGCCCTTTCTCATTTCGAGGACACCACATGGCAAACCGCTTCGTGATGCCCTACGCC
>Ga0196963_10000338_pt1 | contig 44360 bp, 59 predicted proteins | sample S1_5metaG_FD_148600 | JGI IMG/M metagenome (GOLD analysis project Ga0196963, IMG submission 148600) | Soil microbial communities from Anza Borrego desert, Southern California, United States - S1_5 | ecosystem: Environmental > Terrestrial > Soil > Desert | place: USA: California | collected... | reverse complement strand
CGACATCGTGGTCAACAACCTCTCGACCGCCGAGGTGGACGAGCTCGTTGGGGAGAACACCCGCTTGAAGTACCGCACGCTTCTCCTCAAGGCGAAGGTGGTGGACGGTCGCCAAGTCGACAAAGTGATCCGGTTTGACGAGGCGCTCCTTGGTATGGAGCTCTCTGACGACGAGATGGAGGAGGAGAACCTCAAGCTCCTTGAGGAGGCGGGCTACCCCCACAACAAGAAGCACATCTACCGCGTGAACCCGCAGCGCTTCTCGATGATGAAGTACCTCTGCCGCATCGAGCCTGAGGAGATGTTCCCCCGGAACGAGGAGTGGATGCAGGCGATCGGCAGCCAGGTCTATGCGCAGTTCGCCGCGAACCCGTTCGTCGATCTCGAAGCGCTTACCCGAAAGACGCTCTACTCCTTCTACAAGGGCGACACCGACGACCTCATGAAGAAGCAGGAGGCGGGCCTTTCAATGCTCCCCAGCCTCCTTGGCGGGGGCGATCCGATGGCGGCCGGCGCACCACCGCAGACCACCTTCGGTCAACAGGCTCAGAACAAGGCCACGCAATCCACAGTCCCGGCAGCCACCGGCTTGCTTTCGTGAGCATATAATGAAGCTAAGGTCGGATTTATGAGAATAACCACTGCACACCATGATAGTAGAGACTAAGTTCGGCACGTTTGAGCTTGTCAACGAAGACAAGGTTGAGCGTGTCGTGGTTGGCACCACCAATTCAGAGGGCGCGTTCGTGAACGGGCTTGGCGAGGACGCCGACCCGCTCGATATCCTTACGGAGTACGACCGCCAGGGCGGGCTCATCCGCGGCCGCGAGGGGCAGAAGGTCAAGACCGGCTCCTTCTTCGATTTCAAGAGGAAGGCTGCTCGCAAGGCTCCGGAGATCGTCTACGTCTTCCGCGTGAACGGGCAGAGCGTCGAGCTTCCTGAGGACCAGGAGCCGACGCTTGAGCAGAAGGCTGCGACCACGAAGAAGCGGGCGACGAAGAAGAAGTAGCCCATGCGCGAGTGGCTCATTCGCCGGCTGGGCGGGTTCACGGACCTAGACGATTATCTAGCCTCCGCGACCGACCAGGACCGGCAGGCCATCCTCACGCAGGCAACCGAGAAGCTCTTTAACACGGTAAGTGCAGATGACATTCTCCGAGTGCAGGACGGAGTGATGATGTTCGAGGGCCAGCCGATGCTCACCGCGCAGCTGGAGACCCTCAGACACGAGGTAGGGCTCATCCGCAGCTCTCTGACGTTCAAGATCCTTGACCGCGAGGTGAAGTATCACGTGAACCTCAAGATGCGCGAGGCAACGACCCTCGCCCAGCTCGAAGCAGCCAAGATGCTTGAATTCACCTGGGACATCCTCAAGACCGCACTCAAGAAAATCTAAGCCGCTCGAACGCCCGCCTGTGGGGCTCCGAGGGAAGCTTAGACCGACATTCGCCACGGTGAGTGTCGGCCCAAGCTCCTCTCTACCGAGGAAGGCTGCGCCACCGGCTAGCGATACCCGGATGCTACCAACACTATTAGCTCAGTGATGCCCGACGGGGCTGACAATACGATGCCATTCTATGGATGAACACCAGACGGCAGACGCCGATGCAGTCGAAGAGACTGCTGAAGCTGAGGAAACCTCAGCTACCGAAGAAGAAAGTTCTTCACAAGACGATCAGGACTATGAGGCGATAGCCGCCGAGGAAGCAGGCCGCGCCGATCCTGTCCGTGCCACCATCGCCTTCAAGGAGCGCAAAGCGATCCGCGAGGCCGCGGGTGATGACGGAGAGGAAGAGGAGCAGGACGACGAAGATCGTCCGCTCACCAGGCGCGAGCTCAATGACCTCCTCGCCCAGCGCGATCGGCAGCAGAACGACACGGCACTCACTGAGACCGCCCGTTCCCTTGCCGAGAGCGACGCACACGCCAAGGCCATCCTTGCCACATGGAAGAACCGTAGCTTCCCCGTCAACCTTTCGCTTCGCGAGCAGATGGAGGAAGCGAAGGCCATCGTGGACCGCAAGCGCAACGTCGCGAAATCCTCCGAGGTTGAGCGCGCTGCAAAGGCCAAGGAGACCGTGGGGGCTGGCACCTCCTCCGTACACCGCGATCCCCCCGCAACGCCCGAGCCGAAAATGTCGGCCGCGGACCGCAAGGGCATCAAGGACGCCGGCTACGTGTGGGACCCCGTGAAACGGGTCTACGCCAAGAAGCTCGGCGGCGGAAAGACCCTCTATATGCGTGACCTGAAAAGCGACACGTGGATTGAGTAGCCTCCTAGTCCTCTCTGAAACTTACTAACGCGAGTACATCTCGCAGCGCTAAGCGCTTGTCGCTTAGCAACGGTAACAATCAATCCTATGAGGGGAGACCTATCAGTTATTGGCCCACAGGCCGTTATCACCCGTCGCATTGGCGCATCTGCCACCCGCTACGAGGTTGGCGAACCGCTTCACTCGGTCGCCACGTCGAGCTCCGGTGCAGCATCCGCAAATGTGCACGTGCTCGCAGCAGCAGACACTCCGGTTATCGGCACCCATCGCTTCGGTGGTGTGGCTATTTCCCGTTGTCTTCCGCTTGCAACCGGCACCGTCGTTGCTCACGAGGCGAAGGCCGCTTGTCCGGTCCCTTACGTCGGCCGCCTTCGCGGCAAGGCTGAGACCGCAGCGTCTATCGACACTTCGTCTGAGCTCATCGGCGTGACCGGTGACTACACGCTCATCGACTACAGCGCGACGGGCGGCGCAGATGGTGGCGAACTCTACACCATCAAGGAGGCTGCATCCGCAGACACCTCGGGCCTCGAAATCGTTGGCGGCAACACCGCGCTCGGCTTGCTCGATGTGGTTGTTGATGCTCGCGCATACCGCCACGACGTTTCCTAATTAACAGCAGCTTTTACTAGCTACTTAACAGCAATCAGTTATGAACCCTACAGGTGGTCACACAACTGGGCTATCGCCGGATGCATTCCAGAAGGCGATCAATGGTGTCGTGTATGAGAAATTCATGCGCGACGACCAGCCCGACAACCTCTCGGCTCGTGACGGGTTCTTCTTCCGCCAGTCCAAGGCTGACGAAATGGTCTACATCTGGGATGAAGACAGCAACGTCGGTGCCTTCAATGAGGTCGGCGAGCAGGAAGACCTCCCGTCCGATGACACGTTTATCGGCAACACGAAGTCTGTTCGTCAGCGCAAGTGGGTGAAGCAGATCCCTGTTTCATTCGAGGCGTTCAAGACGGAACAGGCCGGCATTAACAAGCGTCAGATGATCGGCGAGCAGATCGCAGATCGCGCGCGCCTCACCCAGGACAAGTCCACCATTCAGGACACCTACGGTGACGCGTTTGACGGTGCGATTTCCACCACGCCTGACGGCGATGCGTGGGCATCGAACAGCCACACGACCCTCAAGGGCGTCAACATCGACAACCTTGAGACCCCAGCGCTCTCAGCCGATGGTCTTTGGACCGTCGTGCAGTCGCTTGCCAATCAGAAGGCGCAGGACGGCGAGGCCGGCGGCCAGGTCTTCGAGGGCATCCTCACCCCGTTCATTCTCTTGAAGACGGCGCACGAGACCCTCGATAGCGACCTCGTGCCGTTCGCAGGTGAGAACCAGATCAACGTCTTCAAGACCATCTACGGACAGGTCTCGATCAAGTCGTCGATCTTCCTCGGCTCGACCTACAACAGCAACAGCAACGCGAACACGTCGTACCACGTCGTGTCCCGCAATGCGCAGGCATCGCGTCGTGTCCTCGTGGACCTCTCGACGCGGCTCATCCCGCCTGAGGCTACCGCAAACGACACGTTCATCGAGCGTGCCAAGTACATGGAGAGCCACTTCATCGGAAGTTGGTTCGGCTATGTGGGCAGCAACGGCACCGCGTAATTACTAGCGTTATCGCAACCCTACTATGAACTCTCTTCAGCAGTGGGCAGGAGTGGTTGCGCTGGTAATTCTCGCAGCCGTTGGCCTTGTCCAACTTGCATCAGCCTTTGACTTCTCGCTCGGCGCAGAAGGTACGCGCTTCCCGAACGGAGTGAGCGCAAGCACCAACTCGCCGCGCGCGAACGGTGAGCTTCGAGGCGACGACCTGAAGCTCGACACCTCGAATACGGCCACGTCTTCCGCTGAGGTTGGCTGCATTCAGTCGCATGCCACGTCAACGGCGACCCCGGTCGTCTACACGTTCACGCCGCACGTCGGCACCACGACCACGCAGGGAGGCACCTCGCACTTCCTCGTGTCGGCTCGCTACGGGTCTTGCCCGATCTAGCGTTCCCACCCCGCCCCTTTGTCTGAATGGGGGGCGGGGATGGGCACACTAACAAGCCCGCCATAACCATCGCCATGACTATCAAAAAGTACCTCGCCTTCTACGCAGCCATCGGGCTCGCGCTTGGGGCGCTCTGTGCGCTTGTGCTGCTCTCCCCGAACCCGGTCGCGGGCGCAGGCGGCGGCCGAAGCCAGCCATCGTGCATCACAACGACGAGCTCGTTCGCACTCGTCGGCAACCAGGTCTCCCGCACCCTACTTGCCGCGAACTCAAATCGCGCGTGGGCGCGCCTCACGCAGGCCCGTGACGCCGGCGGCAGCGCCACCTCGACTGTGTTCCTCTCGACCGATGAAGGAGCTGCTGCTGTCCTGAATGCTGGCCTCAACCTCTCAACGTCGACCCCGACCCTTGAGACCGGCAAGGAGACCGCGAACGTCTACACGGGCGAAATCACCGGCATCACCGACGTTGGCTCAACGACCGTCTACGTCACTGAGTGCGTCTACCAGTAGCCCACACTCACCATGACCATCACCCAGGTCAAAGAGCACCTCACGGGGATGGGCCACGGAGGAACGCTCAACAAGGTTCGCAACATCGAAGCCCTGTTTGAGCGTGCTGCCAACAATCTGCTTATGAAGGTGAAGCCGGTGGAGGCGGTGCGCCTCGCCGCGCTCTCTCAGACGGTTCACGACAAGCTCTACAACTACTCGCTCCCGTCCGATTTCGGCGAGATGATCGACCTCTACCCCCAGGCGGGCCGGGACAGCCACGATATGGCCTTCCGGTCGCTTGCAGAGGCGTTTGATCGCCGCAAGAACCTCGACGACCGCATCATCTCGATCGAGGCGGACGGGGGCTCGAAGCTCCTTCGCATCAACTGGAAGGTCCGCAGCCCGAAAACGCTGCATTCGATGGACAGCCATACAAGTAACGGCACGTGGAGCGCCGTTACGGGGGCCTCAAACGTCGAGACAGACACGATCTACCGCTACTCCGGCGGCGGATCTGTTCGCTTTGACCTCACCGCGACCGGTGGCGGCATCGAAAACACGGGCATGACGGCGGTGGACCTCACGGATGAGGACGAAATCGCCTCGATTGTGATCCCGGTCTACCTCGGATCGACGACGGGCCTCACCTCCTTCAGCATTCGCTTCGGAAACGACCTCACCGCCAACTACTGGACCCCTTCAGCGGTCACGGCGCAGGCCGACGGCACGGCATTTCGCGTTGGGTGGAACATCCTTCGCTTTGCGTGGGCCGGCGCGACCGAGACGGGCACCGTCGCGCCCTCGACCATCGATAGTTTCCGGCTGACAATCACGGGCACGACTGCCATCTCAGACATCCGCGTCGATAATATCCTCTTCGCGGTCGGCTACCCCTTCGACCTGAAGTACTACAGCAAGTACCTCTTCAAGAATTCGTCGGGGACCTGGCTCTCGCGCCCCACGAGCGACGACGACACCGTGGTTCTCGACAACGATGGCGTGAACCTCTTCCTCTACGAGTGCCTCGTCGCGATGGCACAGCAGATGGAGGGCACGGACAGCGCCTTCGACGTCGAGTTTGCGAAGAACGAGCTCAAGACGCTCTACCCGGCCTACCAGGGCATGCACCCGACCCAGGTGAAGAAGGCCCGCACCAGCTACGGAATGCTCCCGCGCTTCCGCACCTAGGCATGGAGAAGTACTTCACCATCGAAGAGACGCTCGGCTACGTCACCGCCCCTGACGAGACGAACACCGACGAGCGCTACCTCACCACTGGCTCGAAGAACGTCCTCGTGGATCGGCAGAGGAAGGTGAAGAGCCGCCAGGGATATACCCGCCTTGGCGCGGCCAACAGCGCGACCACCCCGGTTCGCGCGGGTGTCACGTGGAACACCTCGACCGGCGACGAGCTCCCCGTGCGCCAGTACGACGACGAGCTTGAGGTCTATCTCGGCACCGTTGATGGCACCGACATTGAGGCATGGACCCGCATCCTCGCCTCGTGGTCGACCACGATCAAAATGCGCTTCGCCACGTGGTGGGACGCGACCGAGAACCTCGACCTTCTCTTGTGGGTCATTGGCTCGGCCAATGTCTACGAGTGGAACGGCGCGATCGCCGTCGTCTCAAGCGTCCCGAGCGGCACGACCGTCACGAAGTCGGGCACCACCACGTTTGCAGAGAACCGCTTTTACACGACCCGTAACAAGACCTTCATATGCGCACGCACCGGCACCGAATACACCTACACGGGCGGCGAGAGCACCACGACCCTCACGGGGATCGCGGACACCACGGGCCTCCAGGCCGGCGACATCCTCATCCAGAAGCCGGTCACGAGATCCTCGGAACCAGCTGCAGGGCGCACCAACCACGTCATCTATGTCCACGAGAACCAGGTTGTTCTTGGCTCAGATGACGACGAGGAGGTCTACGTTTCGCAGAACGACGACATTGCGGACTACTCCTTCTCGACGCCGCGGCTCGCTGGGGAGGGGGCGCTCCTCACCCTCGATGCGCCCATGAACGCGGCCGGGAGCGTTGGCAGCAAGCTCGTGCTCTTCGCCGGCAGGAACCACGTCTACAAGGTGGAGACCGCCGAGATTACAGTCGGCAGCACCCTCTCCGAGACGATGAAGATCAAGCGTCTTCAGACGGGCGAGAACCTTGGCTGCATCAACCATGAGAGCGTCGTCGATCTAGGGGACAGCCTCGCCTACATCTCGTACGAGCCAGCGCTCCGCGTCTTCAGCGACCCGGACGAGCTTGAAGGGCTCGACCCGCGCACCTACTCAAGCCCGATCCAGCCCGACTTTGATGCCGAGGACTTCACCGACGTCACCGGCCTCCTCTTCAAGAACGCGCTCTACTATGCCTGCCCGGTCAACACCCGCCTCTACATCCTCGAAATCCTCGAAGACGCGGCCGACGATCCGGATGAGGGAGACAAGGGCGTTCGCCGCTTCTGGCAGCCTCCACAAACGAGCCTGCCGTGCGGACCCCTCGTGATCATCGCGGGCGGACTGCACGCGCACTCAAACAGCGTCGCCGAGACTTACCACCTGTTCGAGGGCACCTCAGACGGCATGTTCGACGGCATGGAGATGAGCGAAAAGCTCCCGATCAACGCCGTCGCCGCCTTCGCCTACCGCACGGGTGACGACCGGGCGAACCTGAAGAACATCGACGAGTACTACACCGAGGGCCAGATCACGACGAACACGGACGTGGAGCTCTCGCTCCTCTACGACTTCGGTGGCGAGAGCCAGACCATCACCCGCACCATCGACGGGGACGACCAGGACATCACGTACCAGGACGAGAGCCTCTCCTCGCTTGGGCAGAGCAGCCTCGGCACGCAGCCCTTGGGCGGCTCCTCGGCGGAGCCGGAAACGACGCTCAAATACCGCGTCGTCTTCGAGCTCCCGAAGGAGGACTTCCACGAAATCCAAGAGGTCTACACGATGGATCAAGTGGACGGTTACTTTGCCGTGCTCGCACGCGGCATGAACATGAAGGCATCCCCACGTCGGGACACCGCTATTAGAAAGTAGGACGTATAATTATGAATGTATGAAGACACGCTCTCGATTACTCGCAGCTACGCTCGCACTTCTTCTGCCGCTCAGTGCCTTTGCCGCGGATACCGTGAAGCCCATTGGTGGCTTTCCGTACTTCCTCGCCGGCTCCGGCATCTCATCGTCGGCAACGTCGATCACGCTCAGCTCGCTCACTCTGCCGCAGACCGGGCAGGAGCTTCTCGACGAGGACTTCTCCGACACGTTCTATCTGACGATTGAGCCGGGCAACCGGAACAAGCAGGAGTTTGTCTCCTGCACGACGGTCACGCAGAGCAACGGCTCGACCGCGATCCTCTCCGGCTGCACCCGCGGCCTCTCGCCCATCACGCCCTACACCGCGAGTTCGACCCTCCAGTACAGCCACGCAGGCGGCTCGACCGTCATCTTCAGCGACCCACCGCAGCTCTTCAATCAGGCCGCCTTCAAGGACAACGACGAGACGATCAGCGGCTCGTGGAGCTTCCCGACCCCCACCGCAGGCGCGAACGCGGCGACCAAGACCTACGTTGATGGCCTTCAGAACGGGGGCACGCTTTCCTACGATCAGATCATCGTCGCCGGTACCGCGGGCGAGACCATAGCCACCGGCACGATCCTCTACTTCAAGCGCGCAGACGCGCGTTGGTGGAAGGCCGACACCGACGTTCCTGAGAGCACCACGAACGCCATCCTCGGCATCGCTCAAGGACCAGGTACCGCCGGCAACTCCATCACGAACGGCGTCCTCACGCTTGGCCTCGACACCACCCAGGTCGGCATGTCCGCGGGCGTGAACCTCTTCCTCTCCTCCACGGCGGGCGCGACCTCAACCGCCACCACGACCGTCGGGCTCGGAAAGGTCAAAAGCGCAACCGAGCTCTACTTCAATCCGCACGCCTTCGGTGTGGGTCTCGGCAACGACAACACCTTCAGCGGCACGAACAGCTTCGCTACGTCGACGTTCACCGGCACCGTGACGACTAACGGCATCGCCACCTCGACGTTCGCCACAGCCTCTACCTCCTCCTTCACTGCAACCTTCACCTGGGCAAAGCCGGCCGGCCTCAAGCAGCTCATCGTCGAAGTTGTCGGCGGAGGCGGCGCAGGCGCGGCAGACAACCAGGGCGGAGGCGGAGGGGGCGGCGGCGCGTACTGCAAGGCCGCCATCCCGTCCAATCTCCTCGCCTCTACCGTAACCATGACCGTCGGTGCAGCTGGCGCGCAGTCCTCCGTAGGCGGGCATGTCGTCGCCGGTGCCGGTGCTGCGGCGAGCGGCGGTACTCAAGGCGCTGGTGGTGACTGTTCCGGCACGGTGTCGAGGATGGTGGAGATCGAAAACTTCGACGGAACACCAGGCGGAACCGACACCGGCCCGACCCCCGACTTCGCCAATGGCGGCGACGGTGGCGATAGCGTCTATGGCAGAGGCGGTCAGGGTGTCGTCACCGCACCAAACGGTGCTTCAGGCAACCTGGCCGGCCGAGCAGCTACCGGTTACGGCGCTGGTAGCGGTGGCGGTGTCACGACCGCGAGCGGTGCGGCTGCGCCCGGTCTCATCATCCTGACTGAGATCTTCAACTAGCTACCATGCCTACGAAGACCCCCACCTACAAACCGACCGTCGCCTCGATCGGAGGGCGCAACTTCAAGATCGGCTCTAAGCGGTACGAGGAGGAAGTCTCCGCGGGTGGCATTGCTGCCCCAAAGCTCCTGGGTACGGCTCGACCAGCCAATCAACGGCCGGTCTCCGTCCTCTCCTCAAAGCAGGGGCAGAACGTCGTCGACACGACAATCACCCCCGCGATCAGTCAGGGCATGACGGCGGCGGCCGTTGCCGATCAGAACCGCATGGAGAGCACGACCGAGAGCGACCCGCTTGATGACCTCGACATCTTTGATGACGAGGAGACGAGCGAGGAGGGCAGGCTCGCCCGCCTTGAAAAGCTTGCCGACAAGCAGTTCGAGCAGGAGCAGAAGAGCTACCGACAGCTCTCCCTTGCCAACACCGACGAGACCAGCGCTCTCATCGGCTCCCTTCAGAGTGCATGGGCGACGGCCCGGAAAGCACAGCTCGAGACGAACAAGTCGACCGAAGCGTCGCTCGGCCAGGTAGCCATCCGCACCGGCATCTCCCGCTATGCGCCCACGCTTGCAGCTACGCAGATGGAGGCGCAGCGCACCTACGGCATCGAGAAGCTCACCGAGCTTGACGGCAAGTACTCCACGAAGATCGCGGAGGCGAACGCTGAGCTACGCCGCGGCAACCTTCAGAACGCCCTCAACGCCTCCAAGGCGGCCCGCGAGTACCTCGACGAGGCCATGAAGACGGCCCGCGAGAACATCGAGGAGGCGCAGAAGCTCTCCCGGCAGACCCGGATTGATGCAGGCGTCGGCGCGCTCCTTGATGCCGGCGTCGTCAATCCGAACGACATCATGAAGCGCCTGAAGGCGAAGGGTCTCAGCCTCAGCTCAAAGGAGGTGGCCGACACCATCGAGAACCTCACCGCCGAGGGCGACGAGAGTACCGAGCTCCTCTCCGTTGAGGAGGCGCGCAAGCTTGGCGTGCCGTTCGGAACCACGAAGGGCGAGGCGTACGGCACGATGGCGCAAACGTCGGGGATTGAAGACCTCACCCCGTCGCAGTTGAACGCCTCCAACTCGCTTCGAGACGACTACAACACCCGCTCGAAGGACTTCTTCACGGTGAAGGCGCAAAAGACCCGCATCGACGCAGCCGCTCGCAACCCTACACCCGCTGGCGACCTCTCCCTCATCTTCGCTTACATGAAGATGCTCGACCCAACTTCGGTGGTGCGAGAGGGCGAGTTTGCGACCGCGCAGAACGCCGGCAGCGTCCCTGACCGGATCATCAATCAATACAACGCCATCGTGAACGGCGGTAAGCTCGGTGCCACCGGCGACGAGAACGCGAAGCTCCGTGCCGACTTCGTGGAACGTGCGCGCCTCATCTACGAAGCCGAGAAGGCGCAGCAGGAGCAGCGCAATCGCATGTATGCGAGCCGGGCCGAGCGCCTTGGCATCCCGGCAGACCTCGTCATTGAGCCGCTTGACCTCGACGACATGCGCACCCCCGAGGAGAAGCTTCAGGAGCTCTACGACAGCGACCCGGAGACCGCGGCCAAGATCAACCAGATTGAGGCCGAGAACCCGAACCTGACGCCGCAGGACATGCTCGATATCCTCGACGGCGATACCGTGTCTATGAGCGCCGAGAGCCTCGCCACTGCAATCGCAATGGCCGAGACCGGCAACAAGCCAGGCACTAAGGGCGCGAGCGGAGAGAACGGAGCGTTCCAGTTCCTGCCGCCCACGTGGGCTGCGATTTCACGTGAAGTCACCGGCAAGGTTCTTCCGATGACGCCTGAGAACGAGCGAAAGGTTGCGGTCGCGAAGATCGACCGGCTCCTTCGCCAGGGCAACACGCCCGAGGAGGTGGCGCTCATTTGGAACACCTCGCTTGGAGGCTCTGAGGAGCCGCGGCGCATCGCGGGCGTGAACAAGCAGGGCGTCAAATACGACAGCGTTGCCTACGCCAAGAAGGTTATGAGCCACCTCCGCACTTCCTAGTATGCCGCTTACACCCCAGCAGATCGAAGAGTACCGCCAGCGCTACAACATCACCCCGAGGGGCGCTTCAGGAGCGTCTCGCCCGAGCGCCACCGGGACCCCGAGCACAGGCAAACTGACGGACCGCTTAAAGGCCGGCGAGTTCCGCAATCCGGGGCGCAGCGCGGCAGGGCCTACGGTTCCAGAGAGCGGGCCGGACGAGCGGTCCATCGGCCGCAAGGTGGTCGATGCCATCGTCGACAACCCCGTTTCGGATTTCATTGAGAAGCTACCGGGCGGCAAAATCGGAGAAGCGGTCGGAACGGCCGTGGGCGGCTTGGGCGCGCTCGCACGCGACGCCGTAACCGATGGGCCGGACATCTTCCCGCAGTACCAGGAGGACGCGCAGAGGGGGCCAGGATCGGGCCAGGAGGCTGTGAAGGTCGCCGCGGATGGGGCCAACGCAGCCATCACCGCCGCAAGCATGGGGGCATCCCTTCCTGCCAAGATCATACCGAAGGTCGCCGCAGCTTCGGGCATCGGTGGTGCAGCCGCGGGAACCCGAGCCGTTGCGGAAGGCAAGCCGACCGACCAGGTGGTGCAGGATGCCGGCATCGGTGCCGCGGCGGGCGGCGTGCTTACGGCCGTCACCGCCCCGCTTGGCAACGTCACCAAGGAGGCAGGCAAGACCATTCACAAGATGGCCGTCCCGCTCTCAGCACGGGAGGCTCAGATCATGCAGAATTACCGAGCAAATACGCCGTTCTGGAAGCGTGTCGGCGCGGTGCTCGCTGGCAACCCGAAGACCCCGCGCACGACCGAAGAGACCGCATTCGCGAAGAAGCTCGTGGGTACCGAGGGCATGCTTGGCGTCCAGGCGAAGCAGGCGTCGCAGAAGCTCTGGAAGGATCTGATCGGCCCGCGCCTCCAGGCGTCAGGCGTGAAGACGAGCGTGCCGGCGCTCTTCAGTGAAGCTGAGGAGGTTATTCGCCAGCGCAACCCTGACCTCACTCGCCAGAAGGCGCTCTTGGAGGGCCTTGAAGCTATCAAGGACGACTACGCCGGCATGGGCGACGTGGACATGGTGCAGCTTCAGAAGCTCAAAGAGGGTTGGGCGCAGTTTGTCCCCGAGAAGGCATATAAGGGCCAGCCGATTGCCGGCGCGGTGCGCCAGGTCAGCAAAGTCCTCTCCGATCTTGCGCGGCAGGACATCACCTCCGCACTCGGAGACGACGTCCGCCTCGCCTACATCGACTACGGCAACCTCAAGGGCATCGCCGAGCTCGGCCAGAAGGCGATGACGGGGGCGAAGTTCAAGGGCGGCGCGGGCGGCTGGCTGAATGCCGTGAAAGACATGGTGGTGACGCCGATCGCCACGGTGGGCGGGCTCACCGTCTACACGGCGGGGAGGGGCGTTGAGCTCATCGGCCAGAACGGTGCGGCCGTGGTCGGAGATGTGATCCCCGATCTTACGAGCGCATCCAACCAATAGTGACGCCGGCAATCCAAAGCCCAAGGAGAACCAGCAAGATTGTTACCATACTAAAAGCTAACCACACGGAGACATGAGCGTCAAAGAGCGAGGGGTGAATAGGGGAAATTGCGCCAATCGACGTGTGGCTTATTGCATACTTTCTATATGACGCAGCCGATCCTTCGCAAAGTCTCCAAGCGTAAGCTCTACGAACTCTCAAAACGCGATCCTGCCCTCGCGCAGGCGCAGGCGTTGGGGGAACTTCAGGGCGTCGCCGGTCGAATTGCGGAGGTGGTGCTCGCGGAGGTGCGTGCCCAGGTCGCCGAGGGCAAGGCGGTCCTCGACGCCGCACTCGAAGCTCGCCTCACCGAGCTCATGGACGAGCTTCCAGGCATCAAGGAGCGCTTTGAGGGCATCCTCCGCGAGGAAATTGAGGCTCGGGTAGCCGAGATTACCGGCGAGCCAGGCGAAAAGGGCGACGAAGGCCCGGCACCGAGCGACGAGAAGCTCCTCAACCTCATCAAGCCGCTCATTCCCAAGGTCAAAGACGGCAAAACGCCCTCCGATGCGAAGCTGATCGCGCTTATCCGCCCGCTGATCCCGAAGGTGGAGCCCGGCAAGCCCGGAAAGCCAGGTAAGCCGGGCAAGAACGGCAGCCCAGACACCGGCACCGAGATCCTCGCGAAGCTCCGCGCCCTTGGAGAGGCGGGGCTCAAGGTTTCAGACATCAACGGGCTCCGCGAGCTCGTGGAGCAGCTCTCCGGCGGCAGCACGCGCACCAAGCGTGGCGGTGGGATGGGCATGCCGCAGCACGAGGCGAAGAGCGTCGGTAGCGCCACGACGACGATCAGCACGACTTACAAGATCGCGGCCGGCGGCCGGGCAGCGTGGCTCTACTACGAGGGCTCCGCGCTCGCCTACGGCACCGCCTACACGGTCGGCAGTGACCAGAAGACGATCACGCTGCTCTTCACGCCGAACGACAGCACCAAGATCGACATAACGTACATCCGCTCCTGACCTATGAAGCGTCTCCTCCCCCTCATCTTCATCCTCGTTGTCATCGCTAGCCTCTTCTTCGCGGCCACCGCGGAGGCGCAGCTTCGCGTTACCCAGCCTCATTCCGGCGGCACCGGCAAAGGTTCTGCTACGGGGGACGACGTTGGCCTCTGCCTCAAGGTGCTCGACGACGACCCATTCACATACGAGTTTGGGACCTGCGGCTCAGGCGGGGGAGGCACCGGCCTTGCTACCTCAAGTCCGGTCTCAGCTGGAAACGTACTCGTCTACTCCTCAGCAAACGGCGGGACCGCGTTTGGCGCTGCTACCTCGACCCTGACGGTTTCAGGCCCGTTCACCCTTCCAACCATCCGTATTCTCGGCTCAAGTGGCGCGATCACCTACACGGGCCTCGCGACCACCTCGCAGCCTTCCTCCTCCAACCTCCTCGTGTCGAACGGCGGGTCAGGGGTGTACGGGGCAGCGACCTCAACGCTCACCGCCTCCTCGCCTCTTACCGGCAGTTTCACGCAGGTTGGATCGGGCGGTTCCCTCGGCTGTCAGACGGCTTCCGGTTCACAGGCCGGGTGTCTTGCGGCAGCAGACTGGACGACCTTCAACAACAAGGTTGCAGCCACACGCGCCCTCACTGTCGCCGGCACGGCCAATCAGATCAGCTCCTCAGCCGGATCACAGGACTTGTCCGCAGATCGGACGTGGACGCTCTCGCTTCCCTCCCACGTGATCTTCCCGAGCTCTTTCCAGGTCACGCGAGCAAGCACCACCCACGCGACCTCGACCAACCAGGACATCACCGGCCTCCTCACGTTCAACGGCGTGACGGGGAACGAGTGGACGGACTTCTGTACGACCATCACCGGCTCCGCAGACCTCTGTGACGGCGCGGACGCGTCAGGCGGGGGCGGGGGTACGGGCAACGTCGGAACGTCATCGGCTGAAACGTCTACCCGCGTTCCGTTCTGGACCTCGACCAACGCTACCCCAGCCCTCCTCTCCGGCGGCAACGCAGGCTTTACGTTCAACAACACCGATGCCCGCCTCACCGTCACGAACGCCTCGACGACCGCCTTCTCCGCAACCACGGTCTGTCTCACAGGAGACACCTGCCGAACCACCTGGCCTACGGGGGGCGGGTCGCTCACAGGCTCAACCGGTCAGGTCGCCTACTTCCAAGGGGCGAACGATGCGGTGGGTACCTCGACCATCACCATAGACACCCAGAGCCAGGTCGGTATCGGCTCGACCTCGCCCTACGCGGAACTCTCGGTAGACGCCCCGACGGGCACCGCCGACTACTTCGCGATCGGATCTTCGTCAGGGCAGGTGCTCTCCGTCAGCCCCTCAGCTGCAATCAAGTTTGGCGTCGGCTCAACCTCCTCCAGCCACACCGCCATGATCCAGGGCAACACCCTGATCGAGAGCACGCTCTCCGAGGCGTTTGCCGTGGGAGCATCGGGCACCACCACCCGCGCCCTTCTCGTGAACAACCTCAACTTCGGGAACGGGCTCGGGATCACCACCAACACCGCCGGGAGCGGCCTCGCCCTCTCCGTCCAGTCCGGCAACATCTCCGACAACCTCACCATCGACGCGAAGGGATCGGGCACTATTCAGATCGGCACCGTCTCAAGCGGTACGATCACCCTCAACCGCCTGACGGTGAATTCGAGCGGCCTGCAAACAAACGCGACGGCCGCGAGCGCGAACTTCGCCGTCGTGTCGGGGTCAGGCTCAACCGCACAGACCTCCGGAGCGCTTCTCTTCCCGAGCTCAAGCACGAACAACATCCGCACCTTCTTCCACGGAGCCACGGGGGCAGCCCCAGCAGCGAACACCAACTACACCGCGGTCTTCATGGGCCACGCCCCGGTCTCTGAGGCAGGATCGGGAACCCATCCCTTGATGGTCAACCTCGGTGTGCGTGGACTTCTTGTGACCAACGGGGCGGGTTCAGTCTCCACTACTTCAACGCTCTACATTGACGGCCAAGCGAGTACGACCGTAGCCACGGGCGGGCACTTCGGCCTCTACGTTCATAATGCCGCCACTTACCTCGGGGGAACCACCACGATCACAGGGGCGGTGAGCGACAACTCAACCGGAACAACGACCGTCGAGTGGGGGGATCAGTACACCTCGAACTCAAAGGTCTGCCACAACACCAAGAACACTACCGGCGGGTCGATTAGCTTCTACTTCGTCGGCACAACAATGGTGGTTGAGAACAACCGCTGTCGCTAGGTATGCGCTACCTGCTCCTCTTCCTCCTCCTGTTCCCGGCGCTTGCCGAGGCGAAGACGATCATCCTCTCTGCCGCTCCGGGTGAGGGGAACCAGACCTGGACAGTCCCTGACGACTACGACGCCACAACCGCCATGATCGAGTGCATCGGCGCGGGAGGCATCGGTGCGCCAGGCTTTGGTGAAGTCCGTAGCGGAGCCGGGGGAGGGGGCGGGGCGTATGCTGCGATCTTCAACCTCGCGCTCACCCCCGGTGCGTCTGTCACCTACGCCATCGGTTCGACCTCAACGACCACCTCGGGGACAATAGCCAACGAGACCTACTTCAACGGCACCGCGTCTACCTCCGCTTCCTTGTCCTGTGCGTTCGGCCGGGCGGCGTCTCTATCTACAGCGGGTCAGGGCGGCAAGACCGCGCAGTCAACCGGCACTATCGAGTTTGACGGCGGCAACGGTGGCATCGGCGGCACGAGCGCCAACCAGGGCGGCGGGGGAGGAGGGGGATCAGCTGGTCGCTTTGGTACCGGTAAGAACGGCAACAGCGGCGTCTCAAACCGCACGGGGCCAGGTGGCGGCGGGGGAGGAGGAGGTGGGTCTACACCGGGGCGCTCCGTCACAACGGCAGGCGTCCCCGGTGACGGCGGCCACGGGTATTTCAGTAACGGCGGGGGAGTGGGGCGAACCTCCGGCAACACCAACGGCGGCAACGGCACGAGCGGGGGCGGGGGCGGCGGCAGCTCCGGCACAGGAACGGGAGGAACCGGCGGCTGTGACACCACCTTTGCCGACGGCGTGGGAGCCTGTGGAGGAGGAGGTGGCGGCAGCGGGAACCCCGGCCCCGGTAACGGGGGTACGGGCGGTCTTTACGGCGGGGGAGGGGGCGGTGGGGGCTACGTCTCTGCCGACCCCACTAACAGCACCGGCGGGCGCGGCGGCCAAGGCGTCATCGCCATCACCTACTTCTCGTTCCAGGGCAACTTCAAGCAGACCGCAGGCACGCTCTTTCAACAGGGGGGTACCTGGCTCATCGACTGAGTATGGACGAGCCACGCTACTCGAATAGACAGATCGAACGGATGCTCGACCAGCAGAGCACCGATCTTAAGAAACACATCGACGACGCCACGGGGCCGATCTTGGTCCAGACGACCAAGACGAACGGTCGGGTTGATGCGCTTGAGAAGGAGACCGGACGCATTTGGAAGGGGCTCCTCGCGCTCGGCATCCTCGTGCTCGGTATCGTCCTCGGCAGGCCCGAGCTTATCCAGCTGATCGTCGCTGCCCTCTAGCGTATGGAACGCAAAAACTACGGCCTCATCCTTCGACCGCAGAAGCGCCATGCTTGGATCATGGGCAGCGGCAAGGCGACCGCCAAGCTCGGGGCGGACGCGGGGATCATCAATCCCAAGGGCGATTGGTGGAAGTGGCTTGGAGCCCCGGAGCACCAAAAGCGCGGCGACTTCGACACGTTCAACTGCGTCTGCCACGCCATCCTGAAGGCCATCCGCGCCCTCGCTAAATTCAAGGGCTACAAGATCCCCGACAACCTCTCGGAGCGCTACGCCGGCTGCGTCTGCGGGACCGTTTGCGGCGTCGGCAACGAGCCGTGGCGGGTCGCTGAGCTCATCGCGACACAGTTCGGCGTCGTGGCCGAAGAGCGGATGCCGTGGTCCCCGGAGATCGATCGATGCGAGGAGTACTACACGCCCGTTGACGAGAACGTGGTCGCCGAGGGCCAGCAGTTCCTACGGGAATACGAGATCGAGCCCGAGTGGGTCATCCCGCCGATCAACAACTTCAGCCCCAAGGAGAAGAACCGCCGGATCAAGGCCGCCCTGAAGCGCGGCACCGTCGTCGCTTCCGTTCTTGCGTGGCAGAAGACGGGCACCCGCTACACGAAGCCTGTCGGCGCGCGGGACACGCACCTCGTGATGATCGCGGCGGATGAGGAGATCAGCGACCAGTACGAGCCCTTCAAGAAGAAGCTCGACCCTGAGTACGACTACAACGCCGCCATCCTCTTTTTCATGCGACCGAACCCGACCGGCGTTGCGCCCTTCGAGCAGAACTATCTCGTGCTCATGCTTCAGAAGGCGCTCCGGGCGCTCAAGGCGCTCGTGCCCTTCTTCACGACGCCGCGTGAAGCCCGGTTCGACGTGCCGATGGAGCCCTTGCCTGCGCCGGAACCAGTAACAGTACCTAGTACAGTACCAGTACCAGTTCCCGAGCCGCCGCGGCTCACGAACCGGGAGCATCTCTACCAGGTCGCCAAGGGCTGCCTTGGCCGCGACATGGCGAAGACGCAGAACGAGCTCGGCTGCGCTGAGGCCGTGAATGCGGTCCACAAGCTCGCCTTCGGCCGGCAGATCGGGGGCGGGGCCTCGACCGCGCTTCTCTACAAGGCTCTGAAGGCCCACCCCGACTTCATGGCGGTGACGGAGCCCTTGCCGGGCGACATCATCATCAGCCCGACCGGCACGAGCTCAAAGGGTGCTCCAAACGGCCACACCGGCATCGTCGGCAAGACCCACATCATGAGCAACAATTCGCTCACCTATAAGTGGGACGCGACGCATACGCCCGGTCAGTGGGCGGCTTATTACGGGAAGAAACTCGGTTTCCCCACCTTCTACTTCAGAAGGAAGGGCGTGCGCTCTTAGTCGCTTACAATAATGCTATGTCACATCAATACGCTTCCGGTCTCGTGATCCTCGTCTCGGCGCTCGCTCCTCTCTTTGGGTTCGAGGTAGCCAACAGCGAGGTGCTCACGAACAACATCCTCAACGTCGTCACCGTCGCGGCTGCCCTCTGGGCCATCTATCGCCGCGTGTCCGTTGGCGACATCAGCTGGACCGGCCTTCGCAAGAGCTAGCCGACACCACCAAAGGCGCACCCCCGGGATTGAGCCGGGGGGCTTGGAGGTTGCGCGGGGACTTTGCGCGAAAATGGGAGGGCTATGAAGGATTGAGCTAGTGTTTACCCGTACCTGTAATCCCTTCGTATGGTGTACAACCAAGAGATTGCGCCTCTGCACAAAGAATAGCACCGCAAGGGTGCTTTCTTTGTCAACCTGTGCACAACGGCTAGACGTACAAGCCCTGCTTTGCGAAGCGCGCACGTTCCAGGCGGTCGTAGAAGGCCCGAAGGTCGGGGTCTGCGATCGTATCTTTCGTCGCCTGATTGTGGATGCGGTACTGGTAGTACTTCGCGCCGCTCACGCCTCGGGTCTGCTCCCGTGCGAACAGGCCAGGGTTCGCTCCCCACAGCTCACTCATGCGGGCAGACACTTCGTATGACACGAACGCGTGCTGCCCGAGCTCCGCAACGTACACCTCGCCGATGAGCTTCCAGATCGGGATGAAGGCGTTCTCGCCATCCTTCCGGTTCCGATACAGCTGGTAGAAGATCGCTTGGTGCTGAGTGATGCGCTTCATAAGCCTTGGATGGTGGTCGTCCCTACCGCTTCACACTCGACCGCGAGTGCGCCCGGCCACCCATCAACCCGTTCGATGTACTTCCAGGCAGGGAAACCGTGTGAACGACAGTACGCCTCCACACCGTCTACCAGCTGTTTATCAGCGGTAGGTTCGCTGGCGAACTCCTCCCCCCACGTGTTCTTGATGCCCGCGTAGGTACTGAGCATGACCCAGACACAGATCGGCAGCACGATTAGGAAGAACACGGACGCAAGCACTGAGATGATGAAGACTTCGTACTTGTTCATACGCGTGGGTAACTACGGTCCGCCACGTCGCGCGGGTCCTCACGCCGTGCCAGGTCTTCCGCTTCATTCGCGGCGTGTGCGTCACGCAGATCGAGCGTGCGCGGCGGGAGATATTCCATCTCGTCGATCAGCTTCCGAGCTTCCCGGCCGCCTTCGTGGTGGCCCACGGCGTAGCCGATGAGGAAGCTCCCCAGGAGGTAGAGAAATAGTGCGGGGCTCATACGCTAGAAGGGGATGTCCTCCGGGTTAATCTCCTCATCCGGGTAGTCCGCGCTCTCCGACCCAAGCTCCGGCTCCGCCTGAATGTCCTCGACCGGCTCACCCTCGACCCGCCTCGCCTGTGTCCGGCTGTCGGAACGCTCCGTGTGCTCATGCACGTACTGAAGCTTCTCAAGCACGAGCGGCATGAGGCTCTCCGGCACCGCGCCGGCCTGCGCAAACGACATCGAGAAGTAGGTCTTCATGCCGTGTTCGAGCAGCACGCCGAGCTTGGTGACGTAGGTGCAGATCGGCTCCTTGAGGCTCGAAATGTACCGGTAGAACGCCGGCTCATTCTCCGGCCGCACCTCAGAGCCAAGCGACGCGCCCTTGACCGTCACGCGCACGAGCTCCGGCTCCGCCGTGCCTGATCCCTGCGAGAGCAGCGCGTAGACGTACTGGACGGTGCGCAGCCCCGGATAGGTCTCGCGTGCCTCGCGGGCCGACCCCGTGAACACCTTCGTCCGGCCCTCGAAGACCGACACGGTGTCCTCGACGGTGTTGTGCTCGTTCGTGGAGCGCAGGATTTCGCCCTTGGCGGTGCGCTCGACGAGCTTGCGTCGGATCTTGAGCATGATGATCCGGATTTCGGGGCCGAGGTTCACTTCCTCCGGCTTCGCGTTCTCATCCGTCCGTCCGATCCAGATGCGCTTGCGGAAGTACCCGCCCTTGCGCTTCACCGCCCCCGTGGGAGTGGTGATCGGCTGGCCTGCCTCGTCGGTCTCAATGTCGCCGTCGCCGTTGAGAAGCACCTCGTTTAGCACCAGGCGTTCGCCGCCCTGATAATTCTCCTGTCCAGTGAGTGACTTCAGTTCGTCGTGGTTCATGTATTTGGTTGGTTAGTTTTTCTCGTCCTTGATGGCTGCTGGAATGATATCGGCGCTGTTTCCCATGTCTTCGAGGAAGTCCATTATCGCCGTTTGTAAGGCGATAAAGTCTCTCGGCGTCATGGAGACGATCAGGCTAAATTCCTTTTTCCTCGTGTAGTCGCCAGTGCTCTCAATCTCGATTTTGAATTCTTCCATAGGTTATGCTGCTAGCTTCTTGATCCGCTTCTCCTCAGCGACCGCCGCCACCTCCGGCTCCGCCCGCTTCGGCGAGAGCACGATCGGATAGTCCTTCTGTGAGCACCCGCGGCTGTCGCGTATCTGCGTCTCGTACACCTCTGCCCAAATCTGGCGGGTAGCCAGGAAGAGCGGGAAGCAGTCGTCGACCGGCTTCCAGCGGTAGGTGTGCGGCACGGTCTTCAAGGCCGCCTGTCCCGTCTGAAGGATGGCGAGCTTCATGCCCGACACGTCGCGCTCACCGAGGATCGGGTTCTCCCCGTTCACGATGCACTCGCGGTACGCGGACACCTGCATGGCGTACTCCGTGGAGATCACCTTCGAGGTCTTGAAGTCGATGAGCCAGAGCTCACCCTCAATCTCGGCAATGGCGTCGAGCGTGCCGGCGTAGCCGTGCTTCTCGCTGTAAAGGTTCACGTCCCAAACGAGCCAGGTCGGCTTCACCGCGTCCTGCCATTCGAGGAACGACATGATGTGTCGGATTTCCTCGGCTGTGAGCTCCTCCGCCTGTCCGGTGGAGGGGTTCACGAACTTGCTGTCGATCCGCACCTCGTCGCCCGCGATGATCGCGGAGATGGCGTCGTGGACCTTCGAGCCCCGCTCGCCGCCGAGCTTCTTGAGGAGCTCCATCTCATCCGCGCCCACCTCGTCGCGCATGCGCATGAGGCCGAGCTTGGGATAGATCGAGAGTATCCAGGTGACGGACGGCAGGAACTTGAAGGTGGGCAGGCCCGTCGCGTCGTCTTTGCCCATGAGCGCATACCAGCGCTCGTCATTGGTGGTGATGCGGACGATGCCCTTCTTCTCGTCCGTTACGCGTATCTCCTTCTTCATACCCCCGCGTCGGCTAGCTTCTTCTTACAAAACTCGACCGTCTGCCCCGCCCAATCCTCGTGCACCTCAAGCGCCGTGAGCTCCTGCGCATGCACGGGCTCGCGAAGGACGAAGAGGTCAATCACGAGCGAGAGCGCATACGCTGAGAGGCAGAGCAACAGGACGCCAAGGATGCGATCAAAGTCAGTCGTGCGCCGAGGCTTCAGCAAGCGGTCGATGAAGTTCGGCTGCACTCGTCTCAAACATGGTTCGATGTAGGTCATGTAGTTTGGTTATTAGGTCCCCCGTGGGGGACACCTTAATCTTAGCACCTTGTAGGCATCGTGTAGGCATGCCTGTGGATAACCTCCCACCGGTGTCGGCATTATCGCCTATTATTCATCTATATGACCACGCCACCCAAGATCAGGGCCGAGAGCGGCTACAAGCAAATCCGCATCAGCAAGAAGGCTCACCGTGAGCTCCTGATGCGCGCCATGAAGGAGCGGCGCACCGTCGTCGCGCAGCTCGACGTGATACTTGGCGTATGAGGTACATCGCCTACCTCACGATCAAGGACGAGAGCGGCGAGCTCGTCGCGGAATACCGGCTCAAGCTCCCGAAGGTAATCGGCGAGAACGACGTGCCCCGGCGGGCGACCAAGCCTGCTCCGCCGCCTGCGAAGCCCCCGGTGAGGCCGGAAGGCAAGCACACCAAGTACCGCAAGTACCTGGACGAGCCTAAGCCCGAGGCTGTCACCGTCTCTGCGGCGCGCGGCGAGCGTCTCCTCACCGTGAAAGAGTATGGCCGGGTGAAGGCTTTCGTGCTTGGCGACCTAACCCCGCTCGCCATTGCGACAGAGATGAACGTCCCCTTGCAGCAGGTGAACTACGCCATCCTCAGCAGGAACTACGAGAAATACCTAGAAAGTGCCAATCGTGTTTAGTTATCCCCAGGTCTTATCCCCATGAAGATAGCCGCCCCTCGTGTATCATGGGCCACATGCTCCAGAGAGGAACGGTATCGTGCTACACTATGCCTGCGAGGAAACTCGCTTCCTGTCAGAGCATCCAATCAGCCGCTAGCGCTTAGGCGCGGGCGGTTTTTTGGTGTCCTGGGGGTACAACGGCGGGACGTTAAACTAGGCCGTTCCAGCGCAGGCTACGTCATGCCGACACACAGACGAGCGTCCGACGGAAATCTGCGTCCCGCTTCTTCTCCACGTCGTGGGGGGAGGGGGGGCGCATCTTCGCATCCTCTGGAAATCAACTAATCCCAGGCTGACGCCTGATAAGACCTATGGAGATACACCCTAGCTACCTCGATAAGTTCAATAAGACCGATGGTGCATCAAGCGACCGCGCCGAGCGTCTTTCCCATTTCATGAACCGCGGCATCCAGGTCCGCGACCGTAAGGGCGGGTATCGCGACGCGACCGACAAGGAGATCGCGATCATGCTCTCCCATGTCCCGACCGAAGACCTCTACGCGTTCCGCCGGCAGTGCGAGGGAGCCCGGTCCTTCAGCCGGTTCTTCCATTGGGCGCTCAAGCCGAGGGTATGAAGGCGCACATCCGCCGGATGGTCCTTGAGCGCGACGGGGGGAGTTGCACCGACTGCGGAAGTACCGAGAACCTCACCGTCGACCACATCGTCCCGCTATCCCGCGGCGGCACAAGCATCCCCGCGAACCTCGTGACGCTGTGCGAGCAGTGCAACGTCCGCAAGGGCAATCACATCCCGTGGGATTGGTTCTCACGCCTCGTCATGGCGCTCCACATTGATGAGCACCTCACCAACCTGCGCAACGAGCTCGCGGCCGAGCGGGGCGGCATCTTCGGCACGCTTCGTCGGGAGATACAGTCTTCCAGGGACCACACCCTCCGCGCCGCCACAAAGCTTATCGACAACCAGCAGCGCGACATCGCCGGCCTCAAAACCAGGCTGCGGCTCTTAGAGGAGCACCTTGGCGTCGAGTACTTCCACGAGGTGAGCGAGCAGCAGGGCTACCGCAAGCGCAAGAAGGCATGACGCTCCGCTTCGAGACGCTCCCGCCAACCACGAACCACATCTACGGCCGGGGCGGGCGCGGCGTGTACCTTCTCCCCAATGTCAGGACCGCCAAAGAGGCGCTCGCGTGGGAGGCCCGCAGCCAGGTCAAAGGCCCCCCGATGACAGGCTCTCTCTCCGTCGCCGTCACCCTCTATTGGGGCGACCGTCGGAAACACGACATCGACAACATCAAGATCCTTCTCGACGCGATGACGGACATCGTTTGGGAGGATGACGGGCAGATCGTGGACCTTGAGCTCCACAAGCGCTTCGACAAGGAGCGACCGCGCGTGGAGATGACCGTCAGCTACGCATGAAGTCCTGGTCTGACCTCACCCCCGCAGAACGGCAAGAGCGCCTGCGAAAAGGCGCGCATCGTTTTGCCCGCGATTTCGGCGACCAAATAGCGTCACTTGCTGCCGAGTAGGAGCGCCGGGAGCTTCGCAAAGTTAGCCGCAAACGCGTACGCCTGCTTCCGGGTCAGGTTGTCGAACCCCGTCCCGATGTGGTGGCGATCGTCGAAATAGAACCGCACGATAGGGAAGCCGTTGGCGTCATAGACGCAGAAGCAGGCGGCTTGCTCCTTCACGATGTAGGGCGGCGGGAAGCGGTCGGGCATAGCGACCACACCAACTAGCGCGTGCCCGTTTTGTTCTCAACGCCGAACTTTTCCCCTTTTGTGAAAGACGTTTCCGTTGCCGGTCTGTTCGGGGTGCTAAACTGGCGGGGTGGAGAGTTCCGAGCAGGGAAGAACGGGTAGTCTCTCTGCCACCGAACGCGAGGGGTCGTGCCCGAAGTCGTACGGTGGTCCAGTTGCACGAAAAGAGAGACCCCTGCTCAGAGCTCTTCTATCCAAGCTCCCGATACACCGCGGCGACGAGCTCCACAGGGTCTGCGTCGAGCGCCTTTACGTACTGATAGAGCTCAATCGCATCGAGCCGGCGGTCCCGGTTCTCCACCTTCGACACAAACTGCTGGGGCTTCCCCAGCCGCGCAGCGACCTCGGATTGGAGGAGACCACGTGCCTTTCTGAGTTCAATCAGACGCTCGACCAGGGACGCGTAGGCGTCTGTGAACACCGAACCAGGCATGTACGCTGGCTACACGCCTTAGAGGCGAACCCGCTTTCGGGGTACCCCATTATGGGGTATCAGTGCTCTCCGGATTTCGAGGGGGCACCATGCTCAAGACGCTTCTCCTGGCTGCCGCTGCGGTTAGTGTTTCAACCGCCGCGCACGCCGCGCTTGTCGTTGACCAAGCGCAGCTTGAAAACGACGCCGGGATAGCCGGGCTCTCCGGCGCTCCGGCCGGCCAAACCTTTGAGACCTCGGCAAGCAACATCGCGGGCGGCGGCTTCTTCCTCGCCAACACCATCGGCACCGACCTCTCGTTCATCATTGGCCTGTGGGACGGCTCGACGCAGCTTGCCTCCGGCGGCGTCACGCTCGCTGACAACGAACCGCAGTGGGCCGAGGCGTTCTGGACGCCCGTGATGGCCACGACCGGTGTGACGTATCGGCTGACCATCGACCTTGACGGGGCTACTTACGCCGGTGTGGCGGGCACCCTCTCTGACAGCTACGCGTTCGGGACCTACTTCGCGGGAGACACCGAGCTTGCACAGTTCGACGCCACCTTCCGCACGTACACTCAAACGGCCGCGATCCCTGAGCCCTCCACCTGGGCCTTGATGATCGGCGGGTTCGGGCTTGCCGGAGCAGCTCTGCGTCGTCGTCCACAGGTTTCGCCCGCGACGGCTTGAACCCGGCAACAGCCTTCACCACATTGCCTCTCGAAGCGGGCCACACCCCGCTAACGAAATAGCCGAAGCGTGTTTGTGGTCACCCTCTGAGGCTATCCGAGAAAAAACCACACTCGCTGGCCTAGTCGCACCAGTCGGCTACCGTAAGGGACCCGGTGCGGAGGTAGAGGAGAACTGGCTTTGTCCATGTTCCTCGCTATCGCGGTCAGCAAGCCGGACGGTACCGTGTACCGCCTTGGCCTTGAGTGGACTTTCCACTCGCTGGCCTCGTGGTACGCCATGATCGTACGGCTGCTCTAGCCAGGGGCCCGCTTCCGCTTCGGTGGGGGCGGGCCTCTCACATTTCGGGGCGACCTTGCGAGGGCAGGGCGCTTGTGCCAGAACCCCGCGCTTCCTGAGCCTTGTGGTTTGGGAGACAAAAACGAGACAACGAGTAGCGCGGAGCGCCGCTAAGTCCCTGATTTGGCGGGTATAGCACAATGGTAGTGCAGCAGCCTTCCAAGCTAAAAAGTGATACCTCCTCATAGTGCGCATACGCGCTCATCCTGACCGCTAACCTATTGTCTCTGTTGATTGTCTCGCCCGAGCCGGGTGCTCATGGCGGTACACTGTGTCCAGTCCCAGTTCCTTGGGATTTGGAGACAAAAAGGAGACATGCGATGCCGGTCGTGCATCTCACTGACGTGTCGGTGCGCGGCCTCAAAGGCGGCGACCGTCCCATCCGCTACATGTGCAAGAACACGCGCGGATTTGGCATTCGCGTGGGCAAGCACACGAAGACGTGGGTCTGCATGCGGGGCCGCACGCGCGACCTCGTGACCATCGGAAAGTACCCCGACCTTTCCCTCGCTGAGGCGCGGGCGGAGGCGAAGAAGCTCCTCGCCAACGACAACGAGCCCCGGCCCGTTCGTCGCACCTTCCGCGAAACGCGGGACGAGTTCCTTGCCGGCCACTACGAGGGCAAGGGCGCGAACACGAAGTACCAGGTCACGCGAGCGCTCACGAAGCACTGCACCACCCTTGAGGCGATGCAGCTCGCGGACATCGACGATCAGCACCTCAGTCGGGTGCTCGACAAACTCGCGGATCGGCCAAGCGAGCAGCTCCACCTCTTCCGCTATCTGCGGACCTTCTTCCGGTGGTGCCTGCGGCCCCCGCGTCGCTACCTCAAGCACTCGCCTATGGAGGGCTACGAGGCCCCGGCCAGGGATAAGCGGAAAACCCGCATACTCTCGGATGAGGAGATCCAGGCCGTCTGGTACGCCTGTACGGAGCGCTCAGACGCCGCCGTGAGGCTCATGCTCCTCTGGGGCACCCGCAGGGGCGAGACGGCCATGCTGGAGCAATCCTGGGCATTCCAGGGGGTCATGACCATACCAGGGACCCACACCAAGAACGGGCGGTCGCATTCGCTACCGATCGGCCCGCTCGCGGCTCACGTCCTACCCCAGCACAACCATCGCCATGTGTTTCCCGGCAGGTGGGGGCAAGGCCACCTTACCCCGCGCGGCCTCTCCCTCGTTGTCGAGAGCGTGCAGAAGCGCTCCGGCACGAGCGGATGGTCGCCCCACGATCTACGGCGAACCTTCCGCAGCCTATGTGGCCGGGTCGGCGTGTCGCGGGACATGGCGGAGATGCTCATGAACCACGCACCCAAAGCGCTCGACGACATCTACGACCAGTACTCGTACATCGACGAGAAACGAGCGGCGCTTTTGAGGATCGAAGCGGCTTTGGTATGGTTGCTCATCCGGGCATGACGCCCGGTGCATCGCGATGCTCCTTTAACGGGAGTACCGTGATGGAACGGTTGATTACGATGAAGGAGTTGGTCTCGACCTACGTTCGATATTCTCGCGCTCACATCATGCGCTTGGTTCGCGAAGGGGAGTTCCCTCAACCGGAACGACTTGGCAGCGGGCGCATCGCATGGCGTGAGAGCAAGGTCGACGCGTGGCAAAAGGCCCGCTTCAACGTAACCGCCTCTACCGGCTCCTGACGGAGCCACTGAGCCCTCGGCGCTTTCCACAACACTGCGCCGGGGGCTTTTTCATTGGAGGCACGATGGCCGACAACGAGATCACCGTCACCATGAAGCGCACCGAGGCGCTCGCCTTGCTGAAGATCGCCGACGTGGGCCTACGCGTCGTTGAAGCCCTTGCACTAATCCAGAGCACGGCTTCCGCCGAGCGGGGCATTGCCGCGATGAACGCGGCTCTTACCCGCAAGCGCTAGCACGGCACGCTCCGCGGCATGTGCCACCATATCCTGCATGCCGTGGCTAACCACGGTAAACCACTGTTCCCACACCGTTTGTCGGCCCACTCGGGGCCACGACCCAATGCTTCATAGCTCTCTAAAAACGAGAGCCCGACAGTCCGTATCGGACATGTCTTAGAAGCATTGGGTCGTGGCCCTAACGGTCCAACGACAAACGGGTGGGTCTATTCCCTGTCCTATAGGACATGGGGACAACTACCTTACCTACCGTTCTTAAGGACACCTCTGCCGTATAATTACGGTGGAGCTCCTTGTTTCAGGGCTGGCGAGAGCACCCCTGGACGACGCGGGCTCTACTCTTCCCAGCCCATGAGCGTACTCGCCATCGGGCGTGATAAAACGCCCCTTTCGCACCACATTTCCGATCCGGCGCTCATCATCGACGACGGAATTTTCATCGACACACTCGACCTTTCCGGCCACGCACACGTGACCGTTTTCGATCCGGCCGAGCATAGCTTCAACCCCATCTCGGACATGTACGACACGAAGGCCGACGCCTTCCTTGAAGTCCTTGATGCCGCCTTCCCTCAAGGACAGACCACCCTCACCAGCCGCTATTCCAACCACCTCATCTTCAAGGCGCTGCTCGCGAACAAGCCACGGCTTGAGGCCCTCATTCAGCCGCCGAAGGACAACAAGGACATCTACCAAAAGGACGCCTACGAGAAGATCGAGCGGCTCCTCCTGTACCGTGTCCTTGAGCGTGTCCTTAACCGGGGCACCCGCCTGTCCTTTACGGGCACCATCGTCATGCGGCTGGACCCTTCCCTGCTCGGGGACCGGGTGTGCTTCGTCCTCGCGAACATGGCGATCAACCAGTACCCCGGCCAGGTGGTCATCACCGACTTTGGCCGCTACGCGATCCCTGCGCACCGGCAGCTCATCACGCAGGGCAGGCTTCTGGCAGGCGTCAACTTCTTCGACGAGCTCACCGACGAGATGAAGAACGCGCTCCTCGCCGGCACTACCAAGGAGACCCGTATCCCGAGCCTCTGCAATCCCGATGACGCCGCAGAACTTGCGGTCCATGCCGGCCATCCGCGCGGCAGCGAGGGCCACACCACCTACATCGACCTCGCCATCAAGCGGGCTCCGCCAGCTTGACAGTCCCGTAACGCGGGTTTCCCCTCCATGTCGGGGAGGCGACCATGCAGCTGAAAATAAAGCGCTCTCAGCGCGAGGGCGGCGTCATGAAGGACCAGGTTATCTTCTGCCTCGATGCTCGCGTCGGCTTCACGCCGGAGGAGGCGAATAGCATCAACCGTTACAAGCTTCAGAACCAGGTCATCTACAACAGCGAAGCCGCCAAGCGGTATCTCGACAAAGGTGACGCTGTGCGCGACGGCTCGATGGTCGGCAGCTTGAAGAGCCTCGGCCTAAGCGCCTTGGCCGCCATGCGGCTCAACATCTCGATTGCGAGCCTCGCGCGCGGCCAGCACATCGAGTGCAAGAGCTTGGACGAGCTCCTCGGAGCGGAGGAGGCCATCATGACGGCCTGCCAGAACCTTCGGGGCTACCTGGAAACCGCCGCGACGTTTGATGGGCGGGAAATGCTCTTTGATTTTGCCACCGGCAAGCCGGAGGTAGTTGCCCAGGCGGTGACACCGGCACCGATGCTCGTTGCCCCTGACGAGCCTCCGCCTGCGCCGGTTCCAGAACCTCTCATCGGCAGCCTGCCGCCGCCTATGCCCGAGCGACCGCTCACCGCGCTCGAACAGGCGGCGATGGTCCCTGAACCGTCGTCCCAATCTGTCGATGAGGGGATGGTCGTTGCACCGATTGGGATGCGGAAGAAGAAGCCGACCTACTGATGGACAAGCCGTCCGTTTACACCCCGCTCTTCCGGCGCTTGGGCGGCAGCGAACGGGAGCGGGAGCTTGAGGAAACGCGCAAGCTCTACCTCTCCGTCAGCCAATGCGAGAACCGGCTGAAGGAACCCGAGGTTGCCATCGGCCAAAGGGTCTACGCCCACTTTGACGGCATGAGCAAGCCGCTGCGCGATGCGCTCGCCTACGCCATGTTCGACATCCTCTCGGCCGAGAAGTACCTCGCCGAACTGCCGCCGCCGGACTTCGGCCGGATGAACCTTCAGGAGTTCGTGGAGTACCGAAACCTCCTGTACGCGAAGCAGTATTTCTACGCGAACCAGGACGCCTTGCTGGAGCTCGTACACGAGGGGCTCGTGCGCTGCCTGTTCGGCCTCGCCCGCGAGCTTCCCGAGAGCGAGGACCCGTCGCCCTTCACCATTCCGCTCGTCTACGCGCTGCCTGACCCGGCGCTCATGGTGGAGAGCATGTACGGCACGCTTCTCGATGATCGCTACCTCTCGCGCGGCCTCTTTCGACCCATCGCCGAGCGGCTCTATGAGAACCTCTGCAAGGTATCCGGCCGCGACAGCGAAGACAGCAAGAAGCCGTGGAAGCACGCGCGGGAGAGCAACTTCCCGCTCGACGTGATGGTGGAGAGCTACCTCGGCGGTACTCCCTTCTATGACCTGTTCATGACGCCCGTGCCGCTGAAGCTCACCCTTGAAGACCGGATGCAGCACGTCATGGTCTGCGGCGGGCCGGGGGCGGGCAAGACCTCGCTCCTTCAGCACCTCATCATGCACGACCTGAAGTCGCCCGAGCGCCCCTCAATCGTGGTTGTCGAGCCTCACTCGGATCTCGTGCAGGCGCTCTTGCACGCCGACCTCGGCATCGAAGACCGGATCATCTACATCAACCCGCAGGACACCCCTGCGCTCAACTTGTTCGCCATACCCCGCGAACGGCACGCGAGGTACGACGCCCACACCCGCGAGCAGGTGCGGGCCTCGGTCATTCAGACCTTCACGTTCCTGTTCTCGGCGCTCGCCGGCGACACGGCGCAGCTGACCTCCAAACAGCAAATCCTCTTCACCTACTGCGCCGACCTCCTGCTCACGTTCCCCGACGTGCGGGGCAACAATGCCACCATCCTCGACCTCCTCGACCTCCTTGAGAACGGGGAGAAGTTCATGGACGTGATCGAGGTGATGCCACCCATCCCCAAGTCCTTCTTCATCAAAGATTTCCTGCCGAAGAACGGGCAGTTCCGCTCGACGAAGGAGGAGGTTGGCTACCGGCTGAAGGGCATCCTAGCGAGCCCGGTCATGGCGCGGCTCTTGAGCTCGCCGGAGACGAAGGTTGACCTCTGGCACGCCCTCAACAACGGCTACGTCATCCTTGTCGATACGAACAAGGGCTACCTGAAGGATGGCTCTGCCATTTTCGGCAGGCTCTTCATCAGCCTCATCCTTCAGAACCTCATGGAGCGGGCGGTGCTCCCGTCTGGGCAGCGCAAGGACACGGTGCTCATCGTGGACGAGGCGTCCGACTACTTCTCGGAGCACATGGACGACCTCCTTACGGAGGTACGCAAGTTCCGGTGCTCGTGCGTCTTCGCGTTCCAGTACCTAGGGCAGGCGAGCGTGGCGCTCCGCTCTTCGCTCCTCGGGGCCACCGGCATCAAGTTCGTTTCCCAGGTGTCGGCGGCAGATGCCCGCAGCTTTGCGGCCGAGATGCGGACGACGCCTGACTACATTCTCGACCAGCCGCGCCTTCAGTTCGCTGCACACATTCGTGGCGTGACGCCCCAGGCCGTTTCCATCCCTGTGCAAGCTGGCCCAATCCGGCACATCCCGAAGCTCGCGCACCATGCGTACGATGGCATCATCGAGCGCAACCGCGCTCGTGTCTCCCTCACTTTTCCAGAGAGCAAGCCCTTTGTGGCGATGGCTGCCGAAACGCCTGAAGACCAAGGTCCGTTTGATCCACACCAGGGCGGCCAAGAGTTCAGCCGCAAATGGTAAAATAATGGCGTGATCATACGCCAGCACTGCGGCGCATCTTGCTCATCTACGCTCATGCGAAACGGTTACGTGCACGCGGTGCGGCGCTATCCACGCATCTATGCTGAAATACGCTGATGGTAGGAGGAAGCACCACATCCCGCAGTCCACGGGGAAGGAGGTGCGTCTTCATGAGATGGACTTCAACCTCTTTCGAGGGCTGCGCCGGTACCCCTGCCTCCCGACTGCACTCGCTGCCCGCTTCTACGGCGGTCTTCTTCAGTCGTTTCAGGACCGGGCCAAGTGGCTCACGCATGAGAAGTCGGTCTTCCTCCCCGACAACACCCCGGTCGAGGGTCCGATGCTAGTCCGGCCGTGGGAGCTCACCGCTGCGCCGCCGAGCGCCGAGCCGGCGTGGTACGAAAACTCGGAAGTAGCTAGCGGCCTCGTGCCGACGAAGGCTCCTGCTATCCCTCAGCGGGACGACAAGCGCCATCGCGGCATGGGTTCCTCGATCGGCGCGACCTTCGAGCTCGACGGCCCGGAGCACGGCTTTGAAGCAGTCCACCACGAGGAGATCTTCCTCCACGATCGTTTCCCCACGACCCCAAAGCACGTGACGCGGCCCGCATGGAACCCGCTACAGATCGAATATGAGGGTAGGAAGTACGAGCCGGACGCGCTCATGGGTCTGCACGTCGCCGAGGGCCATGACTTCTACGTGCGAGAGCATGACCGCGGGGGCGTTCCCTTCTCACGAAGAGAGAAGGAGGGCACCTCGAACAAGGAGAAGCTCGACAACTTCCTGTGGCTCTTCACCAAGGTACGCGGGCTGCGGCTTTATGAGGATGCGTGGGGGCTGCCGAACCTTCGCGCGCTCTTCATCACCACCAGCCAGGGCCGGATCGATACCTGCCTCAAGTACCTTGAGGGCAAACCCTATGCGGAGCGCATCCTTTTCAAGGCGCTCCCCCAATTTCACCGCAAGACGTGGAAGGCTCCTCGCGAGACTATCAAGGAGCTCTTCACTCCGTGGCAGACGGTCGCCGGCTACGTCGACATCACCAAGCCCTAAACGCAAAAGCCGCCCTTCGGCGGCTTCGGCTGGGTGTGCGCAGGCTATAGCAACCTGCCCCTCTAGCGTAGCACAGCAGCAGGCCCCTACGCATTGCGCAGGGGCCTTGGACTTGTCCGGGGCGAGGGGGGCACGGGAGACCCCGGACGAGTGCGGTTAGGTTTCCTCGCGAGGAGGAAACAGAACCAGTTCGCCGTTCGTGGGCAGGGCATCGAGCTTGACCGAGATGCCGTCGTTGCCGACCTGCCAAGCCGCACCAACGCGCGTGTAGAAGTTCTTGTCGTCGCTTCCCTTGCGAGAAACGAAGACATGGAAGTCCGGGGGTTTGCCGGCCATCGCAGGCTCCTTTGGTTGTCCACCTTCCATTGAAGCACCCCGTCAAGGCGGCGCGGTATCATGGGTGTGGACAGCAACAGGAGGCAGCGATGCCCTTCATCGACTTCAAGGCGGTGAAGGACGCCGTGTCCTTCGCCGATGCTATCGATCTTCTCGACCTCAAGCTGAAGCTCGCGGGCAATGTGTTCCGCGGCCCGTGTCCCTGCGGACGCGGCGATCACCGGGCGCTCGTGGTGACGCCAGGGCAGGGGTTCTACTGCCAGGGCGCAAAGACCGGGGGCGATCAGATCGCGCTCACTGCGCACGTCCTCGACATGCGCATGCGCGATGCGGCGTTCGAGCTCGCGCGTCTCGCCGGCTTTGAGGGGAACGGTACTAGTAACAGTACCAGTACCCGTAGACGTACTGTTCCAGTGAGCGAGCCAGAGAGCGGGCGGGCGAAAGCCTCCCAATCTCGGGGGGAGGCGAAAGCTTCCCCCCAACCCTCCGGTGGGTTTGATCCTGCCAGGTACGCCGCTGGCCTCGACTACGAGCACGAGCTCCTCACGGGAGCCGGTGGTGATCCTGAGAGGCTCCGCGCCTTCGGGGTCGGCTACGCACCGCGTGGCATCCATCGGGGCAAGGTCGCGATCCGGGCCTACGACCCGCAGACCGGCGAGGAATGCTTCATTGCCGTGGAGGGTGACATCCACCTACCGCCGCAGCTGAAGACCAACCTCGTGCCGTTCAAGCGGCGCGCTTGAGAAGAACCCCTCGCCCTAACCGGCGGGGGGTTTGCTCATGCTGCACATATGGCTCGGTCCACATGGGCAACCGCTCCAGATGGCCCAGGAGGGCGATCGGAACACCCGTCGGCTAGGGCAGTGACCCCGGCCTTTTGCTTGCCCTCAGCGGCCAGAAAATCGACGCCGCACACGATTTCGGTGTATCAAGTGGCGGTGCCTTCCACGGTTGAATACACCGCGATCATCTTGCGCTACCGCCGCAAGCTTGCGGGACTGAGCCTCACCAGCTTTGCGCGGGAGCTCGGGATCACGGTCGCCGCGCTTCGCCGTTACGAGGCCGCGCAAGAGCCCATACCGTCGGCCCTGCTTGAGAGGATGGCGGAGGTGTTCGGCTGCCCGGTCTCTGAGTTCTTCACAGAGGCTCCGAAGCTGCACTAGGCGGCGGGGTACAATGGCTCCGGACTGTCCCCCAAATCCGGAGAACTGCGATGACCCTCATGCTTCATGCAGGGGCGGCGGCCGTTGACTTCGACGCTCTGCGCCAGGTCCAAACGCCCGCGGCTACCAGCACTCACGTTCCGCTGCCGCATCATCAGCTCGTCGAGATGGTGCGCTACTCGCTCGGCTTCTACGGCCACGAGATCGTGGAGGAGAGCTTCGGCGTCACACCCGACGGCGCTCGCTTCTTCGGTGTCATGAGCCTGAAGTCCCCGTACGGCGACTACACCGACATCCTCGGGATGCGGAACAGCCACGACAAGTCGTTTCCCGTGGCGCTGGCTCATGGTTCGCGCACGTTCGTTTGCGATAATCTCGCCTTCCTTGGCGACGTGGTGGTGAAGCGCAAGCACACCGCCAACGCCAAGCGGGATCTTCCCGGCATCGTCGCCGGCATCATCGAGCCCTTGCAGGAACGGCGCATTGCGCAAGCCTGTACGATCGAGGCCTACAAGAACCGGCCGCTTGAGCTCGACGAGTTCGATCATCTCGTGATCGAGCTCTATCGGCGCGGCGCGCTCAACGTGACGAGGATCGCAGACGTGGTGGATGCCTATGAACGGCCTCCCTACGACTGGGGCGATCCGACGGCGTGGCGGGCCTTTAACGCCGTGACCTACGCGCTCCGCGGCAAGGTGGCCGAAGCTCCCCAGCTGACGCAGACCCTGCACCAGGTGATCGACGGCATCTGCGAACCGGTGGCGACGCCGCTCGCGCTTCCGGCTCCGGCCGAGTGACTTCACGCCCCCGCTTATTGGGGGCGTGCTCATTTTCGGCTATGGTCACGCTTATGACTGAAGTGGTCCGTATCCCGCGGGGCTTCACCCGTCAGGAGTACATGGAGGAGGCGGAGCGCATCGCCGCCCGCGCCAGTGTTGCGGTCAAGCGCTTTGAACAGCGCAACCCACCGACGAGGCCGACCGACGACCTCAAGGCCATGCCTGAAGTCCTGAGCCTTGCGCGGAAGCTCAAGATCACCTTCATCCACGAAGAGGGCGTACCCCGCTACCTCCGCACGACGGACCGCCAGAGCGTCATTAAGCTACCGCCGCTTTCGTCTATCGGCAGCCTCGACGCCTATCACTCAGCCCTCTTCCACGAGCTCGTGCATTGGACCGGGCACCAGCTGGACCGACCGGCCGGCGGCGAGAAAGGCACGCGCACCTACGCGATGGAGGAGCTCGTTGCGGAGATGGGCGCGGCGATGCTGTGCGCGCACTTCAAGATCAACCAGGTCCCCGAGCACACCAGCTACCTCAACAGCTGGCTTCAGCATTTCGAGGACAAGACCGCGGCGCTCATCCAGGCATCGCAGGCTGCCCACAAGGCTGTGGCCTTCCTGCTCAAGTTCGAGCGGTAGAATGGTGCTCCGATCATCACGGCAAGCCCGCGCAATCCCGGCAAGACAAAACCACGCGGCCGGCGCGCATCCGGACGAGCTTCACTCTCCCCTGCTGCGGCGGGGGATTTCCTTACAAATTGTGATCGGTACTCAAGTGTGCTCATGGCGAACATTTCGACCATCCCGGCTCATCCTGCCCGGTTACTGAAGGGCTCGGTAGTGCTCAACTTGCCTTGCTCAAACAAGGAGGAGCACATGGGCAAGAGCGACTACCGCTACGACAATCGCCGCCAACGTCGTGCAGTCGGTTACGGCAACCGCACCGGCAAGGGTCTTTGGAAGAACCCGCGCTACCTGCACCACAGCAGCCATCACCGAGCCAGGTGCATCGCTCAGGGCAATGGGCACTGTCGTCCCCTCCGCCCGAAGCCATGGTGGGCCTGCTAGACCGCAGCCCTGATTGACTATCCCCAGCCCCGGTCGAAAGGCCGGGGCTTCTTCATGCGAGTATCCGTGAGGACCTAGTCCCTACGATAAACTCATCAAAGCACCCTCATCACTATCCTCAAATCAACCGCCGGCTCGCAAGACCGGCGGTTATACTTTGAGCGGAAGGAGAACCGCTCATGGCTACTCGGAAGAAGGCTCAGCCCGAGCCACCCAAGCCCAAGAAGAAGATCAAGCAGGAGTACGTCGAGATCCTTGAGTGGCAGGGGATCAAGATCGACGTGTGCTACAAGCCGGACTACCTCGGCAGCGCGCACATCGAGCTCCACGTCATCGAGCCGCCCTTAGCCCCCATCCCCGTCACCCCGACGGGCTACATCTCGCACTTCCACCAGCGGGGCGAGGTGGAGGCCGCGGGAGGCCCGGCAGAGTACGCCCGCAAGTGGCTCGACCACGAGGCCAAGGGCCGGTTCTGGCAGATGGTCTTGAAGAAGCAGAACACCCCGACCCAGCTCGACCTTTTCGGCTGAGCTTGACTACCACGGTATAATTGAGAGCGGCCCGAACTAGGGAGGCTGGCCGTGGAAGAAGAACGTTCATTCGAAGCGCCTGACGAGGCGGAAGAACAACTGCTCGAAGCCTTGAAAGGGCTAGAGCGCAGCGACCGGAAAACACGGGAGCGACTAGAACAGGAGGGGGTCACGTGACCCCCTTTTTCTTGTGCTAACCTCTCACCATGGTCACCACCCACGACGATGCAGCGAACGCCAGCTACACCATCCTTCGCCACGGCAAGGTAGCGCGGACTGTTCAGGTGTCCGAGCGTTGCAATGTGGACGTAGATGGCGAGGGATTTCCGCTCGGGATTGAGGTGCTCCACTAAAACCGCCGAACCCCGCACTAGGCGGGGCTGAGATCAAATCACTTACGTCGGGTCCGGCTCTTCGTATCCGCGAGAGCTACAGAGCGGGTCTCTCTTCGAGACGTGTACATAGCCTCCTCCAAGGCTGAGGCGAGTATGCCAGGTTCCATATGAGAGACGCATGAAGACCCCCGGCAAACGAATTGTCGGGGGTTAGCTGAAGTAGCAGTAGAGCGAGAGGGCCAGGGCAAGGAGGGGAAGCAGGAGCTTCACCACGCCATCCACCGGGCTTCGTCGCGGAACAGGTCTCGCCACACACGAGCGGCCAGGTAGGCGAGGGCCATGTAGAACAGCATCATGAAGAGCGTTCTCATGGCGGCACCTGTTCAGGGTGGGTTGCTACCGTCGGACCAGGAACCCTGACCGACGTGCTGCAGGCGACGCACTCGGAGAGCATGACGACGGTGATGAGGACGAGGTTCTCATTCACCAGGTCGCGCTCTTCGTGCGGCGCGCTCACCATGAGGCGTGAGCAGGCCGGGCAGTTCACGGCGATCCGGCGCGGGGGAACGGGCGCGCCTCCCTGTAGTAGGGCGGCATCCCGAACTCGCGGCACTTCAGGTTCGTTTGCCGCTCGCGCTCCCGTTGCCGGCAGAGTGGGCGGTTGCAGACCTCAACGCCGGGGAGAACGGGCGCAGTGCAGTGCTGGCATTTGAAGAGCATTGAGACCTCCACGGGGGTTTCACCTACTCTTCATTGTCCCAGGCGTGCGTTCTTCTGCCTGTTTTGCCGCTGTGGATAAGAAACCGGCGCGGCACTGACTGTGATAGCGTGAGGGTATTATTCCTCACCACTCGAACGCTGCGACTGTGAGCCGGTGAGGAACATGGCCGCAGCGTTCGGGTACAAGTAACTTATGGAAATACGTGCAAGTGAGTACGCATCGCGGGCAGCACTCGACGAGTTTGTCGGGAAGCTCTCCGACGATGAGCGAAAGGCGACCGCGATAGCCGGCACAACGGCCGAGCTCGCGCGCCTCAACCTGTCATCGCGAACGAAGGTCTACGGCGTCCCCTGCGTCGCCGAGGACCAGGAGGCCCGGCCCGTATTCGAGCGGCCTTCCCGCGGCATCGAGCAGCCAAGCGGCCTCAACGGTGCTCTTAAAAAGCGTAACCGCAACTAGCTATGCCCGATCAGATTACCGCAGTCGTCACTGGCTCACGGGCGCGCGCCAAGATCCTTGCCGGCGTGAACAAGGTGTACGACGCCGTGCGCCTTACCCTTGGCCCGCAGGGGCGTAACGCGCTCCTGCCGCGCGGCTGGAACCGCGGCCCGAGGATCACCAACGACGGCATCACCGTTGCCGAGAACGCCCGCCTTCTGGCGGACCCGCATGAGCGCCTTGCCGCGGAAGCCTTCGTGGAAGCCTCAAAGCGCACCAACGAGCTCGCAGGCGACGGCACGACCGGCACCGCCGTTATCGCGGGGCACCTCATCAACCGCATCTTCGGGCAACTCTCCGAGGAGGACATCCCGACGGTCGAAGTCGCCGGCCAGGAGCGCACCGGCCACAAGGGCGTGCGTACCCTTCGCAAGGAGATGAAGGACGCGAAGGACGTGGTGATTGCCCAGATCAGGAAGCGCGCCGCCAAGATCGAGACACTCGAGGAGCTCGAACGCATCGCCACCATCTCAATCGGGATCGAGGACGAGGGCATCGCGAAGACGGTCGCCGGCATGGTGTGGGAGATCGCACGGGACGCTGACGGCGAGTTCGTCGACAACTTCATCGACGTGACCGACGGTTTCAAAGGAGAGATCGAGACCGAGATCATCCGCGGCATGCGCTACCCGGCGAAGGTTCCGCACCGCGCCTTCCTCACGAACCCGAGCCGCTTCGAGATGGTGGCGGAGGACGTGCCGGTTCTGATCACGAACCACAAGCTCGACGACGTGTACGCGTTCGTGGAGGTGCTCAATCGGCTGAAGCTCACCAAGGCTGCGATCTTCGCGCCGGACTTCTCGAACACGGTGCTCACCAGCATCATGAAATCGAACAAGGATGCGGGCTGCGCCATCTACCCCGTGAAGTGCCCTGCGCTTCGCACCGAGCAGCTTGAAGACCTGGCCGTCTACACGGGCGCGCAGCTCGTGAACAAAGACCTCGGGAGGAAGCTCTCCACCGTGGTTCAGGAAGACCTCGGTTTCGCGGAGAAGATCGTCGTCAAGGATACGGAGAACAAGGACGACGCCATCTTGATCGGCGGGAAGGGCGAGAAGGTGAAGCGGGGCGACGACACCCTCATCTCCGAGCGCCAGCGCATCCTTAAGGAGCAGATGGCCGAGGCCAAGAACGACCTCTCCAAGATGCAGCTAGAGCGCCGCATCGCGAACCTCTCTGCGGCTGTCGGCATCATCCGTGTCGGGCAGTCGACCACGGGGGAGGGGCTCTTCCTCAAGCTCAAGATCGAGGATGGCGTGTTCGCCTGCCGGGCCGCTCTTCAGGAGGGCTACGTTCGCGGCGGCGGCCTCTGCCTCAAGGAAATCGCGGAGGAGATACCCGAGAACATCCTCACCGAGAGCCTCAAGGCCCCCTACGACCAGATACAGAAGAACGCAGGCGGCAAGCTCGACATCGGTGAGGACGTGATCGATCCCGCGAAGGTCATCCGGCTTGCGGTGGAGCACGGCGTGTCGATCGCCGCGACCATGATCACCACCGACATCTGCATCCCCGAGCTCCGCGAGAAGAGCCCGGCCGAGGGCTACCAGGCCGTGGCCGACGCCATCAAGCAGATCGCGTACTGGCAGGCCCGCCAGCACGGGATGATCAAGGAGAACGAGGACTACGCAGAGGTGATGCGCAACCAGCAGTTCGAGGAGGCGATGCTCACCGACAAGGGCTAGCAATGATTTCCCGCGAATTGGCGAAGATGCTTGAGGCAGCGGGCTATGACAACGGCGGCGTGCCGATGTTCATTGAGGACGACTTCTTTCCGCCCTCACTCTCCGAGCTGATCAAAGCGTGTGGCGACCCTTTCTATTCGCTCGTGTATGCGACCGATAACGATTGGCGTTGCTTTAGCGAAACGGACAGCTTCAACACCGTGGCAGTCTCGAACGGTCGCACCCCGGAAGAAGCCGTCGCTAGGCTCTGGCTGGCGCTGAAAGGGGTATAATTCAGACATACCCATAACCAGCACAGCTATGCCGCAATCAGCCGCAGCACGCATGAAGCTCATGAAAGGCGACAGCTTCTTCAAGAGGGTCAAGCGTTCGTGGGACACCCTCCGCAAGACCCCCTTCAAGCCGATGAACGACAAGGACATCACGAAGGGGCCGCAGTACTAGCCTCACCACACCTGGCGTATGCCAGCAAAGACAGCATCCAAGCCAAAGAGTAAAACGAAGGAGCAGCCGGTCTCGACCGAGCTTGTTCCCTACAGCTTGGCTGACATTCAGGCGATCACCACGACGCTGAACGAAGCTCAGAAGATGTTCTGTTGGTACTTCGTCTTCAACGACGAGCTTCGGAACAATGCCACGCGCGCGTACGCCTTCGCCTACGGCTACGACCTAGACGATGAGACCAAGTATCCTAAGGATGACGCGGTGTGGGACTTCGACGACGAAGGGAAACCAACCAAGGTCATTCGCGACAGCAGCTACGAGCGGGCATCGAGCGTGTGCAGCTCAAACGCCCACCGTCTGCTGACGAATGCTGAGGTTCAGAGCTACATCGTGAAGCTCCGAAACACCCTTCTTTCCGATGAGATCGTGGACGCCGAGCTTGCCAAGGTCATTGTTCAGGATCACGACCTCGCGCCGAAGGTGAAGGCGATCCAGGTCTATAACGAACTGCGCAAGCGCACGGGTGACGATAAAGGGCCGCCAGGTACGCTCGTGCAGAACTTCACGCAGATTAATATTCATCCGTCACAGCAGGCATGAACCTCTTCCTCCTGCGGGTAGCGCTATCCAATCCGCACATCACGTTCGCCTACCGCATGTGCATGCTTCGACGTGCCCTCTGGGGTCACGTGTGTCTGCGCTGCATCCCTTCAGGGCAATTGACCGCAGAGCAGCTCGACGCGGCCATTCTCACTCTTCGCCGCCAGCGCGACATCCACGATGGAGCCCCGCGCCCTTGATATACACCCGAACCCCAAGCAGTACCTTGCTTGGCAGGCGCTCCAAGACCCGAACATCGCGGAGATCCACTACGGCGGCGCTGCCGGCGGCGGGAAGTCATGGCTAGGCGCTGAGAGCCGGCTAGCGCGTGCGATCCACTACCCCGGCTACAAGAGCTTCATCGGGCGCAACGAGCTCAAGCGCCTCATGGCGACGAGCTACGTCACGTTCACAAAGGTGGTGGCCTTCCACAAGGTGGACCCGGCGCTCTGGCACCTGAACGGCCAGTACAACTACATCGAGTTTTGGAACGGCAGCCGCATCGATCTTCTCGACCTCAGCCACAAGCCCTCCGATCCCATGTACGAACGGCTCGGCTCCCTTGAGTACACCGACGGCTGGATCGACGAGGCCGGCGAGGTGCCCTTCATGGCGGTGGACATCCTTCAGTCCCGCATCGGCCGGCACAACAATTTTAGGGGCATCAACCCTGAGACCGGCCAGGAAGAGGAGCGGATCGCCAAGCCCGATACGCTCTACACCTACAACCCGAACAAGGGCTGGGTTCGCCGCATCTGGAAGCAGTGGAGGGACGGCACGCTCGCGCCCGACATCGTGTTCATCCAGGCGTTCTACGACGACAATCCGCACACCAAGGACATCTACGGCAAGCAGCTCGACCGCATCAAAGACCCGGCCATGCGGGCGCGTCTCAAGCTCGGCTCCTTCGACTACGACGACGACCCAGCGACGCTCATCGACAGCGATGCGGCCATCGACCTGTTCACGAACACCGTGCCAGAGAGCGAGGACCGGTTCATGTCGATCGACGTGGCCCGGCATGGCGTCGACAAGACGGTCATCTACCTGTGGAAGGGCTGGCGCTTGTACGGCGTGCGCATCTACCAGCGCCAGGACACGGCCGTCACCGCCACCAAGGCCAAGGAGATCGCGGCCAGGGAGGGTATTCCCTACAGCCAGATCATCGCGGACGAGGACGGCATCGGCGGCGGCGTCATCGATCAGATGCGCGGCATCCAGGGATTTATCGCCAACTCACCTGCGCTTGAGCACCCGGATAACGACGAGCAGGAGAACTTCGCGAGCGTGAAAGCGCAGTGCTCCTACAAGCTCGCCGAGAAGATCAACCGCCACGAAATGGCGATCCGGATCGACGAGGGGCAGTTCGTCTCCGAGGTGCCGGGCCTGACCCAGGAGGTGTGGCGCGACATGTTCATTGAGGAGCTTGAGCACATCAAATCCAAGACCTCGACGACCGACACCAGGCTGCGCGTCTTGTCCAAGGAGGAGGTGAAGGAGGCGCTCGGTCGCTCACCCGACTTTAGCGACACCGCCATGATGCGCATGCGCCTTGAGTACGCATCGAGCGTGAAGATGAAGGGCGTCAACGTGCATCGGCCAACGTGGAAGAGCTACAATCGCCGATGAAGTTGTACACACCTTGCGTTGGGGATTACGCCGTTGCGCAATCTATAATTTAAGTATCCATGATTGGAGAGAAAACCAGCTCCTCCGCTATCTCCGCCTACGCTCCCTCGAAGCCTGTCGCTGATTTCACCGCGGGCGTGCAGAAGGACTATGGCTACGGCAACGAAATCCTGCACCGGCCCTGGCAGGAGCTCAACAATCGCAGCGTGATCGAGGACATGAACCGCGGCCAGCGAACGTTCAACGCGTTCGTGGACGAGGGCGAGGAGGACCCCGCTGAGGCGTGGAAATGGCGGGGCACCAGGAGCAAGGCCCGCAACAAGGCGACCGCGCTGCATGCCCAGCTGACCGCCGGCTACATCTTCCCGTCCTTCCTGGCGCAGAACGAGGACGACGAGGAGGATCGCGACTTCTCGGAGATGATGGACAACTCCGTCGAGTGGCTCGGCCACAACTCCAATTACAAGAGCTCCTTCCTCGCTGTCTCGATGGGCATGCTCGTGAACCCCGTGACCTATCTCGGGGCCGAGTGGAACCAGGTGTACCAGACGGTGAAGGAGCGCACCGACGAGGGCCTCACCAAGCGCGAGATCCTTGACGAGGTGCTCTCCGGCTACAACGCCCCGGTCTATTCGGCCGACCAGGTGCTTATCGCCAACGCCTACGATCAGAACATCCAGCGCCACCGCTTCAACATCACCCGCAAGTTCATCGAGTACGGGGAGGCGGAGGCCCGCTATGGCTGGCATCCCTACTTCGAGCACGTGCAGCCGGGCGTGCAGACCTTCTACAGCGACGACGACGGCCTCTTCTACGACATCAAGGACGAGGATCACCCGACCTTGGTGGAGGAGGTGACGTACAAGAACCGGCGCGACGATACCGAGGTGTGCTTCGTCAACGGCATCTACATGGGCCGGCTGGACGACGGCGGGTCAGAGCAAGACATCGAGCACAATCCGATGCGCCACCGCGATAACCGGGGAGCGCCCAAATACAACCTCGTGCCCTTTGGCTACCACCGCATCACCGAGCACTTCTTTTTCTACAAGTCCCTCATGGCAAGCCAGTACTGGGACAACCGGCTCATCGACGCGCAGTACGAGCTCGCGATGAACCGCGCCTTCCTTGAGGCGAACATGCCGATGGGCTTCAGCGGCGTGGACGACAAGATCGATAGCGAGGTGATCTTCCCGTCGGCGACCATCACCTTCAAGAACGACCAGGCGAAAGCCTTCCCGCTCCTTCAGCCGGGGGGCGCAGAGACCATGTTCCGCGCCATGCGCGAGACGGAAGCGTCGATGGACGAGAGCTCCCTCTCGGAGACCTCCGCCGGGCAGCTCCCGCCGGCGTCCACGAAGGCCACGGCGATTGCCGTCGCCGAGAACAACGCCCGCAAGAACATCCTTGGCACTGGCAAGACCCTTGCCGAGAGCATGGTGCAGTACGGCAGCCTCATGGCCGACATCGTGGTCAACAACCTCTCGACCGCCGAGGTGGACGAGCTCGTTGGGGAGAACACCCGCTTGAAGTACCGCACGCTTCTCCTCAAGGCGAAGGTGGTGGACGGTCGCCAAGTCGACAAAGTG
>Ga0196963_10000337_pt1 | contig 44396 bp, 67 predicted proteins | sample S1_5metaG_FD_148600 | JGI IMG/M metagenome (GOLD analysis project Ga0196963, IMG submission 148600) | Soil microbial communities from Anza Borrego desert, Southern California, United States - S1_5 | ecosystem: Environmental > Terrestrial > Soil > Desert | place: USA: California | collected... | reverse complement strand
TGACGATGTCCGGCCGCACCACGCGGGTGTCGCCGTCTTTGTCTTCTTTGTCGTGCGCGATGAGCAGGACGTCTTTGCCGTAGGTCCGCAGCGTCGCGATCCACTGCCGGAAGCGGTTCTTGAGCACGCCCCAGCCCTGCTGACTGAGATTGCCGCCCGGCCCGAGCTTCGGCGTTTCGCGGATGATGTCCGCCGTCATCAGATCGAGACAGCGGCCAACCGTGTCGACGACGATCGTGGCGTAGGGGTCGAGCGCGGCGCGCGCCTCCATCAGTTCGATTACGTCCGCCCAGGACTCGATCGCGAGCGTGTCGCGCCGGTTCGCGGCCCGATGCGCGCCCTTGTCAAAGTCCAGCGTGAGCGGGTCCGTGGCCGAGTAGCCGAGCGAGGATTTGCCGATGCCCGGCTGCCCGAACAGCAGAAACACGGGATGGGCTACCAGAATTGGTTCGGTTGCCTTTATGATCCGCATGACGTTGTAGCGCCTCCGTCGCGCTGCGATGTCTGGCCGGTGTTCGCAGCACCGGCCTTCGTGTTGTTAGCTCGCCTTTTCCTGCGGGATCGCGATCATCAACGTGGTCACGACGCCGCTGTCCTCTTCGGCCTGCACCGCCAAGAGCGCCCGCTGAAACTTCCTGTGTGGCACGGCCTTGATCCGCTGCCAGGAAATCGACTCCTGATCCTTGAACCCGCGCTGCAAGACCGAGACGCTGATGCCCATGAACGCCGCCAGTTCCTTCGGCTCGAGCTTCGCGCGCCGCATCGCCGCTTCCACCATCGCGCCGGCGGGCTCCGCCACTTTCTGACGCTCGGTTTCGCCCCGCGCCTCGCCGTGCTTCAAATTCCGCAGTGGCACGGTGTCGAGCGCCGCACTACCTTTGGAGCTGCTCATGGCGTTAGGGCCGCACCCCCGCCGCATCGAACACGCGCTGGTTCCACCGCCGTCGCGCGTGATCCACTTCGCACTCGGCAGCCTCGCGCGGACACCGCCAGGCCTGCGCCGCCTCGGCGGACCAGTAGGGCAGCGAGATCGCGCCACACGAACAGCGGCCGTAAAAATCCCCGTAGGCCGGTTCGACTCGTTCCACATGCAGCAGATCGGGCGCGTACGCCTGCGCGTCCAGCTGGCGCGCGTGCGGCGGGCGCTCGCCACGCTCCGACGGGAACGGCTGGCGCTCGAACAGTTGATCGCCGAAGGCCCACAGCAGCATCGGAAACGGCATGGCTAAGCCGCCGACGCTGCGGGTATAGTGATGGGGAAATGCATTATGCAAACTTCGGAAATACCGAACTTTTCACAATGCATCTTATGCGACCTGCAAAGTTTCTGGCGCATTTGCCACCCTAAAGTCAGGCGGCCGACCGAGAAGTTTGGGTTTCCCGAACCTTCGGCCATTGTGCAATGGCCCGGATCGAGACGCCCGTGATCTCGTTCAGCACGATCGCCTTGCGTAACGAACACCGCCGGGAGCCTTTCAGGATGTTCGACAAGTGCCCCTCACTCATCGTTTCCCCGCGCTCGCGCAGCAACGCGAGCAGCTGGCGACCGTTCGTCCCGGTCTTCTCCATCCATTCCTGAAGCGACTCACACGGCTTTGGGGTTCGGGATTTCCTAACCACACGCGAACGATACGCCCAATAGTTTCGCTTGTCAATAGGCAAATTCGGACAACCCGAACTTTTCTATTGGGCGCTGACGGCCTGTGGTACAGGAGAGCCCGGAACCGTGCCGACCCGCTACGACTCCCCCGTCGTGCGCCTCAAGCGCCGGATCGCCGACCGACTGGACGAGGACCGCGACAAGCCGATGGCCTTGCGCCGAACCCAGAAGGGTCTCGCGGACAAGCTCGGCGTCACAAAATCGACGTTGCACGAAATGTTGAACGGCCACGCCGCCCAACAGGGCGCGCTCGCCAGACTGGACGTGATCGCCGACTACCTCGGCATGTCGCCGGCAGAACTGGTGAAATCTGAGCGGTCGCGGCTGATGGAGTTGTCGATTGCCGAGCAGCGCATCATCCAGCAGTGGCGCGACTGGCCGCGGGAAGTGCGCGCCACCGTCCTGAGATTATTCGACTACTTCGGCGGATTGCTCCCCGAGGAACAGGAGGCCCGCGAGTACGGCTACCTCTTACGGCAGATCAAAGATCCGGATCTGCGGGCGCGGATGGTGGGGGCGCTTCGCGACGCTGTGAACTCGCAGCGAAAATGGCGGCCAGCATCACCAGCGTCCGACGCCGATACACATCGCAGTCACGATACGACCGCAGGAGCACGAAGACATCCGGGTCAAACATGACCGGCCTGCCAGAGTCCGACGCCGCCGCTGCACGGTCCATACGCCGCCTCCGACCTTGGGGAGAGGTATAGGGCCGTCAAACTAGCACAGCTCTGCACACCACGCCAGCACACAAGGCGTAAGGCGCGCACGAAAAGCGTGCACGTAGGACACAAGCGGACTGTCTGCTACACTCTGACCAGCACAGACCAGCAGCCAGCAGCGACACTGAGCTACGACACCCAAAGGACGGCAAGGGGCCGGGGCAACCCGGCCCGTTGTCTGTACGGGTGGCCCGTGCGCGGTCGCCCCAATCCTCGGCGTCTAGGGCCGCCGGTTCCAGCGGATCAGGGACCGCGCACGAGCCAACTTACTGCCGACCCATCACCGTCACCCCTGCCGTCGCGCGCCACGGGCGCCCCTCGGCCCGCTCCACGATCGCAGTGACGGTGTAGACACCGGCCGGCACGTCCTTGAAGGTCACCCAGCGCGTCCGCGGCGCGTGGTCGCCGTCGAGTTGTTCATAGCTGCTGGTGTCGTAGTCGTCACCGTGCAGCGCCACCGTCAGCCCGCGATTCTCGGCCTCGGGTTCGACGCGCACCCGGAGACGAATCCAGGCCGGCTCGAATACGAAGTAGCCGCTTTCGACCGTGACCGTGACCGGCTCGAGCAGCAGACACGCCAGCGTGACGCCCAGCACGAGCATGACCGCGACCGGCAGGCGTGGATCGTCGTCGTCGCGAATTAACGGCACGGCTCACGGCCCGTCGATCAGATTGCCGGATACGTCCGTCTCGACCTTCACCGGCCAGACGATCACGCCCTCGGCGTTCACGCGGCAGCGTCGCGAGCAGCAGGAACACTCCGCAACGATGACGCCCTTGCCGTCGCTGGCCACTGGCGTCAGCGTGTTGTCGGCATCGCAGAAGGGGCACTCAGGCAGCGTCACGGCTGGGCACCGACCGCGACGCGCGGCACATTGAACGGTCGCGGCGGGCGCGTGGGCGCGTGGTTCGTCGGCTGCGTCCGCAGCACCGTTCCGTGCTCGTCGTACCAGAGACAGCGCCCGCAGCCGTTGCAGAACTGCCAGCCATCGGAGAGATGCTCCCGGTGCGACGCCGGCGCGCCGCAGATCGGGCAGTCGTCTTTCATGGCTCGCTCGCTGCGTCCTTCAGGACGTGTACCGGCCCATTCGTCAGGAGCCGATTGGCGACGTTCAGGCCCGCGAGCACTAGGCCGAGTGTCTCGGCGTTGATCGGCAGTCCCGGCACCAGCAGGGACGCGACGCCGACCGCGTTGATCCAGAATGTCTTCGAGAGAAAAATGTTTTTCGACTTCATACCGTGAGCCTCCGGATGCCGAGCACGTCGGCTTCTTTGAACGTCGCCACCGTCACCGCATTCCCCTGATTGCCGCCGAGCAGCGCAAACGATCCCGTCGTCGGGTCATACCCGCCCGCGTAGAAGCCGACATGCCCCTGCATTGGATTCGTGCCGCGCTTGAGGATCACCACGTCGCCGACCTGGGCAGTCCGCAGCGTGTCGATGGCGATCCCCACGGTGAGCCACGAGCGCGCCGCCGCCGATTTCGAGCGGGGCAACCGCGCCAGCCACGCGACCCCATTGACGAACGCCGAGCACCACGGCGTTTCGTCCGGGGTCTCCGGTCCGTAGCCGCACTTGGTGAAGCACCACTGAATGAACGGATCGTGGCTGTCGCCGGTGAGTTCGCGGAGTTCGCCGACGAAGCGCTGTGCGAGGCCGTAGAGCGTCATCACCGCACCCGCTGCAGCAACGTCTTGATGTCCTGCCGCATTTCGCGCAGCAGTTCATCCTGACTGTCGACGCGGGACTTCAGGACCGCAACGTCCATCTGGAGCGCACCCCAGGCGAGCAGGATGCCGATGCCCCAGGTGACAACCCGGTCGAACCACTTCCCGTTGCCGTTCTTCAGGTGCGGCGCGACGGCGGCGGCCAGCCGTTCCGCGGAAGCGTGATCTAGTGGCGAGTATCGTGATGGCCCATCCATCCCCCGTGTTCCCGATCTGCCGCGCTCGCAGAACGGTAGTACACTTACAAATTGCCAGTGGCTGTCACGCCTGACGACTTGGCTCGCATCGAAGCCGCCCTCGTCGCCCTCCAACGTGACGTGACGCGACTTCATCACACGATCGCGTATTACATGGTGTTCTGGGCGGTCGTGCTCATCGTCTTAGCCGTCCGGTCCTGTTAATGGATCGCTGGCGACAGCGCTACGTCGACTCCCTCATCGAAACCGGTTTCTACCTCGCCGTGGTGTTCCTGCTCTCGCTCATCGCGCTGGCGTTGCTGCTTCACCTTCTCGGTCTTCCGCAGCCAGCGGCAACGCCCGCACCCCTTGCTGACGCGCCAGCGTCAGAATCTCACTCGCCGCCGCCGTTGCTGCGGCCTTATTCCCAAGCTTTACCTGCATCCCGTGCGTCAGCGCCTTGACCACGCGCGGAGAGCGCAACAACTTCGACACGGCGCCCGATGACAGCACCAGCGGGATGCCTGTCGTTGGGCTCGTAATAATGAGCCCGACGCCCGTCGCCCACGAGGCCGCAGTCAGTGCCGTCCCGCTCGGATTCGGACTCTCAGCGGCCTTCTTTGCCAGCAGGAAGAAGTGATCCAAATCCTTGATAAGCGATGAATTGCGGAACAGCAGTTTTTTCGTTTCCGGTCCAAGGTTCTGCCACTTCTGCCAGATGCCCTGCGTCCGGCCGAAACTGCCTTCCGCCGTCGCCGTGCCGAGCAAGTCATCCAAATAGGCTCGCCCGAGCTTCGGCATTTCGGCTGGTGCGTGCTGCGCGATCTCACGGAGACGCTCGATCCCGGCGTCCTTCTGCCAGGTCGCCTGATTGAAGACCTGCACCGGTTCTTCGCGCAGGCGCCGAAGCAGATCGCCTGCAGCGTGCTTCGCGACCGTCGCGCGCCGTCCTTCTAAGAGTGCATCGAACGCCGGCCGCCCAGCACTCAGAGCCGTGGCGCGAACCGCTTCATCCAGCGATTTCACCGCCGCAGCGGCCAATCCCTGACTCGCATCGCGGAGCTCAGGCAAATCGGCGCCACGACCGATCGCCTTAATGGCCCCGAGATCGGCATCGGCGACGGAGAGCGGGGCGAAGTCTTTGCCGTTGATGATGTTTTCGATCGCCGTGAAGCCTGGTGAACTCCGCTTGATCGTCAGCGGCAGCTGCCGATTGAGCCGATCGAAGATCGGTCGGAGGGCCGTCTTGACGGGCCGCATATCCACCGGCAGCGCCATCTGTTCGGTCACCGGCACCGTAATCGACCCGCCGCCGGCCACGCGCCCAGGCTGCTGCGTCGTGATGGTCCGCAGGTTCGCCGGATCGGCTTCAATCGCCCGCAGCTTGTCGTATGCGGTCGTGGCCTGAGCATGGAAGTCGCGAACGCGCGTCTGCACAGCATCGCGGACGCCCTGCCCAGCCTGCTCCGGTGAGACCGCCGGACCGGGTCCGCCGCCGCGGCTCGGATTGGTGCGGCCGGCGAGCCGTTCCCCAACTTGCCGGAACGCATCGGCCGACGTCTGCTCAGCACGTTCCGCCACCACGCTGCCCAACGGTGAGCGGTCGGTCATCGCCTGCGTGTTACGAATGAACCGGTTGCCGGTGGCCGTAGCGGCGTCAATCGGAATGCCTTCACGTTGGCCGAACGCCACGGCCGCGCGTTCGGCGGCGTTGGTATTCTGCGCAGGCGCGGGAAGCCGAATGTTGCCGACGCGCTTCGCGGCAACCGGCACGCCGAGCGATGCGCCGAGCCCAACCGAACGACCAATGCCGCGCCCGATTTCGCCTTCATGGAGATCCTGGGTCGCTTGGTCAAGCGTCGAGCCGAGGCCGGGGATACCGTTGAGGACGTACTTGGCCGCCTTGGTGATCCCGGTCATCACGTCGCCCTGCGCGAAGGCCTCGCGCGCTTCGTCGTAGAGCCGCTGATTCTCGGCCCCGATGCCCTGCGCCACACCGCCAACGTCCTCCGCCAGTCCCTTCACCGCGCCGACGGGATCACCGCTGAGCGTCGTCTGGAGCGCCTCGGCCACCGAGGTGTTCGCCGCCTTGAGCATCGGCAGCGGATTCACTGTCTCAACAGCGGCTTTGACACCTTCCCATGTATGCGCACCTACCCCAGTGGTGCGTGCGGCCCCGAGCGCGAACTGGCTAAACCAATCGCCCGTCGTCTTATTCGGTTGCGCCGCGAACTGATCGAACCAATCCGGCATCACTGCACCACAGTCGCGCCGCGGCGCTTGGCTTCGTCGACCTGATCGCCAGGCACCAGCAGATCCCGTCCGTCCGGCGCTTTCATCGGCACCATGCCCTGCATCCCGCCGACGTTCTCAAGCCCGAACATCTGATCGAAGTCCATGACCACGAGATTGGCCGGTACGCGCATCGCTTCCGCGCGGCGCCGATAGACGTCATTGATCCCGCGCTGGCGCTTCTGCGCCTGCAGAAACTGATTTTCCGACTGCTTCAGGAAATCCTTGCGCTGCTCCGGCGTCAGCCGCTCACCGGTCAGCAGTTGGTTGTAGATGTTCCGGATCTGCTCTGGCACGCCAGCCGCGTTCTGCGCCGTAGCCTGCTCGCCTTCTCGCACCGTCGACCCAGGATCGTTCTGCTTCATGAACGAGAAGATCATTACGAGATCGCCGGCCGCCGACGGGTCGCTTGCCGCGGTCTTGATCGTCTGGTACGCCTGCGCGCGCACGACGTAGTCCTTGGAGTCGCGAGCGAAGTCATCAGACAGCGATTTCGCCCAACTCTGTTGCATGGGCGACAGCTGGCCGGCGTTCTGCTGCAATACGGCCAATTGCGCGTCGCGGATCGCGGCGAGTGTCGGATCGACCTGCGGCGGCGCGTCTTTGACGTTCTGCAGCGGCTGATCGCTGCCGGGCGCGAAGTACTGGCCGGTCTCCGGGTCAAAGTTCGCCATGCCGGTAAAGCCCTGCGCCTGGACGTTCTTCGACTGGAAGTTGCGCGGCTTCGGCGCGCCCTGCGCGACCACCTGCCCCGTCAGCGGAACCGTGAGCGTTTCCCCAGCGCCCAGCTTGGTCGGCTCCATCAGCTTCGCGCGCATCGCGGCCGCCATGACCTCTTCTATCGACTTCGGCGTCACGGAGTAGCCGGGCACCCCAAACTCCTGTGAGCCGGGGATCTCGAATGTCTTCCGCGCTTCGGTGGCCTGCACCGGCAGCCCCACTTCGTTGACTGCCGTGATCGGACGCGCGGAGACCCCTTGCCCAGCGCCAAACGGGGCCGCTGGTGGCGCGGCCGACGGCGCCATGCCAGGCGGCGGCGTGGGCGCACCCATCGGTGACACCATCGTTTTGACAAGGTCGTTGATCGACTGCCCTTCGTGTGCGGCGGCCGCTTCCTTCGCGCCGGCGCGCTGTCGCTCAAAGACCTTCCAGCGACCCTCGAGCTCAATCTGCTTCTGCTGGTGCTTCAGCGCATCGATTTGGAGCTTGCGCAGTTCCTCGTCTTTCGCGTCCTGCTCTTTCTGGCGACGCTGCTGCGTGCCCGCTTCCAGCCCGCGCAGAAAGTTCTCAGCGAATCCGTTCACGGGCCTACCCTACCAATCCCGGCGACGGCGGCCGCCACGGCGTGATCCCCGGTGCCCAGGCGCGCCGACCGACCGTCGGTCCAGCGCCCCCGGCCCCGCCGAACTGTCCTTGACCCACCAGATACCCGAGCATCGAGCCGAGATCCGAGAACCCGCCGCCCAGCATGTTGCCGGGCTGCGTCCCGGTCGTAGTCGTGGTGCGCGGCTGCAGCGCCATCAGGTGACTCCCCAGCCCGAGATCCTGCTGCTGCATGTCGCGCTGCAGCAGGGGGAGACTGTTCACGAGTTGGGCGATCGAGCCGGCGCGCGCGCCCTGGAACCGCGAGATCGCCGCCCCCGCCACCGGCGAATCACTCAACCCGCGGGCCGTGAGATCGGCATTGAGCGCCGTCTGCGCGTTCCCAAACGTGCGGTTGATGTTTTGCGTCTCCTGCGTGCGGTAGCCGGAGAGATCGGCACTGCCCGCCAGACGCTGGCGGATCGTGTCCATCAGGAGCGTGTTCAGCCCCTGTGCCTCAGGGGAGAGCGCCTGCGTCGTGGTGGACGTGGTCTGCCGCGCGCGGTTGTTCAGCGCGCCACCGAGAAAGGAGATGCCCGAGAGGGCCAACGGCAAGAGCGGGAGCGGCATAGGTCAGAGCCTCATGTACGGACGTGCGTTGTAGTAGGGCGGCAAGGCGTCATCGCCCCCCGAGCCGCTCGGCGCGCCGCTGGTGAAGGACGCAATGTCGGTGTCGTGCGTGTGCCCGTCACTGGCGACGGTGGCGCCGGCGCCGGCTTGCACCGTGGTCGTGTTCGACGGGGTGCCGCTCGTGGTATTCGGCGGATTCACCGCGTGCGTGTGCGTCGTCGCGCTGCCCCCGGTGCCGCCGGTTGCCCCAGCCACGGACCGCAGAAATCGACTATCGGTCGTGAGATCCGGTACGGTCACCGTCGTGGTGCCCCCGGTCGGCGTCGAGCGCGTCACCCCGGCGGTGCCGTCGCAGAGCTGCCAGCCGGTGCCCGGTGCGAAGTCGGCATGGAGCGTGACCGGGAAGTAGACGATCTGCCCGCGGGCGGGTGCGCCGGGCGCGTCTTCCCACGCCGATCCCGTCCACCGATAGGCGCGCGCGAAGTCCGTCGCGTAGTAGAGATAGCCGGCATCGTTGGTGGTCAGGCCGGTCGTGATCGCCGCAATCAGCCCGCGCTGCATCCCAGCGAGGTACTGCCAGACGGCCCCGGTGCTCACCCACGTGACGTAGGTTCGATCGGAGGCCACGAACAGCTCGCTCTTGTGCGCCGTCGCCGCCCCACGCTGCGCGAACGCCCCCACGCGGATCGGCCCGTCGATCAACGGCCCCTCGGCGTCCTCGTCCTCCGTCAGTTCGTCGCGGAGCGCGGCGATCGCGGCGTCCAACTGGCCTACTGTCGCGGCATCCTGCGCGCCGGTGCCATCGAGCAGGTTGATCAGCCGCCGCCGTTTCCAGTCGTACGGCGTGGTCTGCCCGAGCGCCGACACGAGCGCGTCGACGTCACGGAACGCCCGCTGCACCTCCGGCAACGTGAGGGCGGAGGGAGTCAGCATTAGGCCGCCACCTCCACGCGCGTTTTCGCCAGTTCCGTTTCGTGACCGGTGACCCGATACCGCGGCTCGAGCCAGTAGAGATAAAAGGCACTCGACGCCGAGAAGACGAACCGGACCTGCCGGCCGCGCACCGTCCGCGCCAGCACGGCGTCATAGGTCGTAATCGGATGGCCGCTGCGCGCACTCACCGTGATCGGGGTCTGCGCCACGTCGTCGACGTAGGGCGTCACCGTCAGGGTGCCGGTCAGCTTGGCCTTGAACGTCACCAGGCGCAGCCACACCGCCCGCGTGCCGAGATCGATCGGCCCGGAATCCCAGAGCGTCCGCCCCAGCGGCAACGTGGCATCGACGAGCGGTGCCCAGTCGTAGAGCTCGACATTGCCGTCCACCGTAAACGCGACGTCCGTCGCCAGCTGCGGGCTGCTGAACGAGTGCACGATCTCGTCGGGTTCGTTGGCATCGGTCGTGGCCGTGAACGCCGTCTGATTGACCCCGTCGAGAATCGGGATGAACGTCCGCGTGCTGCCGAGCGTGCAGGCGCGAATCCGCAGGCCGGTGATCTGCTTCGGCCCGGGCGTACCGGCGTTGGTGTCGGGGATGCGCAGGCGCACGGGTTGCGGGAACTTCTGCTGCACGATCGGCTCAAACTCGTAGAGCTCGATGTCACCGTTCGTCCCAAACGCGACGTCGGTGGCAATCTGCTGGGTCGTGAAGTAGTGCAGAATTTCGTCGGGTTCGTTGGTGCCGGTCTGGGCCGTGAACGCGGTCAGCGAGACCCCGTCGACCACCGGGGTGAACTGGATCGTCGCGCCGAGCGTGCAGACACGGAGCCGGAGCCCGATGATCCGCTTGCGGAACGGATACCCGCCATTCGTGTCGGGGAACAACCCCTGCTGAATGGGCGGCATCTCCGACACGACGATCGGATCAATGGCGTAGAACTCGAACCCGGTCGGCTTGCTGATCTTGGCCCACAGGTCGCGGCCGACGACGTTCTGAAACGTCATCGCGCGTGAGAGCACGTCGCTCGTGTTGATGGTGTGGCTCGGCTGATCCAGGTCATCGACCACCGGGATCACCGTGGCCGGACCGGCCAGGGTGTCGATGGTGATCCGTAGGCCGGTGTACCGCTTGCGCCGCGTCCCGCGGGCTTCGGGCTTCGGTTCCGCATACACCACGATCGGGGGTCGTTCGCGATACGTGACCGTGAAGTCCTACCAGAGGAACGTGGAAAAACTGCCCGTCACGCGCAGCTGGATCTGTCGGAAGGCCGCGATCCCGTCGAGCGCGGCCGCGACCGGCGTCAGGTCCGAGCCCGCCACCGCAAAGGTCGTGGCCGTGCTGCCCGAGCCGTCCAGGTGCACACCGACCGTGGCCGTGGCCCCGCCGGTATTCGCGCGTACGCGCGCTTCCCAGCCGTCTTTCCGATTGTTCGGCTGCCCGTTGTCATCCACGGGCGTCCAGAGCACGACCGGGATGTTGGCGCCCTCGTCTTGCGTGCCGGTGTCGAGCGTCCACACGAACCCCGCGGTGTCGGAGGCGATGAGCGTCCCGTCCGGTTCCCGGTAGATGCAGCGCCAGTTCGGCGTGTAGGTGTGCCGGTACCACTGCCGCAGGGCCGGCACGTAGCGGTGCAGGACGGTGCTGCTCGTCGTGCTCGCGCCCTCCGGCGTAATCGCCTGAAACCACCCCTTGGTCAGCGCGGCCTTAAAGCGCCCGGTCGACAGATTCACCGGTGAGACGCCGTGTCGCGTGTAGCCGCGGTAGAGCAGATCCACGGCGCCGCTCGTGACCGGCACCTCGGACCCGAGTTGTCGCCAGCCGTCGGAGGCCAGGTAGATCAGCGTGTCGCCGTCCTGCGCGATCGCTGACGCAATCGGCGGCGCGCCGATCCCCATCGGGATCTTGGTGACGTTCACCGTGCCGTCGGCCCGCTGGCTCCAGTCGCCCACCAGGCGGTAGATGTCTTTCGAGGTGCCGACGTAGAGCTCTTCGCGCACCTTTGCGATCCAGTAGGCCGTCTCGGACGCATCGCCGACGCGGATCACCTGTTCGCTGTCGAAGCTGTCGAGATTACGCGGCTGCGAGGGGTAGACGTGCGTCGCCGTCAGGCAGAGCACGCGGTCATAGTGCGGGCCGACGATCGCAATGATGTTATCGGGCGGCGTCGTGTTGGTCGCTTCGAGCAGCAGATTGGCCTCGAGCGCGGCGTCATTGCTGGTGATGTCGTCGATGGTCTGCGCGCCGGCCCACGGGCCACCGGTGAGCACGGCCACGCGGTAGTAATCCCCGAGCGCGTCGTTTTCCCGGTACAACCACAGCTCGTTGACCTGCGTATCGAGCGCGGCAATCACCCCGGCGGCGACTGTCGCCCGCACGCCCTGCGCGGTGGTTTCGATGTCCGCGCTGACGGCCGATGGGGCGCTCTTGCCAAAGTAGGTACCGGTGTTCCGGACCGCCACGAGCCTGTAGCGCTGCACGCCGGTGAGCGGCCGCTGGTTCCCGCCGATGATCCGCCACTGATCGAACCGCACCTGGGCGCTCGTGCTGCCGACCTGCTGATTGACGGTGAGCCGCACCGCACGCACGGTGGACCAATTGGTGCCGGCGGTCGGATTCGCCCACCGCAGCAGATCCCCGCGGCGCACCGAGAGCAGATTCCAGCCGACGCTGAGCGGTGTGTTGGTGCCTTCCTCGACCGACCCGTTAAAAAAGAAGATGTAGGAGTAGACGTCCCGCTGGAACGAGCCATCCCCGACATCGAACCAGAGCACCAGATTGATCAGGTATTCGGGTTCGGTCACATACATGTAGAGCTGAATCTGATCGTCGTCGGTGCCGGTCTGACCGCCTGAGTAGGTGGCGAAGTCGGTCGCGCCGCCGAGGTCGCGCGTGATCCGGCCGCGGCCAGTGGTCGCATTCGGATTGAGGACGACCGCGCCATTCGCGGTGCCGTCGAAGCCGGCCGCGTGGCCGGTCCCGGTGCCGTCGTCTTCCGTCCAGGCGAGGCCAGACTCGCCCGAGTTGAACGAGGCAAACGTGTCACTATCTGCCGCCAGCGTCGTCAACGTCGGCGCGGCGGACGGCGCCGCGATGCCCCACGTGCGCACGGTCGTGCCGTCGTACTTGCGCTTGGTGGTCGACCGCGCCATCAGGATCTGATCGAGATACGACCCGAAGGCGATATCCCCCGAACCGGCAAACCCGGTGCTGACACTGGCGCCGTTGGCGTACACCGCGTTATTGGCCCCGGCCATGCGGTAGCGCGTGCCGGACAGGTTCACGGTGAACAGTGAATGCACGTCGAGGTCGGCGAACGCGACGCCGTTGATTTTCGCGGACCCCCGACGGAGGCCGAGCACCCCGCGCTCATCGAGGACGAGATTGTCCGCCCGCAGCAGGGCCGTCGCCGGTGCGTTGACCGCATCGGCGCTCGGCTGCCAGCCGCCGGAGAAATCGCGTCGCGCGAGCTGATTCATGCGTTAGCTCGTGCCGTAGAGGCCGTCTTTCTTCATGAACGTGCACTGCGAAATCGTGCCGTTGCCCGACTGCGTGTGTGACGCCAGCGCGGCGCCAGCGCCCGATGCCGCGTTCTCGGCATACACCTCGACCCAGACCTCGTTGGCGTAGCCCCACGCCATGTCGCACTGAATGTCCGAACAGTGGAAATGGATTTCAAACGGCTTGTTCGCCGTGCTGTGCGAGGTATTGAGTCCACCGCCGACCAACGTAATCGGGTTGCCACCGATAATCTTCGGCTGCGTCACAGGGTTGCTCTCCGTGGTGCCCTGTCGAATCCGCACGTGATACTCGACGCCGGCGGTCGGCGTGGCAATCGTGACGCGCCCAGTGAGTTTCCAGCGTCCTTTCGGCAGGTACCCGACGAGCCCCCCGCGCATCCCAAGGCCGTCGCCGGGGATCGCCGTGTACAGGGCGACCCACGCGTTATTGGTCAGCGCGATGTTGCCGGTGGAGGCATCGAGCGCGCCGGCGCCGCAGACGATGTGTGGGGGGCGAAGCTCCTTCCGCTGGGTGTTGGGATTCCACGACTCGACCCAGCCTTCGTGGTTTTCGCCGCTCGGGAGCGGCTCTTTCATCAGCACAAACGGGTCCCACGCGCGCCCGCGCCGGTGAAGGTCGCTGTGGCGCGACGCGATCCCCTGAAACCCGCCGCGGGGCATTAGAAATCTCCGTAGCAGCCGGCGACGGTGACCGTCTTGCCCGCCGTGACTGCGGATTTCATGTGTGCCCGCAACGACCATCCGGAGGCCAGATAGATCGAGCGGTCCTCGCGGTTGCCGAACGCTGGGGTGTCTTGGATATTCAACCCATTCACCGCCTTGTCGGTCCCGTTCGTCCCTGATCCGTCGGGCACCGACACCTCGTTGAGGTCGTAGCCGACCGAGCCGTCATACAGCTGCAGACACACGAACATATTTGCGGTGTCATCGCTGATGATGCTCATCACCTCCACGATCGACCCGTTCGCTCCGGCCGTGACGAGCGCTTTGGCGGTCGTGCCGTCGGCGCTGGTGAACTTGGCGCCGAAGTTTTTCGGCGTGTTCGGAAATTGCGGTGTCGCTCCCATCGCGTCCTCTCGTTAGAAGGTCTGAAACGCCTGCAGCTGCGGCACGACCGGATAATCCAGGCGCACGAGATTGGATTTCGGCGCCCCGGCCCCGGAAAACTTTGCGGTTTCTCCCCAGAACACGTACATGACGCGACTGGTGTTGGTGAGCGCGCTGTTCACCTTGTACGACGTGGCGGTCGGCGGAAAGAAGATCCCTGCCTTGGCTGCGGCCGCAGCGTTGACGGCCGCTTGAATCGCGGCGGTGTCGTCGGTCTCCCCGTCGCCCAGCGCGCCGAAGTCCTTGACGTTGTAGAGGCCGGGCAACAGGGTGTGAATCCCGATCTTGTTGCCGGTCGCGGACCCGCCGCCCGGCATCGTGACCGACACGGTGCCGTGTCCGAGATTCAGATCCTCGCCGACCACTTTTTCGTAGGGCACGCTCATCGCTTCACCTCACCACGACGCCGAACGTCCACGGCAGTTGCGGCCGGGGCGGGCCGCTGCGCTGCACGGCCGTCGCGCCGCCCATGCGACTGACGCGGTTGCGCTGCTGGGCCGTCACGCGTGCGGCCCAGCGCGTGACGCTTCGCTGCCAGCGCGCCTCGTAATGCGCCGACAGCTTCAGGTCTTGTGCAGGGCCGGCTTTCTGGTAGCACCGACTCAGCACGTAGTCGCGCAACCCGACGGCGGCGCGGTCCGGCACCTCGAGCGGGGTCGCGTCGGTGTCAAGCGCGCGGCCTTCGCCCCAGTGTTCGATGCGCACGTTCTTCCCGTCCCGATAGACGCGCCGCGGCAGCCCGAACGCCTCCGACCCCATCGGGTGATGCCCTGGCAGGCGGCGCGGACAGCCCCACGTACCGGTGACCGTGCCCGTGGTGACATCGGTCGGGCGCCGCAGAATCCCCCAGCTGCCCTCGACGGTGTAGGCGTCAGCCATCATCGCGGGCACACGGACCTTGCGGATCGTGCGCACGCCCTGCCCCTCGGTCACGAGCGCGTAGACCTCACCCTCAGTGAGCTCGTAGCGGCTATCCCTGGCCTGCGCCTCACGCGGGGTGATCACCGGGATCGCGCGCTGATCCCAGAGCGGCCGATCGATCTCGGTCACGGTCGGCGGCAGATCGGCGGTCGCGGGAATCGCGGTGCTCGCGCCCGCGTCCGACAGATGCCCGTTGATCGCTTCAAAGGGCACCGTGTGATTTGCCGGCCCGACGGCGTCGCCTTCGTCCTCGAGAAACAGCCGGCGCTCAAAGGCGGCCGTGAAGTTCGCCTGCCCGTAGTCGAAGTCCACGAGGTCGGCTTCAAAGGGGGCGGTGTAGGACATGCCCCGCGGCAGGTTCTCGGCGTAGTGCAGATCCCAGATCGCGCGCGTCCGACGCGCCCAGAGGCGATACCCGGCCAGCAGGTACTGATCGATCTCGCTGTCACTCCAGAACGTCGCATCCGCGTCGTTGAGCCGCCGGCGGACCATCACGCGCAGATCGCGTTTACTGATAGCCATGCTGGCGAGCCACCGATCCGCGGTTCTGCATATGCGCCGCGAGGGCGCGTTCATACGCCGTGTAGGCGTCCCACGCCGCGACGGCGGCGGTGACTTCGCCGATTTGCGGCAGGATCTCGGCGAGCGCGTATTCCACGAGTGCGGGGTGATAGTCCTCGTCGAACCCCGGCGCGTCCTCGTCGTCGAGCGCGTCCGGCAGGACCGCCAGATACTGCTTGACCGTGCCGGAGTCACTGCCGATCGCTGGGTAGTAGGCGATCCAGAACAGCCCGCGCGTGAACAGCCGATCCGGTGGTCCGATCACTTGTTCCCAGCGCGCGTAGCCACCATCCAGATCCCGCGGGCTAATCGGGGTGAGCCATCGATTGGTGTCCTCGTGGAACGCGCCGAGCGGCCGCAGCACGACGAGGTCGGCACCGAACAGCGTCCGCAGGTCGTAGTAGGGCCGGCTGGCACAGAGATCGACCGTCCGGTAGACCTCGCGCCATTCCGTGGCATCCGAGATCTCCAGATACCCGTCGTGGAGGGCGTCGTCGACGTCGGCCTGCGACACGTACACCGGGCTGCCCGTTACTTCTTCCAGGCGGCGATACACGTCGGCGCGGAGCTCGGCCTTGGTCATCACATCCGCCCGCGCGTCCAGCCCCACTGCCCGATGAGCGCTTTCACCGCACGGTAGACCGGCGTCCGCGCCCCCGCCGTCACCGCCGCGACGACGTCGAGCGCATAGGTGGTGCTCGTGGCGTTGTTGTTCCCGCTCACCGCGTAGGTGAAAAACGGGAACGTCCAGAAAAACGTCAGGCTTTCGAGGGCGTGATCGCTCGCGAGCAACGTCATCGCCCGCACCCACGCGAGATCCAGCGGCATCAGTTCGTCTTCGCCGATGCCGACGCCGGCGCCGGTGGTCAGCGTGCCGCCTACGACTTCAGCCGCGGTCCGCCACGTCTCCGCGATGTAGGGCTGCTTGCCGGCGTTGCGGATCGTCGTAATCGTGGAGGCCGGATCGGTGGTGCCGTAGAGATCCAGCCCGATCTTGTGCAGCCCGGCGATCCCGGTCAGGCCGCCGAGGTAGGTCGCGACTTCTGTCGGCAGAAGCGCCGCCGCGCACCGGGCGCTTGGGGCGTGCGTCGCCAGCGTCGCGCAGTTCGTCGTGATGTAGGTCGTGAAGGCCGCCGCGCCGATGCTGAACCCGAGCCGCGCCACCATCGTCGTCGGTTCGTGCCCGACCGAGAACGCGTGCGGCGTGTAGCGGGACGCGAGTTCCGTGATCGCGGTCGTCGTCGACGTCTGCGTCTCCGTCAGGTCGTCGGCGTAGCCGCCCTCGCTGGTGACGGTGAGCGAAAACGAGACCTGTAAGCCCTGCGTGCGCGTGTACGCGACCGCGTTGGTGTACTTCGTCACCGTCGCGGCGTGCGCGGTCGTGTCCTGCCACGGCACGAGGATCGGGTTCATCTCGACCCGGCGAAAGCCCGCCTCTTTGCAGGCGTCGATGTAGTCCTCCAGCACCGCATCTGTGACCGAGGCGTGGGTGATGTAGTCGCCGTGGCACAGCACGCACTGGCACGTGAACAGCACGGCGTGCTCGGCAGTGTTGGCGTTGGCCGTCGCGACCGCCTCAATGTCGGGCTGAAATGCCGCGACATAGGCGGCGTTGTCGGCGTACTGCGCCGACGCGGGGATCGCCCCCAGCAGCCCGGCCAGCAGCGCGACGCTAGTTAACCGCTTCAACCACGACGCCATTGAAGGTGCAATCCGCCGCCGCGGCGGTGCCGTTCTGACAGGAAAAGCGGACCGTGATGTCGTTGGCGAGCGTTTCAGTCGGCGCGCTCCCGGACCCCAGCTGATTCGCGGTCGAGAGCACCTGTGAAAAGGCGGTCTGCGTCGTCGCGCCGGTCCGAATGACGTACGCCGTCGTAATCAGGTTCTGCCCGTTGAACGCGACGGCCCCGGAGTCGAGCACCGCCGTGGCGCCGAAGTAGAGGCGACCGCGCTTGGTATTGGCGTTCGCGGCCGTGCTCCACCGCAGCGCGATGCGCAACAGCTGTCCGTCGCGCCCCAAGGTGCCGCCCGGCAGCGTGTACGTCCAGAGATTCGTCTCGTTGGTATCGGCCGCGGTCGATGCCGCCGTGGTGTTGACGGTCAGAATCCGATAGAGCGGCCGGCGCTGAATCCCGTACCAGGATTGCGCCGCGACGGGCGCCGCCATCAGCAGCAGGATAACAACAAGCCGCACGAGGGCGATCACTGCGTGAACTCCGTCACCGCAATGTCGCCACCCGCATCCGACGCCCAGATACAGTTGATTGCCCCGGTGAAGACGGGAGACGGCATGATGTAGATGTCGTGCTGATCGAGCCAGAACACGCGATTGGTGGTCGTCGCCGCCTCACCAAACGCGCAATGGACGCGGGCCGTGGAGTTGTTCACCGCGGCCCATCCGACGCGGTTGGTATTCGCAGCGTCGACTTCGATGCTGGTAGCGGAATCGCCCACCAGATCCGTGGGTGCCGAACTGGCCTGATACGGCGCCGGCACGACGGCGGACCCCGACGCCGTGGTGAGAATCACCTTGTGGGCATCGGCGGTCTCGTTCACCAAGCTGTCGCCGTTGGCCGTCGTCCACTCCACGGTGACGGGGAACGGCGTCTCGGCACTGGTGGCCCGCATCGTTGTGCCGTCGAGCCACATCGCCGCTGTGCCACGCACCGCGCCGGCGGTGGTCACGCCGGCGGTATATTGGGCGCTCGAGGATTCTTGGACCGCCACCGGCGGCGCGGACCAGACAACCCACGCGAGGATCGCGATCAGACAGGGAAGTAGACGAGTCATAGTGTCTCCGTTGAACGAGACGAGCAGAACCGGCCCATGCCGGCCCCGCTCCCTCGCAGCCCCCTCATCCACGGGCGCGGCAACCGGGACAGGGGAACCTCGTTACGCGTGATGGTTGAGCGTGACCTGCAACCCACCGGAGCCATGCAGCCGGTAGAACTCGTCTTCACTCATCTCGCTAATCTTGTCGAACGCGAGCAGATCGTACGGATCGGCATCGGTGATCTTGTTGACGCCGAAGAGCGCCAGCGGGCGCGACTCGACCAGGGCGCCGATCGACGTATTCACCAGTGCGAAATCGAGCAGCCGCTTGGTGCCGTCGCGCCGATTCGTGGTGTAGAACAGTTCCCGAGCGGTGACAGGGCCTTTAGGCATTGGCGAACTCCTGCGGTCGCGACTCCGCGACCGATGGTGCCGCGCGCTTGACGTAGGTGATGGCGTTCTGCGCGATGAGATCGAGATCCGCGCACGCCCGGAGAAAGTCTTTCGGCTTCAGGTCGTAGTGCTCCGGATGCGTCGTGTCGTCGAGGACGGCGTTATTGGCGAACAGCACGCCGCCCGGCCGCAGATGCCGGACGAGCAGAGCGAGCCGATCCCGCCAATCCGGCAGATGTTCCAGGCAGTCCATCGCGATGATGATGTCGAACAGGCGATCGCCGAAGTGCGGCACGCCGCCATCGGTGACCCCGTCAATGCCGTGGAAGGTGATCGGCACGTTGTACTGGCGGGCGCGCCACTGCAGGAACTGGAACGTCCCGGTGTCCCGCAGATCGCAGGCGGTGACGCGGTGCCCCTTTTCCGCGAGCGTGAACGCCGGAATGCCAATCCCGCAGCCGAAGTCGAGAATGTCGAACGACTCCCGATGGTTGATGCTGCCCAGGATGAACTCGGTCATCTGGCGCTTGTGCGCGCTCTCGACGTTGAACCAGAGCTGCCGACAGACGCGCTCTTTCGGAAACGAGCGGTACCAGTCGAGATCCGAGCGGCCGGCGGCTTTCCAGTCGGCGTAATGCCCGAGAAAGGCCTGCGCATACACGCGCATCTCGTCCAGATCCCGGTAGCCGGTCCACGTGGCCGCGTCAGCTTCCAATCGCCGGTAGACGTCGCTGGCGATAAACTGCCGCTTGACTTCGCCAGGCAGCGTGTCGGAGGTCTGGAACTGATGCCGGTTGCGCGAGGTCACGATCACGCGCTCTTCTCGCACGTGCCCGAGCTCGATCGAGGTATCGGCCCACACCTCGAAGCCCGCCTCGGCCGCCGCGCGACACAGCTGCACGTCGGTCCCGTACTTGTGTTCCGGGGCGAAGTAGGGCGGCTTCAGCCGGTCGAACACGCGCATTTTGATGAGCAGACAGCCGCCGCCGGCGACGTCGACGCGCTGCAGCCTCCCGGTCAGTTCGTCGTCGCGCAGGAACCGGTAGCCGTGCTCCCCCGCCTTCGCCATCAGCACCGGCGCGCACTCACCGGTGCGCTGGTAGTAGAGCGCGCCGCAGACGTCCTTGTCGTGCGCCAGCAGCCGCGACAGAAAGCTGTAATCGGTGCTCGCCGCGAGCGTTTCCCGCAGCGGATTGATGACCATGTCGTCATCGAGCATCAGCAGCCAGTCGGCGTTGGCCTGGCGGGCGGCTTCGACGATGGCGTTCCGCGCCCGGAACTGCTCCGACTTCGTTTTGATCGCCAGCTGAAAGTCGTAGTCCGGCATCCGCCGCCCGCAGTGGTAGGCAAAGACCATCCAGTCTTCGAGCACGTCGGGGGCCACCGTGCCGTAGCAGGGCACGCCGATCACGATGAGCGGGCGCCGGTCACTCACAGGGGGCAAACTCCCGCAGAAAGTCCTCGCGATGCGGAAAGTCGATGGCACCGGACACGATGGACGCGTGTTCCTGCTCGCTCAGCATCGTGATTTCCGCGAAGCGCCGATTGCCGCAGGCGCAGCTCCCGCGCTTGGCAATGTCCGCGCTCGTGACGAGCTGCTGACAGTCCTTGCACCGGAGAATCCAGTCACAGGCCCGGCCCAGCGCGACGTAGTAGCGCTGCTCTTTGCCGTTGGGGTGCGTCACCCCATGCACCTGTTTCGAGTACTCGATGACGTCGCCGATCAACCGATCTGCCATCTGTGCCGCGCTCCTTCGTGAAACACCGGGGCGGGAGACCAGCCCCCGCCCCGTCCGTGCGATCTACATCGCGCGGATAAACGCCGCCTTGGTCGCCGTGGTGAAGCCGGACGTCGCCCCGAGCGCGAAGCCGATCGGGAACGTCAGGATCGCGGTCGACGCCGTCGACACCGACTCCAGGCAGAACACGGAGCCGGCGACGTTGATGACGAGCGGCCGACCCGCGACGATCGCCGGGGTGCCGCCGGTGACCGTGCGCATCCGCACCGCCGAGTGGTAGCCGTAGACCTGCAGGAGACCGTAATCGCCCGCGACGATGGTCTCGGCCACGATGCCGGCCGCCGCCATGCCGGCGTTGGTGGCCCGTGCGGTGGGACGGGTGACGCTGACGCCATCGGCATCGGTCGCGAAGTCCCAGATCACCGCCTGCCCGTTGGTGAGCGAGGCCGTCGAGTACGAGTTCATGACGGCAATGAAGACCTTTTCCGGTCCCGTGCGATTGACGCGCCCGAACATCATGATCGTGTGCTCCTTGCCGTGCGGGGAGATGACTCCCCGCCCCAGCGTTCCGAATGAGTAAGAGCCGCGCGCTTCATCTGTCCGAGCCTTACGAGGCGATGGTCGTGTCGATCCCGCCGGCCACGCCCTGCTTGCGCCGATTGCTGCAGAGCGCCGCACCCATCCACAGGATGTGCGCGACCTTCGCGTCCTGGCCGACCGGCTTCTGGAACGGCGTCGGCGCGAAGTTGCTGTCCGCCTGTACCTGCACCTCGAAGAACTTGGTGTTGAGCATCCACCACGTGCCCGAGGTCGTGGACTGCGTCGCCGAGCCGCCCTGGACGTCGGGCACGAACTCGTCGTGCACCACCGGCTGCCCGTTGAACGCGACCGTGTCGAACGGCAGATCCGCCTTCTGGTATGACGGGTTCTGGTGCATCGCCTCGAGCGCGGCGACGTAGACCTCGAAGACCGCCTGATCCGCGATGTGCAGATTGGGCGAGCCGCCGGGGCCGAGCGAGCACGTGTTGTAGAGATTGCGCAGATCCTTGCGCAGCCCCGCATAGGTAGTGGATGTCGAATTCTTCGTTTTGTTCCGCCACCAGGTGTAGGTGCTCTGGTTGATGTTGCCGACCACGACCGACGCGGTCGGGTCATACGCGACGAGCTTCGGCAGCGGATCGATGAACGAGCTGCCGTTGATCGAGGACGTGTAGGCGGACGTGATCGACGTCCCGCCGGCCCCCTGCAGCAGCCGCTTGTTGAAGAACTCGACGATGCCCATCTCGGCCTGCTTGGTCTTGCCCTCGAGCAGGTCGATCAGCTGGGCCTCGCTGCGGTTCTGCTTCTCTTCCTTCCCCGAGATGGCGATCGGCACGGCGGCCTGCCGCCAGTCGAAGAACGCCGACGTGATGCCGTCCATCGGCGTGGTGTCCAGCTGGTCGTAGCCGCTGTAGGAGTCGGCCTGGCCGAGCTCGTACATCAGCGCGATCTGGGCGCGTTCGCCGATGTTGTCTTTGGTCTTGATCGCCCCTTCCCGCTTCAGCAGGAAATAGAAGGCGTTCGCCGTCGAGATGGCATCCTCGAACTTCCGCCGGTAGTTGAACAGCGTCGTCGAGAGCAGCGCATCGTAATTGAGCGTCAGTGAGGACGGAGGCATTTACCTACTCCCAGCGCTCCCCACGCTTCGCAGCCTCGAAGGCGTCGCGAATGCTTGGACTCGTGGGGCGCGCGACTGAGACCTGACTGCCCGGCAGTGGATGGCTCTTCCCTTCGTCCGTCTTCGCCGCTTTGGTCATGCGCTCCACCGCTTTCTTGGCGGCTTCGGCAGCGGCGATGTCCTTCGTCGCGAGCGTGTAGAGCGTGTCGAGGTAGTCGATCTCGCTCATCCCGTTCGGTTTCAGCTGCTCGGCGATCTTCAGCATCGCGGGCTCGTGCTGCTTCCAATCGGGGCGCTTGTCGGTGAAGGCTTTGAGTGTCGCGTCCGTTTGCTCCTGCGCCGCCTTGTCGAGCAGCGTCTGCTGCTGCGTCTGCAGCGGCGTCACCGCCTCGCCGACCGCCGCTTTCGCGACGTTCTGCACGAGCTGGTGGATGGCGGGAGCCAACTTGTCGGCCAGAAAATCCAGATCCGGCCCGAGCGCCTGCTTGAAGCCGGCGATCACGTCATCCGCCATGCCTTCGGCGGTCTTCGTGGCCGTCTCCGTGGCCGTGGTCTCGATCGACTTGTCGGTGACCACGAGCCCGAGCTGTTCCGCCGCCGCCTTGATGGCGGCCTTGGAATCGCTCTGCAGCGCGGTAATGAACGGCGCGTACTCGGCGAGCGCTTCCACGGTTTTCCGTTGCTCGGCGAGTTGCTGCGTCTTCTTGGTGAAGACGCCTTTCAACTCTTTGAGCACGGCGTCCGTGTTGCCCGCGTGCTTGGTTTGAAGGGCGGAGTACTCCTCGTCGGAGATCAGGTCGGTGATCTCAGGTGCGGCGCTATCCGTGGCCGGGGGCTGCGCCTGCGCCTCGTCCGGCTGGGCCGTCGCCGCCGCGCGCTCAGTGCTCGCTTCGCCAGACGGGGCTCGCTCCGCAGCTGCGGAGTGCTCCTCCTTCGCCTGGGTGAAGGCCTGCTGAAGCGTGAGGGGTTCGGCCGTGGCTGTCGTCATCTTCGGGTGCCGCGCGCTTTCTGGCGCCCGAACGACAAAACGCCGGGCGCCTCACTCGCAACATCGCTGCTGCGAGGACACGCCCGGCGTGAGATCAGTCCCAGGGACCGGGCCGTATGAACTTGTGTGCGGGCACGAGCCGTGCCGCGTCGTTACTCTACGCCGACTCCACCTTGCATGTCAACATCGCCGCGCAGCGGCCGGTGCACGATCGAGGTCTCGACCCGCTGCACGCGGTATTCGTCGATGTGGAGGATCAATTTGCCCGACTTGATGCGCACCTTCAGCATCGCCAGCAAAGCCTCGGTCTGTTCGCGGACTTCAGCGAGCGAGGCCGACATACCGTCCTGTCACCCAGCGAGCGGCGAGATACACCGACAGCCAGGCAATTGCCGCCGTCAAAAGCCGATCCTTCGGCGCAACGGCCGATACCTGTGGTCAAACAGCACCACCGGCGCACCGTCGCACGTCACCGTTCCTGGCGGCTGCACGATAGGCGGATCATCGAACCACGCCTGCTCGCGCGCCGCCTTCTTGCGCGCTTCGATCTTGTCGCGCCGTTCCGAGTGCCACCCTTTCGGCACGGTCGGCCGGTAATCGAGCTTCTTCTCGCGCATGTGTTTTTTGATGTCACCGAACCCGGTCACGTATTCGCCGAGCCCGATGTCAAAGTAGGGCTCGAAGCCGCCCCGCCGAATGACATCGCGCCGCGGCTCAAACGGGCACAGGCCGAGGCCGTGTTCGCCGTCGCCGAGCGGCTTGTAGCAGCGATCGCAGGTGTTCGTGACAGACATTGTGTCGCTCACTGCGCGGCGGCCTTTCGCCGCGCACGTTCATGGCGTCGGATCGCGCGCTCAGTCATTATTCGCTCTGTCGCTATATCGTCCGCGCGCTCGACTAAATGTGCAGCGTATGGGTTGCCGCGCCATCGAGCGATGTCTTCGTGACGATTGGGGCGAAGGAAGGCCAGTCGCTCAGCAACGGCCCGCCAACTGCGGATGTCGTCGCGGTGGACCAATAACTCAACGTCGCGCTGAGTCATTCGATGCTCCCGAGCCACATCGCGAATCGGGACACCTTGCTTCACAGCGAGAATAATCTCTGCGTCCTTCTCGGATTGCGGCTGCCTGTTCCACTGCCTCCCACTCACTGCACCGTTGCTCCCGCCGCCGGCAGGCCCGCTGGTTGCCCCGGTGGCGTCGCGGGCGGTGACGCGCTCGCCCCCGCAGCGGCCGCCTGACTCGCCATCTGCATCGCCAGCATCTGCTGCAGCACGTTCCGGATCTCGGTAATGTCGCCCTGCGACGTGATCCCGTAGAACTTCAGCGTCTTCCGCAGTAACGGCTCAGACAACCCGAGAATCAGCGCCAGCGACGGATTGGTAATGAGCGCGAGCATCTGGTTCCACTGCGCCGCGCGCTGCTCTTCGCTGACCGGCGACAGGCTGGTCAGATCGACTTTCACGTCCAGATTGCCGTCGCCCAGATCGGCGGCCGTGACCTGCTGCCACGTTGCGAGAATCCGGCCCAGTTCGTTTGGGTCTTGCGCGATCACGTCGAGATTGCGCTTGACCCAGAACTCCAGCTGCATCTTTTCGCGGATGGTCAGCAGCATCAGTCGGCAGATTTCGCCGAGCCAGGTCGCCACCTCCACCCGTGACGCGGATTCCCGAATGCGCGTCCGCACGTCGATGATGTTGGCCTGGGTGGCCGTGTCGGCATCGGCCGCGCCGCGCTGTTCGGCGCCGACCCCAGAGACCTGCATGAAGTCGTCCTTGGCCTCGATCAGGTCTTTGTCGAAGTCGCCGCCCAGCGGCGCATCGATCACCGGCAGCACGGGCTGTTCGTTGGGCACGCCGTTGTGCTTGGCAATGACCCCGTCGCCGCCCGTTTCAAGCTTCTCGAGCTCGGTATCCTCGATCGCGCCGTTTCGCACCGTGTAGCGCCGATAGAACCGCCGCCGATGCGCCCGGCGCGATTCGCGCACTTCGTTGACGACGTCCTGCGGCCCGATCCAGTTCGCCACCGGCGGCAGCGGATACCACGACGAGGGGATCTCGTGGAACTTCAGGGCGGCCAGCGGCAGGTACGTCCAGGGCTCATCTTCGACGAGGTATTTACTGTGCCCTTCGGCGAGGACGTGCTTGACGCGCGCGCGCAGATCCCAGATTTTCCAGAGCTTGACCATGCCGCTCCGCTGCTCGCGTTCCTCGTCGCTCGAGGGCGTCGGCACGTCCTTGACCTGGCCGGAGGGTTTCAGATCGCGCGTGTTGCGGTACTTCGGGTTGCGCTTCACGTCCTCGACGTAGGCCCACTCGAAGTAGCCGATCCAGTCGTTCTCCGCGAGGATGTTCTTGCGCGAAATGGACACGCGGACGGTTTCCGGATCGATGCGCTTGACGAACAGCTGTTCGGCCTGGGGGATCTTGTCGGGCTGCAGCACGTCGGCGCCGCCCTTGTCCTTTAGGGGCTCGTCGCTGCCCTCCTTCAGGAGCGGCTTGCCCGCGTGCGGGTTGTCGAGCCAGTCGGCCGTGTAGCCCACTTCCACCAGGCCGAAGCGGAAATTGGCGTCGAGCAGGGCGAGATTGGTATGGTCCGCAAAGGCGACGGCCGGATCGTCAATGAAGGTCTGTACCGTGTCTTCGCACAGCTTCGCCCGCTCGGCAATCGTCGTCTGCGGATCGTCACCGTAGGGCGGCTTCGGCTCGATCTTGACCTGCGGCCGATGGAAGAGCAGCGCCGGCAGCGACGTCTCGATCGTCGGGAAGATCAGGTTGACGGTGTAGGGCCGATACTCCGGGTTGTGATCGGGCGGCACGAACCCCCGCGGGGTCTGCTTGCCGCAGTAGTACTCGATGAGCCGCGCGCACTCGTACTCTTTCTCCCAGCGGTCAAAGACTTTGTCTGCGGCGCGGATGCGCTGAAACTGCTTGGCGACGCGATCTTTTTCAGACGGCTTCGGCATCGATCTCCTGCTGCTGGGCGCGGGCCCAGGTCACGTAGTCGGCGACACCGACCGTCAAGTCCTCTTCGGCCACGAACCCGAGTCCGCGAGATGCCCGCTCCGGCGTGGCGTGCGTCGCGTCGCTGTCACACGCCTGCGCCGGCTCAAATCGGCAGACCATCGGCACGCCGGCGGCCTCCGCGACCATGCGCAGCATGTCCAGCAGCACGACGGGCCGACCCGCGCCGATGTTGAAGACCTGCCAGCCCGTGAGCGTGGCCGTGAGTGCCAACTGGAAGGCCCGCACCACGTCGTCGACGTGCGTGTAGTCGCGCTCGGCCGAGCCGTCGCCGTAGACCGGGAAGGGCTCGCCCGCCAAGAAACACGCCGCCGCCTTCGCCATCGCCAAATCCGGCCGTTGGCGGGGTCCATAGACCGAAAACAGCCGCAAGGCGATGACCGTCAGGCCGAAGTGCGCGGCGTACTGCTCGCCGATCGCTTCCATCGCCACTTTGGAGGCCCCGTAAGGGCTGAGCGGGGCGACCCGCGCGTCTTCGACATTCGGCCCGTTACCGTAGACGGTGCTGGAACTCGCCAGGATGACGCGCGGGCAGCCGACCTGCCGCGCCCACTCGAGCACGTTCGCCGATCCCGTCACGTTGGTGTGCGTCACGCCCGCCGGATCGTCGAGTGACGTCCGGACGCCGGGTTTCGCGGCGAGATGGATCACGGCATCGGCGGTCTTCGGTAGCGCGGCCGTCAGGCCGGCGAGGTCGCGGATGTCATGCGTGGGGCTGGTGGCGAGGTCGATGGGCGTCACCGCGTGACCGGCCTGCTCGAGCGCGGGCACGAGGTGTGAGCCGATGAACCCGGCGGCGCCGGTGACGACAATGGTCATCCGCGCCTCCGCATCTGGGCGCGCAGATACTTCGCTAGCCGCTGCTGCTCGCCAAAGAACGTGCCTTCATGCGCCTGCTGCCGTGGATCGAGTGCCACCGGCGGCCGGCTCGCCATCCCATACCGGAACGGGTCGTAGGCGTGATCGACCACGTGCGGATCGCGCTCGTCGCTGAAAATGGGTCGGCCGAGATCAGTCCCAATCTTGACGCGCCGCTGCGCCCGCGTCTCCCGAATCACATGCACGCAGCCCTGCGGATAGCGCTCGTTCGCCTTGACGAAGAACACCCGCGGCGAGCCCCGCTGGCCCGTCAACGGATGGATGCGCTCGGGGTCGACGCGCAGGTATTCGTTGATCCGGTTCCGCGTGCCGAGCTCGTTGTTATCCGCCGGCGTCCAGTCGATCGCGGTCTCCTTCGACAAGAGCGCGCGATCGCTGTATTCGTCGCTCACCGCCCATAACCCGCCGTGTTCTTTGTTGTTATCGCTCTTGATGGCGCCCGGCTTCGGCCGGCGATGAAAGATGCTCGGGTCGGCCTGGCTCAGCGTGTAGACCTCGCCCTGCGACAGGTACGTGATGTTCTCCCGGTGCGTGGACACCAATCCGTTCGGCAGGTAGTACTCCCGGTACCAGAAGCAGTTCCCGTTCTTGTCGACCGCCAACCACAGGCAGCACGTCGGCGAGCTGTCGCCGTGATCGAGGAACCGGTGCAGCGTGCAGGCCGTGCGCAGCCACGCCAGCAGTTCAGGTGACCCCTCGAGCAGCGACTCGGCCGGAATGACATGGATCGCGCCTTCCGGAATGCCCCACTTGCCGAACACGTAGCGCCGTTTGAAGGCATCGTCTTTGGTCAGCAGTTCCTGCTTGTTCTGCGTGCTGAGAAACCGGTTGTCGAGTGTGGGAATGTCGAACAGGCGGTAGCCCAAATCGTGGTAGCTGAGCACGCGTCCGGTCGGCTGCCCCGTCGTCGTCTCGAGCTCGGGGATTTTCTTCTCCCAATGCTCCTCGCTGTCCGGATGGAAGCGGCGGTAGACCCAATGGAGCTCGATGTCCGGATTGACCGCCAGCATCGCGTAGGGCGGCGGCATGGGCTTGCCCGTCTCCGGGTGCGTGAAGGCCCACTCGCGGCCGTGCGCGCGTTCGTGGTCGAGCATCCACTGCGGCACGTCGGCCACGTCCCAGCGCATCAAGCGGCCCGTGAGAATGTCGAAGACCTCTTCCATCGTCTCGGGCTCTTCTTCGGCCTGATCGATGAAGAACCAGTTGATTTCCAGCCCCCGGAGCATGGCCTGCGTTTCCGGGTTCTCAAAGTGCAGGAAGAGGATTTCCGAACCGTTATTCAGGACGAGCCGACCATCCTGATCATTGCGGCGACCGAAGCGGTAGGCCTGCGGCGGGCACAGCTTGTAGAAGGTCGCCATCGTGGTCGCGCGTAGTTCCTTCGCGACCCGCCGGGCGATGACGCCGCGGTTCTTCGGGAACGTGTCGGAGAGCCACAGGCCCTTGGTGCAGTAGACCCAGGTTTTGCCGGAGCCAAAGCCCCCGGAGCCGCACTGCGGGAACGGGCCGTAGCGGAAGGCGGCTTCTTGCTGGGGCGAGGCCCAGCCGATGGTCTGCGTGTCGGCAGGAGCAACCAGCATCAGCAGGAGCAGCGCCAGAGCGAGGGCATTCACGCGTGACCTATTTCGACGCGCAACGCTGTAATCTCTTCTCGAATACCCACCGACAACTGCTCGGCCAGCATCCCTCGCTCAAACGCGTCTTGCTCCGCGCTCTGAAGCCGCCGCGCGAACGACAGCTCAGCAGACCGACGCCCATCCTGCAGGCCCAGACGATACGCGCGCTCAATCGCATCGGGCGTGCGGCGCGTCACGAACCAAACGTAGGCGTTTCGGGCCGCACCAATAATGAGATGCAGACCACACGGCAAGCAGATCGCGGACTTTTTATGGACGTACCACCACGCCACGCCGTAGCCGCGCGGCAACAGTTCACATTCCGCGACTTCCCACGCAATCACACCGCGACGGATCACAGCGCCGCTCGCCAGTCGCGATTGACCCATGCGACCCTGATCAGCCACCAGCGGAATTTCAGCCACGCGCGTAGGCTGGTCATGCCCCGACGCGCTCCGTCTGCGGCACATCCGCCCCCACGCCGGTCCCAGCCTTCCGCGCCGCGCCCTGCGCCTTCAGTCGCTCGCGCTGCTCCGGCCCGCTCGGCACCGGCCCGGCGACCGATGCTTGCTCGGGCTCCACAACCACGGCCAGATCCGCCACGTCGATGCAGAACGGCTCGACGCTGTTCGGAATGAACACCGCCCCCGGCCGGCGGTTCACCCACGCCTGCGCCAGGTGGTCCGCCGTCTTGAGATCGGCCGCCTCGACGTGTTTCGTCGTCACCCCGCGGACCCCGTCCCGATATCGAAAGCTGAAAATCATTCGCCGCGCTCCTGACTGACCGACGGCATCACGCCCGCCGGCAACGCAAACAGCGGCACCATCGGCCCATCCACATTGACCGGCTGCGCCGCTTTCCCCGAATGCCGCTCTAACTTGAACTTCAAAATGTCCGCCTTCACATGCGGCGGCGTCTTCGCGTGATCGAGCAGCCGATCGAGCCGCTCGTGCAAACTTGCCGCGTCTTCCCCGTAGCGTTTCTGCAGATAGGCGCGCTCGCCTTTGGGTCGGCCGCCCGGGTTGCCCGACTGCCCCGGCTTGAAGAGGTGCGCAGGCCGGCTGTTCTCAGAGGCGGGCGAATTCAGCGCGGCCGCGTCAACGGGCGGCTTCTTCTTGCGACCTGCGCCGGGGCGGGCGCCTCCGCGGGGCATCTTTGATTCGTGTGATTCGATTGAATGGGTTTGATTGGCCCGAGCGCACCAATCACTTGGGTAGGATGCGCCTCAGCAGCGCACGAGTCTATTCAGCGTGTTTATGAGCTTTATGCTTGCACGTGGAACACCCGCGGAACAGCGATGCGGATGGCCGCGCGCTTGCCCGCAGTGCCGCGCACAATCGGATACCGCATCCGTCCGTAGCGAATCGCGGTGTAGACCGTCTGGACGTGCAGCCGATGGCGCTCGGCGTATTCCTTGACGGTCAAGAGATCGACGGCGGCCTTGGCTTCGGCTTCGGCGGCGTCCACGAGTCGGGCGGCGTCGTCGTCGATCATCCCGGCTCCTGGATCGACGCCAGCGCCTCGGTCAGTTGATCGGCGCAGACCTGCAACACGTCAGCACGCGCCGCATCACGGCCGTGCGTATCGTCGTTCTCGGCATCCTGCCGATAATCGGCTGCCAACTTGCGCCATTGCGTTGCCAGCCGGGACAGGGCCTCCCGCTGGGCGGTGAGTCGATGGATAACGGACTCCGGCGACAACCCTTCAAGATTCCGAAGGCCAGCTGCTTCCAGTGCGCGATACCATCGACGCCGCTCTTCGTCTTCGAGCTTCGCCGCATAATTGAGACGCTCGACCTCTAGATCGCGCACCCGTTCATCTCGGCGGGCGATCTCCGCGAGCAGGGATCGCTTGGCAGCTTCGATGCGTTCTGCGAGTGGTAAGGCTTGGGCCGTGTCGTCGTCGGTCAGCAGCCGGTTATCGCAGTACACCGTGATCAGATACCGGCGCACGTCGTCCAGCAGCCGCTCTACTTCTGTGACGATCCCCGCCGATCCGTCCGCCGGGGAGAGGGTGTGATCGGTCATGCGACACGCTCCTGACACGCGGCCATGAGCCGCCGCGCGATCCATTCGGCCACCGGCACCGTGACCGCGTTCCCGAGCGCCTTGTAGCGTGGGGTATCCGGACAGGAGCAATACTGCGACCCGCGATGCCCTTCGCCACAGAGACAGGTCCAGCCATCGGGGAAGCCTTGGAGACGCTCGCATTCCAACGGCGTGAGCCGCCGCACACCAGCGCGGACTGTTTGCAGGTTGTCCGTTACACTGTCTGTTTGGCCACGCATGTGCTGAGCCAGCGTCGCTGCGATAATATTGTCGCGCCCGTCGCCTCGTGGGCTGCTGTGGCCGTGGTGTCCGGCGCTGGCCGTGATGGGCGATGCAACCAAGTGCCCAGCCTGAGCGTCGTTGTCATCCGGCCCACCGCCCACCGGACACAGCGCGTTAACCACAATGCCGTCTCCCGGCTCAGGCGCGTAGCCGTGCCGACCACTCAATAGGCTGGCAGCGATGTAGTTCGCTGGGCCTTGACTGGCGTTCCGTTCGTTCTCACGCAACGTATACGCGACCGCCAGCGTCTTATTTGCCATGAGGCCGCGTGTCGCACCGGGCCGGTCGTGAATCCACGAACGGTCCGACCCGAGCGCCTGCCAGTCGAACGTCACGAGGTTGCTGTCGTCCTCTCCGCCCCGGCCCGGTTCGTTGACGCCAGCGCCGTGAGAGCGTCCTCTAAGGCAGGCGGCAACGCGCGCCCGCGCTTGCTCGCCCTTCGCAGAATCCCTGACGCGGCTCGCGGACTCAAAAAGAATCGCTTCGGGACGGTGGAGGAATCCTCCAGCACTGCTGACAAGGAACACACGGCGGCGGCGTTGGGGGACTCCGAAATATTGGCTGTCCAGAACCCGGTAGCTGCGTCGAAGCCCGCGTTCGGCCAGCGCCTGAAGGACGGCGTAAAAGTCGCGTCCCCCGTGGGAAGAAAAGAGCCCTGGAACATTCTCGAGCACCACCACATTCGGACGGAACCGATCCACCAGCCGCATGAATTCGTAAAACAGGCCGCTCCGCTCACCGGCCAGCCCGCGCCGCTGCCCCGCGACCGATACGTCCTGACAGGGAAACCCGCCGACCAGCACGTCGATCTCGGGCGCGTTGACGAGCGTCGTTACGTCGTCAAAGCACGGCACGTCGGGGAAATGGCGTGCCAGCACCGTCCGACAGAACGGCTCCCGCTCGCACATCCACGCGATCCCGAACCCCGCGCGCCGGAAGCCTTCATCAAAGCCCCCGATCCCGCTGAAGACGCTACCAACGTTCATCCGCTCGCCCGTCATGGCGCACCCGCGCCGCCACGAGAGGACGGATCGAGCGTCCAGCGGCGCAACTCCCGCTCTGTCCGCGCACACGCGAACCCTCGCACCCAATACAGCGACTCGCCAGACGAGGCACGAGACACGCGTTCAATCACGCCAACACCAATCACGTCCTCAACCGGCAGGCGCACCGCCCGGAGCACCTTCACTGTGTCTCCAACGCCAAGTGGTCGCATGTCAGTCATTCAGGTGACTCCTGCGGGGCGCCGCCACCAGGCGCGGCGGGGGTACGAGCCGGCCCTGGATCGGTCGAGGGTTCGTCAAGCCAGGTGTCGCGGGCCACACTAGGCGTGACGACTTCGATTATCTGCCGCGACTCTGGAATGACGATGCGAGACTGCCGCTGCACGAGCCGACACCGGCTGCACCATCGCTCCGGAAGCCTCTTCACGGCATCCGACAGCGACGTCGGTTGGTAGATCCAGCGGTGGCCGAAGAACGCACACACACGGCTCATCTACAGCTCCTGATGGTCCCTGTCTTCATCGTCGGTTACTCCTTCGGACGATCGCCGCCGGGGGAGCGGGAGGTAAAGGCATGTAATGCGTGATGCCCCAATCGGTGAGTCGCCCGTGATGCGCTGGCAGCAAACCGCCGATCGAACCATCCGGATACACGCACACACGGTCCGCGACACCGATCCAACCGCGAGAATCGGCGACTAGCGCGCGCACGCCTTCCTCAGTCCAATCGCGCTTAGGTGCTTCTGAAATCGGCAACCACCGGCCCGTCCCCTCCGGTGAGGCCGACGACAGGGGAGCGGAGAGCGCCCGCCGAATCATCGACGCGACTTCAGCCTCGAAGTGCTCATAATCCGGGTTCAGTTCCCGAATGTCGGCCGCGAGCCGATCTATCCAATCTGACTCGGCTGTCAGCCGCGTTGAACGTCGCGGTTCTTCTGCCTGTGCTGGCGTCTCCTGTGATCGGGAAAGAGCAGTCTGTTGCTCGCGTTCCTCCTGCGGCGGTGAGGCGGCGACCACAGACGGTCGCGGTTCCTGCTCAGCCATCTACGTCTCCTGCCGTGGACGCGCGACCCTTCGGCATGTTGCCGTTCCGTGGGTCGTTCAGTTCCTGCGTCAACCGATCGCGGAGCCACGTCGCATCGGCCCGCGATAACTGCACTTCAGCGTTGAACTTATACGGACTCCCGAGGCTGATGGTGAGCCGTAGCCCCTCCTCGTCGTAGCCGATCCGGGACACGTCCGCGCGCATCGGAGCCGCGAGATCCAACGGGCGGGATACCGTAATCCCGAACGCCTTGAGCAGTCGGTCGAACTTTCCCCCAGCCTGCTTACGCTTCGCCATATGGCTCCTCTACGTGCTCGCGTCCCTCCTGCGGGCCGGTCGGGACAGACACGCGAGACGACGCCGACTTGTCGTTAGCTGAAGAGTTCATCGCTGGCCTTCAGGGCGTACCGATCGCCCTCGATCAGTTCCAGTGTTCGCAGATAACTGAGCGAGTTGTCGACGTGTCGGCTGGTGGCGGAATACCCGGACCGCTCTGCGACCTCGTCTCGACTCAACGTGTTCGGGTGGACGTCGACGAGCACCTTCAACATGGCCCCGGGTGCCGCGCCGGCTTCACGAATCCAGTAATCGATGAGCGCCTGCCCGGTCGGCAGTTCGTCCCACGGCCCGAGTGCGGAAAGTCCAGCGTCCGTGATCACGAGCGCATCGCTTCCTCCGGACACGAAGCCGAGCGTCCGAAGGTTGCTAATGGTGTTGTCCACATGCCGACTCTTCGCGGAATACCCGCTGAAGACGGCGAGCTGGTTGCGTCGGGTCGGCTTCCCCTGCCGGTTCGCGAGAACGGTCAGGAAGGCGCGGTGAACCCGTCCCATCGTGCCGTCAGAGGGCGCACTGAGGGCGTTCCGCCTCGGACTGGCGACAACGTGCGGCTTGGGCGTAGCGTTCTGAGGGCGTACCACCGGCGGGGGCTGACGCGTTAACGCGACTGCCGCCTTGATGTCCTTCCACGTCTCCTGAAGCTGGCCGGTGAGGTCGAACAACTTGGTCGACAATTCGCCGACGCGGTGCTCGAGCGCCTCCAGGCGGGCGATCTGCCCATCCTTCAGAACCGGCTTCTCGACGACCTTGGGAATAATTTCGGAATATTTTTCGGCCGGTTTCGCCGTCGCCGCCGCCTTCACTTGCTTCTGCAACTCGGCGATCTGCTTCCGCAGTTCCTTCGGGTCGTCCTGCTTGGCCTTCTCGATGGTGGCGGCGATTTGCTCGCCCAACTGCTCGAGATCCGCCTTCGCCAGCGTCTTCGGCTTGATGGCCTTGGCCGCACCTGTCGGCGTAGAACTGGCGTCGTATGTCTCCCGCTTGGAAATGTGTAACTGTTCCGCGATCCGGAGCCACTGAGGCGACCACACCAAGGCATCGCCAACGCGGAGTTTCGGTAACTCCTGCATCATGGCGGCGCCAGCGGTGGTGTTTTCAGCCGTCCATCCGGCGATGGCCTTCCGTTCCTGCGGCCCGTTCGTCTGGAACGCCAACAGCACTTCGACCTGATTCAACACATCTTTGTTGATGGCCTGCGGACGCTGACTGATCAGGGAGTTCCCGATGCCGTAGTTGCGCCCGACCTTGCCGATGTCCTCGAACACCCCGACCATCCGCGCTTCTTCGCCGCGGACCATTTGCGGCAAGTAGGCTTGCGCTTCTTCGATGAACAGATGACAGGCCGACCGTGCGGTCTTCTTCCGGTGAAAAAACTGCTCGGCGAATGCGGTCGCGAATCGCGTCCGGTCAGCCTTCCGGAAGTGCATCACGTCGAGCACAACGGAGATGTGCCGGTCCACGACGAGATCCGCCATCAGAGCGCCGCTCTCCGGCCGGAGGTCAACGTCCGCGTGCTCGCCACCGAAGATGTAGACGTTCGGAAAGCCAACATCCTTTCCGTTTCCCGCCAGTCGGAGCGACCACCAGATCCCGACCCAATCAAGCGCGATGATTTGGGCGCCTGCGTTCAGGAACAATTCCGCCAAGCGCATCGCGGCGTAGCTTTTCCCAGACCCGCTGCGGCCGATGAACCCGTACTTCTGCGTGACCGCTTCATCGGCTGGAAGACGGAGATTGTCAGCGAGCTTCAACGTCGTCATATCGACACATTCTGCGACAGCGACAGCAGCCGGACTCATGCCGCCCGCCATTCCCGTCGACGCCGATCCCGCAAGATCCCGAGCCTGAGGCGGCGTTTCGCCCGCTGCGCCTTACTCCGGCGATTGTTCGCATCCCGACAGGCCGCACAGCGGCACTTCCCGGCCTGGTAGGCACTGATCGTCCCGTGCCGCAGGCCATCCGAGGATCGCGAGACGTGGATCGGCTGCCGCAACTGCTGTTGAATCCGCCGGATCTGGCCGTCCATCGCGACGAGCGCGGCAAACGCGGGGGTCATTCGCGCACCTTGGCCGGCTTCGGGCACTCGGCGGCCATCTCGGCGACAGACGTAAACGACGATCTGCGTTTATCCTGCTCAGCGCCGGCGACGTCGAGCCATGGGTGGATGGCGGCGTGGCACCGCTGGCAGATCGCGACCTGATTGAAATGGTCGTTATCCCCGCCGTTGGCAATAAGGATGACGTGATGCCAATACAGGTTCCGCTCAGCCGTCCGACAGCAAAAGCACTTCTCGTGGTGCCGCCGGCGCGCGCGGACGTGCTGCTCGCGGATATCCTCCGGCGACCAGTCGGGCGGTCGTTGGACCACCACGGTGGCGAGCTGTCGCAGGAGTTCGATCCGGTCGGCGTCCTCACGCACCATGCGCCAGAAGTATTCGAGGATGCGTCCCTGCGACCACAACGACAGGTGCAGGGCTGTCATCGCTTCCACCGCTTGGCCCGAGCGGCGCGCACCACGCGCCCAGGAGACGCCTCAAACTCGGCGGCAATCTCCCCGATGCCCGTAAACTTCGGTCGGTCCGGCGACGCCGGCACCAGATCCGACTGCTCGAGATCCGCCGTGGGCGGCGGCAACGGCTCCCGATGGATGCCGTATCTCGCCGCGCACGACTCGCAGACGACGAACGGATACCGCCCGAACCAGGCCCACTCGGCGTGCTTGATGTCGCAGCCGTACGCACACCGGAGGACCGTGCGAACGCGCTCCCAATGGCCTTTCATGCGCTCACCTTGGCCGCTGCGGCCTTGCCTTCGGCAATCGCCTTAGCGGTGCATTCTCTGAAGGTTTTACAGGGCGGGACGTGCCCGTGCACATCCGGCGTGTCCTCGGGTTTAGTTCGTGACCGAAGGTCGGTAATCAACTTGTTCAACTGGCCGGCGAAGATGTTCAGCCCGTAACCGGACCGGCGGATGAACGGATCGTCGCTGGCGAAGAACGCTTGAAGCAATGCGCGGGCCTTGTCCGGCCCAAATTGGTTCAAGGTCCGCTTGGCAATCGCGGCGTCGCGCCCTTCCGTAAAAGCTGGTTTCTCGCCCACCAACGCCTCGAATTGCTGCTCGTAGAACGCGAGTAATTCCTTCACCGGATGCGGCGCGGGGGAATGTTCCTGTTCTTTAGGAACATTCAAGAGTGTTTCTGTTTCTGGTGTTGTTTCTGTTGTAGAGCGTGACGGCGACGTTTCTGTCCCGTCGGATGTCCGGCGTGACATTTTGCGTGACACCTTCTTAGGCTTCTTCATCGCCCGCCACTCGGCCTTCCGATCGGCGTCGGCTTGGCGCCGCTCGTCGGCCTTCGCCATCCGCGCCAGCACGGCGTCGCGGCAGTCGTTGTAATCGAGGTAGTCGTGCATCTTGTAGCCGACCGGATGCTCATGCCACAGGGGCGCGTATGGCGTCCCGTCGCCCTTCTGGCCGCATGACTTCAATAGCGACTCCACGGATTTCGCCCCCCGGAACCGGAACGACTTGAGCGCGTCCTTCGGGATGAGCCCGTCGGTATGGTGCGAGTCGCAGTAGTTCTTGCCTTCATGCCAGAGACAAATCGCGTTCGCGTTAAGGGCCAGGAACTTCGGGTGATTGAGATACCCGATCTCAATTCGTGCCCACGGTTTTGCCACCGTCCCGCCTTCCGTTCCGTCGTGATTTCGTGTCGGTCGTCGTCACCTTCGCCATCTGCAGCGGCAGCGGCGGCAAAGTTCGAATCCGCGCGCGGCGAGAGGTCGCCTTCGCGAGCCAGCGGCGATAGGCCAGCAGATCGCTCGGTTTCATCGATCGATCACCGTGGTCAATCGGTCCCGCACCTCACGCACCCGATCCACCGCGATCCGTACCTGCCCAGACGATCCATCCGTGAAGCGCACGTAGACGATCACCTGGGACATGAAGCGCCGCGCCGAGATCGAGCGCACCGTGAAGTGGTAATCCGGCTGCTTCGAGGACACCACGAGCGCCCCCTGCAAGGCGTCGATCACCTGATCGGCCGTCAGTTCGTCCGCGGGGGATTCGGCGGCCAGAGACTTTGGGATCATGCGGACACCGGCCGAAAGATGATCACCACGGAGGGGAACGGGGCCGAGTTGCTCGAGCCGCCAAACTTCAACCGGCCCTTGACGAAGCGCACTTCCACACCGGGCCACCACATGCCGTCGCCGTAGTAGACCCACTCGTGCCACCACCGAGTGTCCGTGCGGGCGGGCACAAGACAGACCACCGTGCAGCCATTCAGCGACTCCGCCTTCGCCTTGGCCATGAACTCGCGGCACTTGCTGTAAGGCGGGTTCATGAAGCAAATGGGCGGCTGGACACCACAGGCACGCGCCTCTGCGGCGGCGGCACCGTGGAACGCCTCATACCAATCCACCGCGAGCGCGTCCTGTTCCGGCGTGATGCACGGCAGCATCATTGCGGTCGCCTCGTCTTTGGCGCAGACATCCATCTCGAAGCAGAACTCGCGATCCAGCTGCTCGAAGAAGTCGCGGGGGGTCGTCCATTCGTCCGTCGCCCGCGAAAACATGACGCCGGTATTCATTCGTTCATCAACCGCATGAGATCGCGCTTGTCGACGGGGTCGGCATCGCGCGCGGTGCGCGGCGCCGCAAGCTTTTGATCCGCGAGGCCGGTGCCAGCGCAGACCGCGCAGGGATCGTCAATCCACTTGCGACCCACTTCCCGCTTGAGCGTGCCGGAGCCGTGGCAGGCGTAGCAGGGCTTACCGACGCGCGCGGCGTGAATCCCGCACAGGTCACCATCGGTGGCCTGCGCGACGCACCCCGGACGGCTACACATCGGCATCTGCGTTGCTTCGTTCGTTCGTTCGTTCGTTCGTTCGTTCGTTCGTTCGTTCGTTCATTGTTCCTACCGGTGAAACGGGCACAGCCACACCCGCAGATCGATCAGCGACCACAGTAAGTACTCCGGTACGTTCTGCGTATGCGGCCCCTGCCCATACGGTCCGAGACAGCGCAAGGTCCGCAGCGTCTTCCCCTTCCAGTCGACCACCGGCAGTTGATCGATCTGCTGCTGACGCACCGTAGCCGCGGCCTCACCGTAGGCGTCGACGAACGCCTGCCGGAGGCGTCGCGCACGGGCCTCGAGATGGCTGCCCAGCCTCATCGCGGCGCCGTCCGCACCAGGTGATCCACCGTGGCCCCCGAGACGTGATGCCGCGCGGCGACCGCGTCGCGTGATCCGCCCGCCCGCACCGCCCGGCGGATCTCCATGACTTCCCCGACGGTCAATTCCTTCGTGCTGCGGAACGGCCGCTGCCGGGCGGTGTACTGGCGCTCCTCTTCGGCAAAGAGATAGGCGCCTCGAGCACGGGAGCCGTCCCAAACGACGTCGTAGTCAGCCATCAGTCGCGCTCCGTCTGACCCGGCGCGACTTCGCGCTTGAACAAGTACCAGTCGCCATGCGCGTCCTTCCGCCAGAATTCCAGACCCTCGTTCGCGTCGATCCCCACGTACGGCCCGCCCTCGCGCGTGAACCGCAGCCGATCCTTGTGCTCGTCCTGATGACAGCGCGGGCACAACGTGACGCGGTTGCGTGGTTCCATCGACCCGCCCGCGCTCGCATAGACGATGTGCGCCCGGTGCCCCCGGAGTAGCCCGATCTCGTCCGGGTTCGTCCGCTTGCCACAGGCCCGACAGGTCTTGTTATCGCGCGCGTCGATCTCGGCGTCCCAGCGGCGCTTGGTGCTGTCGGCCTCGGCCTCTTCCTTGAGACGCACGTCGACCCGCGTCTCCATGTCGTGCTTGAAGAAGCTCTTATGCGCCATCGGGTTGCTCAGCGCCGGTCTCTCCCGGCTGTCACGCCTTCGACTTGCACCCGCCCCTCAGGCGGTTTGGGTCGCGGCTTCCGGCGTTCTGCGTCCGCTGATCGGCATAGCGGCGGCGCCACCACAGGCGGTCCGCTGTGGTCCGGGTTCGGAGCGTGTCTACTTCCGCATGACAGCACCCCCACTCATTGCCGGTGGTCAGGGCCCCCTGCTGGCCTGAGATCAGGACCCGGGCGCCACCAACGCACCGTCCAGAGTCCCTGACCGGCCGGCAATCTCGTTACAGCGCGATCCGATCGATGATGGCGCGGAGCCGTTCCAGCCCGGTGCCGATCAGCGCGTTGTTGCGGGCAAGGCATTCGCCGATTTGCGTCGAATGAATCGGCTGACTACCGGCGCCGTCGCCGGTCGGTGGCGGGGCCGAGAGAATGGGCCGCAACCGCTGCTCCAGCAGTTCGACAAGCTGATGCAGGACATGGCCAGCCTTCTCGCCTGCGTCGAGCTGGTGCGCGATCTCGCTGCGCCCGTTGCCCTGCTGTGCCATCGGCGCAATCGGGGTCAGTGGCCCCCCGCGCTGCAGAAATCCTGACGGCGCTACACCGCGCAGACCACCGCCAATGGACCCGACGGTTGCCTGCGGCATGTCGGTCTTTTCGTCGATGGGATCGTTTCTGTCGTACATCTACGCTCTCCTTTTCTCGTTACCGCTGTTTGAAGCGCACGACGCGCTCGCGCGTGGCTGGTTTCCAGCCGTCGATCCGATCCTCGTGAAACCGCGTGTTCATCCAGACCGACGCCGCCCGGCGCCAGGTGGCAATCGCCTTGCGTCGATCGGACGGACAAGTAATCCGATGGCCGATGCGGTCTGGCGTCCCGACGATCCCGCAGCGCCAGATCGCGAAGAACCGCAGCAGCCGCTGGACCGACTCAGCCATGGCTAGCCTCCAGCGGCACCAGATCGAGCCATTGACAGCCCGGTGCCGTAAGGTCACACAGGATCTCCACAACCCATTCCGCGTACTGCGCGAGCACGCGGTCACGCGCGGCGTCGCCGGCGGCGGAGTAGGCGGCGGCGGAGGCCGCGTCGGCGGCGGCGGAGGCCGCGTCGGCGGCTCGGGCGGCGGAGTAGGCGGCGGCTCGGGCGGCGGAGTAGGCGGCGGCGGAGGCGGCGTAGGCCGCGTCGGCGGCGGCGGCGGAGGCGGCGGCGCGTCTCGCGTCGGCCGCCACGTCTTCGGCTGCACGGCACGCCTCGCGCGTCCCCTCGGTCGCACACCGTACGGCTGCGGCCTCCAGTCGATCGGCGAACGCCGGATTCACCCGCGCCGCCGCGCGCAAACCGACCGGCACCGCCTTGCGGATCGTCATGTCCACCACGCGCTGGATGAACACGGCCTCGTCCAGTACGCCCGCGCTCCCCAACTGCGCGACGGCGAGCCGGCGCAGCCCCTGCGCCCGCGCCTGCGGCGACGACCACGAGCGATCGTTGAGGCCAATCTTCAGCTGCCGCAACGCAGGTGCCACGCACCCCGGATCGTCGCCATGCGGCAAGCCCAACGCGTAACACACGGCGGCTTCCACGCACATCTGGCCGGGGATGGGCTGCCCGACTCCGTGCGACAAACCAGCGTCTACCGTGTCACGGACCTTGATCGCGATCTCGCGGGTCAACTCAGAGATGGCCATGATCGGTAGCCTCCGCGAGCGCGATGGCGGCCTTCGCCGCGCACCAGATGCAGTCTTTGTCACAGTGGCGACCATCGCAGCAGCACTCCGAGTGGTTGACGAGCCCCTTCAACGCGTCCAGCAGCGCGGCATGGCTGTTCACACAGCGCACGATGAACGCGGCGTCGGCGCTGTCCACCGGCCACGACGCGCTGTGATACGCAACGCCGCTCCCATCGGCCGCCAACAAGACGGCATCGTGATAACCGACCAGCGACTCGCGCGGCTCCCACCTCCACGGCAACGGACTGTGCTGCTCGGCCATCTACAACCCTCTCCGCGTCCGCATATTGGCTTCTGCCAGAAAGCAGTCGCCGTCCAGTTCCGTCTCCGGCTCGCGCGTGGCCGTCAGCACGTCCTGTGTCATCCGGCCCCAGGCCACGATGAACGCGCCCGCGAAGATCACTGCCGCACCCACGATCACGACGGTCAGCAGCCAGTCGGCCATCGCGTTACACCGTCACCGGCTGGGGATCGGCCACGGGATCGGCCAGTGGCTCGTGCTGCGCTTCGAGGGTCTCCACCCAATCGGCAATCTGCTCGCGGGTCCAGCCGTGATCGTTGAGCGTGTAGATCGCATCGGCGACGGATCGATGCGTGTAATACATTGGCCACGGATCTCCGTTCGGCAACGCCTCCAGAGCCCTCGTGACCCACGGCCAACGGGCGCTGACAGCGCCGTAGAGATCGGCGCCTGCTTCCCGATACTCCGCGCCGACGGCCTCGCAGGCCGCTCCAAGCGCGCACGTTGCTGTAACGTGTCGATAACGAATTGAGTCAGCGCCTGACCCCTGCGGCTTCAGCATCGCGCCGAGTCGTATCGCCTCTGACAACCTAAGCGGCATGTTTCCTCCTCATCGCATTGATCGCGCAACACTTCTTGCAGGATCGATTGCCAGGCCGCTGACCACCCCGCAGATTGCCTGGTGTCAGCGCGTGCCCGCGCGGACAGTGCGTTTTTCGCGCGTTCTCAGCGGCCACTCCGGCGATGGGACGACGCCGAATGTTCTCCGCCAGCGTCACCAACTCCATGTGCTCTACGCGGACACAGCGTTTCGTTCGACACAGATGGTCAATGGTCAGGCCGCGCGGGATCGGCCCAACTGCCATCTCGTAGGCGTGTCGGTGCGCGAGGACAGACGAGCCGTTCAGCGGGTAGCGCCCGTAACCGTTGCGGGTGACGCAACCAGTCCACAACCAGCACTCGTCGGACTTGTCAACCTTCGACCAGAAGCGATCGCTCATGCACGCCTCCGTCTCTCCGTTCCTTCCAGTTGTGCGGGCCGCGAGCCAGCGGCCCCAGACGTCTTACCCGCCGAACGTGTCGCCGTCGCGCCCCGTGATCACCGCCAGTGCCTCATCGACCGACCGCACGATCGTCACGGGGAACTGCTGATGAAACCGCACCTGATCCGGCGTCAACGTCCCGCCCGACGCCTTGACTTCGATCAACCGCACGATCGGGAGTGCCGGATGCGCGACCAGGAGATCGGCACACCCAGCGCCGACATTGGCTAAGGACTGCACTGCCCAGCCCGCCTGCCGGAATGCGTCCACGATCGCTGTCTGATTGGTGTCCACTTTGCCGCGGCGCCTCATGCCGTCGCCCGCTCGATTTCCGTGTCCCACTCCGACAGATCCGCCCCGAGCTCGACGAGCTTCATCACGCACCAGTCGGTGAACGCGGCGAATTCCTTCGTGTCGGTGTGCGGCGTCCGCCGCCGCCGCCGCAGGCCGGTCTTGGGACACGGCGGCAACCCGAAATACAGATGCGCCAGTTCGTCGTGCAGCGTCTGGCGTTCGCCGGGGTCTTCCCACAACGATTTGGCGCCGACGGTCATCAAGGTCCAGTGCCGCCGATTCTGAGCACTCGTGCGCGTCCGCGTGACCGGCGCGATCGTCACCCGCTGGCCCGCCAGCGACGCGAGCCGGGCGCGGGACGGACCATCCAGCGTCAGCCCGGTCCCGGTCGCGTTCACCATCGCCAACAGGGGCGTCCGCGGACTCACGCCGCCACGCCTTTCTTCTTCGCTGGCAGCTGCGCGTTCACCGGGATCGGCATCGGCGTCCGATCGACGGCATCGACCAGCCGCACCAGCCACGGCGACGGCAGATCCAGCAGGATCGAGCACGCATCGGTGTAGCTGAAGACGTGCGCGTGCTCCCGGGCATCGGCCCCCGGCCACGTCATCGATCCGTCGCACGGCGTGAAGGCCAGATAGCCGTGCCAGTAGTCGGAGTACAACCTGAACGCGCCCCCGATGCTCATGCCGCCTCCACTTGCCGCGCATCGAGATAGCCCCGCAGCTGCCGCGCGTCCACGTAGGCCTCGAATTGGTGCAGCAGATTGCAGCAGTCCTGGTGCAGCGCCGGATACGGATACAACTGGAACGATTCGATGCCGCGGAGCTCGATCGTCCCGTTCTGCTCGCTCTCGTGCAGGTAGAAGACGTGATAGGTGATCCGCGCCGGCTGAAAAATGTCCTGCATGAACCGCCACTGGCAGGACTGCGCGTACTTGTCGAAGTCGAACGTCGACAGCGTCGTTTTCGTTTCGATCAGGTCCGCGCCGACCAGTTGATCAGCCCGCGCGACGACGTCGTGATCGCCGTAGCGTTTCAGCCCCTTGGCCTCAAACACCGTGCGCGCCGGATCGATGAGTGCCAGCGCCGGCCCCATCACGTCATCGCCGAACGCGAAGACCTCCGGACAGCCGCGCAGATGCGCCACGCGGTAGCCGCCGCTAACGCGATACCGCTCCGGATGCTCCAGCACGGCGCCGAACGCCTGCCCGAGCCACACCTTGTGGTTGCCGGTGAACTGGCCCTTGATGGTGGCGATCAACTCGGACTCGGGCATCCAGTCCTCGGCCATGAACAGCCGGAAGCTCTCTAAGGTGGTCGTCGAGATCCGCATGGCTACAGACCCGCGACCAGTGCCGCGACTTCGTCCTTCGGTGCCAGGAACGTCTTGTGCTGCACATCGAACGCGATGCCGAGCGCCGCGCCCCGGTCCATCAGGAGCTTGGCCGCCTGCGGCTGCACCACCGACGACTCGATCGCCTTGATGAGCGGGATCTGTTCGTTCAACTGCGCGGCCGTGGTGAGCTCGGCGATCTTTGTGCGCCACGTCTCGACCTGCTGCGCCACGAGCGCCGACGCCTCCGAAATGGTGCCCAGCGTCTCGCGCCCCTTGGCGAACAGATCCGCCATGAACGTCTGGCACTTGCCGACCGGCGGCATCTTGAACGCATCCCAGCGGCCGGGGTTCTTGCCGATCCAGCGGTCCGTCGGGTTGAAGTCCACGACGCGATCCCGTCCGGCCATGTAGACGTAGCCGACGAAGTCCGCGACCTTCATCACTTCGCCGTAGGACCCGCCGACGATGTCCGGCCGCACCACGCGGGTGTCGCCGTCTTTGTCTTCTTTGTCGTGCGCGATGAGCAGGACGTCTTTGCCGTAGGTCCGCAGCGTCGCGATCCACTGCCGGAAGCGGTTCTTGAGCAC
>Ga0196963_10000336_pt1 | contig 44442 bp, 51 predicted proteins | sample S1_5metaG_FD_148600 | JGI IMG/M metagenome (GOLD analysis project Ga0196963, IMG submission 148600) | Soil microbial communities from Anza Borrego desert, Southern California, United States - S1_5 | ecosystem: Environmental > Terrestrial > Soil > Desert | place: USA: California | collected... | reverse complement strand
TGCTTCCCCCACGGTCGCCTCCGATGTCCCCGCTCCTGCGCTGCTTCGCGCTCTACCGTCGCCACCTCGGCTTCGCCGTCGTCACCGGCATCGTCCTCGCCGCGGTCAACGCCTCGGGGCCGCTCACCACCTGGCTGCTCGGCCAGGCGTTGGAGGACGTGCGCCGCGGCGTCGCCGTCGTGCCGCTGGACGATGGCGGCACCGACGCGTCGGTCGCGTGGCGCTGGGCCTGGACGCTCATGGCCATCGCCGTGGGGCGCGCCGTGATCCACTACCTCGGCACCGTCCAGGCCATGGTCCTCGGCCAGCGCCTGCTGTTCGACCTGCGCGACGCGCTGATGCAGCGCGTGCAGGGCCTCGATCTCGCCTACCACCGCCGCCACGGCGCCGGCGAGCTGATCACGCGCACCACGCGCGACAGCGACGCGGTGCGCGACGCGCTGGTCGGCGGCGCGCGCACGATGCTCGAGCTGGTCAGCACCGTGCTCGGCTGCCTGGTGGTGATGGTGTCCTACGATCCGCTGCTGGCGCTGGTGCCGGCGCTGCTGACTGCGGCCGCGGTGTACGCGGTGTCGCGGATCGCCGACCGCCTCACCGGCTACGAGACGATCGGCGACGCCGCCTACGACCGCGTGACCCAGGATCTGAGCGAAGGCGTCAACGGCGTGCGCGTGATCAAGTCGTTCGCCCTCGAGCAGGCGCGGATAGCGCGTTTCCGCCAGGTGATCGCCGGCTTCGTCGCCGCGTCGGCCGTCGGCATCGGCTACGCCGCGCGGCGCATGCCGCTGCCGCAGCTGATCGTCGCGCTGGGCCACGCCTGGGTGCTGTGGTACGGCTGCGTGCTGGTCGGCGAGGGCCGCATGACGCCGGGCGATCTGGTCGCCGCGAGCCTGGTGATGATGGCGATCGTCTTCCGCGTCGAGGGCATCGGCCGCGTCGTCCAGGTGTTCGCGGCGGCGCGCGCCTCGGCGGCGCGCGTGTTCGAGCTGCTCGACACGCCGCCGACGATCGCCGACGGCGAGCTCGCCCCGCCCGCGGGACCGATCGGCGTGCGCCTGAGCGGGGTGCGCGTCGCCGACCCGCGCGGCGGGCGCGACATCCTCGCCCACGTCGACCTCACCGTCGCGCCGGGGACGGTGGTCGCGCTGGTCGGCGTCACCGGCAGCGGCAAGAGCACGCTGCTCGCGACCCTGGCGCGCCTCATCGACACCGATGGCGGGACGGTCGCGATCGGCTCCGACGACGCGGGCTGGACCGACGTGCGGCGTCTGCGCCTCGATCCCCTGCGCCGGCGCGTGCAGGTCGTGGCGCAGGAGGCGTTCCTGTTCTCGGACACCCTCGCCGCGAACCTGCGCCTGGGCGATCCGACGGCCGGGGATGACGAGCTGCGCGCCGCGCTGACGGCGGCCGCCGCCGACGACGTCCTCGCCGGGCTGCCCGACGGGCTCGCGGCGCGCGTCGGCGAGCGCGGCGTGACGCTGTCGGGCGGCCAGCGCCAGCGCGTCAGCGTGGCGCGCGCGCTGGTGCCGCGCCCGGCGGTGCTGGCGCTGGACGACGCGACCAGCGCGCTCGACGCGCCGACCGAGGCGCGGGTCTTCGCCGGCCTGAGGAGCCGTTCGCGCGACGCCGCCGTGCTGGTGGTGGCCAGCAAGCTGTCGACCGCGCGCATCGCCGACCGCGTGGCGCTGCTCGACGGCGGACGGATCGCCGACGTCGGCACGCACGACGAGCTGAGCGCTCGCTCGGCGGCGTACCGCGACCTGCTCGGCATCGACCCGGTGGCCGGAGACGAGCCATGAACGATCTCGACCGCGAGGAGGACCTGGCGCGCACGCGCCTCGACCGCCGCACGCTGGTCCGCATGACGTCGCTGCTGCGCCCCGCGCGCGGCGCGATCGGCGGCGCCGTGCTGATCGAATGCATATTGGTGGCCTCGATATTCCTGCGTCCGTGGTTCATCGGCCGCGCGATCGACGGCGGTCTGATCGCGCAAGCCGGAGGAGGCTGGAGCGTCGATCGCGGCCTGGTCGCGCTCATGGCCGGCGGCCTGTTCCTCACCTGGGTCGCGCGCTTCGGCCTGGCCGGGCTCAACCAGTGGCTGCTGGGCAGCGCCGCGCTGCGCGTGCTCGGCGCGCTGCGCGAACGCGTCTTCGCCCACGTCCAGGGCCTGTCGGTGCGCTACTTCGACCAGTCGCGCGCCGGCCGGATCATCGCCCGCGCCGACCGCGACGTCGACAGCGTGCGCGACGCGCTGGTCAACGGTCCGCCCGAGCTGCTGTCGATGCTGGTGCGCTCGCTCGGCGCCGGCGCGCTGCTGTGGCTGATCGATCCGCCGCTGTTCTGGCGGCTCATGCCGCTGTTCCCCGCGTTGGCGCTGGCCGTGCCGCTGTTCCAGAAGGCCGGCGGCAAGGCCTGGGGCCGCATCGCCGAGATGCGCAGCCGCTTCATCGCCCACCTCTGCGAGAGCATCAACGGCGTGCGCGTCATCCAGCAGATGGCGCACCAGGACGCGAACCGCGTCCGCTACCAGGGCATGCTGCGCGACAACGATCGCGCCTCGGTCGCCGGGGCGTGGCTGTGGGGCTGGTTCCAGCCCTACACGGTGGTGCTGTTCACCGCCGGCATGGCGGTGCTGATCGTCGCCGGCGGCGAGGCCCTGGCGGCGGGGCGGCTGACGCTCGGCGAGCTCAGCCAGTGCATCTTCTACCTGTTCATCTTCCTCGGCCCGCTGCAGGAGCTCGGCGACCTGTTCGAGAAGATCGCCAACGCCTCGGCGTCGGCGAAGCGCATCTTCCTGCTGCTCGACACGCCGGCCGAGGTCGTCGACGCGCCCGACGCCGTGGCGGCGACGACGGCGCGCGGCGAGGTCGCGTTCGAGGACGTGCGCTTCGCCTACCGCGCCGGCGCCGAGCCGGTGGTCGACGCGGTGACGCTGCGCGTGGCCGCGGGCGAGACCGTGGCGATCGTCGGCCCGACCGGGCACGGCAAGAGCACGCTGGTCCAGCTGCTCTGCCGCTTCTACGACGTCGACGGCGGCCGCGTGCTGCTCGACGGCCGCGACATCCGCGGGATCACCCAGGCCAGCCTGCGCCGGCGGATCTCGGTGGTGCTGCAGGACAACGTGCTCTTCTCGGGCAGCGTGCTCGACAACCTGCGCCTGGCGCGGCCGACCGCGAGCGACGACGAGCTCGCCGCCGCGGTGCGCGAGCTGGGCGCCGACGAGGTGCTGCTGCGCCTGCCCGACGGGTACCGCAGCGATGTCGGCCCGGCGGGCGGCAACCTCAGCCATGGCCAGCGGCAGCTGGTGTGCCTGGTGCGGGCGTACCTCGCCGATCCGGCGGTGCTGGTGCTCGACGAGGCGACCTCGGCGGTCGACGTGCACACCGAGCGGCGCCTGAGCCGCGCGCTGCGCCGGCTGTGCCGCGGGCGCACGGCGATCATCGTCGCGCACCGGCTGGCGACCATCCGCGACGCCGATCGCATCGCGGTGGTGTGGCAGGGCCGCATCGCCGAGCTCGGCGCGCACGCCGAGCTCATGGCGCGCGGCGGGCGCTACGCCGAGCTCTACCGTGCGTACGAGCGGGCCCAGGACGGCAGCTGAGCCGGCGCCGACGACAGGCGCGCTCGGCGCGCTAGGCGCGCGGCGCTCGCCATCCCGGCGGATCGGCGTCGGCAGCCGTGCGCGGTTCGCGCTCCGGTCATGGCGTCACCGGCGACGGCGGGCACCATCGGGCCCCCGAGCACGCGATGCCGACCTTCGCCGATCTCGACCGCCGCTCGATCCTGGACTTCCAGGATCGCATGCGGCCCGATCTGGCGGCGGCCACGACGGTCGAGGATGCCGCCCAGGGGCTGGTCGCCGCGCTGTGCACGGAGTTCCCGACCGGGATCGTGCTGGCGCGGACCTTCCTGACCCTGCCGCTCGCGCGCCTGCCCGACGACCTGCGGCGCGCGGTGTGGGCATCGGTCGAGGACCACACGCACCCCGCCGCCCTCGGCCCGACGACGCCGGTGCTGACGCTGCTGAGCACCTATGGCCGCGAGGTCGACTGGTGCGACCGGCGCCGCTCGCGAAGCCACGCGGCCATCCCCCTGAGCTCGCGCCGCTTCGTCGACTCGATCCCGATGGTGGCCCGCATGCTGCACGAGATGGGCATCGATCTCGGCCTGGGTCCCACCGAGGACCCGCATGTCGATCGGCTGCTCGGCGCCGGCTGGGTCGGCCTGTTCCACGTCGAGGATGCGCGCAGCGCCCGCGACGAGCGTGGTCGCCGCATCATCCCGGCGGATGACTTCGTCGAGCGACACGGCGTGCGATCGGTCTTCGGCCTGGGCAAGGCGTATGGCGACGGATCGATCGTCAGCGTCGTGGTCTTCGCCACGGCCATCCTGCCGCGCGCGACGGTCGAGGCGATGGTGCCGATCGTCAACCAGTTCAAGGCGCAGACCCTCGAGCTGATGCATCGCGGCGCGATCTTCCGCTGACCCCGCGCGCGCGGCCTCAGCGCCGGTTCGCCCCCAGCCCCTGCATCACCCCCGGCACCTCGGCGGCGAGCTCGCGCGCGAGATAGCCGATCGCGCCGACGCGGCGGGCGAGGATCTCGCCGCAACGCCCGTGCACGTGCGCGCCCCACGCGGCGGCCTGCACCGGCGTCGCGCCGCGCGCCAGCAGCGCGGTGATGACGCCGGCCAGCACGTCGCCCGATCCGCCGGTGGCCAGTCCGTGGCCGCCGGCCGAGGACCGGTGCAGCGCGCCGACCGGCGTCGCGATCCAGGTCTCGCCGCCCTTGAGCAGCGCCACCGCCGCGAAGCGCCGCGCGCAGGCGAGCGCCGCCGGGCGCGGATCGGCGATGATCGCCGCCTTGGTCCAGCCGAGCATCGCCGCGAGCTCGCCGGCGTGCGGCGTCACGACCAGCGGACGCGCCGGCCGCATGCCGGCGTCGCGCAGCGCGGCGAGCTCGATCAACGCGGCGGCGTCGATCAGCAGCGGCACCTGCGCGAGTCGCGCATCGGTCAGCAGGCGGCGCAGCAGCGCGCGCAGCGGCGCGCCTTCGCTCATGCCGGGACCGATGCACAGCGCGTCGCAGCGCCGCGCCAGCCGCAGGACGGCGTCGGCGCTCCCGCCGCCGGCCAGCGGGATCGCGTAGATCTCGGGCACGGCGGCGGCGACCAGCCCGACCACCGACCGCTCGGTCGCCAGCTGCACCTTGCCGGCGCCGGCGCGCAGCGCGGCCTCGGCGACGAGCACCGCCGCGCCCGGCATCGGCGCCGACCCGGCGATCACCAGCAGGCGGCCGCGATCCTCCTTGTCGCAATCGCGCGCCAGCACCGGCAGCGGCCAGGCGCGCAGGCGGCGGTCGTCGACCACCGCGGCGCGCACGCGGGCTCGGGCGGGCGGCATCAGGTCGCCGCCGGCACGTCGTCGCGACGCGTCACGGTCTCGCCCGCCTCGTCGAGCGGCGCGGTCAGGTTGAAGGCGCGCAGCTCGAGCGCCGCCGTGTGCGGCGAACCGGCGACGTGCTCGTAGCGCGTCACCGAGCAGTTGGCGATGGCGTGCTGCGCGTCGATGGCCAGCAGCGCGCGTTCGTCGAGGCGCTCGATCAGGTAGCGGAAGCACATCACCACCACGCCGTGGCAGACCACCAGCACGCGGCGGTCGGCGTGGTCGCGGCACAGGCTGTCGATGAAGGCGCGCAGGCGCAGGATGACGTCGCACCAGCTCTCGCCGCACGGCGGCCGGTGGTAGAACTTGCCGACCTGCGTCATCAGCGCGGCCTGCTCGGGATGGTGGTGCTCGATGCCGTAGCGCGTCAGCCCCTCGAGCAGGCCCATCTCGCGTTCGCGCAGGCGCTCGTCGACGATCAGCTCGGCCGTGACGCCGCCGGCGCGCATCGCCGCCTCGGCCGTCGCCACCGCGCGCCGGTACGGCGAGGTGATCACCAGGTCGGGCAGCGCTCCGCGCGCTGAACCCGCCAGCCAGCGCCCGAGCGCCTCGGCCTGGCGCTCGCCCAAAGGCGACAACGGCACATCCATCTCACGGGCGCCCGGGTCGAAGCGCCGCTCGCGCGCCGCCTCGGCGGCATCGCGCGCGAGGTTGCCGGCGCTCTGGCCGTGACGCACCAGCCACAGGCAGCGCGGTCCCGGCACGTCGCGGCGATGCGTGTCGTCGACCATGCCGGCGATCGTGCCGGCCGGACGCGCTGGTCCGCGCGCAACCGGTCAGGTTTCGTCAGGCTAGCCGACGCTTCCGCCGTGCGCCTCCGGCGTGAGGGCGGGGCCGCCTACTTCGCCGTCGCCAGCCGCCCAGGATACCGCGCATTCGGCGGTTCGAGCAGCGCGCGCTGGCGCGGCGTCAGGTCGGCGTAGTCCTCCGAGCGGTAATAATGCGCCGCCCACGACATGCCGGCCGGGCTGTACTTGTAGAACAGCGTGCGCCGTTCGTGCCGGGCGCTCCACGGCAACGGCCCGTGGGTCATCGCCTCGGTGAAGATGATCGCGGAACCCGCCGGCGCGACCACGCGCGTGACGCACGGATGCACGGTCTCGAGATCGGCCCACTCGTGAGGGAACGGCAGGTTCGCCTTGTGGCTGCCCGGGACGGCGGCGAATCCGCCATCGCCCGGATTGACGTCGTGCAGGTTGAAGGCGACCACGACCAGGCCGCAGCGGATGGATCCGTTGTGGTGCGCGTACGCCATCTGCGGATCGTACGGCGTCGCGCCGCCGTGCAGCGACGCGCCGATCGGGCTGTGCCCGCCGCGCATGATGTCGCAGTAGTCGTGGTCGAGGCGCACGTGCTCGCCGACGAACGCGTCGAGGTACGGCATGATGCGCGCATGGTCGATCAGCGCGCGGTAGGGCGCTCCCCACGACAGCAGCGCGCCGCTGCGGTGGAAGAAGCGGTGCGCCTTGGCGTCGGGCGGGACCTCGGCGGCGATGCGCTCATCGAGGATGCCGTTGAGGGTCGCGAGCTCGCGCGCGTCGAGCACGCCCGGCACGACCAGGTAGCCCTGGAGATCGAACAGGTAGCGCTCGTGCGCGGTCGGGGCGGCGGCTGGCGATGTCGGATCCTGCATGGCTCCTGGCTCCTGGCCTGCAGGATACATGCCCCATCCGACGAATCCTGCTCGAGGCATATCGAATCATGCCGCTACCGCGCATAACCCCCGGTCTGGTCGAGGCGAGCCGGGCGATGGCGCCGAAGCCCGACCGCTGGCATGGGCCGTTCACCTGGCGCACCTGGCTCATGGACTGGTGCGACTTCGCCGGTGGACGGCTCGAGGTCACCGCACCGGGCGCGCGACCGGTGACCGTCGAGCGCCCCGTGAACACCTGGTGCGTGTTCGCGCCGGGGGTCGCCTACCGCCACATCGCTCCTCCCGGTCCCACCCGTGTCGGCCAGCGTTGGCTGTTCTTCGAGCTCGACGCGCCGTTCGCGCCGCTCGCCGCGCGCGCTTTCACCGTGGTCTCGGACCCCGAGGAGCGCATCGCCGCGCAGGTCGACGCCATGTACCAGATCCAGCAGCACCGCGAGCCCGGCGGCGACATCGCCGCGCAGGGGCATGCGCTGGTGGTCATGGGCGAGCTGGCGATGGCATCGCGGCGCGGCCACGCCGGCGCCGCGGACGATCCCTGGCCGGTGCGCGCGCCGGTCGCGGCGCGCACCACCGGCGACGGGCTGCTGCAGCGCGTCGAGCGCGCGGTGCTGCGCAGCCTCGCGCGGCCGCCGGCGCTCGCCGATCTCGCCGCGACGGTCGACCTCTCGCCATCGGCCCTGTCGCACCGCTTCCAGCGCGAGACCGGCATGAGCGTGATGGCGCGCGTACGCTGGCTGCGCATCCGCGAGGCGCGGCGACTGCTGAGCGAGCCGGACGCGACCGTCGCGGCGGTCGCTCGCGCGGTCGGCTTCAGCTCGCCGTTCCACCTCTCGCGGGTCTTCCGTCAGGTCACGGGCATGAGCCCGGGGGAATTCCGCAGGCGCTCGCGGGCCGCGCCGGCCGCGCGCGACCATGGGAATTGACGGGACGGCGACGGGTCACCGCGCCAGCGCGACGAGCGCGATCACGATCGCGTTGTGGATCGCATGCGCCAACGCCGTGACCCAGCAGGCGGTCCACGAGGAGCGCGTCCGCCAGCGCGCGAAGGCGATCGCGAAGTAGAGTCCGCCGACCAGGCCGGCGGCGACGCCCACGGCGATGCCGCCGGGCAGATGGGCGGCGGTGAACAACGCCGTCGAGAGCACGACCTGTCCGGTGAAGGCGAGACCGCAGCGCGCGCCGAGCGTGATCGGGAGCCACTGCAGCAGCAGGGTCTCGAACACCGGCGCGAGGACCAGCCCGGCCAGGATCAGATCCGGCATCGACATCCTCGCCACCGCCGGCTCGGGCTCGCGCAGGAGCACTCCGAGGACGATGGACGGGATCAGGCCGACGATGGTGCTCTCGACGCCGATCCACCAGGCGTAGGCGAGCGGACGGCCGCCGCTCCAGGCCTCGCGATGCCAGCGCAGGAAGGCCACGCGCGGGATCGTGGCGCGGCGGCCGCCGTTGCCAGGTGATCGGCCGATGGGGTCGACATCCGTCCCGACGTCCTCGACGCGTGCAAGCCCGCCCAGGCGGAACGCCGCCGACGCCGTCGGCCCCTACGATGGGCGCGACCTCGGCGATCGTCGATCGCCCCGGATGCGCACGTCCGCGCGAAGGAGATCCCATGGCCAAGTCCTCGACCGCCGGCAAGCGCCGCGGAAAGCCGTCCGCCCGTTCGGGCTCGTCCGTCGCCGCCAAAGGCGGCCCGCGCGGCCGCGGCGGCGTCGGCGTCAACCGCTCGGCGGCGAAGCCGGCGACGCCGGACGGCCGCCAGAACCTGCGGCCGGGAGCGCCCGCCCCGCGCGTCGAACCGTCGACGCGCGGCGCCAAGCAGTGGACGGGCGGGCGGCGCAACGCGCGCAAGGCCGACTGATCGGCGCTCCCGGCGGCGTCAGCGCGCTGGACGACGCGGGGATCGCCTGCGCCGCGCGGCGGGGGCAGGCCCGCGGCGCGCCGACGAGGCCGCGTCGATCAGCGGCGTCGCGTCGCGCGGCGTGACGCCCGCCACCTCGACCGGCGCGACGGGCGCCGGAGCGATCAGCGCTCCGGCGATGACCGCGGCGGCGAGGTAGGCGCCGGCGAGCGTCGCGTGGCTGCCGTCCGCATCGTGCAGCACCGGCGTGCGGCGACGGCGCAGCCGGGCCCAGGCGGCGCCGACCGGCGCGATGGTCGCGCCGCTGTCGGCGGCGGCCTGCGCGTACGCCGCGTCGATGGCGCGCTGGTCCCCGGGCGCGTCGGCCCGGGCCCAGGTCGCGTACAGCACCAGGCGCGCGCCGGCCGTGGCGACGAGCGGCGCGAAGCAGGCGACGTTCGCGCGCATCCGCGCCGGATCGCGCACCGGCAGCGTGCTCTGCTCCTGCAGGACGACCGCATCCCACGCGCCGCGCGCGATGGCGCGCGCCGCCTCGCCGGCGTTCCAGTGGCGGCGCAGGGACGCTCCGCCCGCGGCGATGAGGCGGTGCTCGAGCCGCACGCCGGCGGCGGCGGCGAACTTCGCCACCAGCAGCGGGACGTCATGGCGCGCGGTGAAGCTGTTGCCGATGAAGAGGACGCGCACGCGATCCTTCAGCCGGCGCGTCCGCGCGCGATCGCGAGCAGGCGATGCAGGCGCTGGGTCTGGCGCAGGGCGATGACCGCGAGGAGCATCACGACGATCCCGGGCGTCGCTCCGAGGGCGACCTCGCTGCGCGCCAGCGAGATCGACACCACGCAGGTCACCATCAGCAGGACCGCGCCGGCGCGACGCAGGCGCAGGAGCAGCGTGGCGCTCGCCGCGTAAGCGAGGATCTGCGCGACGACGATCGCGCCGGAGCCCGACGCCAGATCCGCCGGCCGCGCGCCGCCGGCGATGAACACGGCATAGACGGTGACGAGGATCATGAACACGGCGCAGAAGGCGCCGGCCCTGATGTGGAAGACGATCCGCTCGAACTCGTCCTCGCTGAGCAGCCCGGCCGGCGGCGACGCCGCCTCGGTCGGCGCGCTTTCTGAGCCACGGGTCGGTCCGCTCATGCCGCGGATCCTGCGGGCGACGACGTCCAGGCAACGCGTTGGGCTCGGCTACTCCTGCTCCTGCGCGAGGTGATCCTCGAGCTTGTCCAGGGACTCGTTCCAGCCCGCTTCGCACTGGTCGCGCAGCTCGCCGGGCGGGAGCCCGATGTGCTCGACCATCACCTCGGTCGCGCCATCGGGCAGCGGCATCAGCGAGACGACGATGTGCAGCGTGGTCGGGAACTCCGCCGGCATGCCGTACCGCGCCGGCGACACCACGTCGCCGTCCTCGTCCGCGAAGCTGTCGCTGCAGATCAGGCGCTGGCGCGGAACGATCTCCTCGTAGGTGCCGGTGCTCCAGAAGTCCTGGCCCCGCGGCGAGCGCATGCAGATCAGATAGGACCCGCCGACGCGCAGGTCGATGCTGCACGATGGACAGGTGTAGCCCTCGGGGCCCCACCAGCGCTGCAGCTGCGGCGCTTCGGTCCACGCCGCCCAGACGCGCTCCGGTTGGGCATCGATGGTGCGGCAGACGAGGAGCTCGTTGGCCGTGATCGGTGAAGGCATGGGACGCTCCCGTGCGGGTGACGATGCCGTGTCGCCCCGGCGAGCGCCGGTCACCGGACATTGTCACCACCCCGCGCATCGAAGCGACCCGTGGCTCAGCCTGATTCGCCAGCCGATGAAGGGGTTGCGTCGCGCGGCTGCCGGAGCGTCGCGGCCGCCGGCGTGCCGCTCGATCCGGTCCTCAGGCCTTGAGCAGCTCGACCTCGAACAGCAGGGTCGCGTTCGGCGGGATGACGCCGCCGGCGCCGCGCGCGCCGTAGCCGAGCTGCGGCGGGATCACCAGGGTCCGCTTGCCGCCGACCTTCATGCCCTGCACGCCTTCATCCCAACCCTTGATGACCTGCCCGGCGCCGAGGGCGAAGTCGAACGCGTCGTTGCGATCCTTGCTCGAATCGAACTTCGCGCCCTTCTTGCCGTCCTGGTACAGCCAGCCGGTGTAGTGGACCGAGACCGTCTTCCCGGCCTTCGCGGCCGTGCCGGTTCCCGGGACCGTGTCTTCGTACTGGAGGCCGGATGGGGTGGTCTGCATCGTCGTCGTCCTTGTTCAGCGCCCGCGAAACGCCGACTGGAACGGCCAGGCGGCGGCGGAGCGCCGGGATGCTCGGAAGCCGCGGCGTCATGTCGAGCCATGGCCGGATCCGGGGACGTCGCGCATCCCTCCCGGGATGACGACTGCACGACGCGCACCGCGCCGTAGCCTGCGCGGACCCGGCGACGGCCAGGGTGCACGATGGCGAAACGACGTCTCCACGATGGCGAGCATCCCGCCTACGACCCCGGCGCCTGCGGGGCCGACGGGCGCGCGCAGTGCCGGCGCTGCCTGGGGCCGCTGCCGCATCCGCAGGCGATGTTCTGCGGCGCGGCCTGCGCCCACGAGTTCCGCATCCGCGCGAGTCCGGCGTACGCGCGCCGCGCGGTCTTCGCCCGCGATCGCGGCGTCTGCACGCACTGCCGGCTCGATTGCGGCATGCTCGATCGGATCATCGCCCGGCTGCGTCGCCCAGCGCGCGACGGCGACCGGTCGGATCCAGACGCCGCGCCGGACGAGTGGACGCGGCCCATCCTGAGCGAGCAGGACGAACGCGACCAGGCGGAAGGCGAACGCACCGCGCTGTGGCTGATCGAGAAGCTCGGGCTCGGCCTCCGCAAGCACAGCTGCTCGCTGTGGCAGGCCGATCACCGCGTCCCGTTCAGCGACGGCGGCGCGGACTGCGGGCTCGGCAACTACCGCACGCTCTGCCTCGCCTGCCACCGGCTCCAGACCAAGGAGCTGCATCGTCGGCTGACGACGCGCCGGCGCGAACGCGACGCCAGCCGGTCGGCCTGATCGCCACCGTCACGCGTCGCTCATTGGGCCTCGCGCGCCCGCGGCGCCGCCGGCGCGACGGCATCCAGATCGACGGCGTTGTCGCCCTCGTCGACCTCGGCCAACGCGTCGGCCGGATCGATCGCGACGCGGATGCGCATGCGCGCCAGCGCCCCGACGCCGCGGCCGACGGCGATCAGCTTGTCCGCGCCCGGCGCATAGCGTCCCTCGCCGTCGGACAGCGACACGTGGTCGCCCGAGGTCGAGACCACCAGCGACGTCAGCTCGGTCGAGCCGTTGTTGCGGATCGGCATGGAGACCAGGTACGCCCACTCCTGGCCCGGCAGCCGGTTCTGCTCCGGCTGCGGCGTCCAGGTCAGGTACGGCGTGTAGCCGAAGGTCGCGTCGATGCCGCGGCGCGCCGGCGGCCTCACCGCCCGGGGCACGTCGACGACGATCAGCGCCTCGTTGTCGGCCGGGTCCTCGACGATGCGGTCCTGCGGGTCGAGCACGATGCGGACCTCGGACCGCCCCGGCCCGACCTGCCACGCGTTCTCGGTCTCGACCGCGGTGCGCGGCGCGAGCGAGGCGGTGCGCCTGCTGACGCCATCGGCGAGGATCTCGTAGGTCAGCGTCGCGTCGGACGCGTTGATGATCATCTGCTTCACGGTCAGCAGCGAATCCTCCGAGCCGTCCTTCGCCGCGGCGAGGATGATGCGCGGATCGCCCAGCACCCGGACCTCGGCGACCGCGGCCATCGGCGGCGGCACGACGACGATCGGCTCCGGCGGCGCGGCCGGTCGGGCGATCGGCTCCTCGGTCGGCATCGCCGTCGGCGGAGCCGGCAGCTCGGCGGTCGGTGCTTCGGGCGCCGGTCCGGGCAGCTCGGGCGCAGCCGGCTCCGGCAGCGCCGCGATCGGCTCCGGCGGCGCCGCCGCCGGCGGGTCGGCCGGTGGCGGCTCGCGGACCGCGACCGGCTCGGCTTGCGCCGGAGGCGACGTCGCCATCGCGTCGATCGGCGCCGGCGCGGCTCTCGTCCCTGCGATGACCAGCGCGGTGAGCAGGGCGATGAGCGCGGCGACGACGCCCGCGCGCAGCGACCAGCGGCGCACCCGCGCGGCCGATCGCGCCGCGATCGTCGCCGGCGTCTCGGCGAGCGCGGCGCGCAGCAGCGACGGCATCGCCGCCAGGCCCATGCTGACGCCGGCGCGGCGCAGGTGGCGGCCGAGGCGCTCGCGCGCGCGCTGGATGCGCTTGGTGGTCGCCGGGACCGAGATCCGCAGGGTCTTCGCGACCTCCTCGTGCGAGAGCCCCGAGAGGTAGTGGAGCTCGAGCGGCCGTCGGTACTCGTCCGAGAGCTCGGCCAGCGCCAGGCGCAGCGCGGCGAGCGCCTCGGGCGGGGCGGCCGCGGCGACCCGATCGTCGGGCTCTCGCGGCGGCTCGTGGCGTCGTCCCAGCCGCGCGCGGCGCTCGCGGTCGCGCGCGCGGTCGACGCTGGCGGCGTGCACCAGCCGGCCGAACCACGCGGCGAACGGCACCGAGCCGTCGTAGTTCCCCGCGGTCGCGATCAGGCGCGCGATCGCGTCCTGCACCGCGTCGTCGGCGTCGGCGCCGTTGCGCAGCACGCGCGCCGCCTGGGCCCGGGCCGGCGCGAGGTGCTCGCCGATCAGGCTCTCGATCGCGCGCTGGTCGCGGTCGCGGGCGAATGCGAGGAAGCGCTCGTCCGCGGTGCTCATGGCGGCGTGTCCGACCCCGTGGTTGGCGCTCGGGCGCGGACGAGGGCCCGCGCCGCTGGGATCATCCGCCAGGGACGCGTCCGATGCTGCGCCAAGCGCAGGTACGTCGCGCCCGCGAGTGGTTCACGTGGCGCCGGCGCCGCGCGATCGCGCATGACGACGACGAGGCGCCGCCGCCTCCGGATGGAAGCGACGGCGCCGTGCATGTCCTCGGCAGGGCCGCCGGGCGGCGGCGCGTGGACCCGCTCAGCCGTGCGCGAGCGGACCGCGCACCGGCGGCGCGACGACATCGAGCTGGTAGGTGTTGTTGCCCTCGTCGTCCTCGGCGACCTCGTTGGTGGGGTCGAGCGTCACGCCGATGCGCAGCCGCTGCAGCGCCATCGCGCCGCGGCCGACGCCGATGGTCTTGACCGTGCCCGGCACGTACTCGCCGCTGCCCTGCGAGGTCGAGGTGTGATCCCCCGAGGTCGACATGCGCAGCAGGGTGAGCGTGGTCGATCCGTTGTTGCGCATCGGCACGTTCACCAGGTAGCACCAGTCGCCGTAGCCGGCCTCGCGGTTCTGGTCCTGCTCGGGCGTGAAGGTCATGTACGGCGGATAGGCGAAGGCGATGTCGGTCCCGGCGCGGGCGGTGGGCGACGCGACCTCGGGCACGTCGACGATGATCAGCGAATCGTTGTCGCTCTGGTCGGCGTCGTCGATGTGGCCGTTGGGATCGAGCACGGTCTCGACCTCGACGCGGCCGGCGGCGACCGGCCACGCGTGCTCGGTCTGCACGCCGCGGTGCGGCGCGATCGTGAACACGCCCCGGCTCGCGCCGTTGGCGTGGATCTCGTAGGTCAGCGTCGCGTCGGAGGCGTTGATGATGTACTGCCGCAGGCTCAGCAGCGAACCGCCGGAGCCGTCGGTGGCGGCGGTGAGGACGACGGTCGGCACGGTGAAGATCCGGATCTCGCCGCCGGTCGCCGGCGCCTCGGACTGGTCGGCACCACCGCCGGAGGCGGCAGCCGTCGCCGGCTTGGAATCGCCGCCCGAGCTGGCGCAGCCGACGAGGGCGATGAGCGGCACGAGCACGGTGAGCCCGCGGATTGGAAGCATGGGGTGGTCTCCTTGTGAGCGTGGAATCGCTCTGCGGGGTTCCCGAGCGCGCGACGCCGGCAGGACCGCGTGGACCGGGCCGCCTCCGTCGATGAGTGATACAGGAGCAAGAATCCGCCATCCGCGACATGAAAGGAAAGGACGCCGTCGCTGCGGAGCCGGAGTGGCCGGCGTCCGGCCGGCGGATGCGGGCCGATGACGGAGGGATGACGATGGATCGCCGCAATTCCCAGCCGGAGTCCGCCGCTCCCGGCTCGCAGCGGCATCTCCCCGACGTCGCAGCGCACGCTGATCGGCGAGGCGACGGCATCATAACGCCAGTCGCCGCAGGCCTGCCGATGCCGTCGCGTGGTCGGGTTCTCGGCACGATCGGCGCGTTGTTCCGGCGACCGGAGGCCGCATGCCAGACGCGACCGCGATCGCCGCGCACACCGGCGGCCTCGCCAACGCCTACCGCGCCGCGCTCATCGCCGCGCCGCCGGACGTGCTCGGCGCGTCGGCGGCGCGCAGCCGGGAGGAGGCGATGCACACCACCGCGGCGGTGGCGCTGCGCGCGCTCGATGGCGGCTCGGCGCCCTGGGCATCGTCCGCGGATGAAGACGCGGCGGACGACTTCGCGCGGCTGCTGCGCGCGCGGGCGCGACCATCAGACGCGACGACCGATGCGCAGTCGCGCGCCTTCGCCGACGCCGAGACCGCGCTCGCGGCGGGACGCATCGCGACGCGCTCGTTGATGGCGCTGTTCGGCGGCTCCGCTTCCGATGACCATTCCGACGGCGACCACGACCTGTTCGGCATGGACATGGGCATGGGCGCGATGGGCGACGACGGCATGGCATCGATGTTCGACGGATTCGTCGCCGACATCGATGCGCAGATCGGGCAGGTGCTGAAGCTGGCGCGTCAGCGGCGCGATGCGCTGCTGACGACGGCGACGGCGGAAGGCGTCGCGGACGCGCTCTTCAGCGCGGGTCAGCGCGCCGTCCGCGAGACGCGCCGCGCAGGCTGATGCGGCGCGAGCGACCGCCTACGGCTTCGGATAGACGATCGGATTGCTCTCGTCGCCCAGCGCGATGCGCTCGCTGCCCGAGTTCGCGACCTTGCCGTGCCACCAGCGCGTGTCGGCGGGCGTGTACGAGAAGATGTAGGACATCCGCGGCCGATCGCCGAGGTTCGGCCCCGACCCGTGGACCATGTAGCCGTGATGGACCGTGGCGTCGCCCGGCTGGTACTCGATGGGTGGCGTCAGCGGATAAAGCTTCTCGAGCAGCGGATAGCGGTTCAGCAGCCCGTCATCGCCCTCGCGGAAGACCGATCCCAGCGACCCTTCGCGGTGGACGCCGGACATGAACCGCATCGGGCCCATGTCCGCGGTGACCTCGGCGAGGGCCAGCCAGAACTGCAGCTCGCCGGCGCGGTCCGTGCCGTGCTCGACCGAATCCTGGTGGTACGTCGCGCCGCCGCTGCCGGGCGGCTTGCTGACGAAGTGGTCGACGCGGTAGCGCATCGGCACGTCGACCCCGGAGAGCCTTTTGCGGTCGACCAGGCGCTGCGCGTTGCGCCCCATGACGTCGCTGAACATCAGCGCGTGGTACGGCTCGATGCGACCGGGCATCGCGAGCGCGTTCCACTGCGTCTCCTGCTTGCCGTTGCGCTCGTGCCACTCGCGGCCGACGCGCAGCAGCTCGGCGGCGAACTCGGGGGTCGTCAGGCGCGGGAGCTTCACCCATCCGTGCTCGTGGTAGAACGCGACCTCGGCGTCGGTCACGGCGCGCACGTGGGTGGCGATGTCCAGGGAAGCGGCTGCGCTCGGCATCTGCGTCTCCGTCGTTGTCGACAGCCTACGGCCTAGGCGCCGCGGAGACACGACCCGCCACGCGCCCGACGCGCGCAGGCGGGCTCGCGCGCACCCGCGTCGCGGGTGTCGCGTGCGTTAGTCCGCTCCAGCCAAGCGCATGCCGCGAATCCGACCGCTGCCGGATCGCCTCGCGCACGTCGATTGCTGCACATGCCGCGTCGATTGCGGCGGGAGCAATTCGCGGGCGCCCGACGCGGTCGCGATTACGCGCGCGCGCGCACGCCCAGATGGGGCGCAGCGCCGGGCGAGACGCGATCAGCGGTCGGCGAGCGCGGCGGGCGACGGCGGCGCCATCGCGTGGCGCGGGCCGGTGCGACCTCGCGACGGCGCGCGTTCACGCACGGCAGACGGCGCGCGCCGGCGCCCGGAAACGACGACGCCCGGCGGCGCGTCGCGCAGCCGGGCGTCATCGCGCTGCGTGGCTCAGGCCAGGGCGAAGCGCTGGCGGCGCCAGAGCCAGGCGCCGACGGCGAGGAACCCGAGGCACAGCGCGATCGTCGCCGGCTCCGGCGTCACGACCGGGTGCAGCTGGATGGCCAGCCGGTAGTCGTTCCAGTCGCGGTCGCCGCCGCCGTGCTGATCGTCGAGCGCCAGCGCGAACCACAGGCTGCCGGCGTGGGCGAACTCGCCGCGGTAGTTGATGTTCAGGTGCTCGACCTTGTCCTTGCTGAGCTTCTTACCGGGCATCGCCGCGTCGGCGTAGAAGTGCTTGGCCTCGCCGCCGATGATGTTGGTCAGCGCGAAGAAGTGCAGCGCCGGATCGATGATCGCGCCGCCGTTGAGGTCGACGTAGTCGCCGAACTTCTGCGAGCCGACGTCACCGAACACCAGCTGCTGGTCCGAGCCGATGCGGACGCCGAAGGCGTTCGTGTAGGCGGACTCGGCGGACATGAACCAGATGCGCACGGCGACCTTGCCGCCGTAGCCGGGAATGGTCGTCGGCAGGCCGTGCGCGCCGGCGAACGTGTCGCCAGCGGTCTCGGTCGGCGCGGTGTCGTGGAACTGGGCGCTGAGGTTCGCGACGGCGAGCAGGAACTCGCTGTTGGTCTTGTCGTTGCCGACCGGCCCCGCCGGGTCGAAGTCATCCGGGCCGATGCCGTGGGCGGTGGCGACGGCGAAGGTCAGGGATGCGATCACAACTGAGCGGGAGAACATACTACGACGTATTCCTATTTATTCGTGACGCATGAACGTGGGTTGGAAATGAGGCGCCAGACTATATCGCGCTGATCTAGTTGCAACATTTCAATCAATTGAACATAAGCGCCGCGTGCTCGCGGAGTTGGCCCGACCAACGTCGAGACGAGGCCGGGAACCGCGAGGGCTTCCTGATTTCGCCGCCATCAGGATCGGTCACCGTCGTCACGCGCGCCACGACGAGCGGAGCCAGCCATGCCCGACGCGCACCCGCCCGTGTTCATCTCGCATGGCGCGCCGAGCCTGGCGACCGACGGCGGCGCCAGCGCCACCTTCCTCGCGCGCCTGGGCGCCGACATCGGACGGCCGCGTGCGGTGCTGTGCGCCTCCGCGCACTGGGTCGACACCACGCCGCTGGTCGGCGCGGACCCGCGTCCGGCGACCATCCACGATTTCAGCGGCTTCGGCGAGGATCTCGATCGCATGCGCTACCCCGCGCCGGGCGATCCGGCGCTGGCGGCGCGCGTCGTGGACCTGCTCCGCGTCGCCGGTTTCGCCGGCGCCGCGCCCGCCTCGCGCGGGCTCGACCATGGCGCGTGGGTCCCGCTCTCGCTGATGTTCCCCGCGGCTGACCTTCCCGTCGTGCAGATCGCGTTGCAGCCACGCCTCGGTCCGGCGCATCACCTCGCTGTCGGCCGGGCGCTGCGACCGCTGGTCGACGAGGGCGTGCTGGTCCTCGGCAGCGGAGGCGCGTCGCACAACCTGCGCGAGGCGTTCGCCCACGGCGGCGCGGGCGAGGAGGCGCCGGCCTGGGTGGTCGCGTTCGAGCGCTGGATGGCGCAGGCACTGGCCGACGGCCGCGAGGACGACCTGATCCACTACGCCGAACGCGCGCCGCACGCCGCGCGCAACCATCCGACGGACGAGCACCTGCTGCCGTTGTTCGTCGCGCTCGGCGCGGCCGGGCCGGGCGCGCGCGGGACGCTGCTGCACGAGGCCGTGACCTTCGGCGTATTGAGCATGGCGTGCTTCGCCTTCGCGATGCCGTCGTCACCGCCCGCCTCCCGCTAGCCGCGCGCGCATCCGCGACTTCCATCGGCGGCGGGCGTCGAGAGCGCGGCATCGTGGCTCGGTTCGACGGGTCAGCCGCGTCCGCTCGCCTCATCCGCCGTCGTGCGCAGCGCCGCCGCATAGGCGCCGGTGGCGTCCCACCCCGGGTACTGGCGCTCGAGCGCGGCGAGCGTCTGCGCCGTGTAGTACCGGTGCCCGACCGCCGGGAAGGACATCAGCGCGCGTTCGTCGGGCGACATCGCCGACACCGCGGCGCGGAATGCGGGGTCGGTGCCGTACATGGTGTACGCGTGGAAGCCTTCCCAGACGTGGTCGGCGCGCCCGAGACCGTAACCCCAGGTGAAGCGCTGGCCGGCGTCGGCGGTGAACGTGCTCGCCGCGTGCACGGTGTAGTTGGTGAACACCGCGATCGTCCCCGGCGCGCAGACCAGCGGGACCGCCGCTCCCACGTCGTCGCCATCGCGTCGCCGCACCAGCCGCAGCGGCGCCTCGCCCGCGCCCACCTCCTCGAGGTGGATCCAGAAGCCGATCTGGCCGAACTCGCGCGCGCTCTCCGACATCGGCAGCAGCGAGTTGTTGGCGTTGTCGATGTGGCCGGCGTCGGCGGTGACGAACCCCGGATAGCGCGCGATCATCATGCCGACCCGCGCCAGCACGTGGTCGGTCCTCAGCCACCACCGACCCAGGCGCAGCAGCTCCGGGTGGAAGTAGTGCCGCGCCGCGCGCGCGTCGCCGTGCGGGTACGGCACCATCGCGCTGCGTCCCGACGGAGGATCGGCGCGGACCTCGTCCCAGGTCCTGAGCACGCGGCGCTGCGCCGCCTGCAGCTCGGGCAGCTCGTCCTCGGGGATGAACCGCGGCAGGATCAGGAAGCCGTCCTCGAGCAGCTGCTCGCGTTGGCTATCGGTGATGATCTGGTGCGGGTGGACGGTGTACGTCGTCATCGCTGTTCCTGTGGGCTGCGGATCGCGTGATGCGCGCAGTTTACCGATACGATCCGATCTGCCATTGATCCGGCTGTGGCGCACCTTCCTATTCCTGTGGAGGGCCGCGCGTGATCGTCGGCACCGGCCGCGGCGATATGCCCGCCAGCCACGCGTTCGAACGGCCGCCCGGGTTCCCCTGCTGGACCATCGGCTGCCTGATGCGCGGCGCCGTCCGCACCGAGGTGCGCGGCGCCGCGGTCCTCCATCGCGCACCGAGCATCGCCGCCGTTCGGCCGCGCACGCCGTACCGGATCGCCGCCGGCGAACCCGGCCACGGGTGGAGCGAGGTGTGGATCATCTTCAAGCCGCGCCCGGAATGGCTGCCGCTGCTCGAGTGGCCCGAGCCGGTCCCCGGTCTGCCCGAGCTGACGGACGGCGATCTCGCGGCGGTGATGGACGCCGTGGTCGAGGTCGACCGCATCGCGAGCGGCCCCGGAGCGCATCGGCTCGCCTACGCGGACAACCAGCTCGAGCGCGCGCTGCTGCTGGCGCGCGACCGCAATCCGCACGCGCCGCACGCGCGGCGCCATCCGGCGGTGCGGGCGGCGCTCGGCGTCATCGAATCGCGCTGGCACGAGCGGTTCACCGTCGCCAGCCTGGCGCGGGCCGCGGCGTGCTCGGAGTCGCACCTGACCCACCTCTTCACCGCCGAGCTCGGCGCCAGCCCGATGGCCTACCTGGAGTCGCACCGCATCGAGCGCGCCAAGCACCTGCTGGTCTCGACCGCGCTGCCGGTGAAGGACGTCGCCGCGTCGGTCGGTTTCGCCAACCCGTTCCACTTCTCCACGCGCTTCCGCCGCCACGTCGGCCGCAGCCCCGTCGAGTGGCGTCGGCGCCCGGGGTGAGCCGACGTGGCCGGCGCGACCGCGTACGCGGCGCGCCGACCGTCGCGATCGACGTCGAGCGGTCGCCGCTCAGCCCGGGGCCGAGGGGAACTCGCCGAAGATGCGGCGCAGCAGCCCGCCCCAGTCGATCGCCAGCGGCGCCGCGCGATCGATGAAGACCTCGCGCAGGACCACGGGTTCGGCCGAATAGCCGTTGGCGTTCGAGTCGAACGCGGCGAAGCGGCCGTCGCCGGACAGCACGATGCCGGGCAGCACGCGACCCGGCGGTTCGCCACCGCCCAGGCGGCGGTTGACGCGCCGGGTCACGCCGAAGAGCCGATCGTGCACGAACAGGTCGAACTCGGCGTTGCTGTCGCCGCCGACCAGCGTCGACGCGGCGGAACGGAACGCGACGTAGCGGCCGTTGTCGGAGATCGAGCAGTCGAGGCAGTCGGCATTCGCCTGGGCTCCGCTGGTCGCCACGCTGATCCGCGTCACCTCCGGCCGCCACCAGACCAGGCGGTCGTAGACGAAGACATCGACGACGCCGTTGCTGTCGCCGCCGACCAGGTTCGACGCCGCCGACGAGAACGCCACGAAGCGGCCGTTCCCGGAGATCCGCGGCACGCCGACCACGGCGTCGTTCGCCGGTTCGCCGCTGCGCGCGCGATCGACGCGCGTCAGCGCGAAGGTGAAGGCGTCGCGCACGTAGGCGCCGCGGAAGCGGCCGCCATCCGTCATCCGCTCGGAGGTGGTGGCGAACGCCACCACGCGCCCGTTGTCGCTGATCCCGCCGACCTCGGCGTCGCCGCTGTCCACGCGCCCGTCGCGATCGGCGCTCATCGGCCTGATGTCGTTCGTCGCCACGTCGCACCAGAACGCCTTTCCCCGCGTCGTGGTCCCGCCCGGGTAGCCGGTGAGATTCGTGGCCGGGGCATCCCACGCGACGTAGCGGCCGTTATCGCTGATCGCCGGGTTGCGCGGAGCTCCATCCGACAGCCTGCCGTCGATCTGGTCGATCACGATCGGGAAGGAGATCAGCGCGTTCCAGGCCAGGCGCTCGAGATGTTTGGTCTCGGGGCGGTTGGGGCCGAACTCGGTGACCCACAGCACGTAGGATCCGTCCCCGCTCAGCCGCGCGTTGGTCAGCCCGTTGGCCTCGCCCGCGCCGGCGCCGTGCTGCACCAGGTGGACCCCGCCGAGCAGGCGGTCGCGGATGTAGATCCCCTGGTCGGGCTCCGACGGCGTGTAGTCGTTGGTCGAGAAGAACACGACGTAGCGGCCGTCGTCGCTGACGTCGCCGAGGCGGTTGAAGCCGAAGTCCTCGGGATCGGGTCCCGGCACGCTGACGCGCTCGGACGCGCCAGCGACGGACAGGACCGCCGCGCAGAGCAGGTGGCGGATGGGGATGTGGCGCATGGCGATCTCCGGGACGCTTCGATAGCACGGGCGCGCCGCACGCGCCCCTGAGAACCCGGCGTCGCGCACAGGGTCGCCGCGCGACGCAAACCAGGCGCAGGCGACGATCGGCGCCAGCTCGTCGGATCGATCGCCCGCGGCATCAGACGATGCGGAAGCGCTCGATCCCCTCCGGCGCCGGCGGATAGCGCAGGTCGAGACCCTCGAGCGTGGCGCGCACGATGCGCGCGATCACCGCGTTGCGGTACCACTTGCGATCCGCCGGCACCACCCACCAGGGCGCGGCGTCCGTGCTGCAGCGGGTGACGGCCAGCTCGTACGCCTTCATGTAATCGCGCCAGCGCTTGCGCTCGTCGAGGTCGCCCGGGTTGAACTTCCAGTGCTTGGTCGGGTCCTTCAGGCGATCGCCGAGGCGCTCGGCCTGCTCCTTCTTCGAGATGTGCAGGAAGAACTTGAGGATGGTGGTGCCGTTCGCGGCGAGGTGGCGCTCGAAGGCGTTGATCTGCTCGTAGCGCGCCTCGAGCTCGGCCTTCGGCGCCAGCGCGTGGACGCGCGCCACCAGCACGTCCTCGTAGTGCGAGCGGTTGAAGATGCCGATGATGCCGCGCGGCGGCACGTGGGCGTGCACCCGCCACAGGAAGTCGCGCGCGAGCTCCTCGCTGGTCGGCTTCTTGAAGCTGGTGCAGCGCACGCCGAGCGGGTCGATGACCCCGAAGACCGATCGGACCGTCGAATCCTTGCCACCGGTGTCCATCGCCTGCAGGACCACGAGCACGGCGTGGCGCTGCTGGGCGTACAGCACCTCCTGCAGGCGATCGATCGCCGCGATGTCGTCGGCGAGTCCCGCCTCCGCCGCTGCGCGATCGGGGAAGGCGCGCTTGTCGTCGGGATCGACGTCGTCCAAGGTCCAGCCGTCGCCGCCGGGCGGCACGCGATACGGTCGGGCGAGCGCGGCGAGCGGGTCCTTGGCCATGGCGGGTGACTCCGCGGCGCACCGTGGCGCGGGCCGCCGGGATGACAATCCGGCGGCGACGCATCCCCGTGGTAGCGCGCTGCCGCGCGTCCAGAGTACGCGCGCAGCGTCATTCCGGTCGGATGCTCGCCAGCGACACTCGCGGGCATGCGCTACGACGTCCGCGACCTCGTGCTGAGCTTCGAGCACAAACGCGTCTTCCCGCTGCTCGCGCTCGACGTCGGCGATGCGGTCGACGATCGCGGCTGGGTCTATCGTCCCGTCCTCGCGCGCATCGCGCTGCCGATCCGCGACCTCTACCCGGCGCCGGGCTTCGTCGTCCACGACATCGTCGCGCACCGCGTCGTCCTCGAGTTCCACGCGGTCAGGGTCTGGCGGTACGCGCACGAGGTCGAGCTGCGCATCGAGGGCCAGGCGCTGGTCGCGGCGCGCGAGGCCGGGAGCGGCGCCGATCAGCGCATGGACGAGGCGGTCAGCGCCGAGGGCGACGACCGCCGCTGACGCTCAGGGCGCCGGGACCGGACGGTTCTCGGCCCAGCGGCTGCCCTGCGCGATGAGCAGCTGCCAGGCCGCGTTCTCGCGCGGACTGAACCACGCGGCGAAGACCACGCAGGTCTTGGCGACCGGCAGCTCGTGCAGCCACTCGGTGGTGTAGCGTTCGTTGACGTCGGCGAGCGTGATGACGATGCCGGCCCGTGTCGCCGTGGGCTTCTTGAGCTTCACCTCCTGATCCATGCGCGTGGCGATGATCTCATCGTGCACGTCCGCCGCGGCGACGGAGGCGAAGGCGGCCTCGTCGATGCTGCCGTGCTCGTCCTTCAGCAGATCGGCGGCGCGGCTGCGCAGCGCGGTGATGCTCGCCTCGGGGCCGTAGGCGATCAGTCGCACGGTGATGGGCTTGATCAGCATGACGGCAGGCTATCCGGCCAGGGATCGCAGCCCAGCGGGCGCGAGACGGCGCGCGCGTCACGACGCTGCGCGGGCGAGCGACGCTGCCTGGCCGAGCCCGCGCCCCGCGTCGCGGGATCAGCCGGCGTCGACCAGCCCGCGGCGCACCGCCGCCGGCAGCAGCGCGGTCGGGATCCGCGGATCGGCATGATGGACGTGGTGGTAGGCGAAGGACGACACCAGCGGAGTCCAGCACCGCGCCACGGTCGCCGCCGTGCGTATCGCCGGATGGCGCGGCGCCAGATGATGCGGGATGTACGCCGCCCACAGCGGCATCGTCGCGCTGAGCGCCGCCGCCACGCCCCAGTACGCGATGCCGACCAGCGAGCCGGCGGCGATCCACGACCACGCCGCCGCGCCGACGATCGCGACCGTCGCCGCGGTCTCGGCGATCTGCCACCACCGCGTCCGCGGCGACGCGCGCAGCGACCACCAGCGCAGCGCGAGGATGTGCCACGGCCCGTCGACGATGACGCGCCCCAGGGTCCAGTTGGCGCAGCCGCCCTCGGGATCATCGGCTTCGAGGCAGCGCGCGTGGTGGCGCAGGTGGGTGACCTGGATGCCATGGCCGCTCTTGAGCAGCAGCAGGCCGCTCAGCGCCATGACCACGTGGTTCGCGCGCCGCGACAGGCCCAGCGCGGCGTGCATGGCATCGTGCATCAGGACGAAGCCGGCCAGGCACGACGCACCGGCGAGCGGGATCGCCAGCCACCAGGCGCCGGCGCGCGCGGCGATGATGTACGCGACGCACAACGCGAATGGCCTGAGGACCTCGACGCACCGCTGCGCGACGGAAAGGCGCAGATCCATGGGCTCCGGGCGCGGCATCTGCGGCGCAGCGTACGGCGCGGCCGCGCGCGCGGTACGGCGGTCGCGTCACGGGCAGAGAGCACGCGGCGCCAGGCCCGACCCGGCGAGCCGCGCGGTCCGCGATCACCCGGCGGAGGACTGCCGTCCTTCGCGGCGGGCACCCGCCGCGGCGTCGATCCACGCGCCGCCGGCGCGCAGCGAGGCCTCGGCGCGCTCGACCCAGTCCATGGTCCTGAGCGCGTCCTCGGCGGGATGGCGCAGGGCCTCGCCACGCGCGACGCGACGCAGGAAGTCGCCGTCCTGCGCCGCGGTGTCGTAGGGGTCGCCCGGGAACTCGCGCGGCCGGTCGATGACGCGCACGCGTTCGGTCAGCAGGTCGGGGCGGTGGTTGTAGCGCATCACCTCGACGGTGTCGGTCCAGTAGTCGAAGGTCGCCGAGCCGCGCTCGCCGCTGACGGTGAACTCATAGAGATGGCCGGCGTCGTGGCCCTCGAACTGGCGCTCCGGCTTGGTCTCGCCGGCGACCTGCGCCGAACGGCGGGTCTCGAAGCGGACGATGCCCAGCACGCCGCCGGCGAAGGCGAACACCGCGGTCGCGTTGTCATCGACGCCGTAGTGGCCGATCGCGCGCGGCGCCGCGATCGCCATGCAGCGCTCCGGCTCGCCGAACAGCAGGCGGAACTGGTCGACCTGATGGCAGAGCTTCTCGTAGAAGATCCCGCCGACGCGGTCGCGGTCGAAGTACCCCGGCTTCGGGATCGGCCCCGAGAACTGCGTCAGGCTGGCCTGGGTGACGCGGCCGATCGCGCCCTCGGCGATCACGGCGCGGATCGCGTCCATCCAGCCGGCGTAGCGCAGCTGGAAGCCGCACTGGAACGGGATCCGGCGATCACGCGCGATCGCGACCAGTTCCGCGGCTTCCTTGGCATGCGTGCAGATCGGTTTCTCCGTCAGCACCGCGATGCCGTGCGCGAAGCACGCGCGGATGTTCGCGGCGTGCGCCGCGGGCGGCGTCACCACGAACGCCGCTGCGGGCCGCGCCTCGACCAGGAGCTGCTCGAGATCGGTGAAGACGCGGATGCCGTACGCCGCCGCCGCCTCGCCCGCGAGGCGCGCGTCGAGATCGCAGCCGATGATCTCGGTGGCGGCGCCGCTGCGCCGGATGCCTTCGATGTGCGTGCGGCCCATTCCGGCCAGACCGATGACGGCGACGCGCATGGCCATTCCTCCGGCCGTGGTGGCCACGGCTGACGGTGGCGACCGGCGCGCGGAGCTCAGCGGGAGGGCGCGGGCAACGGCAGGAGGACCATCCGCAGGACGCTACCTGTGCGCCCCCGCGCTCCGCCGGCCGCCCGATCGAGCCGCCGATCACGGCCGGCGTCACCGCGCGCGGTTCAACGCCACGGCGGCGCGGACGAGCGTCTTCAGCGCCTGCGCGTCGATCGCGTCGCCCTCGTGGAGATCGATCGCGCGCCGGGTCCTGCCTTCGAGGCTGGAGTTGAACAGGCGCGACGGGTCCGGCAGCGAGGCGCCCTTGGCGAAGGTCATCTTCACCACGTTCTTGTAGGTCTCGCCGGTGCAGATGATCCCCGCGCACGACCACACCGGGACGCCCCCCCACTTGCACTCCTCGACGACGTCGGGGTCGGCCTGGGTGATGATCTTCCGCACGCGGGCGAGCGTCTCGCCGCGCCAGTCGCCCAGCGCGGCGATCCTCGCATCAATGAGCCGGGACGCCGAGGCTCCCGCTGATCCCGCCTTGGCGGTGGTCGTCTTCTTCATGGCGTCGTCCTTCGCGCAGGGCGGGTGTCACGGACCAATACGCGGCGTCGGCGATCGCGCGCGCGTGCGCTGCTCACATCCGTTCGCCGGGCAGTCGGCTGGCCTGCTCCACCCACGCGACGAACCGCGCCTCGTCGAACCCATCGTGCTCATGGATGTCGAGGTAGCGCGTATCGCCGCTCTTGGACTCGCCCGGCGGAATGGGACGCAGGGAGGTGCCGCGGAAGAAGGCGACCTTGATGTACGTGGCGAAGCAGTGGAAACTGAGGAACCAGCTCTTCCCGTCGAGCCCGTAGAACGGCGAGTTCCATTTGACCGCCTTGCTCACGGCCGGGACGGCATGCGCGATGAGCGCGTCGAGGCGGCGCCCGACGTCGCGCTTCCACCCCGGCATCGCCTCGATGTAGGCCTGCACCGGCGCGTCGCCGTACCCCTTCGCGATCTGCGGGTTGCCACCCGAGAGGAGGATCGGCTGCACGCCGTCCGCTCCGGCAGCGCTGCTCGTCGCGGGCTTCGCCGATGTCGCGGGCTTCGCGCGCTTCGCGGACGGCGTCGATCTGGCGCGGGGCATGGTGTCACTCCGATCCGGGCCGCTGCACGCTGCCACCCCTGGTCGTGTAGGGCAGCACGAACAGGTACAGCCCCGTCAGCCACAGCAGCACGAGCGGGATCAGCGCCAGGAGCCCGATCCACGCCGCGGACGCCGGCTGCGCGAAGGCCGCGAGATTGACGATGACGCCGATGGTGAAGGCGACGGAGAGCGAACGGTGCGCCCGCCGCACCGCGGTGGTCCAGGTCATGCCGAACTCCTCGGACGATGGGTCATGGCGTCCTCGCCAGCAGATCGACGAGCTTCCCGCCCATCAGCTTCCAGCCGTAGCGCGCGCCGCCGAAGTTCTGCTTCTGGTCCGGCGTGAAGCCCGACTGCACGAGCGACAGCCGCGTGCCCGAGGCGGTCGGCGTCAGCGTGAAGGTCACGACGGTGTCCATGTCGCCGACCCGCCACGTGTAGCTGAGCGCGCGCGGCGGATCGCTCGCGAGGATCCGGCAGTGGACGATGCCGTCCCAGCCCGGGTGCGGCTGCGTCCGGAAGGTGAACGCCTTTCCCGGCACGAGCTCGAGCTCGGCGACGGGGAGCAGCCACTCGGCGAGCAGCGCGGGATCGGTCAGCGCGCGCCACACCTTCTCCGCCGGATGGCGCAGATCGAAGGCGAAGGCGATGGCGCCGGCCTGCCCCGGCGCGGTCTCGTCGCTGGGCATCATCGCTCCATCTCGTCCAGCAGCTGCTCCAGGCGTGCGACGCGCTCGGTCCAGAACGCACGGTAGTGCGCGATCCAGTCGATGAGGGGTTTCATCCCGCGCGGCTCGACCCGGTAGTACACGTTGCGCCCCTCGCGCCGGCCCTTCACCAGCCCGGCCTCCTTCAGATGCGCGAGGTGCTGCGAGATCGCCGGCTGCGAGATCGCGAAGCGCTCGGTGAGGCTCTTCACGGCCGCCTCGCCGCGGGTCAGCGACTCGAAGATCCGGCGACGGCTCGGATCGGCGAGCGCCTGGAAGATCCGGTCCTCGACGGCGGGGGCGACCATGCGCAATCAATAAGCCATTGCTTATTTGTCGTCAAGCACCGCGTCCTCTGCTCCGCACGTGCCGCGGTGCGGGCCTGCGCACCGGCGGTCACTTGAACGCGGCGAGCACGTGCTGCGGTCCGAGGTAGCGGTCGCCGTCGTAGCTGTCGGCGAGCACCGCTCCGGAGCCATCGAGCAGCACCAGGTGCGGGATGCCCTGCTTGGCGTACGCGCGGACAAGCTCGCGCGCGCTCGCCGAGCCGTGGCGCACGCCCCACCACGGCATCGCGTCGTGCTCCATGTACGCCGCCATGTCGTCGGCGTTCGCATCGAGGCTGACGAACAGCACCTCGAAGGCCTCGCCGCCCCCCTTCGCCTCGTAGAAGTCGACCAGCTGCGGCGTGAAGGCGCGGCACGGGCCGCACCAGGCCGCCGAGAAGTACACCATCACCCGCTTCGCGCCGCGCAGGGTCGTGGGCGGCGCCGCCTTCCCGTCGACATCGACGAGGTCCGCGGTCAGCGCGGCGACGCGCGCGGCGTCCCAGCGCGCCGGCGCCGCCGTCGATGCCGACATCGCCCACCAGGCGAAGGCGGCGAGCACGACGAACGCGATCATCCAACGCATGGCGGTCCCCGCTCGCAGAGCGTACCTCGGGACCGCCATGCCGGCCAAGGCCCGCATGGCGACGATCCGGCGGACGCCGGTTCTGCCGTGGGCAATTCGCGGCGATGCGCAGCACGCGCGCGCCGGCGATCGGTTAGGCCATGTTCCATGCCGATCGCACCACGCCCGAGCCGCCCGCGCGCGTGGCGCGCCGCCGCCATCGCCGCGCTCGCCGTCGTGCTGTCGTCCTGCGGGCCTGCGCGCAACGCGGCGCGCGACGTCGCGACCACCGCCGCCGCGACGGCGCCACCGCCCGCGATCGAGAGCGCTCTCCAGGCGCTGGCCGAGCCGGCGAACCAGCAGCGTCTCACGCAAGCGCTGGCGACGCCGGCGACCGCCGACATCGCGCGTACCGCCGCCGCCGGAGCGGTCGCGGGGGTGCTCCAGGGCCTCGGGCGCGACGGCGGTCTTGCCGGCGCGATCTCTGGCGGGGTCGGCCAGGCCGAACTGACCGCGGCCACGCGCGCGCTCGCGGCGGCGATGGTCCTCGGCGTCGACGACGGTCTCGCCGCGGCGCGGCGGCGTCCGACGGACGAATCGGGCCTGGCGCCGCTGATGGTCGGCACCCGCGAAGCCGCGCAGCGCGGCCTGACGCTCGGCGTCGGCGCGTTGGTCGGCCTCGCGCTGCTGATCGCGGTGCTCGCCGCGCTGCTCGTCGTCCAGATCGTGCGCGCGCGCCGCCGCACCACGGCGAGCCGCGACGGCGAGGCGGCGATACGGATCGTGCGCCGGCTGGCCCGCGACGCGGATGCCGGTCAGCGCACGAGGCTGGCGGAGGCCGCCCGCGCCGAGGGCGCGTCCGACCTGGTGTGAACGCGGTCAGCCGCGGTCGTGCCCCGCGACCTTCACCAGCTTGTTGTACAGACCGAGGATGAGCAGCGTCGGCGCCCACTGGCCGACGAACAGCGCGTCCTCCTTGCGTCCCATCACCTGCAGCGTCAGCGAGCCCGCGATCGACGCGAAAGCCGCGTACAGGAAGGTGTCCGACGGCAGACGGGCGGTGACCGATTCGATCGCGCGCGCCGAACGGCCCTCGCGGTACTCGGGGTGGGTCTCCTGGTCGCCGATGGCGCCCTGCTCAGTTTCCAGCTCGGGGTTCATGTCGTGCTCCTCGTGGACCAGCGATCATAGATGCAGCGCCGAGGCGGTGCCGTTAACACCCGCAGGTCCTCACGCCGGTCGATCCGATCGATCCGGGTCGCGGGAAGGACGCGGAGCGGAGCACGAGCGTGCGATCGAGCGGACAAACGGACGCGGGACGCCGGAAGCGCGTCGCGATCAGCGCCCGGCGTCGCGGCGCGCTCGCCAGCGGCGCGGCGAGCAGGCATGGCGCCGCTGGAACTGCCGGTTGAAGGACGACAACGATGCGAATCCGACGGCATGGGCGATGTCGGTGACCGCGCGATCGGTGCCGATCAGCAGCCCCGCCGCGACGTCGACGCGGTGGTTCAGCAGGTAGGCGCGCGGCGTGGTGCCGCACTGGGCGAGGAAGGCGCGGCGGAACTGGCTCGGGCTGAGCCGGCAGCGGCGCGCGAGCGCGGTGATCGGCGGCGGCGAGGCGTACGCCGCGGCTATCCAGGCCAGCGCCGGCTCGAGCGCGCGCATCCGCTCGACCGATCGCCGCGCACGCGGGCGACGCGGCGCGAGCCGCCGGCACGCCACCAGGATCGCGATCAGCCGCGCGCGCACGGCGTCGCGCCAGCAGGGCCCGCGGCGGCGGAACTCGTCGATCAGCGCCAGCGCGGCGGCGCCGGTCGCGTCGTCGACGCGGAAGCGCGCGGACGAGGCCGCCGCGGCGTCGTGCAGCTCGGGATCGACGCCGCCGCCCAGCAGCGCCGCGACGTCGATGAACACGTAGGTCCAATCGTTGGTGCCCGAGCTGGCGGTGCGCGCGGCATGGGCGATGCCGCCGCCGATCGCGAAGACGTCGCCGGGGCGGAACGGCTCGGCGTGGTCCTCGAGCTCGAGCGCGCCGGTGCCCGACCGGCACCAGCCGATCTCGAGCGCGCCATGCAGGTGGAAATCCGGCCGGGCGCCCGGTTCGTGCCGGTAATCAACGACCGTCACCGGGAAGGCTGGTTCGAGCCGCCAGGTCTGGAGGCGCGCGGCGGGGGTGGATGCGCGTTGCTGCATGGTCGGTGCGCGTCGCCGCGCTGCGGCGGGCGACGCCACGCCATGCTCGACCCGCGCACCACGTCCACAAGGAGAGCCGATGCATCCGGCATGCCACAGCCTGCGCGAGCACGGGTTCGCCGTCCTGGTCTCGGAGTTCGACGCCGGCGAGCTCGCCCTGATCCGCGCGATCGTCGCCGACGCATGGCGGCGCGCGGGGTCGCCGCCGCGCGGCGGCGAGTTCGGCTTCGTCATGCATCCGCTGATCGCCTACGCGCCGGAGATGGCGCGCTTCTACGAGCGCCCGCGCGTGATCGCGGTGCTGCGCGACCTGTTCGGCGAGGAGCCCCGCCTGGTGCACAACGGCGGGCTGTGGAGCGACGGCTCGCGATCGTTCACGCGCTGGCACCACCATCGCGACGATTCCGGCGACGATCGCGACGGCGAGGCCGCGGGATCGGGCGGACTCCAGGCGCGCATCGACCGCGTGCTCGCCAACGTCTACGTCGACGGAGCGACTCCCGAGCTCGGCGAGCTGCTGGTCTGGCCGCGGCGCGTCGACGACCCGCTCGCCGGACCCGGGTTCCCATCCGACCGCGAGTGGGCCGGGCAGGAGGTCGTGCGCTGCCCGCCAGGCTCGGTGGTGATCTTCGACCAGAGCCTGCACCACGCCGCCCGACCCGCCCGCGTCGACGCGTCGCGGCTGATCTTCGGCGGCCACTACCAGCCGTGGTCGCGCCAGGCCGCGCATCGCGAGGACAATGCCGCAGACCTGCCGGAGATCCGCGAGGAGATCGACCGCTCGGCGATCCTGCGCGCGCTGGTGCGCGCGCGCTGATGCCGGCGCGAACCGATGATCGACCTCAGCGCGCCCGCGCCAGCGTCGCCGCCATCGCGCGCGCGCAGGCGTAGACCTGGCGGCTGGCGAGGCGCATGAACGCCGACCCGCGCACCGGCGACGCGCCGATCCCCAGGCACGCCACGACGCGGCCGTCGACGCGCACCGGCGAGGAGACGCGGTGCAGGCTCGCGTACATCAGCCCGGGATCGACCGCGACGTCGTCCGCCAGCGCCTGGTCGATCAGCTGGCGCAGGCTCGCCAGGTCGATGCGCGGCCGCGGCTCGCTCGCGATCCAGCGCCGCAGCGCCGCGTCGTCGGCGAGCGCTTCCGGAGCCGCCAGGAAGATGCCGCCGATGTGGACGGGGCTCAGCGGCGCGAAGGTCCCGGGCGCCATCAGCGATGGCGACTCCGGATCGAGGATGCGGTCGAGGACGGTCATGCGGCCGCGGTAGGGCACGGCCAGCGCCGCGGTCGCCGCCAGCTCGCGGTTCAGCCGCACCAGGTGCGGCCTGGCCACCGCGCGCAGGTCGCGCCCCTGCGGCACGCTCGCCGCCCAGAACATCGGCGCCTCGGTGATCGCGTAGGCGCGATCGCGGCCGCGCTCGAGCACGCCGGCGCGCACCAGCTCGCGCAGCAGCCGCGCGACGGTGTTCGGACCGATCGGCGCGAGCAGCGCCGTCGCCTCGGCGAAGCGGATGCGCCCGCCGCGCATCGCGGCCCCCTCGAGCAGCGTCACCACCCGGCGGATCGCGTTCGCCTCGTCGCCCATGCGCGCAGCGTGCCGCGGCCGCTGGCGACCGCCATGCTATCGCCGGCGATAGCGATGGACTCCCGTTGCCGGCCGCGGCGCCGGCGCGCATGATCAGCGGTCGCGCGACGCGCGGGAGGAACGATGCCGACGCCGAACCTGCTGCTGCTCTTCTCCGATCAGCAGCGACCCGACACCATGGGCTGCTACGGCCAGGCGCTGCCGACCACGCCGCGCCTCGATCGCCTCGCCGCCGAGGGCGTGCGCTTCACCGACGCCTTCACCAATCAGCCGGTGTGCGGGCCGGCGCGCGCGACGCTGCAGACCGGGCGCTACCCGACCGAGATCGGCTGCTGGCGCAACGAGCTCGCCCTGCCGCCCGACGAGGCGACGCTGGCGACGCTGCTCGGCGGCGCCGGCTACGAGACCATGTACGTCGGCAAGTGGCACCTCGCGGCGGCGGGCGCGGGCCCGGTGCCGCGCGAGCGGCGCGGCGGCTACCAGCGCTGGCTGGCGAGCGATCTGCTCGAGTTCACCTCGCACGGCCACGATGGCTGGATGTTCGACGAGCACGACCGCCGCGTCGACTTCACCGGCGTGCGCGCCCACGCCGTCGCAGACGCCGCGGTCGCGATGCTGCGCGAGCGCGACGCGACGCGGCCGTTCTTCCAGATGGTCTCGTGGATCGAGCCGCACCACCAGAACGACCGCGGGCGCTACGAAGGCCCGCTCGGCTCGCGCGAGCGCTGGGGCGGCTACGCGGCGCCGGCCGACCTCGAGCCCGGCGTCGGGGACTGGCAGCGCGAGTACCCCGACTACCTCGGCTGCGTCAACGCCGTCGACGACGGCGTCGGGCGGATCCTCGACGAGCTGGCGCGCCAGGGGATCGCCGACGACACGCTGGTGATCTACGCCAGCGACCACGGCAACCACTTCCGGACGCGCAACGGCGAGTACAAGCGCTCGTGCCACGACGCGAGCCTGCGCATACCGCTGATCGCTCGCGGCCCCGGCTTCGCCGGCGGACGGACCTGCCCGCGCTTCGCGGCGACGATCGACCTGGCGCCGACGCTGCTCGCCGCCGCGCGCGTGCCGTTGCCGCCGACGCTGCGTGGACGTCCCCTCCAGGCGGCGCTGACGTGCGCCGGCTGGCGCGACCAGGGCGCGTGCTGGCGGGACGAGGTCGTCGTCCAGATCAGCGAGAGCTGCGTCGGCCGCGCGCTGCGCGACAAGCGCTGGACCTACGGCATCGTCGCGCCCGACCGCGACGGCTGGGACCACGGCGACGCGACGCTCTACCGCGAGGAGTTCCTCTACGATTGCGTCGCCGACCCGGCTCAGCGCCGCAACCTGGTGGTCGATCCATCGTTCGCCGCGGTGCGCGCCAACCTCGCGGCGCGCCTGCGCGCGCGCTTGACCGCGATCGGCGAACCGCCGTTCGCGATCGTCGGCGCCGCGGTCGGAGCGGCCTCGTGAACGCCCCGTACGCGGCCTACGCGAGCGAGGAGCTGATCGTCCGCGACCACCTCGCCATCGACCGCACCGAGCTGGCCAACGAACGCACGCTGCTGGCCTACGCGCGCACCGCGCTGGCGATGCTCATCGCCGGCGCGTCCGCCATCCACTTCGTCGGCGGCGGGACCGGCATCGCCTCCGGGTCGACGCTGATCGCGGCGGCGGCGTGGACGACATGGTTCGGCAGCCGCCGCTGGCTGGCGATGCGCCGCGCGCTGGCGCGGCTGCGCGCGTGATCGCGGCGCAGCGGTGTCAGCGATGCGGTGCCGGCGCCGGCGCCACCGGTCGCGCCGCCGCGCGACGATACCGCGTCGCCGGCACGCCGGCGTAGGCGGCGAACACCCGCGAGAAGTGATAGGGATCGGCATAGCCGACCATCGCGCCGACCTCGGCGACCGGGAGCTCGGACGTCCGCAGCAGCCGGCAGGCGTGCTCGAGCCGCCGCTCGCGCAGCAGCGCCTTGACGGTGCGGCCGGTCGCCGCGCGCACCAGGCGCGCGAGGTGCTCGGGCGTGATGCGCAGGCGGCGGGCGATCTCGCCGACGCGGTCGCCCGCCGGATCGGGTCGCGCGAGGTAGTCGTCGATCGCCGCGAGCAGCGGCTGACCGCGCACCAGCACCGGTCGCGCGGGCGCGGCCGCCGTCCCGCACGTCTCGAGGACGCGCAGGTAGAGCGGCAGCCCGAGGCGCTGCGCCAGCGCCGCGTCCGCTGACCGGCGCGGATCGAGGCGCAGCAGGCGTTCGAAGCCGGAGCGCAGCAGCCGCCGCGTCGCCGCGGCCACCGGCGCGCGCAGCAGCGGCGGGCGCTGCCCCGCCTGCGCCGCGAGCGCCTCGCCGCCGGCTCCGGTCAGGTGCAGCCAGTAGAACTCCCAGTGGTCGGCGTCGGTCGACCAGCGGATGCCGCGATCGACGCCCGCGACCAGCGACAGGTCGCCGGCGCCGACCCGGGTCTCGCGCCCGCGCCAGCGGAACCGCCCCGCGCCGGACACCGTCAGGAAGACCAGCGTGGTGTGCGCGTCGACCTGCTCGCCATATCCGTAGGCGCGGTCCGCGCGGATCCATCCGAACCCCTCGTTCCACAGCCAGGTGGGGCTGGGACCCGGGAAAGGCCAGCGCATCCGCTCATGGCTGGCCATATCAGGAATCTACAAAACGCGGTCGCCTCCGTCCATGGCGTCGGCCAGCGCCGCGTCGCTAGGGTGGACGGATGCTCACCACGGGCCAGCTCGAGGCCGTCGCGCGCGACGGCTACGTCGTCCTCCCCGGCTTCTTCCGCGCCGGGGCGATGGCCGCCGCGCGCGCGGCCGTCAACCGCGTCTTCGCGCCGGCCTACGCCGACTGGCGCTCGGCCGGCGGACGCAACGCGCTGCCGCATCCGCGCCGGCTGTTCCCGTGGGGCGAGGCGGCGATCGATCGCCTCGCGGTCGACGAGCGGCTGCGGGCGATCGCCGAGCAGGTCGTCGGCACGCGGCGGCTGCTGCTCTGCGAAGCCCATCTGGGCGCGAAGTATCCGGGCTGCGCCGGCGATCCGCCGCACACCGACCACCACGGCAACTCGCTCGGGCCGGAACCGGCCGATCCGCGCGAGATGCTGCGCACGCCGGTGTTCTTCGTCTACCTGACCGATGTCGGTCCCGACGAGGCGCCGATCATGATGATCCCGCACGGCGCGCCGGACGGCGAGGCGCGGGCGATCACCGGCGCCGCCGGCACGGTCACGCTCTACACCCAGCAGACGCGCCACCACGGGACGCCGTTCCTCGCGGCGGTCGGGCAGCGCCTGGTGATGTGGGTCGCGCTGCAGGACGCCGGCGAGCCGTTCGCGCTGCCGCGGCTGTTCACGATCAAGTCGGGACGCGAGCAGAGCCCGTCCGGCGACTACGAAGCGCGCATGGCGCGCTTCATGGCGGACGCGACGCACCGCGACCTCGAGCTCCTCGGCTTCCCGCCGGCGGACGATCCGTGGTGGACGCCGCGGCGTCGCGATGGCATGCGCCGGCGCTGGCCCGGGTTCGCCGCCGTCTGATCGGGCGCGCGTCGCAGGGCGCGCGTCGCGGGGCGCGCGTCGCGGGGCGCGCGTCAGTCCGCATCCCCGTCGCGCAGCGGCGACCGCTGCCACGGCCACAGCTCGAGCAGCTCGGCCTCGAACTCGTTCATCGCCGGGTCGAAGCAATGGCTGTGGTTGCGCGGCACGTGCACCCGGCCCTTGGTGAAGTTGTGCATAGCCAGCTTCCGCTCGTAGGCGGGCAGGTCGCCGTAGGCGAAGAGCATGCCGTGCCGGTCGAGCACCAGCGACGCGGTGCCCTGCGTCGGCACGATCCACAGGTGGTGGCGGGCATCGCCCTCGAAGAAGCGGCGGAACCCGTCGAGCACGCGCTGCAGCTCGGCGTGCGTCGCGATCGGCGGCGAACGGTAGCGGCCCACGGCGTGGCCGCCCCGCGCCTCGAGCAGCACGTAGACCATCGCCAGCGGCGGCTGCAGCATCGCCGCCAGGCGACCCATCGTCTCGATCGCATGACGCGGCCCGATGCGCAGGCGCGAGGCGCCGGTCAGCTCCTCCCAGTCGATCAGGTCGAGGAAGCGCAGCGGCGTCTCGATCGGCGCGACGACGGTCGTCTGCTTCGTGGTCTTCATCGGCTCGGCTCCGCCTGGAAGTATACCCCGCGCCGCGCACGAGCCGCAAAGCCGGGTTCAGCTCCTTGGCACGGCGCGGGTTGCGACGCCTACGCCGGCTTGCGCCGCAGATCGACGAGCGCCCGGATGCATGCGGGGCACATGGTCTGACCCGCTGCGAGCGGCGGCGGAGCCGCTGCCAGCTTCGGCTCCTTCGCCCGGCGCCGGCCTTCCCTGCCGTCGCAGACGCGGCTCAGCCAGCAGGGTGTCGTCGGCTGGGCGACGGCGTCGACGCGCAGCAGGCAATAGTGCCAGCATCCGGTGTCGGCCAGATGCCATCCCTGCGCGCTCGATGGACGGGGCGATGCGAGCATCCGACGAGTCTATCCCGGATTCGGCGCCTCGGTGGCACGGTCTGCAGCGGCGAGGACGTCCGCGCCGTCGACGCGCGCGGCGCGTGCGACGGTGTACGACCTACGCCGTGGCGGGTGGCGCCGCGCAGGCGGCGCTCTATGCCTGCCATCGCTCCAGGAGCACGCGCACATGACGCCGAAGAACACGATCTGCCTCTGGTACGACAAGGACGCGCTCGAGGCGGCGCGCTTCTACGCGGCGACCTTTCCGGACAGCCGGGTCACGGCCGTGCACCAGGCGCCGGGCGATTATCCGAGCGGCAAGGAAGGCGATGTCCTGACGGTGGAGTTCACCGTCCTCGGCATCCCCTGCCTGGGCCTGAACGGCGGCCCGCAGTTCCGGCACAGCGAGGCGTTCTCCTTCCAGGTCGCCACGGACGATCAGCAGGAGACCGATCGCTACTGGGACGCGATCGTCGGCAACGGCGGCCAGGCGAGCCAGTGCGGCTGGTGCAGGGACCGCTGGGGACTGTCTTGGCAGATCACGCCGCGCACGTTGACCGATGCCCTGGCCGCCGGCGGCGCCGAGGCCAAGCGCGCCTTCGCCGCGATGATGCGCATGGGGAAGATCGACGTCGCCGCGATCGATGCCGCGCGGCGCGGGTGACGGAACGCGGCCGCGCGTCGCATCGGTCCGTCCTCAGGCGCCCGTCGGCGCGCCGAACAGGGCGATGATCGCGACGATCGCCGCCATCAGCGCGAGCGGCAGCACCGCCAGCCAGAACCACAGCGGCTCCTCCGCGCGCAGGATGGGCTGGCTCATGCCGCGCAGGCGCGCTTCGCCGCGCACCACCTGCGATCCGGCGTAGAGCCCGAGACCGGCGGCACCGGCGAGCAGCAGCGCGCCGTACGGACCGCACGCGTCCTCCCACGGGCCCGACCGGCAGAACACGACACCCGCCATGGCGAGCGCGCCGCCATCGAAGATCAGGATGCCGAGCCGATCGCCGCTGCTGGTCATGGTCCAGTCTACCTCGCGCAGCGACGGTCGGCTCGACGTGCTGCTCGGTGAGGCGCCGAGACGGGCGCGAGGGTCGCTTCAGACCGGAGCGAGCGCGCGGTGCGGCGCAGCCGGCAGCTCCACGGAGATCCGGTCGCCGGCTACCACCGGTCCACCGGCGACGACGATCGCCATCACGCCCGCCTTGTGCACGACGCGACCGCTGGAGTCGCGGTCGAGCACCGCCTTCATCAGACCCTTCTGCACGCGGTCGAGCTGCGCGCACGGACTGCGCAGCCCGGTGATCTCGATCACCGCTTCGACCCCGAGGCGCAGCCGCGTCCCCAGCGGCAGCGCCAGCAGCTCGATGCCGCGCGTCGTGATGTTCTCGCCCATCGCGCCGGGTCCGATCGCGAAGCCGCGCAGGCGCAGCTCGTCGTGCAGCTCGGCGTGCATCAGGTGGACCTGCCGCAGGTTGGGGGCGCCCGGGTCCTTCGCGACCTGCCAGCGGTGCCGCACCGTCGCGCCGGCGTGGGCGTCGCCCTCGACGCCATGGCCCGCGACGAGGACGACGCGATCGACGGTGGGCTTGGTGAAGCCGTGCACGGCGCTCCGGCTCACGGCGATGACAACCGCCATCGATCCACCCCCTCGCGGAGGCTGTCGCGGCGGGCGCCCGGGCAAAGCCCTGGTCGGTCTCCCCTCTGCGGGCGAGCCCGAGCGATGGCGCAGCGGAGGCGTAGGCGAGGACGATTATTAGCGCCGCCGCACGGGCCGTCCCCGTAGGCTGATCGTTGCCTGCGAAAGGACCTCACGTGACCTCGACAGCCGAAGCGACGCGGACGAGCCAGCCGTCGCAGCACGACCTGCAGCGCTACCGCGATGACCTGGAGCGCGACGGCGTCTGCGTGATCCGCGCGCTCTTCGATCCCGCCCTCATCGAACGGTGGAGGGCGGCGTTCACCGGGATCTTCTACGAACGCCGCCGGCGGCCGGGCGGTCTGGCGCCGCGCGAGCGCGAGCGCTTCTACCTGACCCTGCCGTTCGCGCCGCCGTTCGCGGATGCCAGCGTGTTCGCGAACGACGTCATCCTCGGCATCCTCGACCGCGTGTTCCCGCAGGAGTACGTGCTGGTGCAGCTCGGCGTCGACGTGCCGCTGCAGGGTTCGGAGTTCCAGGAGATCCATCGCGACTACCGGCCGCTGTTCTCCGATCGCGTCGTCACGCCGCTCTACGCCCTGGCGGTGAACGTCCCCCTCGTCGCGGTGACCGAGGACAACGGACCGTTCCAGATGGCACGCGGCACGCACGTGCTGCCGCGCGATGAAGCCCTCGCGCGCATCCGCAGCGGCGAGATCCCGATGGAGTCGTTCCTGATGCAGCCCGGCGACGTCATGATCCGGACGCCGCTCGCCATGCATCGCGGAACGCCGAACCGGACGCCGACGCCGCGCCCGATGGTGGTGATGGGGTACGCGATGCATTGGCTGCACACCCCGAAGGTCGAGCTCGAGGTGCCGCGCGCGTACTACGATTCGCTCCCCGAGGCGACCCGCGCGCTGCTGCGCTGCCGCGTGGTCGACCGGTTGGCGGAGGATCGCGTCGAGACGTACGTCGACTTCAAGTACTGAGCCGCGCCGGCGCGACCCCGGCGGTCAGGCGAAGGCCGGCCCGGCCTGTGGGGATCGAGCGCTCAAGCCGCACGGCACCACGCTCACGACACGGCGCGCGTCCCGTAGCGGCGCACGCGCAGGTCGGCCTGGGCCTGGTGGCCGGCGAAGCCCTCGATCGCGCACAGGCGCGAGCAGTACTCGCCGACCAGCGCGCTCGCCGCCGGGGTGCACCGCTGGTAGGTCACCGTCTTGAGGAACTTGCCGACCCACAGGCCGCCCGTGTAGCGCGCCGCGCGGCGCGTCGGCAGCGTGTGGTTGGTGCCGATGACCTTGTCGCCGTAGGCGACGTTGGTCTCGGGCCCCAGGAACAGCGCGCCGTAGTCGCGCAGCCGCGCGAGGAACCAGTCCGGGTCGGCGGTCAGCACCTGGACGTGCTCGTAGGCGAGCGCGTCGGCCTCCGCCGCCGCCTCCTCGCGCGACTCGACCACCAGCACGCGGCCGTGGTCGCGCCACGCGGGGCCGGCGACGTCGGCGGTGGCCAGGGTCCGCAGCTGGCGCTCGATCTCGACGAGCACCGCCTCGCCCAGCGCGGCTGTGGTGGTGATCAGCGCGGCCGGCGAGTTGGGCCCGTGCTCGGCCTGGCCGAGCAGGTCGGTGGCGACCATCTCGGCGTCGGCGGTATCATCGGCGATGACCAGCACCTCGGTCGGGCCGGCGCGCAGATCGATGCCGACCTCGCCGAAGAGCTGCAGCTTCGCCTCGGCGACGTACGCGTTGCCCGGCCCGACCAGCATGTCGACCGGCGCCAGCGCGCCGGCGCCCAGCGCCATCGCCGCCACCGCCTGGACGCCGCCCAGCACGTAGATCTCGTCGGCGCCGGCGAGCGCCATCGCCGCCACCGTCGCCGCGTGCGGTCGGCCCTTGGTCGGCGGCGCGCAGGCGATGACCCGCGGCACGCCCGCGACCTTGGCGGTGACCACGCTCATGTGCGCCGATGCCACCAGCGGGTAGCGGCCGCCCGGCACGTAGCATCCGACGCTGCCGATCGGCAGGTTGCGGTGGCCGAGCGTCACGCCCGGCAGGGTCTCGACCTCGCAGTCGCGCAGGGCGGCGCGCTGGACCTCGGCGAAGCGGCGCACCTGCGCCTGGGCGAAGCGGATGTCGTCGATCGCGCGCCGCGGCAGCTCGGCGATGCACGCCTCGATCTGGGCGCGCGACAGCCGGAAGTCCGCCGGCGCCCAGCCGTCGAAGCGCTGCGCGTACTCGCGTACCGCCGCCTCGCCGCGCGAGCGCACCGCGGCGATGATCTCCTCGACGGTGCGCCGGACCTGGGCGTCGGCGGCCTGGACGGCGGCGGCGTCGGCGCCGCGCTTGAGGTAGCGGACCATGGTTCGTCTCCGGGTGGTTCAGCGGCGGCGGGAGCGCGTCGCGCGCGGCGTGGCCGGACGCGCGCGCGCTCGGGAGACCGGCGCGGACGCGCCCGCCTCGTGGAACACGGCCAGCCACACCGCCTCGGCGGTGGTCGCGGCGAAGTCGTGCTCCTCGTCCGAATCGAAGTAGAGGCAGTCGCCCGCGACGAGGTGGTGGGTCGTCGCGCCGACGCGGAAATCCAGCTCGCCCGCCAGCACGTGGACGAACTCCTCGCCGGCGTGGCGCAGCGGCGCCGGCTTCACCTCGCCGCGCCGCGCGCGGAACAGGAACGGCTGCATGGTCTTGTCGACGCGCTCGCCGATGAGCAGGCGGAAGCCGTAGCCCTTGTCGGTGGTCTCCCATCCGTCGCCCGCGGCGACCCGCCTGGCGACCACCGTGCGCGCGGTCGCCGCGTCGTCGATCAGCGCCGACACCGGCACGCGCAGCGCCGCGGCGATGCCGACCAGCGTCGCGACCACCGGCTTCACCGCCCCGGTCTCGATCTTGGACAGCATGCTGCGGCTCAGCCCGCAGCGCGCCGCGACGTCGTCGAGGCGCAGCCGGGAGCGCAGGCGGAGGGTGCGGATGCGTTGGCCGATGCTCATGAAACCGATGCGCAGAGTATTCAACTTGGTTGAATGGCAAGTCGCGGCCGCGCCCGGCGCGATCGACGACTCGACGACGCTTCGCCGCGCGCCTGCGGCCCCACCGGCGAGCCGCCTCACGACGCACGCCCGCGCCCGATCAGGGCGACGGCGGGGGGCCGCCAGGCACCCGCCACGTCCCCATCCCGCCGCAGCTATGCGCAACCTCCGGGTAATAATGACTTACGATCGTGCAAAAATCCCGGAACAGCGGCCGGGCTCTCTACCTTGCTTCCTCGGCTCAATCCCGAGTCCAACGATCCCAAGGAACACCATGACCAAGACCCTGCTCGCCCTGGCCCTCGGCCTCTCGCTCACCGCCACCGGCTTCGCCGCCGAGGCCGCCGCCGCCAAGGCCGAGACCCCCGCCGCCGTGACCGAAGCCGCGGCCAAGCTGGGCACCGTCGAGAAGATCACCAAGGCCGGCGACAACTACGTCGTGAAGTACAAGGACGCGGCCGGCAAGGAGAGCGAGATCAAGCTCGACGCCACCGGCGCCCCGGTCAAGGACGAGAAGAAGGCCGAGGCCAAGTAAGCGAGCCGGCGGCGCCCTGAGCGCCGCGCTCGTCTGACTGCCAGGACCCCGGGACGAACGTCCCGGGGTCCTTTGTTTCCGGTGGCTGACCACTGGGCCCGGGACAAGCGGCTGCCGCGGACGTCCGTGTCGCGAACCAGCGCTGCCGCGAACCTGTGCGACGGCATCCCCGGTCGGAGATTCCCCGGAGTTGCCGCCGCGTCCCGGCGGAGGACCGTCGCAGGCATGTCCAACCACATGGTTGCCGGCGGCACGGGAGCCGGCGTGCCGCGCGCCGACGTGCGCCTGCGCGATCCGTACGTGCTGCCGCTGCCCGAGCGCGGCGAGTACCTGCTCTTCGGCACGACCGCGCGCGCCGGCGCCGAACTCGGCTTCGACTGCTGGACGAGCCGGGATCTCGACCTGTGGCATGGGCCGCATCCCGCGTTCCGCCCGCCGCACGGCTTCTGGGGCACGCGCGACTTCTGGGCGCCCGAGGCGCATCCCTGGCGCGGCCGCTGGTACCTGCTGGCGTCCTTCGCGGCGCCGGGGCACCGCCGCGGGACCGGCATCCTCGTCGCCGACGATCCGCGCGGGCCGTACCGCCCGCACAGCGACGGCGCGGTCACGCCCGCCGATCGCGAGTGCCTCGACGGCACGCTGCACGTGGACGACGACGGGGCGCCGTGGCTGGTGTTCTGCCACGAGTGGCTGCAGATCGGCGACGGCACGATCTGCGCCGTGCGCCTCGACGAGGAACTGCGCCGGCCGCTCGGCGAGCCCGTGGTGCTGTTCCGCGCGTCGCAGGCGGGCTGGCCGGTCGAGATCGGCGCGCCGCAGCGGCGCGGCGTCGTCACCGACGGCCCGTTCCTGCACCGCGCCGCCGACGGCCGCCTGCTGATGGTGTGGTCGAGCTTCGCCACCACCGGCTACGCGCTGACCACCGCGCGCTCGAGCGGCGGGATCCTCGGACCGTGGTTCCACGTCGACAGCCCGCTGATCGCCGACGACGGCGGCCACGGCATGCTCTTCCGCGCGTTCGACGGCCGGCTGCTGCTGAGCATCCACCGTCCGAACCGCCCGCCCGACGAGCGGCCGGTGTTCCTGCCGGTGCGCGAGTCCGACGGCTCGCTCGCGCTTGTCGGCTAGGGCGGGGCGGCGGCTGCGCCGCGGATGCGACAGCCGCCGGTCAGCCCGGCTCCGTTAGGACGCCCTGCCGCCTCCACCTGGACGATCGGGCGGAGCGCGTCCGCTCAGGCAGGTCCGGTATCCAACCAACCGGTCAGTCTCTTCCGGCATGCCCGCCGCGCCAACCCGCTCACGTCGTCGCGTGTCCGCCGGCGCCCGCGCCGCGTTCAGCCTGGCCGAGGTCGCGCTCGCTCTGGCGGTGCTCGCGATCGCCGTGGTCAGCGTCGCCGCGCTCTTCCCGGTCGGCATCCGCACGCAGCAGGTGTCGCGCTGGCGGCTGTTCGCGGCGGCGAAGGCCATGGAGCTGGTCGAGGCCTTCAACTGCGCGGACAACGGCAACGGCAGCATCGACTACGAGGCGTACAACCCGTGGGACACGCCGGCGTCGTACCGCAACCTCGCGCCGGACTTCGAGTCGCGCGTCGCGTGCCGGGCGCTCGGCTGCGCGCCGGTGCCGCTGGACATCGCGCGCCGCCTCGACTCGGACGGCGACGAGATCCGCCGCGCGCTCGACGACGGCGGCCGGCTCTACTACGCGCAGCCGGCGGGGTCGACCGGGATGCGCGAGACCGACCTGCCGCTGACGCCGCCGCCGGACGCGCAGCGCCTGGTGTTCATCGTCGCCGGGCACGCGCAGGAGAACGCCTACAACACCTTCCCGTGGAAGGCGTGGCCGTACCGGTCCTCCTACCCGTCGCCGCCGCTGATGACCCAGCACTGGCCGAACTTCCTCGACGCGTCCGGCGCCGTGGTGCCGTCCGGCTTCCTCGAGTTCGGCATGCGCGACGTCACCGACATGCGGATGTACGGCTGGGAGGAGACCATCGACCCCGACATCCGCGTGGTCATGCACTGGGCCGACACGGGCGCGGCGACGCCGCGCGTGGCCGACTGCTACGGGTTCATGCAGTACGCGTATCCGCCGCCCGCAGCCGGGGCGAATCCGTCCGACGCGCCCTTCTCGCTGCCGCCGACGATCGGCTATGGCGGGCAGCTCGCGGACCCGACGCCGTACGTCGGGACGGTCGCCGGCCAGCCGAACAGCGCGATCCGCTACGTGCAGGCGGCGCTCG
>Ga0196963_10000335_pt1 | contig 44495 bp, 42 predicted proteins | sample S1_5metaG_FD_148600 | JGI IMG/M metagenome (GOLD analysis project Ga0196963, IMG submission 148600) | Soil microbial communities from Anza Borrego desert, Southern California, United States - S1_5 | ecosystem: Environmental > Terrestrial > Soil > Desert | place: USA: California | collected... | reverse complement strand
CGAGCACCGAGAGCGACGTGCAGTCGGTCATGAAGCTGCGTTGCGACATCGTCAGCACGGTGTCGCGCGAGATCGCGTCGCCGGTGCGCTGCCAGTGCAGGCGCATGCCGTCGGTGAAGTTCCAGTAGGGGGTGACGGCGCAGTCGTTCGGCCGGATCGCGCGATCGCGGTAGACGTAGGTCGCGTCGTCGGCCGCCGTGTACCAGGACGCGTCGCCGGTGTAGGCGGCGATGTTCTGGAAGACCAGGGCGCCGTCGTAATAGACCGATGTGCCGGCTTCGGCGAGCGGCGGCATGGTGTGCTTGCCGGCCGCGAGCGAGGCGGCGTGCCGTCGTCCATACGTCACCATGTTGGCCTCCCAGCGCGCGAGCTCCGGGATCGGCAGCTCGCTGGCGGCGCAGGCGCCGACGACCAGGGCCGCGGTGGCGTTCATGACGGCACGCATGCTGAGCATGGGGGCATCTCCGGGGGTTCTGTGCCATCGTTGGCACTTCGGCACCGACGGTTCTACCCGGCGAACGTCGCCTTTTCAGTTTTGAAACAGCCGCTCATGCGGCGCGTGTGAAGGGGCTCGCGTGGGAGGCAGACGCGGCGCCGCCAGCGCCCGCGTCGCTGTCCGGTTGGCCAGCGCCGGTGCGTGCACGCACGGCGAAAACAGGGGTTATGAGGATCCGTGGAAAGCAACAGCGCCCCTCATCTCACACACTGGCGCGGAGCGGCGCTGCCGAGGCGGCAGCTTGGCACCGCAGCGCACGGCCGCGCATCGCGTCATCACGGATCGCGCGAGGCGCGCATCGTTGCACCGCAATGGCGAGCGCCGACAAGCCGGAGCCCGAGCGTTCATCCGGTCACCACGTCGTTGCCGCAGGCGTCCGTGGCTGCGCGGCGGACGCAGGCGCCAGCCTGCCGCGTGACCCGCACATGCGGTGCGGGCGCTGCATGCGCCGTTGCCGCCCCGCCATCGGCGATGCGCGCGGGGCCGTCCGTTCGGCGGATCCGGCGCGCCATTCCGCCCAGGCGTTGCAGCCCGCGCCCGCGGCGGGTCATAACTCCTGGAAACGGCCGCCGGTGCTTGACGCCGACGTGCATCCTCGGTGATCCTCCATTCGACGGTGCGACGTGCGCGCCGATGATGGGTCGCGACGAGGAAGGACTGTCAGACATGGGATTCTGCGATGGGTGGGGCCAGGCGCTCGCGCTGAGCGTGCGTCTCATGGACGAGGGCAAGTTCGACCACGCGCGCGACAACCTGCGGGCGGTGAAGCGCGCCTTCGCGATCTTCGCCACGCCGGAGTCGATGGCGCAGCTGACGCCCGAGCAGCGCAGCGAGATCGCCGGCCTCATGAACGACCTGGCCAAGGCCTGGCGCCGCCTCGCCGCCAGCGCGCGCAAGGCCGCGGCCTCCGACGCCCAGCGCCTCGCCGGCTGACGCCGCGCCGGACCGCTTTCCGCACCAGGCCTGCTCCGGTCGGCTGAGGCCGCCGCCGGGCGCCCGGGGAGGCTTCGGCACGCCGCGCGCTCTCCCCATCCGCAGCGGGCGGCACCGTCGCCATCCGCGACGGAGGCCTCGTGCCCGAAGGCTCAGGCGGCGAGAAATCCGAACAGCCGACGCCGAAGAAGCGTTCGGACGCGCGCGGCGACGGCCAAGTGGCCTTCTCCAGCGAGGTCAACACCAGCGGCATGCTGCTGATCGGCTTCACGGCCCTGTCGCTCTTCGCGCCGTGGTTCTGGGCGACGATGTCGGGGATGATGCGCCGCGCCTTCGAGCAGGACCTGGCGCGCGAGCTGGACGAGGCGCGCGACCTCGCGTCGCTCGCCGTCGCCTACCTGCCGGTCGGCGTGTGGCTGATGCCGCTGCTCGGCACGCTGGCCCTGGCCGGCGTCGTGCTGAGCCTGCTCCAGGTCGGCTGGCATCCGACGCTCAAGCCGCTGGTGCCGAACTTCGGCCGCATCAATCCGCTGACCGGGTTCGGCCGCGTCTTCGGTCGGCGCGGCCTGATGCGTTTCGTCTTCAGCGTGGTCAAGCTGGTGCTGATCGCCGGCGTCGCCTGGCACCTGCTGTCGGTGACGATCCCCGACGACATCGTCGTGCGCGGCGATCTCTCCAGCCGGCTCGCCGGCGAGGCCAAGGAGATGTGGGAGCTGGCGATGACCCTCGCCGCCGTGCTCGCCAGCGTCGCGCTCGGCGACTACATCTTCCAGCGCCTCCAGCACACCCGCGACCTGATGATGACCAAGCAGGAGATCAAAGAGGAATACAAGCAGTCCGATGGCGACCCGTTGGTCAAAGGCAAGATCCGCCAGATCCAGCGCCAGATGGCGCAGCGCCGCATGATGCAGGAGGTGCCGAAGGCGGACGTCGTCATCACCAACCCGACCCACGTCGCGGTGGCGCTGAAGTACGACCGCGACGAGCCGAACTCGGCGCCGATCGTCGTCGCCAAGGGCTACGACGGCGTGGCGCAGCGGATCAAGAAGCTCGCGGCGGAGCATGGGATCACGATGGTCGAGAACATCCCGCTGGCGCGCGCGTTGGCGAAGGAAGTGGAGATCGGGCGGGCGATCCCGGTGAAGTGGTACACGGCGGTCGCGGAGGTGCTGGCGATGGTGTACCGGTTGAAGAAGGCGGGGTAGGCGGGCGTGGTTGCCAATGCGGATGCCAAGCGCCGGTGGATCGCATGACCCCATCGGGAATGCGATGTGCCTTTGCGATATGCTAGGGCTGCCGAGTTGGATCGAAGTCTTGGCGAGCCGTCGCCGTCGCTGGTGGGGCTTCTGGCTTCTCGCGCCATTCATTCTCATGGCATTGCTGTTGGTCCCGATCGGGATCATCTCGCAGGCCGATGGATCGTTGACACCGCCGGCGTGGACACTGGTGCTGGCACTCGAGCTTGCGGGCGTGTGCCTGCTTCTCGGCATGTGGGACAGCCGACGCTTCGTCGCCTGCTATCGCGTGCTCGGGCTGCTCGTGTTCGGCCTGTGCGTCGCCATGATCGTCAGCGCGTGGCGCCGTGACGAGGCGTGTTGGGAACACGCTCACTGGCTTGCGATCGGGCTCTCTGGCGTCGCGTTCACGTTCTTCGCTCGACGAAACGCGTGCCTCGATGCGCGAACCGACGAACGAGCGACGGTCGCCTGCGATGCCGATGGCTTCACCGTTCGCACGCGCGAGGGTTTCGAGCGGATCCGCTGGCTCGCTGTCTGCGAGGTGGCGGCTGTCGGTCGCGAGGAGCTGCTCGCGATTTCGCCGGCCATCCGCATCACGACTCGGCAGGCGTCGGTGATCGTCGCCGAGTCGACGTTCGGATTTCTCGATCTGGCTCAGGCGCTTGAACGAGCGCTTCCGATAACCGGCGACTGGCGAACGCGCCGAGCGCCCGAGGAGTGCCTATGGCGTCGCGACGACGCTCTTCCTGCTGGCTGAACCGTTGACGCCGGCGATCGACTAACCGGATGAATCGCGGCGGCGCGAAACGCTGCTGGTACCGCACGTCTGCCAAGGTGTGCCACGCTCGGGGACGCAGCGACCCGCAAGGTCGACGTGCGTGACTTATCTCTCGGGAGGTCGATTGAATACTTCGTCCTGATTCAGCGTTGCGAGGGCCTACGACCAGCGCCAGCCGCAATCAGCCGCGGGCGGATGCTCGTCCGCTCGCAGCGACTCCGTCCCGACGGATCTCGGTTGCGTGGCGGCATGCGCAGGCGCGCGCCTCAGGATGGCGGGAGCTGGCTACGGCGAGCCACGCGATAGGCACGTGGGCTTTCGCCGATCCGGCGCCGGAACAGGCGGCTGAAGTGGAAGGGGTCGGGGATGCCCACCAGGGCGGCGATGGCGCCGATGGGCTGGTCTGTGCCGATGAGCAGATCCTGCGCGCGCGCCAGGCGCAGCCGTTGGAGATACGCCATCGGCGCGCATCCCAGGGCGCGCGCGAACACGGTGTGGAATCGCGTCGGTGACAGGCCGACCTCGCGCGCGAGCGCGGTGCGACCGAGCGGCTGGGCGAGGTCGCGTTCCATGCGCTCGAGCGCGGGCCGCAGCCGATCGGCCGCGATGGCGAACGCCGCCGCGCGCGGGGTCGGCTGGCCGTGCGCGAGCAGCAGCGCGAGGAGGCCGAAGCCGAGGCGTTTGCGCTGCGCGGCGCGCGCCAGCGGGTCGGCGATCTCTGCGGCCCGCGCCATCCCGGCGACCGCATCCCCGATCGCATCGCCATCCGGTAGGCGACGGGGGATCGCCACCAGCGTCCGCAGGTCGACCGTCCCGAATACGCGCAGCGCGGTGTGCGACCACCGGTAGGTGCAGTCGCCGCGGGTCTGCTGGACGAAGCGGTGACGGACCCCCGCCGGCATCACGTAGGCGTCCCCGTCCCGGTAGCGGGTCGAGGCGCCTCCGTCCTCGTCCGAACGGGTCGCGCCGCCGCGGATCTGCCCGATCACCGCCGCTGGGAAGCATCCCCAGGCGGACGAGGTCGTCCCGATCAGGATCCCGCCGCGGTCCCAGCGCACGTCCAACGAGTCGAAGAGGTCGGTCACGGTACAAACGTACAGGTCAGCGGTGCGTGCCGCCATGGCGCCGATGGAGGGATCGACGATAGGATGGACGGACCATCGCGACGCCTCGGGCGCGCCCACCCAGGAGGATCCCACCATGCCCGCCATCCGTCTCGGCCTGATCGGCTGCGGCAACATCGAATCCACCCACGAGGCCGCCGCCCTCGCCCTCGCGGGCGACGTCGAGATCGTCGCGACCGCCGATGTCCAGGAGGACCGCGCCGTGCGCGCCGCTCGGCGCGTCGGCGCCCGCCATGCGGCCACGCGCCACGCCGACATCCTGCCGCACGTCGATGCGGTCGTGATCGCGCTGCCCCACGACCTGCACCATCTGGTCGGACTCGACTGCCTGACGGCCGGCAAGCACGTGCTGATGGAGAAGCCGCTCGCCATCACCGAGCGCGACTGCCTGGAGCTCGTGCGGGCAGGCCGCCAGGCCGGGCGCGTCCTCATGACCGGATACCTCATGCGCTTCCATCCGCTCGTGCTGGCGCTGAAGGAGCGCATCGACGCCAAGGTCGATGGCGACGCGTTCCAGGTTTCGATCTGGACCGAGCAGCACACGGAGCCGCCTCCGGGCCATTGGATCCGCAGCGCCCAGCGGCTCGGCGGCGGCCAGTTCCTGAGCCACGGCTGCCATTACGTGGACCTCCTCCTCTGGCTGCTCGGCCGGCCGGAGAGCGGGACGCATGTCGGGACACGGCTCGGCACGCCGTGGCTGGAAGGCGAGGGCACCAGCAACGCCGCGATCGCGTTCGCCGGCGGGGCGGTCGGCTACCATTTCGGCACCTGGGGCGCGCGCGGCACGCGGCTCAGGTCGGTGATCCATGTCCACGCCACCGAGGGGATGCTGGAAGCCGACCTGTCGCGCGGCCGTCTGGCGCTGGTCCGCGGCGCAGACGAGCGGGTGCTGCTCGAGACGGGGACGGTGAAGCCCGCGCTGGCGCAGTTGGCGCACTTCGTCGCCAGCATCCGCGATGGCGCGCGCCCGCTCACCGACGGCGCTGCGAGCGTGCAGAGCCTGCGCGTGATCTGGCGCCTCTACGACGCCGAACGCCGCGGCGTCGTCGCCGACCTGCGCGGACTCGGCCTCGACGACCTCGCGGATGCGCCAGACGTCGTCGACATGCGATCGCCGTGACGGGGAACGGCGTGCGCCATTCGGTCGCGTCCTCCCGGGGCATGACGCGCTGCGGATCGGTAGCGGTGCGCTCGCGGATCGCGCATGGCCGCGCGCATGGGGGCGGCTCCCGGACGGTCCGTCATCGGGGACCGCGCGACGCGAGACTTCACCTTCAGCTACTCGCTGGACCTCGAGCTGACGATCCGCCGAGGCGGATGAGGACGCCGGCGGCGTCGGAGGTTGAGCGGGGGAGCGATCGCTGACGACCCGGTCGCGGTCGCGCTGAAGTACGACGGCGAGACCGAGGGCGCGGCGCCCGTGGTGGTGGCGAAGGGCGACGACGCGGTCGCGCAGCGCATCAAGGCGATCGCGAAGGAGAACGGGATCACGATGGTCGAGAACGTGCCGCTCGCGCGCGCTGGCGAAGGAAGTGGAGATCGGGCGGGCGAGACCGGTGAAGTGGCACACGGCGGTCGCGGAGGTGCTGGCGATGGTGTACCGGTTGGAGAAGGCGGGATGATGCGTTTGCAGGTCGTCCTCAAGCCTGGTCTGCTGCCGGTCTGTCTCGTCGGCGCCCTGCTTGGCGGCGGGTGCACCCGACGCCAAACCGCGATCGGGTCGGCGAGCTCTGGCGCGGCGGAGACGGCAACCGCGTCCTACGACGCCGACTCGCTGCACGGCAACCGCACGGCGAGCGGCGAACGGTACGACCGCCGCGTGCTGACGGCCGCTCCCCGCACCTTGCCCTTCGGCACGCGCGTCCGCGTCACGGGCGTGGCGAATGGCAGATCCGTGGTGGTGCGGGTGAATGATCGGGGGCCGTTCGTGCGCGGCCGCATCCTCGACCTGTCCCGCGCCGCGGCGGAGCGGCTCGGGATGGCTCGGGATGGTACGCGCGGGCGTCCCTGCGGGTCAGCATCGAACCCGTGCATTGAGATCTGCTGGGCACGCGCTCGCAGCGCTGCCGCTTCGAGCACCGGTCACGTCGCCGAAGACGAACCCCATGCCGACGAGGAGGAGGACCTGCGGCTACGGCGGCCTCCCCATCACCGTGCGATACCGGTGAAGCGGTACACGGCGCTCGTGGTCGGTAGCGCGCTCGTCGCCGACGTACGCGATGCCCGACCTGCGCGAGTCGCGTTCAACCAGCCGCTCCGGCGGGGTCGCGGGCCGCCCGGTCGAGGCGCACCACCTCGACCCCGGGCGGCGCGACGATCGTCGTGCCGGCGCGGTCGTGGCGGATCGTCAGCGGTCCGCTCGCCACGGTCAGGCGCAGCGCGAACGCCGTCAGCGCCGGCGGCAGCTGGGGCGCGAAGCCGATCCGCCGCCAGCCGGGCTCCAGCGGCCGCAGCCCGAGGCCGTGCTCGATCAGGAACGGCAGCGGCCCGGTCGCCCACGGATGGCACAGGCTGGTGTTCCACTTCTGATCCTTGCCCCAGGCCTCGAAGCAGGTCGTCGCGCCCTCGCGCAGCATGTTCGCCCACGTGCGCTCGCCATCCTCCAGCAGCAGCTCCCACGCGAGATCGTACGCGCCGGCGCGCGCCAGCGCGTTCAGCACGAACCACGCCATGTAGACGCCGCAGGCGAAGCGCTTGGACCGGATCAGCTCGACGATCGGTCCCACCGCTTCCGGCGGGGCGGCCCCGCACCACAGCGCCAGCGCGTTCGCGTGCAGCGAGTGGTGCCCGGACGTCGGCGTGTCCGCGAACAGCCGCTCGCGCGGCCGGTAGAACGCCGCGCGGAACGCCGTGCGCAGCGCGTCGGCATCGCCCGGCGCCTCGCCGCCGACCAGCCGCTGGAGGCCGGCGACGTCGTCGACCGCCTGGATCCAGAAGGCGTTGATCGCGGCGTGGATGCCCGGTCCGGTCGGATCGGTGAGCGGGAAGTCGTAGCCGTCGCGCAGATCGGCCGGCCAGTCGACCAGGTTCCACTTGTCGACGACGTCCGCGATCAGGCCGTCGCCGCGCCGGTAGCGGGCGAAGTGCTCGACCACGCCGCGCGCGATCGGCGCCATCGCGCGCAGCGTCGCGTCGTCGCCGGTGTGGCGGTGGTGGCGCAGCACGTGGCCCGGCCACTGCAGCGAGAAGTCGGCGATCTCCTGCATGAACGCGCACGGCGCCACCGCCATCAGCCCGGGACAGATGCGCGCCGAGGCGGCGAAATCGGCCAGGCTCTTGCGCATCGGGCGCGCGTCGCCCGATGCGTAGAGGTGCGCGAGCCCGGCGATGGTGACGTCGCCCAGGTACTGCCCCTTCTCGCGCGTCGGGCAGTCGAGCAGCGCGTCCTGCGCGCCCCAGCGCACGGTCTCGACGCACAGCGCGACGATCGCATCCAGGCGCGGGACATCGCTGCGCCAGGCGAAGGCGCCGCAGTCGAACGGGTAGTGGCGGACGCGCGCCGCGACCGACGCGGCGTCGATGCGCGCGCCGGGCTGCGGCAGCAGCTCGGCGTAGCGGAAGCCCTTGTAGTCGACCAGGTCGACCTCGTCGCCGTCCGCCCCGGACAGGATCCAGGTGTCGCGGTAGTCGCAGTTGCAGCGCATCGCGTGGCGGACGCGGCCATCGGCGTCCAGCTCCTCGCCGTAGCGGATCTCGACCGCGGTGCCGCGCGGCCCGCTGGCGCGGGCGAGCAGCGTGCCCGTCACCTCGTGGCCGAAGTCGAGCAGCACGCCCCCGTCGGGCAGCGGCCGCGCCGCCCGCGGCGGCAGGTCGCGCACGGCCAACGGCGGCGTCTCCTGCCGGACGAAGCGGTAGTCGTGCGCGGCCACCGCGTGGACCGGCCGCCAGGCGCGGTCGTCGAAGCCCGGCTCCTGCCACCCGCGCTCGTGCCGGCCGCTGTCGAAGCGCTCGCGGAACTGCGTGCGGTAGCCGAAGACGCCGTCGGCGGCGTACGCCTCGCCGACGGCGTGCCGCCAGCGCGCGTCGGTAGCGCCCGCGACCTCGCCGTCGGCGATGAGCTCGGCGATGAGGCCCTGGCGGTGATCGCCGCTCAGCCACACGCGGTTGACGAGGCCCTGGTAGTAGACGTGGACGGCGACGACGTTGCGCCCCGCCGCGAGCAGCCCCGTCACGTCCCACTCGTTGCAGCGATAGTGATCGGGGTAGCTCGGCGCCGGCCCCATGCCGACGAACCGGCCGTTGATCCACAGGCGGTAGCAATCGTCGGCGGTGATCACCAGCCGCGCCGCGCGCGGCGCGCGCGCCAGCTCGACGGCGCCGCGCACCAGCAGGTGGCGGTGCGCGAGATCGTCGCGATGCGGCGGCGCCTCGTCGGGCGCGCGCGTCGTGCGCAGCAGCGGCCGGGTCGCGAGACCGGCGAACGCCGGGTCGCATATCCACCGCGCCGCGCGGAACACGATCGCATCGCCGCTGTCCATGGCCGGCACCATGCGGAGCGCGACGCCGCGACAAGCGGACGCGACGAGCTCAGCGCGTCATGCGCAGCAACTGGATCGGGATGCGATCAAGCGCCGCGCGTGGCGTCGTCGCAGCTGCGGACGCGCCTCGGCTGCGCAGACGGATCGCGAATCGAGGATCGCGCCGGCTCGTCACGCCGTGATCTCGACGCCGCCGAGGTCCAGCCAGCGGTCGGAGAACACCTCCTGCGCCGCGAACGAGACGCGCGCCGCGCCGGTGCGCGGATCGACCAGTCCTGCGGACAGCAGCGCGTATCCGGGCGTGAAGCCCGCCGGCAGCGCCACGCGCGCGTCGACGATCGCATCTCCCGGCATCCAGGCGCGGATGTCGACGTCGGCCAGGCGCACGATCTCGCTGCGGTCGCCCTGGCGCAACCGCAGGGCGAAGTCGTAGCGGCGGTAGATCGGCGCGACGCCGACGTTCTCGATCCACGCGGTGAAGGCGAAGTCGCCGCCGACGCGGGTCCGGGACTCGTACCGCGCCTGGCGGAACACGAAGCGGTAGCCGATGCGCTCGCAGAAATCGGCGAGCCGATCGAGCCACGGCTCGGGCAGCGCGCAGGACTTCGGCATGAAGTAGGTCGGCCGGAACTTGAGGCCCTGCTGCAGGATGAAGTCGAGGTCCCAGCCGGCGCGGAACCAGTGCGTCGGCACCCAGCAGGTCTCGAAGTGGATCGGCCGCGTCGTCCAGCGGTCGAGCGCGCGGTTGCGGACCACGCTCTCGGGGTACTCGTCGAAGTGGTGGTTCCAGCACGTCCGCTTCGTCACCTCGGCGGAGCCGCCGTCGGAGAGGTCGCCGAAGCAGTTCCAGCGCCAGCCCATGCCGGCCTCGATGCCGACCCCGCCCTGCTCGCCGCAGATCTCGCAGAGCAGCGGCGTGCGCGTGAACGCCTCGGCGTGGACGCGCGCGAAGTCGCGCATGCGTCCGGCGCTCATGCTCGCGGCGCCCTCTCCCCACGGCCCGATGTAGCCGACGTCGACACTCTCGAGATCGGCGTGGCCGTCGTAGCGCTCGCCGCACGCGCGGATCAGCGCGCCGAAGCAGCGCAGGTAGTCCTCCGACTCGTGGTCGGGGATCGGGTACGACCGCCCGTCGCGCGTCACCGGCGCGAGCGCGTACCTCCGGGCGTACCAGTCGGGCACCATCGGCTGCGCGGGGATCGACCCGAACGCCATGATCCGGATGGCCAGCGTCTGGCCGCGCGTGCGCGCGGTCTCGAGCGCGCGGTCGATGATCGAGAAGTCGTAGACGCCCTCCTCCGGCTCGAACAGCCGCCAGAACCACCGGCAGTAGGCGACGGTCGTCGGCAGGTAGCCGGGCGCCGCGCCCGGATGGCGCCGCTCGGGGAACCCGGTCGGTCCTTCCTCGGACCACGTCGTCCCGCTGAAGAGCTCGTCGCCCTCGAAGCGCTGGAACGTGCAGCAGCCGCGGTGCGGGTTCGCGAGGTACGCGTCGCTCGGCGTGGGACGGACGCGCCGGATCGATTCTGCCATCGGGGCTCCCGGAGAGCGGCGAGGGTGCCGTCACGGGGCCGATGGCCAGCCGTGGTTGCGGATCGGTGGCGCAGAATATCCACCGCCGGCGACGCCCGCCGCCTGACGGTGCCGATGGCATGCGGCAGCGCCGCGGTCCAGCGCGCGTGGATGCGCAGCGCCGGAGCGTCCCCGCCGTGCGTTCGCGGCATCTGCGCCATCCGCCGGCGAGGACGTGATGCTCGCGCGCGCCGCGTGATCGGGCTCGCCAACGGGTCGACGCACGCCACCTCGTCTGCGCGCGACCGACGCTCCCGTGCGGATGTTCCTCCTGCATGTGAGAAGGCCGTGGCGCGGAACCCGGCACGCGCATCGTCCCCGTGACCCCGGCGCGGCCACGCCCGGAGGCGTCGACGCGCACGTCGCCGTCATCGGCTCAGCGTCGACCCGTTGTCAGCCGTAGGAGTCCGTCTCGTGCCTATGTCTTCCCGACCTGTTCCCGTCCGGCTGCCAGTGGCGGCGGCCAGCGCCCGACGCGCGCGGTCCCGCACGGCGCGGGTGCTGCTCGGCGTCGACGGGCGCTGACGGGCCCGCGTGACGCCCTCCGCCGATGATCAGAGCGGCGCTGCCGCCGGTGGCGCCGAGGCGCCGGCCCGGTCGGCGCAGCCGTCGCCCGAGTCGGGGCGCCGCGCGTTCTCGCTGCGCGCGCTCGCGATCGGCGCGCTCGCGTCCGTCGTCCTCGCCATCCTGACGCCGATCAACGACTCGCTCATCGGCACGACCTCCCTGTACGGGCAGGCGCTGCCGCCGGCGGCGGTGCTGGTGCTGATGGCGCTGGCGTTCGTCGCCAACCCGCTGCTCGGCGCGCGACGGCTGGTGCCCGGCGAGCTCGCCGTCGTGCTCGGCATGGTCCTGGCGCTGGGGGCGACGGTCTCCAACGGCTGGGCGAGGCCGTGGGTGCACATCGTGATGACGCCGGCGCGCCACATGGCATCGCGCACGGATCTGCCGGTGGTCGCGCCGCGCGATGGTCCCGTGCAGGTGCCGCGCGGCTTCTTCGTCGGCGTTCCGGAGGACCGGCCGATCGATGCCTCGTCGGCGGAGCGCCGCCACCTCGTCGACGGGTTCGTCTCGGGACTGCCCACGGCGCAGCGCGTCGTCCATCGCTCGGTCGTCACCTGGGTCGGGGCCGACGGCGTGCAGCGACGGCAGCTCGCCCTCGCGGAAGGACCGGCGGGCACAGCCGACCAGGATGCCGCCGTCACGGACGACGTCCTGCGCCTCGATCGCGAACCCGGCCGCTCGCTCGACGGCCATCGGCCCGGCGACGTCGTCGCAACGCCGGCGGGGACCGTCACGGTGGTCGCCGTCGAGCCCCCCGGGATCCCGTGGTACGCGTGGTGGCCGGTGATCGCGCAGTGGCTGCCGCTGCTGATCGGGTTCCTCGTCGCGTCGCTGGCGCTGGCGGCGATCGTCCGCGACCAGTGGATCCGCCACGAGCGCCTGCCGTATCCGATCTCCGAGTTCTTCGCGGCGCTGATCGCCGCCCCGCAGGCCGGCGATCGCGTCCCGCCGCTGCTGCGTTCCGCGGGCTTCCGCCTCGGCATCGCCGTCGCGGCGGTCGTGCTCGGCAGCCAGGCGCTGCAGGCGTCGGGATTCCTGCCGGTGGCGATCCCGACCTCGCTCGATCTGGGCACCATCTGCCGCACGCCGTGGACCGAGCAGATGTACGCCTGGTACATGATCTTCCGGCCGCAGATCTACCTGAGCATGATCGCGATTGCGTTCTTCCTGCCGCTCGGCGTGACCTTCAGCGTGTGGTTCTTCTACGTCGCCGTGCAGTTCGGCTGGGGATTCGCGCGCGCCCAGGGCGTGCCGCTCGAGTACAGCGACGCGGCGCGCGCCGCGATGGGCGGCTACGCGGTCGAATGCCTGCTGATCGTGTGGATCGGCCGCACCTACTACGGTCGGCTGCTCGCGACCGCCGTCGGCGCCGGCGACCCCGCGCTGCGGCCGCTGGTGCCGTTCGTCTGGGCGCTGCTGCTGGGGGTCGCGACGATCGCCGGCGCGCTGGTCGCGGCGGGTGCGCGGGCCGATCAGGCGCTGCTCGCCGTGCTGATCCTGCTGGGCACGGCGCTCGTGCTGGCCCGCTTCGTCGCCGAGGGCGGCATCGTCCTGGTGCAGACGCCGTGGGCGGTCGACTCGGTCGCCTTCTCGCTCACCGGGTGCATGCCGCTCGCCGCGCTGGCGCCGCTCACGCTGCTCGCCGCGGGCCTGTTCATCGATCCGCGCGAGAGCCTGCTGCACTACGCGATCACCGCCGACGGCGTCGCCGAGCGCGTCGGCGGGGTGCCGCGGCGGCGGATGTCGACCGCGATGCTGCTGGTCGCCGTGGGCGGCGCGGCGATCGCCGTGACGGTGCTGCTCGCGATCGCGTACCGCGTGCCGCATCCCGACCAGCCCTGGACCTCGCAGGCGCTCGTCGAGCACCTGATGCCGCTCGACGCCGCCGCCGACGGGAGGCCCGACGCCGGCGCACCGGATTCGGCGCGCACCTGGTGGTGCTACTCGATCGGCGGCGGCCTGATCGCCGCCATCGGCGTCGGCCGCGTCCTGTTCTCGTGGTGGCCGTTGCATCCGATCGGCGCGCTGGTCATGCCGTCGTGGGCGACGCATTCGCTGTGGGCGAGCTTCCTGGTGGGCTGGCTGGTCAAGCTCCTGGTCATGCGTTACGGCGGCGTCGGCATCTACCGCCGGCTGAAGCCGTTCGCGATCGGCCTGATCGCCGGCGAGGCCGCGGTCGCGCTCGCCGTCCTCGCCATCGGGCTCGTGCGCTGGGCGATGGGGCTGCCGCCGCTGCCGCTGCCGCGGTTCCTGCCGGGCTGACGCGCGGGTCCGCGCCGCGTCGTGGCGGGAAGCGTCCGACAGACTGACATCCCGTCGGTCGACCGGGAACGGCAGTCGTCGTTGCCCGTCTCACCTGCATGACGACCGCCATGCGCATGCTCATCTGCCTCGTCGCTTCGCTCGCCGCGCTCGCTCCGGCTGCGGACGAGGCGTCTCCCGTGAAGGACGAGGTGATCGTCGCGGCTGCCGTCGACGCCGCCCTGCTCGCCAGCCTGCGCGAGGCGCCGCGGTCGGTGACCGTCGCTGGCCAGACCTGCACGCTCGACGCGTACGCCTGGCGCGACTTCATGCCGGGGGTCGAGCCCGATCGCTTCGGACTCATGGTCACGGTCGTCGCCCGGCCGGGCGACGGCAGCGCGTGGCTGGACTCGATGGCGATCGACCGCATCTGGGTGGTCCACGGGGATGACGTGTGGGAGGCGCCGGTCGGCGACGAGCAACGGCCCGAGCCGGCGAACGCGATCGCGCGCGGCGGTCCGCGCTGGGCGCCGGGGGATCGCGTGACGGTCGTGGCCCGCATCACCGCCGCGGATGGCGCATCGGCGCTCGTGCGGGCGGCCGAGGCGACGATCGACCGCACCGAGTGACGTCGACGGCGGTGCATCGCCGGCCGGCATGGCTGCGCGGCGCGGCCATCGCCCCAGCTGGCGCTGGCGTCGCCGCACGGACGGGCGATGACGACGGCCTGCGCGCCGCCGCGACACGGGTCGCCGCGCGGCGCGACCACCGCGCGGAGAGGTACACGACGTGGCTTATCTCGGCATCGATCTCGGCGGCACCTACGCGCGCGCGGCGATCGTCGACGCGCAGGGTCGGCTGGTGTCCTCGGCCAAGGTCGCGCTGACCGACCGCGCGCCCGAGGTCGTCGCCGATGCCATCGCGCGCGCGGCGGGCGAGGCCGGCGGCGGCGCGGATGTCCTCGGCTGCGGCGTCGGCGTCGCCGGGATGCTCGATCGCGATACCGGCGTCGTCGCCAACGCGCCGAACCTCGGGTGGCGCGACGTGCCGTTCGCGAAGATGCTCGCCGATCGCCTCGGCCGGCCGGTGCGCCTGGTCAACGACCTCGCCGCCGCGGCCTGGGGCGAGTACAAGGCCGGCGCGGGCCTCGGCGTCCAGGACGTGTTCGTCGTCATGGTCGGCAGCGGGGTCGGCGGGGCGATCATCGCCAACGGCGCGCTGGTGCGCGGGGCGACCGGCGTCGCCGCCGAATTCGGCCACGTGAAGGTCGTGCCCGACGGGCGACGCTGCGGCTGCGGGCAACGCGGCTGCCTCGAGGCGTACGTGGGCGGCCACAACCTGATCGCGCAGATGCGCGAGGCGCTGGCGTCGGCCACGCCGACCATGCTGCGCGACCGCACCGGGGGCGATGCGACCGCGCTGACGCCGATCGTGCTCGAGGCCGCCGCGCTGGCGGGCGACGCGGTCGCCAAGGCGATCTACGATCCGGCCTGCGCGTACCTCGGGATGTGCATCGGCAGCCAGATCACCGTGCTCAATCCGGCGCGGCTGATCCTGGGCGGCGGCGTCCTGCGGCGCTGCCCGGCGATGCGCGCGGCGGTCGTCGATGCCATCGGCCGCTACGCGACCGTGGTCTCGAGCCAGGCGCTGACCGTCGTCGAGTCGGCGCTGGGCGACGACAGCGGCCTGATCGGCGCCGCCCTGCTCGCCGCCGAGGGCTGAGCCGCCGGTCGCCGGAGCCGAGCGCGCTCGTCGCGCACCGTCACCACGCGTAGCCCAGGCCGATGTCCCCATGCAGCGACAGGTGGTGGAGGTCGAAGGATCCGCCGGCCACCGGCAGGTCCTCGGCGTACGCCAGGACGAGCTTCGCCTCGATCAGCGCCGACCAGCCGCGTCCGATCTCGTGCCGCCTGCCGACCGCGAGCTGCGCGCACGCGCCGCTGAGGTCGTAGCCGTCGTCGCCGGTGGTGAAGGCGCCGTTGCGGTTGCGCGTCCGGCCGCGCACCTCGCTGACGGTGTGCGTGACGAGCGGCCCGATGCCGATGCGTACGACCGCCCAGCCGAAGTCCTCGGCGCGGTTCACGAACACGAGATTGAAGCCGTCGGTGATCTCGAGGTGCTGGATCTCGTCGGGCCCGTCCTCGAGGTGCATGGTGTGGTGGACGACCTCGACCTCCCACGCGCTCGCATCGCTCCAGCGGCCGAGCCGCGCGCCGTAGTACGGCGGCGCGTCCCAGGGTCGGGTCGTGAACTCGGCGGTGAAGTCGAGGGTGCGCTCCCCGTCCTGCTCGATCCGCACGGGCACCGGAGCGTTCCACGCCGATCCGGTGAAGAGGTCGGCCCGCCAGACGACGTCGGCTGCCGGGGCCTCGGCGATGATCGCCAGCGCGACGAGCGTCCGGAGGGTGTGCACGGTGACGGAGGCTAGCCCGGTCGCCACGCGCTGCGCGCGCCTTGCCGCCAGCCGCAACATGCTCGCGACGGTCCGGTTTCGTCCCGGATGCTGCTCGGTGGCGCAACCCGTGCCCGACGCGACCGCCGCGTCGGCGGCGCCCTCATCGGCGCGTTGCCGACCTTTCAGCCGTTCGCGCGTCAGCCGTTCGCGCGCGGCACGCGCAGCACCGGCAGCCGCGCCTGCACCCACGCGATCAGGGTCCGGACGTAGAGCCGGAACGCCGAACTCGCCGCGAAGCGCGGGTCGTTGGCGTTCAGGTACACGTCCGGTCGGCCATTGCGGTCGGAGCCCCCGACCAGGTTGCTCGCCATGCTGGTGTAGGCGACGGCGAAGCCGAGGCCGCAGATGCGCGTGCCCGGCCAGGCATCGGCGTCCGCCTGCACGCCATCCAGGCCGAAGTCGACGCGGATGGTCGTCGCGTCGACGCGATCGCGGACGAAGACGTCGCAGGCGCGGTTGGTATCCGTGGCGATCAGATTCGTCGCGTACGAGCGGAAGGCGACGTAGCGGCCGTCCAGGCTCAGCGACGGCTCGAGGCTGTGGTCGTCCGCCGCCGCGCCGGCCGCGGCGACGCTGATGCGCGTCGTCACGCGGTCGCGCAGGTCGCGGACGAACACGTCGATCCGCGCGTCGGTATCGTCGGGCACCAGGTTGGTCGCGCTCGAGGCGAACGCCACGAAGCGGCCGTCGGCGCTGATCGCCGGAGGATAGAGGTCGTACGCCGGGCTCGCGGCCGGCACGCCGGCGGTCGACACGTCGACGCGCACCGTGGTGCCGGCGACGAGGTCGCGCGCGTAGACTCCACCGACGGCTCCGACCGGCGCCGGGATCAGCGAGGTCGACTCGGAGTGGAACGCGACGACCCGCCCGTTGCGCGATATCGCGGGGCGGGCGCAGGCGCCGGTGTCGGCCTGTCCGGTCTTCGACAGGCTGACGCACGTCGTCGCGTTGGTGATGCGGTCCTTGACGAAGACGTCGCCGACCAGCACGCCCGGCAGCCCGTCGGCGGTGAGGTCGTCGGCATCGGAGACGAACGCGACGTACCGCGCGTCGCCGCTGAGCGCCGGCTCGCGCGACGCCGCGCTGCCGGGGATGCCGAACACGTTGGTGCTGACGATGACGTCGACGCCGGAGGCGATCGTGCGCACGCGCACCTGGTCGACGTCCGGCTCGGGCGGCAGGTTCCAGGCGACATAGGCGACGGCGCGGCCGTCGCCGCTGAGCGACCCCTGGGCGCTGCCCACCCCGCGATCCTCGTACGGCGCGAGCAGGCGGGTGCGGTAGGTCAGCCGATCGCGCAGGTAGATGCCCTTCTCGGGCGGGAAGATCAGGCCGGAATCGTGCGCGCCATCCGACTCGAAGATCACGACGCTGGCGTCGTCGCTGATGCCGCGCAGCAGGCTGGTGCCGGCGGAGAAGCCGCCACCGGCGCCGCCGCTGATGAGTTCGGCGGCGGGCAGGACCGAGGCGGCGAGCAGCAGGGGGATGATGCGCATGCGCCGGACCATGTCGCGACAGGCCGGGGTGCAATCGGCCAATCGCCAACCCGAACGCGCCGCCGCGCCGCGCCGCACCGTGCGATGTGCGGAGCGCGCGTCAGACCGCGAGCACCCAGCGCAGCGCGGGCGGCAGGCGTCGATACGTCGCGAGGCGGATGGTGTCGCGCTGGTGGTCGAGCCAGAACGCGAGGTCGCGCGCGACGTACTGGACGTGGACCATGCGGCGCAGCGCGCCGCTGCGGTTGGTCGAGCCGGCGTGGTGCAGGTGCGCGTCGAAGATCAGCACGCTGCCGGCGGGCGCCTCGATGCGCAGCTCGTCCCGGTGCGGATCGGCCGTCGGCGCGTCGGCGACGAGGTGCGATCCGGGAAGGAGCCGGATCGGGCCGCTGTCGGCGCGGAAGTCGTCGAGCAGCAGGCAGACGCTGAGCGAGCCGCGCCGTCCATCGAGCCACGGCATGTCGCGGTGGTAGCCCTGGTGGCCACCGCCGCGTCGCGGGTCGCGAGCCGAATAGCCGCACAGCCGGAACGGCCCGCCGATGACGTGCCTGGCGCAGGCGAGCAGCAGCGGATGCCCGTAGGCCCAATCCCAGACCTCGCCCTTGTTGACCAGGTCGCCGATGCGGCGCGCGCCGTCCTCGAGGTGGTGGTCGGCGCCGACGCGCGATCCCTCGCGCGCGCTGATCGCCTCGTACGCGTCGCGCATCGCCTCGAGCCGCGCGTCCGGGATGAAGCCGGCGCTGAGCAGGAAGCCGTCGCGGTCGAGCGCCGCGCGCTGCGCCGGCGCGGGCATCGCGTCGTCGACGCCGAGCGCCGCGAGGGCCTCGGCCATCTCCCTGCTGGCGGCATCGGTGGCGGCATCGGTGGCGGTCATCGCAGCTCCTCGGTCCGTCGCTCACGTGACGGTGCCGCGCGCGGGGTGCTTGCAATCGGACCGAATCACCTCCACTAGGACGGAATCACCATGTACGTCAGCGCCCTGCAGTTCCCGGCCCCGCTCGACCGCCGGCCGCGCATCGGCGACATCGGGCTGAGCCTGCACCATCGCGCGGTGCTGCGCTACCGCTTCGACGACCTGTGGTGCATCCACCTGTACCGCTATTCCGCCGAGCTCGTACTCGACGGCACGGCGTTGCCCATCCGGCCGGGGCATGTCAGCATGATCGCACCCGGCGTCGAGCAGGAGTACCGGCTGCCGGGGCGCTCGACGCACTTCTGCGCGCACTTCCGCATGCGCTCGGGCGGCGACGGGGCGGTGCGCCTGCCGGCGATGCAGGACCTCGGCGAGCGCTTCGACGGAATCAACGAGTCGTTCCGGCAGCTGATCGAGTACCACGCGCTCGATCCGCGTCGCGCCGAGATCCGGCTGTGGGACCTGCTCTGGCAGATCGCCGAGGCCGCGACCGCGCGGCGCCGCGTGGCCGCAGCGCGCGCGTCCGCGGCCGCGCAGGGGTCACGGCATCCGGCGCTGCTGCACGCGCTGCGCCTGATCGAGGAGGGGCTCGATGGGCCGCTCCCGGTCGCCGCGCTCGCGCACCGCGCCGGCGTCTCGCACAACCACCTCACGCGGCTGTTCCGCGGCGCGTTCGCGCTCGGCGTCTCGGCCTACATCCGCCACCGCCGCATGCTGCGCGCCAAGCACCTGCTGCTGAACACCGACCTGCCGGTCGCGGCGATCGCCCGCGCCGTCGGCTCCACCGACCTGACGCTCTTCAACCGCTGGGCGCACCGCGAGCTCGGCGCGTCGCCGCGAGGCGTCCGCGATGCGGCCATGCAGGAGCGCCCGCGCGGGTCGTGAGCGGCGAGGGCTCACGCCGTCGAGGGTGCGCGGCCACGATGGGACGACCGGAGGTTCCGCACCACTCGGGCATCGGCGGTTCCAGACGCGCATGCGCGTCAGGAGCGGCGCGGGCATCGACGGGAGATCGATCACGCGTCGCAACCGGACCCGCCGAGGGCGTGTTGCGGTCCATCCGCATCGGGGGTAATGACCCCGTGGAAGAATATCGGTGCCGGCCGCCGCATAGGTCGAGTTGAGCGCGTCGCGCCGCGTACGGACGAGAACCAGCCCCAAGGACACGAGCGACGGGTCGCGACCCGGAGCCGCGCCGGCGTCGACCGCCGCCGCACGGACCCCCGACGTCATCGCCCCGAAGCCGAGGAATGGAGCCCGATGAAACGACAGCCCACGAAACCCGCGCTCGCGAGCTCGGCGCACGCGCTGAACGAGAGCGAGGTGCGCCTCGCGCTGCTCGCCTCGATCGTCGATTCGTCGGACGACGCCATCGTCAGCAAGACGCTCGACGGCGTCGTCACCAGCTGGAACCCGGCCGCGGAGATGATGTCGGGCTACCAGGCCGACGAGATCATCGGCAAGCCGTTCTCCATCCTCAGCCACGCCGATCGTCCCGACGAGATGATCGACATCCTCAGGAGGATCTGGGACGGCCATCGCGTCAAGCACTACGAGACCGTGCTGGTCAAGAAGGACGGCGGCGCGATCGCCGTCTCGCTGACCGTCTCGCCGATCCACGACGCCAATGGCAAGATCATCGGCGCGTCCTCGATCGCGAGCGACATCACCGTCCGCAAGCGCGTCGAGGAGCTGGCGCGGACGACCTCGCTGTACGTGCGCAGCCTGATCGAGGCCAGCGCCGATCCGCTCGTCACCATCAGTCCGAAGGGCACCATCACCGACGTCAACGAGGCGACGATCAAGGCGACCGGCGTCGCCCGCGAGAACCTGGTCGGGACCGATTTCTGCGACTACTTCACGGAGCCGGCCAAGGCCCGCGCCGGATACCAGCAGGTCTTCGCGAAGAGCTTCGTCACCGACTACCCGCTGACCATCCGCCACCGGGACGGGATGCTCACCGACGTCCTCTACAACGCCTCCGTCTACAAGGACGCGCGGGGCGAGGTGCTCGGCGTCTTCGCCGCGGCCCGCGACGTCACCGCCCAGCGCAAGGCCGAGGAGGTCATCGCCGAGCAGCGCGCCAAGGACCAGCAGCGCTTCGCCGAGCTGGTGCGCTTCCAGAAGCTGACGGTCGGGCGCGAGCTGCGCATGATCGAGCTCAAGACCGAGATCGAGGAGCTGAAGAAGCGGTCGGTGCCGGCGTGATCCCGCCGTCCGTCGCGGTCGCCGCCATCGACTCGGTCGCGGACGACGTCGACGACGAGCACAGCTACGCGCGGGCGCTGCTCAACATCCTCGACGACGCGGCGATCGAGCAGGTCGTCCTCGGCGACACGCAACGCGCCCTGCTCAACATCCTCGACGACTGCGACGCCGAGAAGCGCAAGGCCGAGGCGATCAACGCCGAGCTGCGCGACGAGGTCGTCGCGCGGACCGCGATCCAGGAGGACCTGCGCGAGGCGAAGACCGCCGCCGAGGCGGCGAGCAAGGAGCTCGAGGCCTTCAGCTACTCGGTCGCGCACGACCTGCGCGCGCCCTTGCGCAGCATCGACGGCTTCAGCAAGGCCCTGCTCGAGGACTACGCCGACAAGCTCGACGAGGAGGGCCGGGAATTCCTGCGCATGTCGCGGGACTCGGCGCAGCAGATGGCGCTGCTGATCGAGGCCCTGCTCAAGCTCGCCCACGTGTCGCAGAGCGACGTGCGGCGCGAGCGCGTCGACCTCACGGCGATGGCGCGCGCGAAGGCCGAGATCCTGCGCGAGAGCCAACCGGCGCGGGTCGTCGAATTCTCGATCGCGGAGGGGATGTGGGTCGACGGCGACAGCCATCTCCTCGACGTCGTCCTCGCGAACCTGCTCGGCAACGCCTGGAAGTTCACGGGCAAGCGCGCCGATGCGCGCATCGGACTCGGCTGCGACCGCGCGGGCGGCAGGGCGGTCTTCTTCGTCCGCGACAACGGCGCCGGCTTCGACATGGCGTACGCGCAGAAGCTGTTCGGCGTCTTCCAGCGCCTGCACCGGACGAGCGAGTTCCCGGGGACCGGAATCGGCCTGGCCACGGTGCAGCGCATCGTGCGCCGCCACGGCGGCGATATCTGGGCCACGGGCGAACCCGATCGCGGAGCCACCTTTCATTTCACCGTCGACGGCAAGGGATCACGATGAGCGAACCGGTCATACTCCTCGTCGAGGACCGCCACGAGGACGAGAAGCTCACCCTCCGGGCGCTGAAGAAGAACGGCATCCTCAACCCGGTGGTCGTGGTGCGCGACGGCGCCGAAGCGCTCGACTACCTGTTCGCGCGCGGCGCGCATGCCGCGCGCGATGCCGGCGATCTGCCGCACATCGTGCTGCTCGACCTGAACCTGCCGAAGATCGGCGGCCTGGACGTCCTGCGCGAGGTCCGCGCCGATCCGCGTACGGCGACTATCCCGGTGGTCATCCTCACCTCCTCGAAGGAGGAGAAGGACCTGGTCAGCGGGTACGGCCTCGGCGCCAACAGCTACATCGTCAAGCCGGTCGACTTCGACCAGTTCAACGAGGCGGTGCGGCAGCTCGGGCTCTACTGGCTGGTGCTCAACCAGCGTCCCGCGCCGGCCCGGTAGGGCATCGTGGCCACCGATCCATCGGCCTGCGCCGACGCCCCCGCGACGCGGCCGCCATTGCGGCTGCTGGCAGTCGAGGACGACGAGGCCGACTACCGCCTTATGATCCGCGGCCTCGCGCGCGAACTGGATGTCCGCAGCGAGCGCGTGGATTCCGAGGCGGCGCTGCGCGCGGCGTTGGCCGGCGCGCCGTGGGACGCGATCCTGTGCGACTACAACCTGCCGGGATTCGGCGCCGCGCAGGCGCTCGCCGCCATCCGCGGCGCCGGAGCCGACGTCGCGGTGATCGTGGTCTCGGGCTCGATCGGCGAGGACCGGGCGGTCGAGCTGATCCGCGCCGGCGCGAACGACGTGGTGTCCAAGGCCAACCTCGCCCGCCTGCCGCAGGCGATCACGCACGAGATGGCGAATGCGGCCACGCGCGCGAACCACCGCGCGGCGAAGGAGGCTCTGCGCGCGGCGGACGACCGACTGCGCCTGGCGAACGCGCAGCTGGTCGCGGCGAACCGCGAGACCGAGATGCTCCTGTCGTCGCTCTCGGCGATCCTGATCGGGATCGACGCGGGCGGCCTGATCGTGCGCTGGAACGACGCCGCCGCGGTGGCCTTCGGAACGCCCTTGGCCGAGGCGATTGGGATGCGCTGGGACCTCGCCGCCGTCGTCGCCGCGCCGGATCGGCTCGCCTGCGCGATCGCCTCGGCACGATCGACGCGCGCCGGCGTCGCGGTGGAGGATCTGCGCTTCCGCCGCGCGGATGGATCCGATGGCCTGCTCGCGGTCAACGTCAGCCCCGGCCACCACGCCGACGGCCGATCCGCGGACGCGGTGGTCATCCTCGCCACCGACAGCACGACGCGACGCTTGATGGAGGCGCAGCTCGCGCACGGCCAGAAGATGGAGAGCGTCGGCCACCTCGCCGCGGGGGTCGCCCACGAGATCAACACGCCGATCCAGTACGTCGGCGACAACCTGCAGTTCCTCCAGAAATCCTTTGCCGAGATCGACGGCATGCTGCGCGCCGCGCCTTCGCCCGCGACGCCGATCACCGCCGAGCGCCTGGCCTACCTCCTCCTCGAGATCCCCACCGCGATCGGCCAGTCGCTCGAGGGCGTCGACCACATCGCCGCGATCGTGCGCGCGATGAAGGACTTCTCCCATCCGGACTCGGACGCCAAGCAGCACACCGATCTGAACCGCGCGATCGCCACCACCCTCGCGGTGTCGCGCAACGAGTACAAGTACGTCGCGGACGTGGTCACGGACCTCGACCCGCAGCTGCCACACGTGCCGTGCCACCCCGGCATCGTCAACCAGGCGCTGCTCAACGTGATCGTCAACGCGGCGCACGCCATCGCCGACGCCGGCCGCGGCGAGCGCAGGGGCCGCATCGCGATCTCGACCGCGGTGCGCGACGGCATGGCCGAGATCCGCATCGCCGACGACGGCGTCGGCATCCGGGAGGCCGACAAGGGGCGCATCTTCGACCCGTTCTTCACGACCAAGGCGATCGGGCGCGGCACCGGTCAGGGCCTCTACCTCGCGCACGCGGCGATCGTCGCCAAGCACGCCGGCACGATCGCCTGCGAATCCGACCGCGGCGTCGGCACGACCTTCACCATCCGGCTTCCGCTCGCGCCGGGGGATGCGTAGGTGTTCCGCGTCCTCTTCGTCGACGACGAGCCGCAGATCCTCAACGGCCTGCGGCGGATGCTCAGCGGCTCGAAGGAGCGATGGCAGGTGCTGTTCGCCGGGTCCGGGTCCCTGGCGCTGCAGATGATGGAGGTGAGCCCGGTCGACGTGATCGTCTCGGACATCCGCATGCCGGAGATGACCGGCCCGCAGCTGCTGCGCGAGGTGCGGAGGCTGTATCCGGCGACGGCGCGCGTCGTCCTCTCCGGCTTCGCCGACGAGGCGATGATCCGCGACACGATCGGCGTCGCGCACCAGTTCCTCAGCAAGCCGTGCGATGCCGGCGCGATCGAGCAGGTGGTGCGCGCCCTGGCCGCCGCCCGGGTCCGGTTCCCGGTCGCCGAGCTGCGTCGCATGGCTGGCGATGGGACGTGCATCGCGTGCGCTGGGACCGATCGCGCGCGCCTGCTCGAGGAGGTGGCCGACCCGGCGGCGACCGTCCGCACGATAGGCGCCATCGTGCGCGGCGATCTCGGCATGGCGGCGAGGACGCTCCACCTCGTGAACTCGGCCTTCTTCGGCATAAGCCGCTGCGTCGGCTGCCCAGAGCACGCCGTCCAGCTGCTCGGCGTCGAGCGGCTGCGCGCCCTCGCGACGTCCGCGACCGCGTTCCCCGGCGTCCGCGCCGGAGACGACCCCGGATTCCGGGAGCCGGCGGTCGCCCTGCACGCGGAGCGGGTCGCCGCGCTCGCGCGCGCGATCGTCGAAGCCGAGGGCGGATCGAAGGCGATGGTGGAGCAGGCACGGCTCGCCGCGCAGCTGCACGACGTCGGCCGGCTGATGCTCGCCGCCGAGTTCCCCGCGCGCTACCGCGCGGTCGTCGACCGGTCGTCGGCCGCCGACCGCGAAGAGGTCGAGCGCGGCGAGTTCGGCGCCAGCCATGCGGAGGTCGGCGCCTACCTGGTGTCGCTGTGGGGGCTCGACGGCGAGATCGCCGGCGCCATCGCCAACCACCACCGCCCGGCGACGTGCGCCGCGGGCTTCTCGGTGCTGACCGCGCTCCACGCGGCCGACGCGCTGGTCGGCGAGGCCAGCGGCGATCGGCACACCGCCCTCGATCGCGAATACCTCGCGGCGATCGGGCTGGGGGATCGCGTCGCCGGCTGGAGCGCGCTGCAGGCCGCCGGCGCGAGCGTCGTCGCGCCGCCGGCGACGGTCGGCGCGGGCGACGATCCGGCGCGCGAGGCGACACGGGCGGCGTGGCCATCCGATGCGTAGCGCCGTGCTGTTCGTCGACGACGACCGTCCGCTGCTCGACGCGCTGCGGCGGTCGCTGCACGCGCAGCCGTTCGACATTCATCTCGCGACCGGCGCGACCGAGGCCCTCGCGGTCATGCGCGCGATCCCGATCGCCGTGATCGTCGCCGACCAGGACATGCCGGGCATGACCGGCTCCGCGCTGCTCGCCAAGGTGCGATTCGAGTACCCGGACACGATGCTGTTCATGCTCACCGGCCGCGCGACGCTCGAGCTCGCGATCAGCGCGATCAACCTCGGCGAGGTCCATCGCTTCTTCACCAAGCCGTGCCACCCCGGCGAGCTCGCGGCGGGCATCCGGGACGCGATCCGGCAGCGTCAGCTGTTCTCGCTGGCGCGTCGCCTGCTGATGAAGGTGAAAGGCGAGGAGTCGCTGCTGCCCAAGGGCGAAGGCCAGCGACCGGTCGCGGCGGAGCGCGAGGTCGAGGAATACCCGCCGCACGACATGGACGGGCTGCTGGACGCGCTGGACGCGTACCTCGGCGACGCGGTGCCCGCGGCGATCACCGTGCCGCCCGGTGTCGAGCCGATGCGCGTGGGCCGCGTCGCCGACGACCGCGGCGTCGCCTAGCCATGGACCCGAATGCGGCGTCCGACCCCGACGGCTCGCGGCGCGAGCCCACCAACCGCGCATACGTTGCGCCGGCCAGCGCCGCGCCGCCAACGTCCCATCGCGCATCCGCCCGATCGGCGACCCCGTCAGCGGTCGGGTTTCGGAAGTATAATGTCGGCGTGTCCGATCCAACCATCGCCCTTCCGACCGACATCGCGCGCGGCGCCGCGAAGGTCCTGCTGGTCGACGATTGCGGCACCATCGCGTACCTCCTGGGCCGCGCGGCGAAGCCGCGCCTCTGGGACCTCCGTCACGCGGTCGACGGTCCCGAAGCGTTCGCGTTCCTCGATGCCGGCTGGATCCCGGACGTCATGGTCGTCGATCTGCTCATGCCGATGATGGACGGGTTCGAGGTCATGCGCCGCGTCCGCGAGAATCCGGCGTGGCGTTCGATCCGCCTGCTGATGCTCACCGGATACGCCAGCGAAGCCCGCTGCGAGACCGCGTTCAGCGTGGGCGCGGCCGCCTTCGAGGCGAAGCCGCCCGCCAATGCCGGATACGGCGCCATCGTCGAGCGCATCGCCCACCTGGTCGCGCTCGATCCCGCCGCCGACGCGGCCGTCGTGACGGCGGACGCGCTGTCCGGATCGGCGCCGCTCGATCTGTCCCTGCTCGCGGTCGCCAAACGCTGCTTCAGCGGAGGGGCCGTCGTCACGCGGGCAGCGATGATCGCCGTCATCGCCGCGGCGACGCGCTGCGACGACGTCCGCGCCGCCGCCCGCCTGGACGCGCTGATCGCCGGCTTCTACGTCGAGCAGATCGGTTTCGGCCCAGCCGCCGACATCATCCCCGGGCCGAACCTGTCGACCCTCGTCATGCAGGTCCTCGGCGTGCGCCGCGACGGCCCGGCGACACGGAGCGACGCATCGTGATCGACGAGCGCACCCCGGCGGGCGTCGCGGTCAGCCCGGATGTCTACCGCCAGCTCGTCGAGTCTTCCCACGACCTGATCTGGTCGGTCGATGCCGCGGGCCGCTGGCTGTTCCTGAACGCCGCGTGCGAGCGCATCTACGGCTGCGCCCCGGCGGCGCTGATCGGTCGCCCCTTCATGGAGCGCATCGTCCCCGAGCAGCGGCCGATCGATGTGCGCGTCTTCGAGCGGCTCCTCGCCGGGAACCCGATCGTCCAGCACGAGACCCGGCACCTGGCCGCGGACGGCCGCGTCATCGATCTCAGCTTCAGCGCCGCGCCCATCCGCGACGCCGCCGGCGGCGTCGTCGGCACGCTCGGCACCGCGACCGACATCACCGCGCGCAAGCAGTCGGCGCGACGCCAGTACGAGACCGAATGGCGGTTCCGCCGGCTGGTCGAGGTCTCCCCGGACGCGATCATCGTCAAGCGCGACGGGCGCATCGTCTTCGTCAACGCCGCCGCCGACCGGCTGCTGGACCGCGGCGAGCTCATCGGCGTCGAGCTCATGTCCATCGTCGCCGAGGGCAGCCGGGATCGCCTCGCCACCGCGATCGCCTCGGTGAAGGGCAACTCCGCCCAGTTCTCCGGCGTCGAGGTCGAGCTCGCCGCGGGCGGAGGCGCCCCGACCCACGTCGAGATCAACGGCGGGCACTTCCTCTTCGACGAGGTCGACGCGGTGCTGCTGGTCGCGCGCGACATCACGGCGCGCAAGGCCGCGGAGCGCGCCCTGGTCAACGAACGCCAGTACAGCGAGCTGATCATCAACGCGGCCCCGCTGCTGATCTGCGGCTTCACCGCCGAAGGGTCGACGCTGTTCGCGAATCCGGCGGTGTGCCGATGCACCGGATACGCCGAGTCGGAGCTGATCGGCGTCAACTGGTGGCGGCTGTTCTATCCCGGCGACGAGTACCGCCAGGTCGACAAGCTCTTCGACGATTTCCGCGCCGGTCCCGTGGCGAACTACGTCATGACGCTCACCACCAAGGACGGCGGGAAGCGGCGGGTGTCGTGGAACTCGATCAACCGCCGCGACAGCGCCACCGGGCAGGAGCTGGTCATCGGGCTCGGCTCGGACGTCACCGAGCAGCAGGTGCTCGAGGCGCAGCTGCACCAGAGCCAGAAGATGGAGTCGATCGGCCAGCTCGCCGCCGGGATCGCCCACGAGATCAACACCCCGACCCAATTCGTCGGCGACAACCTGCGCTTCCTCAAGGACTCGCTCGGCGCGCTCGGACCGGCGTTGGCGACCGCCGAGGCCGCGTGCGACGGCGCGGCGGCCGAGGACCTCGCCTACCTGCGCGCGGAGATCCCGCGCGCGATCGAGCAGTCGCTCGAGGGCATCTCGCGCGTCGCCTCGATCGTGCGCGCCATGAAGGAGTTCTCGCACCCCGACCTGGGCGACAAGCAGGCGATCGACATCAACCGCGTCATCGAGACGACCATCACCGTCGCGCGCACCGAGTACAAGTACGTCGCGGATCTCGAGACCGACCTGCGACCGCTGCCGCCGGTCTTCGGCTACGCCAGCGAGGTCAGCCAGACCGTCCTCAACCTGATCGTCAACGCCGCGCACGCCATCGCGGACGTCCCCGGGAAGCCGCGTGGCCTGATCCGCATCGCGACGCTGACGGATGGGGACGCCATCGAGATCCGCATCGCCGACACTGGGACCGGCATCCCGGAGAGCGCGTGGCCTCGCCTGTTCACGCCGTTCTTCACGACCAAGCCGGTCGGCAAGGGGACCGGGCAGGGCCTGTTCCTCGCGCACACCGTCGTCGTCCGCCGGCACGGCGGCTCGATCCGCTTCGAGACCGAGATCGGCCGCGGCACGGTCTTCATCATCCGCCTGCCCACCGCGGGCGCCGTCGGACCGGAGGGCTGACGATGCTCTCGATCCTCTTCGTCGACGACGAGCCGCGCATCCTCGAGGGCATCCAGCGCATGCTGCGGCCGATGCGCGGCGAGTGGTCGATGCGCTTCGTCGCCAGCGGCCCCGCGGCCCTCGAGGAGCTCGCGCGCGCGCCCGCCGAGGTCGTGGTCTCGGACATGCGCATGCCGGGGATGTCCGGGGCCGATGTGCTGGAGCAGGTCCGCCAGCGCTGGCCCGACGCCGTGCGCATCGTGCTCTCCGGCCAGGCGGACGAGGGCCTGGTCGCGCGCGTCGTGCATTGCGCCCACCAGTTCCTGGGCAAGCCGTGCGAGCCCGAGGCGCTCAAGGCGACGATCCGGCGCGCGTGCGCCCTGCGTGCGATGGTCGCCGATCCCGCGCTGCGCCGGCTCGCCGGAGGGATCGACGCGCTGCCCAGCGTGCCCGCGCTCTACCACGAGCTGATGGCGATCATGGCCGATCCCGCGGCGGCGATCGCCGACGCCGCGGCGGTCGTCGGCCGCGATCCGGCGATGTCGGCGAAGCTGATCCAGGTGGTGAATTCGGGCTTCTTCGGCCTGCGTCGCAAGGTGACGCTGACGGTCGACGCGGCGACGCTGCTCGGCATGGACGCGCTGCGCGCGCTGGTCCTGGGCGAGCACGCGTTCAAGAGCATGACCGGGGAATCGACGCTCGCCGACGAGCTCTGGCGCCACTCGAGCGCGGTCGCCGGCGCGTGCCGCGCGATCGCGCGCGCCGAGAGCGCGTCGAAATCCATCGCCGACCAGGCGTTCATGGCCGGCATGCTGCACGACGTCGGCCAGACCCTGCTCGAGACCCGCGTCGGCACCACCTACGCCGCCCTCGTCCACCAGACGCGCGCGCACGACATCCGCCTCGACACCGCCGAGCAGGCGCTGCTGAAGGCGTCGCACGGGCCGCTCGGCGGTTACCTGCTCGGGCTCTGGGGGCTCGCCGACGACATCGTCGAGGCGGTCGCGCACCATCACGAACCGTCGCGCGCCGGCAGCGCGGTCTTCGGCCCGCTCGCCATCGTCCACGTCGCGGATGCGCTGCTCGACGCCGGCGCGGGCGGCCGTCTCGACGGCGCCTACCTCGCATCGATCGGGGTCGCCGCGCGCGTCCCCGACTGGACGTCGCTGGTCGAGACCGGCAGGGCCGGGTCGCCGTGAACGCGCGCGTCCTGTTCGTCGACGACGACGTCAACGCGCTGTCCGGGTACCAGCGCGTGCTGCGCAAGGCGTTCGACGTCCACGTCGCCGCCGGCGGCGCCGCCGGCCTGGTCGCGCTGCGGGCGTCCGAACCGTTCGCCGCGATCGTCAGCGACATGCGCATGCCGGAGATGGACGGCATCGAGTTCCTCGCCCGCGTGCGCGACATCGCGCCGGAGACCACGCGGGTCATGCTGACCGGCGACGACGGCCAACGCACCGCCGCCGACGCGGTCAACCGCGGCGCGATCTTCCGCTTCCTGGCCAAGCCCTGCGCCGCCGACGCGCTGGCCGAGGCGGTCGCCGCCGCGGTCCGCCAGTACCGGCTGGTCACCGCCGAACGCGAGCTGCTCGAGAAGACCATCGGCGGCGGCATCCGCGTCCTGACCGAGGTCCTGGCGGTGGTCGACCCCGAGTCCTTCGGCCGCGGCGGCGCGATCCGCGACCTGGCGCGCGCGCTGTGCGCCGGGATCGGCGCGACGCCGTCGTGGGAGCTGGACGCGGCGGCGCTGCTCGCGTCGATCGGCTCGATCACCATCCCGCCGTCGGTGCTGGTCAAGTCGCGCGGCGGCCAGGTGCTGAACGGGCCGGAGCAGGACATGCTCAGCCGCGCGCCGCAGGCCGGGGCGCAGCTGCTGGCGAACATCCCGCGCCTCGAGGGCGTCGCGCGTGTCGTCCTCTACCAGGGCAAGCACTGGGACGGTGGCGGCTTCCCGATCGACGGCGTGGCCGGCGACGCCATACCGCTCGAAGCGCGGCTGCTGCGCGTGGCGATCGACATGGTCGCCGGCGCGGGCGGGAGCCGCGATCCGCGCAGGACCATCGCCGTGCTGCGCGAGCGCGCCGGCGTCTATGATCCGTCGATCCTCGCCGCCGCGGAAGCGCTGCTGCCGCCGCGCGAACCGGCGGGCACGCGTGAGATCACCGTCGGCCAGCTGCGCGACGGGATGCTCCTCGCCGGGCCGATCCTCCACCGCGACGATCAGGTGCTGATCGGCGCCGGCCAGCGCGTCACGCGGGCATTGATCGAGCGGGTCCGCAACATGCATCGTCTGATGCGCGTCAAGGAGCCGCTGCTGATCCACGTCGAGGACGAGGCGTGAGGAGATCTCCGGAAGGCGTCGTCGCCGTGTCCGTGGGCCGATCCCGCGAGGGATTGGCGCCTCCCGCGCATGTCCGCGCTGGGTGCGCCGCCAGAGGCGCCACCCCGGCGCGAGGACCGGGGTGGCGCGGCCAATCACATCAGATTCAGAAGCGTCCGGCGAGTTCGATGTACCACGAGGTGTTGTCCTCGCCCAGATCGCTGTCGTCGACCGAGAACTGCGACAGGCCGACGCGCATGCCGATGTTGTCGGTGAACCAGCCGCTGGCGCGCGCGCCGTAGGTGAAGCCCTCCTCGGCGTCGTTGTCGCCCTGCAGGGCGCCGACCAGCAGGCCGATGCCGTAGCGGTCGACCGGGTACCAGTCGACGGCCAGGTTGCCGACCCACGAATCCTCGTCCTCGCTGCCGTCGTCGTCGGTCTGCTGGCCGACGCTGGCCTCGACGTTGACCGACTGGTCGTTGTCGAAGCGGTGGACGCCCTTGCCGAAGACGTCGATCGTGCTGCTCTCGATCTCGCTGCTCAGGGTGGCGATGGTGGTCTCGACCTCCTGGCTGGTGTAGCGCACGCCGACGACGGCGTTCGGCAGCACCCAGTAGCCGACGTTGACCGTCCAGTTCATCGGTTCGAATTCGACATCGACGTCGTCGTCCTCGATCGTGCCGAGGTAGACGCCCGCGCCGGCGGTCACCGGGATGTCGGCGGCAGCGTACTGGCCCGACACGCCGTAGGTGATGCCGTCGGCGTCGATGGCTCCGGCCTCGTAGTTCTCGCTCGCGATCAGGCGACGCTCGCTCGACTGCCACGGCATCGTGCTGTAGCCCGCGATGTAGCTGTGGTGGCCGAGGAAGTCCGCTTCCTCGTTCGGCGCCTCGCCGAGCGCCACTTCCTCGAAGAAGTACGCGGCGTCGAGGTAGATGCTGGTCTCCTCGACGTCGCTCTGGTCGGTCTCGGATCCCGTGTACCCGAGCGTGAGCTCGAACTGATACCCTTCGGCGGCCGGCGCGGCGGCGATGGCCGTCAGGATGGTGAGGCAGGGGACAAGGCGTGATAACATCGCTGGGTTTGCTCCTAAGCGTGTGGGAACGAAGCCATGTCCTTAACACGGTGTGCTTTAAAAGTAAACACTGCGCACCTAGTCCAGCCCCCGCCCGCCGTCGCCAGCCGCGCATCCAGTCAGGCGTTGAACCCGCCGTCGACGTCGAGCGAGGTGCCGGTGACGAAGCCCGCCTCCGGGCTGGCGACGAAGGCAGACCGCCGCGGCGACCTCGTCCGGGTGCCCGTGGCGGCCGAGCGCGGTGGCGGCCTCCGGCGCCGCGGACCAGTGCCATCGACCGGGTTCATGTCGGTCGCGACCGGCCCCGGCTGGACGAGGGTGACGGTGAGCCGCGTGCGCCGAGGTCGCGCGCCCCGCGCGATTGCGCAGAGATTCGCGCATCAACGAGGTTGTACGGAACACGGCGGCGCCGGCCTACCTTGTCCCGCAGCTCACTACCGAGCCCAACCACGGTTCCTGAAGGACCACCCCATGACCAAGACCCTGCTCGCCCTCGCCCTCGGCCTGACCCTGAACGCCGGCTTCGCCGCCGAAGGCGCCGCGCCGGCCGCCGCCAAGGAAGAGGCCCCCAAGGCCGTCACCGAGGCCGCCGCCGCCAAGGGCACGATCACCGCGTGGGCGAAGAACGAAGACGGCACCTACAAGGTCACCGTCGAGAAGGACGGCAAGACCAGCGACCTGCACCTCGATGCGGCCGGCAAGGAAGTGAAGGCCGAGACGAAGTGAGCGATCGGCGCGCCTGACGCGCCATCGTCGTCTCGTTCGTGCGCAGCCCGGGGCTTCGGCCTCGGGCTGCGTTTTTTTTGGGGGTGACGAGGGCGCAGTTCGACGAGCGCGAAGCGCGAAGCCCGAAGCCGAAGCCGAGGAGCGTCGCGGCGGTGAGGCGAGGCCGTCGTGCTCCAGGTCACGAGCTAGCGCGGCCGTCCGATCGGCCGCGTGCGCGCGCTGCCGGCGTTGATGCCCGAGAGGCGCATGTGCTCGGCGACGGCGGCGCGCGCGGCGTCGGCGTCGCCGGCGACGATGGCGGCGTGGATCGCATCGTGCGCGGCGTGCGAGGTCGCCGGATCGGCCGTCGCCGCGCCGCTCTCGATGCAGGCGCGGATGCCGTCGTCGAGGCAGGCCATGAAGCGCTCGAGCACCGTCGAACGTGCCGCGGCGGCGATCGCCTGGTGGAAGCGGCGGTTGGCGTCCTTCCCGGCGCGCGAGTCGATCGCATGCGCGTGCATGACCGCGACGATGTCGTCCAGCGCCGCCAGGTCGTGGTCATCGCGCAGCACCGCCGCGCGCGCCGCGAGGTGGCCTTCGATCAGGCCGCGCGCGTCGAGCAGGTCGTCGATCGTCGGGCGGTCGAGCAGCAGCAGGAATTCGAACGACGCGCGCAGCACGCCCGCGCTGGTCGCGCTGACCCGCGTGCCCGAGCCATGCCTGGTCTCGATCGCGCCGAGCGCCGCGAGCATGCGCAGCGCCTCGCGCAGCGACGGCCGGCTGACGCCGAGCGTCGCCGCCAGTTCGCGCTCCGCCGGGAGCGCCGAGCCGGGCTGGTAGCGTCCGTCGCCGATCAGGCGCTTGAGGCGTTCGAGGGTGTCGACGCCGACCGGGCGCGGGCGGCGGCGGGCGGAGCGCGGACGGGGCGTGGTCGCGGCCATTGCGGTCATCGTGAAGTGGCCGGACCGCTCGCCAAGCTGCTGCACGGCGCGACGTATCCGCCTGGGTCGCCTGTGCTTAAGGGGCAACCGTTGCATCTGTTATTATGTCTGACTATAAAGCGGGACCCCAAGAAAGTGGTCAGACCAATGATCGACGCCCGCAGCTCCCTCTCCTCGCGCGTCGCCCTGGTCGTCGGCGCCGCGCGCGGCCTCGGCCTGGCGATCGCGCAGGCGTACGCGCGCGAAGGCGCGCGCGTGGTGCTCGCCGATCGCGACGCGGCGGCGGCCACCGCCGCGGCGTCGACGGTCGCGGGCAGCGAGGCCATCGCGCTCGACATCGCCGATCCGGCGGCGATCGGACGCGCGGTCGACGACGTCGTGGCGCGCCACGGCCGGCTCGACATCGCCGTGAACTGCGCCGCGATCTGCCTGGTCGACACCTTCACCGCGGTCAGCCCGGAGCGCTGGGACGCGGTCTTCGCGGTCAACGCCCGCGGCGCGTTCTTCTGCATCCAGCACGCCGCGCGGGCGATGATCCCGCGCCGTCATGGGCGCATCATCACGGTCTCGACGCCGGCGTCGCGGTTGGGCTTCCCGCTCTTCGCGTCCTACGGGGCGAGCAAGGCGGCGGTCGACAGCATGAGCCGCGCCGCGGCGGTCGCGCTCGCGCCGCACGGCATCACCGTCAACACCATCGTCCCCGGGCGCATGACCGGCGGGATGATCGACGCGCTCGAGCTCGATCTCGCGCAGGTCACGGGGAAACCGGCCGCCGAGCTGGCCGCCGAACGCACCAAGGGCCTGCCGATGGGCCGGCGCGTCGATCCGGCCGAGGTCGCCGAGGCGGCGGTGTGGCTGGCATCGGACGCCGCCGCCTACGTCACCGCCGAGCGCTTCAACTTCACCGGCGGCATGGAGGTCGCATGAACGCGCCAGCGGCGATCGATCCGGTCATCGATGCCCGCGAGGTCGCCGCGCGCGCGCGCCGCCTGCGCCTGCACGTCCTGCGCATGGCCGAACGCGTCGGCCAGGGCTACGTCGGCCAGGGCCTCGGCATCGCGGATCTCATGGCGGCGCTGTGGTTCGGGGCGATGCGCTACGATCCGCGCCGACCGCGCTGGGCGGATCGCGACCGCTTCGTGCTCTCGATCGGCCACTACTCGATCGGCCTGTACGCGGCGCTCGCCGAGGCCGGGGTCATCCCGCTCGACGAGCTGACGACCTACGGCGCCGACGGCGCGCGGCTCGAGATGTCGGGCGGCGAGGAGGTCCCCGGCTTCGAGATGACCGGCGGATCGTTGGGCCACGGGCTCGGCCAGGCGGTCGGCATGGCGCTGGGCAACCGCCTCGCCGGGCGCGACGCGCGCACCTTTTGCCTGATCTCGGACGGCGAGCTCCAGGAGGGCTCGATCTGGGAGGCGGCGATGGCGGCGGCGCATCATCGCCTCGATCGCCTGACGCTGTTCGTCGACATGAACCGCCAGCAGGCCGACGGCCCGCCGGAGCGCGTGATGAACGTCGAGCCGACGCCCGACAAGTTCGCCGCCTTCGGCTGGCAGGCGCAGCGCGTCGACGGCAACGACGTCACGGCGCTCGTGCGCGCGCTGGAGCTGGCGCGGCGCGAGCGCGGCCGGCCGCAGGTGATCGTCCTCGACACCCTGATGGGCAAGGGCGTGCCGCTGTTCGAGGCGCGCGAGAAGAACCACTTCATCCGCGTCGCGCCCGAGGAATGGGCGATGGCGATCGCGCACCTCGAGGGGCAGGCGTCATGAGCACGGCGACGCGCACCGGCAGCATCCTGACCTCGGACACCTTGGGCGCGGCGCGCACCGCCACCGCGCCGTTCGGCCACGCGCTGGTCGCGGCCGGCGAACGCGATCCGCGCATCCTCGGCCTGACCGCCGACCTCGGCAAATACACCGACCTGCACGTCTTCGCCGAGCGCTTCCCCGGCCGCTTCATCCAGATCGGCATGGCCGAGCAGAACCTGGTCGGGATCGCCTGCGGGCTGGCGCGCACGGGATTCGTGCCCTTCTGCACGACCTACTGCGTCTTCGCGACGCGACGCGCCTACGACTTCATCGCCATCGGCGCCGCGCTGGGCCGCGCCAACGTCAAGATCGTCGCCGGGCTGCCGGGCCTGACCACCGGCTACGGCGGCACGCACCAGGGCATCGAGGATCTCGCGCTCATGCGCGCGATCCCCGGGCTGGTGGTGATCGATCCGGCCGACGCGACCGAGATGGCTCAGGCCACCGCCGCCGCGGCGGCGCACGACGGTCCCGTCTACCTGCGCCTGCTGCGCGGACAGGTGCCGCAGGTCTTCGACGCGCAGACCCACCGCTTCGCCATCGGCCGCGCCAACCTGCTGCGCGATGGCGCCGACGTCGCCGTGATCGCGACCGGCCTGATGACCGGCCGCGCGCTGGAGGCCGCCGACGCGCTGGCGGCCCAGGGCGTGCGCGTCGCGGTGCTGCACGTGCCGACCCTGGCGCCGTTCGACCGCGACGCGGTGCTCGATCTGGTCGCGCGCGTCCCGCGCGTGGTCACGGCCGAGAACCACGTGGTCTCGGGAGGCCTGGCCAGCGCCGTCGCCGACGCGATCGTCGATGCCGGCCTGGCGGTGAAGCTCAGGCGCATCGGCATTCCCGACTGCTTCTGCGCCAGCGGCTCGATCCCGTACCTGATCGAGCGCTACCGCCTGCGCGCGGTCGACATCGCCGACGCGGCGCGAGCGGTCCTGGCGTAGGCTTGGGATGGCCAGGCATGAAGCGAGCGCAGCGATGAAGATAGCCAAGCTCGAGACGATCCGCGTCCCCGAGCACCCGAACTCGCTCTGGCTGCGGATCCACGCCGACGACGGCCGCACCGGGCTCGGCGAGACCTACTACCTGCCGGGTGCCGTCGAGTCGGTCATCCACGACTTCTGCGCCCAGTACCTGCTCGGCCAGCGCGTGCTCGATCGCGAGCGGCACTGGGCGGCGATCTTCGCCCACGCGGACTTCTTCGGCTTCGCCGGCGCCGAGCTGCGCGCGCTGTCGGCGATCGACATCGCCCTGTGGGATCTCGCCGGACAGCTCACCGGCCTGCCGATCCACGATCTGATCGGCGGCCGCTACCGCGACACGATCCCGCTCTACAACACCTGCGTCGACACGCCGGCGCACGCCGACCAGCGCGGCTTCATCGAGCGCCCGGGCGATCTCGCGCGCGATCTGCTCGCCGATGGCATCGCCCAGATGAAGGTCTGGCCGTGGGACCGCTTCGCGCCGCAGCGCCCGAGCGGCGCGGGACTCGGCCCGGCGGGCAACGCCGCGGTCGGCCCGCCCGGCCACCGCATCACCGCCGCGGAGGTCGACGAGGGTCTCGCGTGCCTGCGCGGCATCCGCGACGCCGTCGGCCCGCGGATGAAGATCTGCATCGAGGGCCATTCGCGCTGGGACCTCGACAGCGCCATCCGCATCGCCCGCGCGGTCGAGCCGTTCGACGTGGAGTGGTGCGAGGACCTCATCCAGCCGAACAACGTCGCCGACCTCGCCCGCCTGGCGCGCGAGACCCGCGCGCCGCAGGGGGTCAGCGAACGCCTGATCACGCGCCACGCCTTCCGCCCGGTGCTCGAGGCGCAGGCGGCGCGCGTCGTGCTGTTCGACACGGTGTGGACCGGCGGCATCACCGAGGCGATCAAGATCGCCACCTTGGCCGACGCCTGGGGCCTGCCGTTCGCGCCGCACGACTGCACCGGCCCGGTCAACGTCGTCGCCTCGCTGCACCTGTGCGCCGCGCTGCCCAACGCGATGGTCATGGAGATCGTGCGCGGGTTCATCCGCGGCTGGTACCGCGACATCCTCGATCGGCCGCTGCCGGTGCGCGGCGGCGAGGCCGTCCTCGAGTTCGCCGCCGGCCTCGGCGTCGCGTTGTCGCCCACCCTGCTGGCGCGCGGCGACCTGATCCGGCGCGTGTCGGGCTGACGTCGACGCTCGCGTTTCGCGCGCTGGTCTAGAACCGCTCGCGCCAGCCGATCCATTCCTCGAACGCCACCGGCGGCAGCGTCGGATGGCGGATGGTCCACGGCCGCGGCAGCGACTCGCGCGCGTCGAAGCCGGCGCCGTAGTAGCGCAGGTCGACCGACCAGCGCACGCCATCGCCGACGTTGGGCAGCGAGCGGTGCCAGAGCAGCTGCTCGAACAGCAGCACGTCGCCGGGCGCCATGGCGCAGGTCACGGTGACATCCGCGCGCGGGTCGCCGCCGGTGATCTCGAGGAAGCCGCCTTCCGCATCCTCGACGTGATGCGCGACGTTGCCGTAGCGGTGCGAGCCGAGGGCGACCTGCATGCAGCCGTTGCGCTCGTCGACGTCGACCAGCGGCACCCAGGCGGTCACGATCCGCTGGCCGACGTACTGCGGGCCGAAGTACGCGCTGTCCTGGTGCCAGGGCACGGTCGTCAGGCGCTGGTCCGGCAGCTTCGGCCGGGCGTTGAGGACGATGTGGCCGTAGACCTCCTCGCCGAGCATCCCCGCGACGGCGTCGACCAGCGGCGGCGCGGTCTGCAGCGCGAAGACCTCCTGCCCGACGACCTCGCGGCGCCAGCCACGGCCGAAGCGGGCGAACTCCTTGCGGCAGCGCGCGGTGGCGAGCGCCAGGCGGCGTTCGTCCGGCGCGTCGGGGTGGTCGTCGACCGGCGCGCCGTCGCGGCGCAGCGTCTCGACCATCCGGTCGCCGACCGCTGCGAAGCGGCGCAGGACCGCGGCGAGGCGTTCGCGCGGCACGATGCCGCGCAGGATGACGAAGCCATCGTCGCGCAGCGCGCGCTGCTGCTCGGCGGTCAGGGCGGGGGCCGGCGCGGCGGGGCGGGCGAGCGTGCTCATGACCGGCGATCATGCGCGCGCCGTGTGCGGGCGGCAATTGCCCGCGATCGGTCCTGGTGGTATGGATCCGACATGGGAGCGGACTGCGTCGATGCGCTCGGGTGGCCCGCGCCGCTCGACGCTCCGCCCGAGATCGAGGTGCTCGGCGTCGGACCGCACGATCCGGGCACGCATCGCTACCGCCTGCCACGGCTGTGGTGCCTGCACGCGTTCTCCTACCGCGCGGAGGTCGTCATCGATGGCGTGCTGGTTCCGATCCGACCAGGGTGCTTCGGCGTCTGCCCGCCGGGCGCCGAGCTGGTCTACCGTTTCGCGCGGCCCGTGCGTCACGCCTACGCGCATTTCCGCCTGCCCGGCCGCGCCCGCGTCGCGCGCCTGGCGGCGATGACGGCGGTGGCCGACTACGCTGGCGCCGAGCAGCGCTTCGCCGAAGCGGCGGGGTGGATGGCGACCGCCCCGGACCGCGCGGCGGCGCGCTTGTGGGACCTGCTGTGGATGATCGCCCAGCCGCGCTCGGACGCGGCGCTGCCGCCGCTCGTCGAGCGCGCCTGCGCGCGGATCGAGAGCGGCATGGGCGGGGCGCTGAGCGTCTCGGACCTGGCGCGGGAGTTCGGCTGCTCGCCCGACCACCTGGGCCGGCTCTTCCGCCAGCACCTGCGCACCGGCGTCGTCGCCTACATCCGCGAGCGGCGGATGCGTCGGGCCCGGCACCTGCTGCGCGACACCGGCATGCCGATCGCCGCGATCGGTGCGCTGGTCGGCATCCCCGATCCGCACCACTTCAACAAGGTCGTGCGCCGCGTCCTCGGTCACGCGCCACGCGCGCTGCGCTCCGGCAGGTAGCTTCCGGAGCCGCGTTTACAGCGCTCCTCGGACCGTCCGCATCGCGCGCGCGCCCGGACGGAAACGTAGGCGCTGTTCAAACTGTCACACTGCGAGCGGGATTCCCGCAGCCGATCGGGCATGCTGGCCGACCAACCGCATAGGAGTGGTATGAGAAGTCCCCTTGGTCTCGCCTTGCTCGTCGTCGGCATCGTCCTGCTCGTGCTCGGCATCAGCTCGGCCGATTCCTTCGCTTCCGACGTGTCGAAGTTCTTCACCGGCTCGCCCACCGACAAAGCGGTGTGGATGATGGTCGGCGGAGTCGCCTCGCTGATCGTCGGCGCCGTGCTGCTCATGCGTTCGCGCGCCGTGACGAGTCGTTGATCGTCGTCCTTCCCACAAACACCGAACATAACTGGAATAAACCATGCTCTACTGGACCGTCATCTTCTTCATCATCTCGATCGTCGCGGCGATCTTCGGCTTCGGCGGCATCTCCGAGAGCACCGCCGACATCGCCAAGGTGCTGTTCGTGGTCTTCCTCATCGTGACCATCATCTCCTTCTTCCTCGGCCGCCGTGGCCGCGGGGTCTGAGCCGGTAGGGACGTCGAAGACGCGCGCGAGCGCGGTGGTGCGCCGCGTCGGCGATCTGGCCAAGGCCACCGCCGAGACCCTCGCCAAGGCCGCCGAGACGGTGGCCAAGGTCGCCGAAGCCACCGGTCGCATCTCGCATGCGATCGGGGCGATGGCCTCCGGCGTCGGCGAGGCGGTGGTCGACGCCGAGCGGGGCGCGATGCGACCCGCGGCGGCGCCGGCCCCGCGCGGGTCGGCCACCGCGGCTGCCGCGCAGGAGCCGACGGCGAAGCCGGCGCGGCGTCCGAAGGCCGCGAAGGCCACGTCGACGACGTCGTCGAAGACCAAGCCGCCGGCGGCGAAGCCGGCCGCCCCGCGCGGGCCCGCCGACACGGCCGCGAAGCCGGCGGCGAAACGGACGTCGGGCAAGCGCCCGACCCGTCGCTGAATCAGCCGTCCCGCGCCGGCATCGCGCCGGTGCGGGACGCCCCTGTCGCCGTCATCTCAAGCGCTTCGCGGCACGACCTGGACCTGCGACCGGCATCCGGTGCAGGCTTGACCGAAGCCGAGCGGGTTGCTCCCGGAGCGCAGCGTCAGCGGCGTCGAGCAGGTCGGGCACGGACCCGTGCCGCCGGCGACGATGCGCACGCGCTGGAACGCGAAGCTCGCGACCACGAAGCCCGCCAGGAACAGTCCTGGGACGAGCACCCAGTGCAGGATGGGGATCAGCACGGCGCCGACCGCCAGCAGCCAGCAGAAGCCGAGCGCGCGCAGCGCGCGCCACAGGCGCTCGCCGGTGCCGAGATCGCGCACCTGCATCGCGCCGGTCGCCGATCTGCCGTCGAACGTGCTCATCGAGACGGCGATGGATGGGATGGCGTCGGGCACGCCGGCACCTTGCCGTGCGATCCGCCGCGGTTGAGCGCTATCTGGCGACCGGAGTCACTCCCTCGCCGCGAACCCGTCCGCCGTGTTCGTCGCCAGCACCGATCGCCACACCTCGCCACCGATCGCCGCGCGTCCGGTGGCGTCCGCCGCGGCCCAGCGCGTCGCGCGATCGAGGCTCTCGGCGAGGAAGCGCGCGTACTTCGCCGGATCGTAGCAGATCGACTCGCGGTACCGCGCGATCGTTCCGGCGCCGGAGGTGCCCATGAGATGCCGACCATCCGGGGTCAGCACGCAGGCGGCGCTGAAGCCCTTGGTCGGATCGGCCCAGCCCTCGTAGACCTGCTGGCAGAGCCTCAATCCGGGCATGGCGGCGGGAAATCCCATCGCCTTGCAGTCGAGCGCGAGGCAGACGAAGTCCCGGCGGAGGCGGTCGATGACGCGCTGATCCGAGAGGCTGGTGCCGCGGGTCGCGCGACCGCCGAAGCAGCACTGCGGCCCGGTCTCGCCGGCGAGGCGGCCGTCGACGGTGATGAAGACGAAGACGAACAACGGCTTGCCGGTGCGCGCGGATCCGGCGAGCGCGGCGTCCGCATCCTCCTGCCAGGGCACGTCGCGCCACGCGCCGGCCTTGTCCGCGGCGAGGGCGTCGTGCACCGCGATCGCGAAGTGGCCGAGGTCGAAGCCCTCGGCGGCGGCGGTGCTGGTCAGCGTGCAGGCGAGCAGCAGGGCGGCGAGGCGTGGACGCATGGCGTGGCTCCGGACCGGGTACCGGCGGCGGTCCAGGCGGTTACGGCTCAGTCGGCGCAGGTCGTTCCCGCCGCCTCGCACAGCGCGCGGCACAGCTCGCTGGTGCGCTTGGGCCGGCATTCGAGCCCGTGCCCGAGGATGGCTTCCATGCGGCGCAGCGCCGCGATCCGCTCGCGGATGTCGTCGAGCCGGCGCCGCATCACCGCGCGCACGGCGGCGCAGGTCGCGCCGGAGCCGCGCGGCTCCAGGATCGCGCGCACGTCGTCGAGCTTCAGGCCGGCCTCCTGGGCCATGCGGATGAAGCGGACGCGGTCCACCGCGTCGTCGTCGAAGAGGCGGTAGCCGGCCTTCGTCCGGCGCGCCGCGCCGAGCAGGCCGATCGATTCGTAGAAGCGCAACGCCGATGCGCGGACCTTGGTCGCGCGGCTGAGATCGGTGATGGTCAGCATCGCATCGTCCTCCAGGACGGGGGCCGGTCGGACCGGCCCCCGTCGACGTCTGCATCGCTCAGCGGCCCGGACACGGGCACGGGCACGGGCAGTCGGGCTGCGGCGGGCACGGTCCGGCGGGGCAGCAGGGTCCGGGTTCGTTCATGATCGTCTCCTCGTGGCGGGGGTGAAGCGTCCGCTCACGCGCGCATTGTCGCCTTCAAGTGCGGTTGAAGGTCAAGCGACGGTCGGCGCCTCCCATCGGCCTCCTCGGGCAGGGAGCGCGATTGACCGGGCGGGCAGCCGCTTCATCGTCGAATCACGATGAAGCGGAAGGCCACCCCCGGATCCTGTTGCGCCAGCGCCCCGACCCGGCCGCCATCGCGCGCGGATGGCAAGTCGCTCGCGCTCCTGGCCAAGGCGCTCGCGCACCCGGCGCGCATCCGGATCCTCCAGCTCCTGATCCGCCGCGATACCTGCATCGCCGGCGACATCGTCGGCCGCCTGCCGCTGGCGCAGTCGACGGTCTCGCAGCACCTCAAGGTGCTCAAGGACGCCGGGCTGATCATCGGCTGCGAGGACGGCAACCGCGTCTGCTACTGCGTCGATGCCGCGGTGGTCGCGCGCTTCAAGGACCTCGTCGCCGCGCTGTGACGGGACGCTGTCCCAGAGGGGGACACGCTCTATCGTCGAATGACGATAAGGATAGACCGCATGGCGACGCGCATCGGGATCAACGGCTTCGGGCGGATGGGCCGCCTGGCGCTGCGCGCGGCGTGGGGCTGGCCGGACATCGAGTTCGCCCACATCAACGAGATCGCCGGCGGCGCCGGCGCCGCCGCGCACCTGCTGACCTTCGACTCGATCCACGGTCGCTGGCCTCGCGACGTCCTCGCCGGCGCCGACCACATCGCGATCGACGGCGCGCGGGTGTCGTTCAGCGAGCACGCCAGGCCCGGCGACGCGCCGTGGCGCGACCGCGGGGTCGATATCGTGCTCGAGTGCTCGGGCAGGTTCCGGACGCCGCAGACGCTCGCCCCGTACTTCGCCGCCGGGGTCAAGAAGGTCATCGTCGCGGCGCCGGTGAAGGACGGCGCGCTCAACATCGTCGTCGGCGTCAACGACCACGAGTACCGGCCCGATCGCCACCACCTGCTGACCGCGGCGTCCTGCACCACCAACTGCCTGGCGCCCCTCGTCAAGGTCATGCACGAGGGCATCGGCATCCGCCACGGCGCGATCACCACGATCCACGACATCACCAACACCCAGACCGTCGTCGACGCGCCGCACAAGGACCTGCGCCGGGCGCGCGCCAACAGCCTGTCGCTGATCCCGACCTCGACCGGCTCGGCGACGGCGATCGCGCTGATCTACCCCGAGCTCGGCGGCAAGCTCAACGGCCTCGCCGTGCGCGTGCCGCTGCTCAACGCCTCGCTGACCGACTGCGTGTTCGAGATGACGCGCCCGACGACGATCGACGAGGTCAACGGCCTGTTCAGGGCGGCGGCGCAGGGACCGCTGAAGGGCATCCTCGGCGTCGAGGAGCGGCCGCTGGTCTCGATCGATTTCAAGGACGACACGCGCTCGGCGATCGTCGATGCGCTGTCGACGATGGTCGTCGACGGCACGTCGGTGAAGATCCTCGCCTGGTACGACAACGAGATCGGCTACGTGAACCGCATGGCCGAGCTGGCGCTCCGCGTGGCGCGCGGTCTCGGTGGCGCGTGAGCGCCGTCCGCGACTACATCCTGGTCACCGCCGCGTACTGGGGCTTCACGCTCACCGACGGCGCGCTGCGGATGCTGGTCCTGCTGCACTTCCACCGCATCGGCTACTCGCCGGTCGAACTCGCGTTCCTGTTCCTGCTCTACGAGTCGGCAGGCGTCGTCGCGAATCCGCTCGGCGGCTGGATCGCCGCGCGCACCGGCCTGAAGGCGACCCTGGTCGGCGGCCTCGCGCTGCAGGTCGCGGCGCTGGCCATGCTCGCGCTGGTCGAGCCCGGGTGGGCCAAGGGCCCGTCGGTCGCCTACGTCATGGCGGCGCAGGCGCTGTCGGGGATCGCCAAGGACCTGACCAAGATGAGCGCCAAGAGCGCGATCAGGTCGCTGGTGCCCGCCGATGCGCACGCGTCGCTTTTCCGCTGGGTGGCGGCGCTGACCGGATCGAAGAACGCGCTCAAGGGGGTCGGGTTCTTCCTCGGGGGGCTGCTGCTGACGGTCCTCGGCTATGCTCCCGCGCTGTGGGCGATGGCTGCCGCGCTCGTGCTCATCCTCTGCGGCGCGGCGCTGTCCCTGCCGCGCGAGATGGGCAGGGCCAGGGCCAAGCCGGCGTTCTCCAGCCTCCTGTCGACCAACCGCGCCATCAACGCGCTGTCGGCGGCGCGGTTCTTCCTGTTCGGCGCGCGCGATGTCTGGTTCGTCGTCGCGGTGCCGGTGTTCCTCGCGTCGACGCTCGGCTGGGGCTTCGCGCAGGTCGGGACGTTCCTCGCGCTGTGGGTCATCGGCTACGGCGTCGTCCAGTCGATCGCGCCGACGATCGTCGCGCTGTGGACGAAGGGCGCGGCGCCGCGGGGCGGGACGGCGGTCGCGCTCGCCGTCCTGCTCGCCCTGATCATGGCGGGGATGCCGATCGCGCTGGCTGGCGGCGTCGAGCCGTCGCGCGTCGTGCTCGGCGGGCTGGCCGCGTTCGGCGTGGTCTTCGCGCTGAACTCCGCGGTCCACTCCTACCTCGTGCTGGCGCACGCCGGCGGCGAGCGGGTCGCGATGGACGTCGGCTTCTATTACATGGCGAACGCCGGCGGTCGCCTCGTCGGCACGCTGCTGTCGGGCATCGTCTTCCAGATCGGCGGACTCGCGGCGTGCCTGTGGACGTCCGCCGCCTTCGTTACCGCGGCGGGCGT